>Ga0180220_1001096_pt1 | contig 21967 bp, 15 predicted proteins | sample eDN5th37CBELigBY_FD_151335 | JGI IMG/M metagenome (GOLD analysis project Ga0180220, IMG submission 151335) | Enriched backyard soil microbial communities from Emeryville, California, USA - eDNA 5th pass 37_C BE-Lig BY (version 2) (version 2) | ecosystem: Environmental > Terrestrial > Soil >...
AGGGGCTCGCCGCCGACGCCGAGCCGAAACGAGAGCCTCTGGAAATTGCGGGAGGCCAGGCTGTCCAGGGCTCGAATCTCGACGTCCAGGGCGTCGGCCCGATCGCCGACGGTCAACCGGGCGAGCCCGGCGCCGCCGAGCAACATGGGCCGCCGCGCGGGATCGCGGCTCGGCGCCGGCGGCCAGGAGGCCTGTTCGACCTGGGAATCGATCGGGCGGGAGCCCACGGCCGAACCCGCCGCGCGAGCCAGGTCAACCATGGGAATGACCGACCTCGGGGCCGCCGGATGGGAGGTCCCCACGTTCGCCGGCGACCCGAGGCCAAGTGGAAGGGACGAGGCCGCGTCGGTCGCGAGCATGCCCTCGATCCAGCCCCCGAGAAGGTTGAGCACCCGGCGATGACTTCGAACATCGGCGCCGCGCCAGAAGCCGTCGTGGTAGAAGGCTCGGCGAGTGAACTCGTCGATCCGAACCAACGCCGCTTGAACCAACTCGCGGTTCTCGATCAGCCGTCCCACGGCCAACATGCCTCGGTAGACGTGGAGCGAGTCCTCGGTGAACTCCTCGGGCTGCGCCCGGGCGAACTCGGCGGTGGCCAGAAAAAAATCACGCTCGATGGTTTGAGCCGGCTTGGCGCAGGCGAGCAGTTCGCCGGTTTCCTTCCAACCCGGATCATCGCGCAGCATCGCGTAGGCCAAGACCAGGTTCATCGGGACCTCAAGGGCGCCGTTCCACTCCCATTTTCCGGTCTGGTAGTTCCGGCGATAGGGCGGAGCAACCTGGGCCGGCAGCAGATGCTTCGGCGCTCCGGGTTGGTCGAAGTGGTCCGCGTAATTTGGGTAGACTTGCGCGAAACGAAGAATCAGCGCGCGGGCGAGGTCCGCGTATTTGGCGTCGCGCTTGGAGGGTTCCTCGCTCCGCCAACTCGCCGCGGCGTAAAACGCGGCCTTGGAGAGATACGCGCGGGCCTCGTAGTCGCGCTTGGCGTCGAGATAGAGCCGCTCCTCGACGTAAGCCTGCTTCTCGGGACCCACCACATGGTACGGATACGCGTGCCAGACGCCGGGGACGACCTCGATCCTCACCTCCGGGACCACGTTATTGACCTTGGCCGGGAATTCGTCGTTGGGGACGACGACCTCGCATTTCCGGCACTTCAAGGTCTTGGGCTCCTCGACGCTCCAGACCAAGGGATCCTCGGCCTCGCTCGCCCCGCAGGCAGGGCAGCGGCAGAACCGCAGGCCCGACTGGACCGGAACCAAGTCGGCGGCCTCCTTCGGCGAGAGCTTCAAAAGCGCCTGGGCCGAAGGGCTTTTCCAAAAGGCCTCGCGCCATTCCTCGGGAGGAATGATCGAATGGAACGCGGTGTCGCCGGGCATCGCGACGGGTGCCGGAGTGGATTGTCCTCGGCTCGCGCTGGGATGCGCGAGCATCAGGCCGATCAAAATCGCGGTGAGCATGGGAAGCATTCGGGAATGACGCGGCGCGGGGTGAACCATCCTGTCTCTCTCCGGGGTGGCTCGCGATGCGGTGGGCCGGGTTCCGTCCTTGGATCGGTGGGGACCGAAGCGCCGGGGGCGGACGCGTTGTCCCGGGGCGGGGGCTTGCCGACGTCCCTCGCGGTGGGGCCCCGGCGTCGGCCGCTCGCGGAGAATAACTCCGACCTCCGTGAGACGCAACCTGAAGATCGTCGGGGCGGGAGGAGCGCGGAGCGCGGCTCGATCGGGCCGGTCAGCGATTCAAGACCTGATTCGGGTCGCTGGCGGTGCCGTCGAAGATGGTCGTGACGATGGTGGTGGAACGGAGTTTGGCGAGCAGGCCTTCGCGCTCGCGGTTCATCTTCTCGATGGCCAACCGATGCCGGATCTGGTCCTGGATTTCGGCGAAGGTGGCGGGGCCGGCGGCGCGCCGGCTCTCGACCCGAACGATGTGAAAGCTCGACGGCCCTTCAATGATCCCGCTGATTTGGCCCGGGGGTAGCGTCTCGATCGCCTGGTTCACGGCGGCCACCGCGTAGCTTCCGGGCGAGGTCTTCATCAGGCCTCCCTCGGCCTTGACGAGCGTGGGGCCCTCGCTCTCGGCGATGGCGAGCTGAGCGAAGTCCTCTCCGCTCCTGAGCCTCGCCAGCAGGGCCTCGGCCTTGCCGCGGGCCTCGTCGGGAGAGGCGTGGCGGGCGTTCTCGACGAGCAACTCGCGCCAGACGATTTGGGCGGGACGCTGGTTTTCTTTATCGTTGACGTGTTCATTGTAGTATTTGAGCATTTCGGGCAATTCGACGTTCAGTTTTGCGGATAGTTTTTGATGTACGTAGATTTGAGCGATAAATTCTTGGATATAGTTTTGCCTAAGCGCTTCGAGCGACCGTCCCGTCTCCTCAAGCTTTTCCTTGAGCTGATATTCGGTTTCCACCATGTTTTGATGAAGCAGCGGAGGCAGGCCCTGCTCTTTCCAATACTTGTCCGCGGCTTCGAGGATGCGGTCCAGCTGCTTTTTATCCTTGAGCTGGCGCTTGGCCTCTTGGACGATCAGGGAGCGTTCGATGAGGCCGGCTAGGATGGTTTGGGCGATCATGTTCAGTTCGTCGGCGGGGATTTGGCTGACTTTCCCGCCATGCCGCGCGACCTGATCCTTGACCGCGACCACCAACTCGTGGAGCGTGATCACCTCGTCACCGACCCGGGCGGCGGTCCTTCCGGCCTCGATCAGGTTGGGGTCGTCGGCGACCTGGTGGTCTGAGGTGTTGGGGGCGGCGGCGGTGGAGACCCGCCGAACCGCCGGATCGACGCGCGGCGCGGGAGACCGCGCCGCGAGCGTCTGGGATTGCCGATTCGCCGGAAACGCCGACGCCGACGGCTCAGCCGCCGGCGGGAGTTCGGGCAAAGTAATATCCGCGTCCGAGCCCTCGTCCAAGACTGGAGACGGCGCGGACGCCGGGGTCAGGTCGGGGAGGGACGACGGATCGAAAGCGTCGACCGAGGAGCCCGGTTCCAGATCCAGGGGCGGGACCGGCGCGGGCGCGCCGGATTCGAGCGCCGCCGCTTCTTGACTTGGGACGAGGTCGTCCATTGAGGGCATCAGCTCGGGATTGGGTCCGAGCAGGGGGTCCTCCTCCATCGGGAGTTCCGTCGGCGGCGACAGAGCCTCGGGCGCCGGTTGGGACGCGGGCTCGGGCGTTGCGTTGGTCTCCACCACCGGGGGAAGCGGCGAATCGTCCGCCTCTTCGATGGGGGGAAGGGTCCCGGTGTCGCCGAACACGGCGGCCGATGACGGGCTGATCGAGGCGTCGTCGAGCGCGGACCGAGGCGCGACCGCGGGTTGCGTTGTCGCCACTTCCGGCTCAAGGCTTGGAAGCGTCGCCGGCGCGTCGGCATTGGGCGCGGCGGTTGGTTCCGGTCTCGCCTGGTGGGCGGCCGGGGGTTCGGTGGTCGCCACCCGAGGGGCGAGTCCGGTCGTGGGTGGCTGCTCCGGTCGCGAGGCGCCGGACCAGTTCGGATTTGCGGGGTCGGGCAAGGTCGACCGGGCGACCGAGGGGTTGGCCCCGCGGTTGATTGTGTCGTGGATCGAGGGAACCGGCTCCATGCCGATCGGCGTCGAACCGGGCCCCTCGGGCAGCTTGGCGGAACGCGATTGGGCGCAGCCGCCGATCGCCAGTCCCAACAAGGCCGCGACGAGTTTCAGTTTCATGACAATCCCATCTCCATCCTTGGAGAACGTGGGGCGCTCGCCGGCCCAAGCCGGCGCAAGATTCGGGAGCGATTGGCCAACACGCGCCGATCGCCGCCGTGGAACGGCTACTTGCGAGGCATTCCGCTCGACCCTTCCTTGTGAGAATTGCGTGGGTCGTCTGGAGCTTGCGCGGCGAGCGAGGAACAGATTTGCGACTCGCCGCGTTCGGCTCCGGCCTATGCGAATCCGAGATGTTCGCGGAATCCCGCGCGGAACAAGATAGCGAAACCACGATCCGGGGCAAGGTCGATCACCGCGGAACCCTCGAATTCGCGAGCGAGGAGAGGCGGTTTCGAGGCCGTCTCCCCCCGCCCATTTCCTTGATCCACCGGCTACGAGGTCCAGAAGTCGCGGGCCGGCCGATGGCGGAGGCCGTTGGCCTCGTCGTCGTTGACGAATTCCATCTTGGCGGGATCGAACTCAAGCTTGCGCTGGAGGATCCAGGAGAGGGAGGCGGCGTGAGCGGCGATGTGCGAATGCCGCATGACCTCGGCGTTGGCGGCGGGCGCCTTGCGCGACTTGATGCAGTCGAGCCAGTCGCGGGCGTGCGCCGAGACCTCCAAACCGACGTTCGGCGCCATGGTGTCGGCGTCCTTCAGCTCCTCCTTCAGCGCGGTGGGCTGAAGGTCGATGCCGCCGTTGTCGCCGGTCTCCACCTTCCCTTCGTCGCCAACGAACCGAACCGGGCAGGTGCCCAACTCGGTGATCCAGCCTTCGCGCTCGCCGAAGGGGGTTTTCAGGAAGTCGAGGACCAGCGTCACGCCGTTGGCGTATTTCGCCGTGATCTTGTCCTCGGCGGGCTCGAACGAGACCGGCGTGGTTGAGTCGGCGTCGTTGGCCCACTGGCACAGGTCGACGGTGTGCGCGGCCCAGTCCAAGAGCCTCGCTCCGGAATCGAAGTCGTAGAACCCGCGCCATTGGCCGTTGGTGTAGGCGGGATTGTACGGCCGCCAGGGGGCGGGGCCGAGCCAGAGGTTCCAGTCGATGTCTTCCTTCTTGGGCGTCTGTTCGCCGGGCAGCCAGTGGTTTTCAAGCGTCGGCGTGTAAACCGAAGCGTACAGCGTCTGAAGCTTGCCCAGCTTGCCGCTTCGGGCGAGTTTGACGGCGAGCTGGAAGTTGGGAACGCTCCGGCGCTGGGTGCCGGCCTGGAAGACTCGGCCGGTCTCCTTGATCGTGTCGGCGAGTTCCTGGCAAAGTCCGATGGTCAGACCGCAGGGCTTCTCGCTGTAAATGTCCTTGCCGGCCTTGGCGGCCATCATCGAGCCGAGCCCGTGCCAGCGGTCGCCGGTGGCGATCAGAACGGCGTCGATGTCCTTGCGGTCAAGCAGTTCGCGAAGGTCGCGGTACGAGGCGGTATCTTGGTTGCCGTTGTGCTTGTCAACCAGTTCCTTGGCCTCGTCGCGCCGTTTGGCCTGCACGTCGCAGATCGCCACGCACTGAACGTCGGGCTGATTGAGCATCGGAGGGAGAACGTAGCGGCATCGCGGCCCGTAGCCAATCACCCCCAGGGTGATCCGCTCGCTGGGCGCGGCGACGCCCTCCTTCCCCAGAGCCCGGCCGGGGATGATCGTCGGAAACGCCAAGGCCGAACCAATCGTCGCGGCGCCGGCGAGAAAATTTCGTCGCGAGGACCCTTTGGTCTCGTTGTTCGCGCTGGTCATGTCCTTGTCCTTTGCTGGATTTCCAGACTCAAACCCCTGATGAGTTTGCAACGCCGACTGTAGCCCACATTCGGGCCGCGGGCAACGGAGACGCGAGGCGGCCCGGGTGGCGCGATCCAGAGATGGGTTGTTCGACGGTGGGCGAATCCGGAGATCGCGGACCAACCATCGTGCCAAATCCACGCCCGAAGCGCGAACGGCGACGGCTTTACACGATCCCCCGTCAAACCGCCGCGGCGCGTTTGATCCGGGGATGGCGCGACTCGAATACCGGCGTGAGGATATGCTGGTCGATCCACCGAATGACGGGCGCGCAGACGGCGTCGCCGAAGCCGTGGAGGTTCTGGATGGTGTTGGCGACGAGCGGGAAGTTCGGCGCTCCCTGCAATCGGGCGTATTCCCGAGCCGACATCCACCGCATGCGCGCGCGGCCGCCATCGATGGCGATGACGATCTGACGGGCGCTTCCTCCCTTGGGCGTTCGAAGGCAGCCGGCGATCCCGTCGAATCGAACCTCCGCGCGGGTCTTGTCTCCCCGCTTGCGGCGGTAGATGGTGCCGACGAAGGCGTTTCCCTCCGCGAGCAGGGCGTCGACCGACCCGCGGTGGAGGTCGCTCATCATGTCGAGATGCTTGGCGACCGCCTCGGCGTCCCACCAGTCCTGGCCGTCGTCGAGGTCGATCAACTCGGAGACATCGAGTCGTTGGCTGTTGGGAGGGGGAAGGTGGAACGCCGCCCAGCCGGTCGGCAGGTCGATCGACCGCATCAAATGGACGAGCCTCGGTGGACGGATCGATTTGTCGGAACCGTCCACGATCTCCGACCACTCATCGACGATCCAGTCGCGCGATGATTTTCGAACCGCCGGCAACGCGCCCTCCTCATCCCGGAATCCCACAACGAACACCCGGGGGCGGCTCTGGGGGACGAACGATTTGGCGTCGAGAACGAAGGCGTCGAGCCAATAACCAAGCTCGGCGAGCGCCCGAGTGGCCGATTCGAAGTCCTTTCCCCTTTGGGATGTAATGAACCCCGTCACGTTTTCGAGCATCACGACCCGTGGCCGCCGATCTCCCAGCGCGTCGAGCGCGCGGGCGAAGCCGAAGAACGTCGAGGAATGCTCGCCGTCGAGCCCCCGCCAATGACCGGCCAGGGAGAGGTCGACGCAGGGGAACGACGCCGTCGCCAGAAACGGCCGCTCCGGGATCCGCGCCAGAACCTCGACCGTCTCCCAAACGTCCCCCAAGTGGAAATGCCCCTCCGCGCCGAAGCGGCCCTCGTACATCTCCCGCTTCTTCGGGTTGATGTCGTTGGCGTAGACGCACGACCAGCCCGACGTTTCAAGCCCCTCGCGCACCAAGCCGACGCCCGCGAAGAACTCGCAGAAGGTCTTGCCGGGGATTGGGCGGGCCTGCTTGACGTCGGGTTTCATCGTCTTTGCTTTTAGGGATTATCTTATGAAGGCGAGCGGGGATCGTCGGCGCCCCATCTCGGCGCGTAGGAATATATACCCCACGCAAGGGCCCGGGGCGGCCCTCGCTTAGCTCTTGGTGCTCAAGAGCGACTTAACGACCGCGACGATTTCGGGGGTCGTCACCGGATCTTCGCCCAGGGGGATGTACGCCTTCTTCTCGTCGACGACGCGGACCTTGCCCTTGTTGCGGCGGGCGAGGGTTTGGATGCGGCGGGGGTCGCGGTAGGTGAAGACGACGTAGTCCCCCTCGACGTGGATTCGGTCGATTTTCCAGGCGCCGGCGAGGACGCGCAGTTCGGCCTCGGCGAGCATGTTTTCCGCGGGGCGCGGGGGCGCTCCGAAGCGGTCGTTCAGCTCTCGTCGGAAATCGGCCAGGTGGTCGAGGCTTCGAAGTCGAGCCAGGCGTCGATAAAGCTCCAGCTTGACCCTGGGACCGGAGACGTAGTCGCGGGGCAGGTACGCCCGCCATTTCAGTTCGACGGAGCAGTCGAAAAGCTGTTTGGCCGGCTGGTTCGTCGCCGATCGGACGGCCGACTCCAAGAGCGAGCAGTACAGTTCGTAGCCGACGCTCTCGATGTGGCCCGATTGCTCGGCGCCGAGGATGTTCCCCGCGCCTCGGATTTCGAGGTCGCGCAGGGCGATTTTGAACCCAGCGCCCAGCGAGGTGAATTCCTCGATCGCCTTGAGCCGTTTGACGGCGTTGGGCGTGACCGTTCGATCGGGTTTGAGGAGAAGGTAGGCGTAGGCTCGGTGCTTGTATCGGCCGACCCGTCCTCGAAGCTGGTGCAGGTCGGCCAAGCCGTACTTGTCGGCCTCGTTGATGAAGATCGTGTTGACGTTGGGGATGTCGAGGCCGCTTTCGATGATCGTGGTGGCGACCAGGATGTCGAACTTGCGGTTGATGAAGTCGATCATCGTCCGCTCGAGCGCCTCGCCGGACATCTGGCCGTGGGCGAACCGGATTCGAGCCTCCGGGACGATCGATTGGACCTGGTTGACGATCTCCTGGATGTCGTGGATCCGGTTGTGGACGAAGTAGACCTGGCCATCGCGGTTTAACTCGCGGTGGATCGCCCGCTTGATCGTTTCGGGGTCGAACCGAAGGATCCGCGTCTCGATCGCCTTGCGGTCGGAGGGGGGCGTTTCCAGGTTCGAGATGTCGCGGATGCCCAAGAGGCTCATGTGAAGCGTGCGCGGAATGGGCGTGGCCGTGAGCGTTAGAACGTCGACGGTGGACCGCAGCGTCTTGAGCCACTCCTTGTCCTCGACGCCGAACCGTTGCTCCTCGTCGACGACGATCAGGCCCAAGTCCTTGAACGCGACGTCCTTTTGGAGCATCCGGTGGGTGCCGATCAAAATATCGACGCTTCCGGCGGAGACTCGTTTGAGCACGTCCTTGATTTGGGACTTCGGCCGGAACCTGTTGACCACCTCGATGATGAAGGGGAACGCGCCCATCCGGGCGTTGAAGCTCCGGTGATGCTGCTCGGCCAAGATCGTCGTCGGCACGAGCACGCCGACCTGTTTTCCCGCGTCGACCGCCTTGAACGCGGCGCGGATGGCGACCTCGGTCTTGCCGTAGCCGACGTCGCCGCAGATCAGGCGATCCATCGGCCTGGTCTCGGCCATGTCGTGCTTGATCGACTCGATGGCGGCGAGTTGGTCCGGGGTCTCCTCGAACGGGAAGGCGGCCTCGAACTCGGTCATCCAGTGGCTATCCGCGGCGGGATAGGCGAAGCCGGGGAGGCTGGCGCGCTCGGCCTGGATGTCGAGAAGCTCCTGCGCCAGGTCGACGACCGCCTCCTCCACCCGCTTCTTCCGCTTCTCCCAGGTGGACGAACCGATCTTCGAGAGAGGAGGCGCCGCCTTGCCGCCGCCGACGTATTTCTGAACCAGGTCGATCTTGGCGATCGGCACGAACAGCCTGGTCCCCTCGGCGAACTCCAGAAGCAGGGTTTCCTCGGCGTGCTCGTTCGACTTGTCGACGAACCGGAGGCCCAGATAGCGGGCGATTCCGTGGTTGACGTGGACGACCAGGTCTCCCTCGTTCAGGTCGAGGAAGCTATCGATGGCCCGGCTCTCGTATCGCCGTCTGGAGGTCGTCCTTCGAACGTCGCCGCGGGCGAACAGTTCATGGTCGGCGATCACCAGCGTCGAGGAGTCGATCAGGTGGAAGCCCGCCCGGATTCGTCCGACGGCTCGCGACAAGCGCCCCGATTGGGCGAGTTCGGTGTCGGCGAAGACCTCGCCGAGCCGTTCGACTTCGGCCGCGTTGTGACAGGCGATCAAAACGCGATCGGTCCCCGCGACGGACTCGAGTTCGGCCTTCACCTTCGTTAGGTCGCCGGCGAATCGCTCGACGCTCTCGATCCGCAGGTGGCAGGTCGCCGCGAACGAGTCGGCCGCGAGGGGCGACAGGGCGATCGTGGGATGGCGGATCAAACGCTCGAACGTGCTCTCGACCGAGTAGAGGCCCCGCGGGTCGTCGGCTCGGCTGAGGTGGAGTCGGCCCTCCTCGCGAAGATCGGCGGGCTCCAGAAGCACGACCCAGGTCCCTTCGGGGAAGGCGTTGGTGACGGGACCGAAATCGTCGAGGTTGTCGTCGCTGAAAAGAGGGGGAATGGTGATCGCGACCGATTGCCAGCGGTCCAGCGAGCGCTGGGTTTCCGCGTCGAAGGGGCGGATGGATTCGATCTCGTCGCCGAAGAACTCGACGCGAACCGGGTCGGGGGCGTCGGTGGGGAAGATGTCGAAGATGCCCCCGCGAAGGCTGAACTCGCCGGGGACCTCGACCACCTCGACCCGAACCATCCCCCGGTCCATGAGCCAGGTCGCCAGTTCGTCGATGACCATCGAGTCGCCGACCTCAAGCCGCCGCGACATCCTTCGCAAGACGTCGGGCTTTGGGATCGGCTGAAGCAGGGCCTGCATCGACGTGACGACGACGCGGGGCGGCAATCCCCCGGCGAGCCGGCCGACGACGCGAAGGCGATGGCCGAACACCTCGTCGGTCGCGTCCCGCTCGCGCGGAAGCTTGTCCCAGGCGGGAAGGACCTCGGGCGCGAGGCCCGAGAAGACGGCCACGTCGTCGCGGAAGTCGTCGACGTCGCCGACGTGGGGCAAAACCACGATCAGGGTCTTCGGCGCGTGCGCCGCCAGCGCGGCCGAAACGAGCCCGGTGGCCGATCCCCAGGCCCCGTCAATCGTGGCGGCGTGGCCGTTCTTCAGCGCGGCGATGACTTCGAGGAAGCCCGGGGCGCGCTGGATCAGGCGGGGCAGATCCTTCAGTTCGATCGCCGCGGGCTCCGCGGCGGCCGGTCGTTGTGTCGAAACCCTGGGCATCGCGAGCTTGTCCCGAGGAGTAGAGGATGACCGTGGCGGTGGGGCGGGCCGGTATAAAAAGTTGGACCGAAGGGCCACGCCCTAACGGCCGTTGGGCATGAGATGTTAAGCCGCCTGCTCCCGGGACCATTCGCGCGCCTTGCGCAACCGCCGCGGTTCCGCCTCCTCGGCGATCCATTCCGCCGCTCGTATTCTGGTCGCCTCCTGGTCGTTGAGAGGCAACTTGGCCGTGGGATTATCCAGAAGACGAATCGTCATTGGACCTCCATAAAACCCTCGCAAACTATATTCCCGTCAAGGCTCGTCGTCCAGCTTGAGACGGGCGGGAGTCGAGCGCCGGCCGCTTCGGGCGCTCTCTTTCCTGGCCCGGCCGACCGGCGGCGGCGGGGTCGCGTGCGGGGCTTGAAACCGCGCGGTCTCCGATTTTTGGCAAGTCGGCGTCGACGGGTTCGCGGCCAGTTGGTCAAGAACGTGGATCAGGTCGTCCAGCGCGCAGGGCAGGTCCAAACAGGCCGAGGCCCCGGCCTTGCGGGCGAGGGCGACCAAGCCGCGGTCGGCGAAACCCAGAAGGGCGACGACCGGGCCCCCACGACTCCGCCGCTCCAGGTGTTCGGCCCATCGCGGCTCCAGCACCGGCGCGTCCCAGACCGTCAGGCCCGGCGCGTCGGCGCCGCGTTGGGAATCCGAGAGCGACGCGCTTTCGATAACCCGATACCCCGCTCGAAGGCAGGCTTCGGCGAGCACCCGCCGCAAGTCGAAGTCCGAGCTCACGACATCGACGATCGGCGCTTCGCCTTCGGGACGCGTCGGGCGATCCGCGGGCTCGCCCAGCATCATCGCCAGCCGTCGGGGCAGCGTCTCGCGGGCCGTGGCTTCGGGCAAGATGTATTCCACCAGCCCCACGCAGCGCTCAAGCTCCGCGTACCGGGCGTAGGGACCGACGCAAAGCGCGATCCGAGGCCAATTCTCGGCCCCAAGGCCGCGCCGAAGCTCCGCCAACCGCTCCACGTCGGTCGGAGACAATCGCGACCGGTGCAGGATCAGAACCTTCGCCGGGTCCGACTCCTGAAACGGACGCGATGGGATCCCGCTCCCCTCCCCCTCGCATGGAATTATGGAGAAGTTCGAAAGCGCGCTGACGATATCGGCGACCCAGGGGTCATTCCGATCACCCGAAAAATAGACCATTGGAGCGTTGGAATCCATTCCCGGCGACCCCCCCGCGCCGACTTCCCGAAGGGACCGACGTTGGAACGACCCGATGCGAGCCCGTCCGACCATCGAGATCCCTACCATTTCCAGCCGGCTTCGGCAATCGCGGTTCGGGGGCTCGCGCTCGGCCGTCGATCCGCGCGCGGGGCTGGAACTCCACGCCCGCCTGGAACGCGCGGCGACTTTTCTTTGATTTTCCGTATCCAAGGGGCCCCGACCCGGCATGATGAGGGAAAGGAACAACGCGGCGGAGAACACACCATGAGTCGGAGCTCGCTGGACGCGACACGGATTCAGAGGCTTTTTGAGACCGGCTCGCTCTCCGGCCTCTCGGAATGGCAGCTCTTGGATCGGTTCACCCGGCAGGGGGATCACGTCGCGTTCGAGGTTTTGGTTTCACGGCACGGCCCCATGGTTCTTGGGGTTTGCCGGCGGATTCTTCGCGATCCGAGCGACGTGGACGACGCTTTTCAGGCGACGTTTCTGGTGCTGATTCGGCGGGCGAAAGCCCTTGGTCCCGGAGATGTCCTCGCGGCCTGGCTGCATGGGGTGGCGCTGAAGGTGGCGACGAGGGCCCGAGCCGATCGAGCTCGGCGCGCCCAGCGCGAGCGGAGGGCGACGAGCCTGGAGGCCCCCGCGCCGGATCAGCCCGGCGTCGATTTCGGCCTCCAGGAGGTCATCGACCAGGAAATCGAACGGCTGCCGTGGAAGTACCGCGCTCCGGTCGCGCTCTGCTACTTCGAGGGTCTGACCCACGAGGAGGCCGCGCGCCGACTCGATTGGCCGCTCGGGACGGTCAAGGGGCGGCTGGCTCGCGCCCGCGCGCTGTTGAAGGCGCGATTGAACCGTCGGGGAATCGACGCCTCGACGGGCGCGCTGGCCGGAGCGCTTGGGATCGAGCCCTTCGGCCGGGTCGCCGTGACTGAACCGTTGCTCGCCGCCACGCTGCGGACCTCGGCCAGAATCGCCGAGGGCGTGGCGTGGAAGTCCGCCGTTTCCGTGAATGTCGCGAACCTAGCTCAAGGAGTTGTCGCCGCCATGCTGTTCGGCAAGTACAAAATCGTGGGCGCGCTGCTGATCGTCTCGGGAACCGCGATGGCCGGCGCGGGGGTCGCGGCTCGGCCGGGAGCGGAGGGCGAGGAGACCGACCCGCGCCCGGTCGATGCGCGGCCGCCGATTGACACCGCGGAGGCCCCTCCAATCGTCGCGCTTTCGCCGACAATTACGGCCGATCGGCTTGAGGCCGGTCTGATCGGAGCGGCGCGGTTCGCGTTTCTCAAGGCTTCGGAAGCGTATGGCGACGGGCGCGCGTCGCTCGATCGCGTCATTCAAGCTTCGCGGCTTTTGCTCGAAGCGCAGAACGCCGCGGCCGAGAGCGACGAAGAGCGGATCGCGGCTGCTTCAGGGCATCTGGATCGTCTACGGTCTCTGATGCGAAACGGCTTTCCGAATCGGCCGAGCGCCGAGGGCGCCGAGTCGGAGGCCGCCGAAGCGCGCGCGCTGCTCGCCGAAGCGGAGGCCGGGTTGGCGCGGGCTCGGGCCGCGAAGGAGTCTCGCGAGAGAGGTTCCTCCAGGACTAAAGGAGAGCCGGACGTCGATCCCCAAACCGCGGCGATTTTGAAGAGGCTCGACGAGCCGTTGGCGATGAATTTCCCCGACAAGACGCCGCTCGAAGAAGTCCTGAAGTACATCAAGCAGGAGACCAATGACCTCGGCGACCACGGCGTCCCCATCTACCTCGATCCCCTCGGCCTCATTGAGGCCGGAGCGACGGAGACCTCGCCGGTCACGATCGACATGGATGGCCAGCCGTTGCGGGTGACGCTGAAACTGGTGCTTCGGCAACTTGGGCTGAAGTACTTTGTCAGCGACGGCGTTCTGTGCATCACCTCGATCTATCCCCCCGAATCCAAGGCCGTATCGCCAATGCGAGAACCGCCGCCGCTGTCTGAGCTACGGGAGAAGGCGCTCCGGGGCGAACTCGGCGTCGAGGAGATGAAGGAGTTGCTTGAGAAGCTAAAGTTGATGAAGGAGTTGGAGGCGATGGAGGAGGCCCAGCCTTTCGTGTCTCCGCTCCTCGACGAGGAGCCAGAAGCCGCCGCGCCCATGACCTCGGAGCAGGCCAAGGCGCTCCTTAAGCAGATGAGGGAATTGACTGAGACTCTGAGGTCAGCGCGGGAGCGGCCTTGATCCGTGTCATTTCGCGCGGCGGTTGCGGATGCCGGGGGAGATCCGGGAATCTCCACCCCTCCGCCGTCCTCTTCACCGCGGTTCGCGGTGAGCGGAAAAGGCGGTTCGTTGAGCCAGAAGTGTAAGGCCCGCTACCTTGCCGGCTCCGGGGGGGCGGCCACCTGGCCCTTCGCCACCCCGCCGGCCCTGTCGAGCAGCCCTTTGGCCGCGCCGAGCAGGAGCGCCACACGGTCTTTCCTGGTAGGCGTGGGGGACGGCGTCCGTGACGCGGGCCACGTCGTCGGACGCGGCGAGCCGACGAGCGGCGTCATGAATGACCACCTCCATCTGAGCGGCCTTCAGGGCGATCCGCAGGGCGTTTCCCGGGTCACCCGCTTCCAGAAGCGCCTCGGCGATGTAACCCCTCGTCGTTTGCGCGTCGCCGGGGTGCAGTTCCGCCACGCGCAACGCCCCGTCGATGTCACCGGCGCGCGCCTCGGCCTTGGCCACCGGCACATAGGCCAACCAGTTCTCCGCGGCTCGTGGCAGCTCCGCCAGGGTCCGCATGGCCTCGTCCGGCATCCCCGCCTCGGCCTGCGACTTCGCGACGACGGTCAGCGCCGAGTTCCGCCACATGCCGGCCCGCTCGCCTCGCGCGGCGACCTTGGCCCGCTCGAACGTGCGCCGGGCGGCGTCCGTCAGCCCCAGTTTCGCCTGGGAGGCGGCGATCCGCCGGAGTTGGAACTGGCGATGCACCGCGCCCGGCACCTCCTCGACTTGGCGTAGGACCGCGAATGGCCCTTTTTCGACGATGACGGTTCCCTCCGCGAGTTCGGTGGCCCGCTCCAGCCAACTCGCGGCGGCGCTCCGGTCCCCCATCGCCGCGCGCGACTCGGCCAGCAGGATCATCATCTCAATGCGAAACCCCGCATCGGCGATCCGTTTCACCGCGGCTTCGGCCTTCTCAAGCGCCCGTCCGGCTTCGGGCAAGCGGCCGGCCTTGGCCTGGGCGGCGGCGAGAGCCATCCACGTGTTGGGGACGGCCTTACCCTCGACCCGCTCGGCGACGCGGCGCGCTTCCTCCAGCCGGCCCGCCTCGGCCTCGACTTTCACGATCTCGCACCATCCCCACCAGCGATCTTTCGGCTCGGCGATCTGATCGACGACCTCTAACGCCTGTGGCAAAAGCCCGAGCCTCGCCTGGGCCACGGCGATCTTTTTCAAGCCGATCATCCGCATGCTCTGATCCGGGTCCGCGAGGGCGCGAGAGACCGCCAGCTTGAACGTGGTCAGGGATTCGTCGGCCCGGCCGAGCCCGTATTGGCCTTCGGCGACCTCCCCGAGGAACTCGGCCTCCAGCCATGTGTGTTCATCACCCTATGGGATGCCGCGGACGGCCTCGGCGAATGCCTCGGCCGCCTCCCGCTTATGCCCCAACTTTGCCAGCGCCCGCCCCACCTCACGCCAGGCTAGCGGCTTCTGCCTCGCGTAGTCCGGTTCAGCGTCTTGGATGCGCCCGATGGTCTGTCGGCTCCGCGCCAGGTCTCCGCCACGGGCATATCCGACGGCGAGGGTTCGCAGGTGGACGTCGCCGAAGCGGTTGCTCAGCCGTAGGTGGCTGAAGATCGCCTCGGCCGCGTCGTGGTCTCCAACTTCGGCTAGGGTGGCGGCCAATTCGGCCATATAGCGAAACCCAGCCGTCGGGCTGGCGCGGAACTGCCCGTCGAGCACCTGTTGCGCTTGATGCAGAAGTTCGCGAGCGACCTCCAACTCTCGGCCCTCGGTGGGAGGAGCTTCCTTGGGCCCAGCGAGCACGGCGCCCGTCAGTAACGAGGTGGTGACGACGAGGAGGAACGTCGGCATGCGTGGGATTGAAGCCATCGTTGTCTCCCGGGCCTCGGGCGGCCGGCGTCGTTGAGGCGGTGCGCCCCGTCGGCGTCGCGCGTCTCAAACCGCGATCAAGTTGCCCATTCTTAACGAGACGATCCCCGCCCCGCGCCCAAGAGGCCGAGAACACGCGCCCGGGCTTGAGACGGCTTGTGTCGCCTGGTCGCGCGTCCCCCGCCTTCTTTCCCGGGCCGCCTCCAAGTTTCCGGGCTCACTTGGCGAACGCCGCCGTCTCTTGGCCGGCCAGCTTGGTGGCGGGCGTGATGTAGCCGATCGCGCTGTGCGGACGGCCCCTATTGTAATATCGCGCGTAGCCGTCGAGCAGTGGTCGGGCGTACTCCAATCGCAGCGGCGCGCCGGGACGGATGCACTCGGCCTTCAGCGAACGGCGCCAGTGCTCGACCTTTCCGTTGCTCTGTGGGTAATAGGGCGAGGTCCGCGCGTGGGTCATACCGCGCAGCAGGATGAACTCCTTGAAGTCGCGGGCGAGGATGGCGACCTTCTCGGACGGGGTGTGGTTCTTGCGAGGCTTTCGCAAGAGAGGGACTCCCGCCGAGTTGTGGTTTAACTCGTGCTCGGGGGCGCTCTATTTCCGGCTAAATCGATACAGCCCAATTTCAGAACCTGCTTTTAGGATGTTTTTCCGATGTGGGCATTGCTTGGCGAACGGGATGGGTCTTATGACAAGGGCGGCCCATCCGCGGCTTGGGGGCCCGTCTCATCATCCCCTCAGCCCGCGAGGATTCCCGAGATAATTTCCAAAATCGTGAAATACCGAACCCTCCCCCGTTGATCGTATGAAGTGGCGGGGTCTCGGCTCGCCACGCTCTTTCACAATTTGAAAGTCTCGATGCGCGGCGAATCGCGCGATGTTGGCCGAACGAACCCATTTCCGCGCCGCGACCAGGTAGCGCAAGTCCCTCGGGAACTTACGTTTGCGCCCCGAAACGGCTCCCGTTCAACCGCGCCGAACGAACCCAATCTGGAATCGCGCTGAGAAACTGCTTTATACCGGAGGGCTATTCCCGGCGGGCGGAGCCCGCCGGACCCACCACATTTGCGGGTGGTCTTCCGATGGGGTGGGCGCGGCCGGCGGGGTCCGCTTCTCTGGCGCGCCGTCAGATCGCCTCGATTACGATTTCGTCTTCGAGGCGGGCGACGAGATCCGGCTCGATGGCGCCGGAGTCCCAGACGCAGGCGTTGGCCGCGGCGCAGGCCATGGCGCGGCGGATTAAAGGTTCGGGCTCGCGGCCGGCGAGCCAGCCGTCGACCAGGCCGGCCAGGAACGAGTCGCCCGAGCCGATCGGGTTGACGACGTCGATCTCGGGGGGCTCGGCCACGTATTGCTGGTTCTTGTACTGAACGAAGACCGGCTCGGGACCGTCGGTGACGACGCCGCAGATGACGCCTCGGCGGTCCCACTCGTGGAGGAGCCCAAAGACGTCGTCGTCGTCGACCGTCGCCTTGTTCAGTCGTTCGGCCGCCTCGCGGCGGTTGAGCTGGATCACCGTGGGCCAGAAGCCCCAGATGGCGTCGAGGGCCGGGCCGTAGGTGTCCAAAAAGACGGGGAGGCGGCGGCCGATCGCCAGCGAGATCATCTCGCTGTAAAGACCGTGAGTGGCCGGCGAGGGGCTCGATCCCGAAAGCGTCAGCGCTTCGACTCCCGGCTCGGCCAGGGCTTGCTCCAGTCGATTCAAGAGCGCGTCGGCCTCCGTCGCGTCGATCTCCGGGTCGGGGTCGAAGAAGGCCGTTTGCCGCGTCGTGCCTTCGGTGAGGACCGTCAGGATCACGCGGGTCGGCGCCTGGGTCTCAACCACGATCGGGTCAAGCTCGTCGGTCTTTTCAAGGAGTTGCCGGCAGACCTCGCCGGTCGGGCCGCCGAGCGGGGTCAACGGCCTGGCCGTCCGCCCCAGCCGCTTCAAGGCCCGGGCCACGTTGTTCCCCTTGCCCCCGACCACGTTCCGAACCGATTTTCCGCGAACCAAGTCTCCGGGTTTCCAGGACGGCGCCGTCAGCGTCTTGTCCAGGCACGAGTTTAAAGTCACGCACAATATCATGGGGGGGCGGACCATCAAAAAAGACAATGGGAGTTGCCGAATGCCGGCGGACCAGTTCCACCTTCTCTCTCAAAGATCCCCACCATTGTGCCGGGTTCGGCGGGGAGAGCAACGGATCCTCCAAAAAACGACCCGGCGACGCGTGGCGCTCCGCTAATCCCGCGCTGGTTGACGAGACAACTTCTTGAGGAGATGCGCGACCAGACCCGCGGCCGCCAGGCACCAGGCCCCCAGCGCGATCCAAACGAACACGGCGGGAATCACGCTCAGGAACGGGAGGTTGAATTCGTTTTGGACTCCCTGGGTGCAAACGGTGTACATGCCCAGGGGGAAGACGATCGACCAATACCCGTGCTCGTAGTGGAGTGGATATCGCCTTCTCATGTGCCGCCAGTAGCCGAGGACCAACAGCATCGGAATCCACCAGGTCGCCGTCGCCCAGAACAGCAGGGTGAAGCCCTTGACGAAGGGAAGGATCTCGACCAGCAGGGGGAGTTGGTCCGCGTTGCGCGTCAGGGAGACGCCGGCCAGGGTCGAAATCGCCATCGCGCCCATGTTGATCCAGTATGAGGGGGTCAGGTCGCCGGGGCTCATCGGCAGGAACATCCAGCGGTGGAAGATCATCGAGATCAGCCAGATGTAAATCATCGCGCCCACGAGCCAGAACCCCAGCGAGGCGAACATGATCCCTCGCGCCTGTTCGGCTGGGAACTCTCCGGCGATCCGGCAGCCCAGGACGCAGAGGGACTGCGTCGCGACGACCACGAGCAGCCAGCCGCCGTTGAGGCCCATTCTCAGGGATGGCTTTTTCGGCAACTCGATCAATCCGGGGAGCATCAAATAGGTGATCACCACCCAAAGCCCCAGCGCGAGGATCCAAAGTCCTTTGCCCAGCTCCAGGCTATCGGCCAGCAGGATGGCCTGCCGGCCCAAGACGCTCGTGGCCGCGACCATGGTGAAGAAGCCGGGGGCGAGGGCGTGGTTCTGGAAGTCGGCCCGCGCGTCGGCGAAAGACCGCGCCAGCCGGATCGAGAACAAGACCCACAACACCGCGTAGACGACCGCGTTGAGCCAGAGCATCGCCATCGCGACGGTGGTCATCCCCGCGTTGTGGGCGGCCATCGAGACGATCCCCGTCGACATTACGATCGCGAAGATGTTCGCGGGCGGATTGATCCGCCTGCCGCGACGAGGGGGCGTCACCGTGGTCGTCCTGCTGGCCTGGGGCATGTCAACGCCGGCTCCGCTGCAGAAGGAAAACGTAGCGGAGCAGGCCCACGTTGAGCCCCAGGCAAACCAGGCTCGCGATCGCCGCCGGCCAAACGACCGTCGAGTCGCCGCCCAAAAAGGCGTTCATCGTCGCCGTCAACAGCCAAAGCTGAAGGATGACCAAGACGATCACCAGCAGGTTGATGCCGTCGATGATCGTTCGCCGCTGGCGGCGGTTTAAGGAGAACCGGGAGTTCATGTCGTCCTCCGTTCCAGGCCGGTCGCGTGGATCGTTCCGTCGCGGACCTCCAGAGTGATTCGAGGGAGCGGGCGGCGGGGAGGCCCGGCGACGGCCCGCCCTTCGTCGACTTCAAAATAACCGTGGTGGCAAGGACAGCGCAAGAGGCCTTGGTCCAGGTCGGGAACCACCGCGCACGAGAGGTGGGTGCATTGCTGGGCGTAGGCCACCAGGCGATCCTCGGCGAGCCGGATCAAGAGGCACGGAACATCGTCGTTGGGATAACGGAACTCGACCACGCCGCCGACGGGCACCTCGTCGAGCGGGGCGATCTCTTTGGGCGGCAACGGGCCGGTCTCTTCGCCGAGGCTCTTGAGGCCGATCCAGCACTGTCCGGCCGCGAACCCGCCGCTGGTCAGGACGAGAAACTTGGTGAACTCCCGTCGGGCGACGTAGTCATCGTCGGGGATGTCGGTCGGGAAGTCCCGGATCCAGGCCGGCTGTTCCTCTTCGGGGCGACCGTCGGGGAACGATCGGGGCGACTCGCCTTCGACGCCGCTCATGATTCGCGCTCCGTTTCGGAAATCTCGTCGTCGAAAATGTTCAGCAACACCAGGTCGGCCGGGGGCCGATCGTGCATGGCGTCGGTCGCGTCGATTCGGTCGATGGTCGCCTCGCGGGGGACCATCATCTTGACCAACGTGGTGATCTTTTGGCCGCCGAACTGGAACTGGTTGACGGGGCGGGAATTCGGCCGTCGCCGCTCGATCTCCTCGCGGGTCCCGTAGAAGAGCGCTCCGCTTGGGCAAACGGCCGCGCACATCGGCGTTCGGCCGGTTGAGGAGCGGTCGTAGCACATGTCGCACTTCATCATCAGGTCGAGTTCGGTCATCATCTTGGGGACGCCGAACGGACAGGCCAGCACGCAGTTGGAGCAGGCGATGCAGCGCGGTTTTCGGGCGGTCATCACGCGGCCGTCGTCGGTCCGCTTGATCGCGTCGGCCGGGCAGACGTCGGCGCAGGTCGGCGAGTCGCAGTGCATGCAAATCGTCGGAGCCGTTTGCGTCGAGCGGCCGGGGGCGACGTAATCCAGGTGGATCATCGACTGTCCCTTGTGGGTGTCGCACTCGGAGCAGGCGTGGACGCACGCCTGGCAGCCGATGCAGCGATTCGGGTCGACGAAGAATTCCTTGATGGGCGGCATGGGACTCCCTGGTCGTTCGGCGTTTAGGATTGCTGAGGCTCGAACCGATCGGCGTACTCGGGCGCCCCTTCGGCTTTTCGAACCCTAACGGCGCACACCTTGTACTCGGGGATCTTCGAGATGGGATCCTGCGCGGCGATCGTCACCCGGTTGATGCTCTTCGCTCCCGCCCAGTGATAGGGAACGAACACGGTGTCGGGTCGGATCGTCGAGACGACCGAGGCGCGGATGGTGATGGCGTCCCGTCGAGACTCGACCTCGACCCAATCGCCGTCGGCGACCCCCAGAGACTTGGCCAGCCGGGGATGCAGCTCGGCGCGGGGTTCGGGGAACTGGTCCTCCAGGGGGCCGATCCGCCGGGTTTGGGTCCCGCTTAAGAAATGGCTGACGACCCGGCCGGTGGTGAGCATCAGCGGATAGTCGCCGTCCACGTCCTCGGTCGGGGGCGCGTAGTCCACTCCGTTGAACCGGGCCTTGCCATCCTCGAAATAGAAAGGCCCCGCGCCCTTGGCGACCGGGTTCCACGAGCCCGGCTCAAACAGCCGGGGAGTTCCCTGGTGGTCGGCCTCGCGTCCGTTCTGGTCGGTGGCCGGACAGGGCCAAAAGACGCCATGGTTCTCCTCGATTTTCTCGTAGGTGATGCCCGAATAATCGGCCACTCCTCCCGCGCTGGCCGCGCGAAGCTCGTCGAAGATCGCGCGGGGAGTCTCGAATTCGAAGCCCTTGGGTCTGCCGAGCGCCCCGGCGATGTCTTGAAGGATCCTCCAGTCCTGTCGGGCGTCTCCCGGACAATCGATGGCCTTGTTGATCTTGATGACCCGCCCCTCGGAGCTGCAAACAACTCCTTCGTCTTCTTCGTGAAGCGAGCCGGGGAGCACGATGTCGGCGTGGCGGGCGGTCTCGTTGAGGAAGAAGTCGATGGCGACGTAGAAATCGAGCTTCTCCAGCATCCGCTCGACGAAACGGCTGTCGGGCAGCGAGACGATGGGGTTGAACGAGATGGTCAAGAGGCCCCGGACCTCGCCCCGGTCGACCTTTCGGAAAATTTCGTAGGCGTCGACGCCCTTGCCGGGCAGTTCATCCGGATCGACGCCCCAGACCTTGGCGACCTCCGCGCGATGTTCGGGGTCGTCGATGTCGCGAGCGCCCGGGAGTTGGTCGCACTTTTGGCCGTGCTCGCGGCCCCCTTGACCATTCCCCTGCCCCGTGATGGTCGCGTAGCCGCAGTACGGACGGCCGATCCGCCCGGAGGCCAGGACGATGTTGATCGCTCCCAGGACGTTTTGCACGCCGTGGCTGTGGTGTTCGATCCCTCTGGCGTGCATCAGGAAGCTGGTTTTGGCGGTTCCCCACCACTCGGCCGCCTGTCGAATCGCCTTTTCGGCGATGCCCGTCACCTCGGCGGTTCGTCGGGGCGTCCAATCCTTGACCTTCTCGGCCACCGCCTCGAAACCGACGGTGTTGTCTCGGATGAACTCTTCGTCGATCCAATGATTCTCGATCATCAGATGGAGGACGCCGTTGAAGAGCGCGGCGTCTCGGCCGGGCTTGACGGGAAGGAACAGGTCGCAGGTTCGGGCCAGGGGCGTGATTCGAGGATCGACGACGATGATCTTCGCGCCGTTGTCGCGGGCTTGCCAAACGTAGTTGGTGGTGATCGGAGCGCACTCGGCGACGTTGGCGCCGCTGATCCAGATGACCTCGGCCTTGAGGATGTCGGCCCACGAGTTGGCCGCGCGGTCGATGCCGAACGCCTTCTTGTTGGCCGCCCCGGCGCTGACCATGCAG
>Ga0180220_1001099_pt1 | contig 21892 bp, 23 predicted proteins | sample eDN5th37CBELigBY_FD_151335 | JGI IMG/M metagenome (GOLD analysis project Ga0180220, IMG submission 151335) | Enriched backyard soil microbial communities from Emeryville, California, USA - eDNA 5th pass 37_C BE-Lig BY (version 2) (version 2) | ecosystem: Environmental > Terrestrial > Soil >...
GGATGATCGCGCGATTTTCTCCGCGCATGTCCAGATTCCGGATGGCGGCAGTGCCACCGGTTGGGGCAGCGAGACGGCTGGCAGCTTCGGCAACTACATCGAGAAGGCAGAGACGAAGGCGATCGGCCGGGCTCTCGCGGCGCTCGGCTTCGGCACCCAGTTCTGCATGGACTTCGACGACGGGCCGGAAACGGGCGTCCTCGCCGATGCTCCGGTCCAACTTCGCCGCTCCAGTCAGAACCAGAATCGCCAGGAGCCGGCGGCCCGAGAATCTCGCGGTCAGTACGACGCAATGACGGAACCGCAGAAGAGAAAAATCTCGGCGATGTCCCACAACGTCGGTCTCCCCGCCTCCGAGATCAACGAGGTCGCCATCTCCGTCACGGGGGCGCCGTTCGGAAGCCTCACGAAGCAGCAGGCGTCGGCCCTGATCGATCACCTGACCCGTCTTGAGAGCGACATGCCCGGTCGCAAAGCCTCATAGGCCGGTAGCACGCACCTCTCGCCTGGAAGGAGCCTCGCATGGCACACGTCCGACCGCAGAAGCGGCCCACAGACATCGCGACTCGTCAAAGCCGGCACATCGAAGACACGCTCGCTCACTTCGAGCGCCGGTTGGAGGATGGCTTCCGGTTGATCGAGGAGCGGCGAGCAGCCGGTATCGATGTGACGTCGCTCGAAGACTTCTGGATCGACCTCCTGCATCAGTACGAAACTCTCTGCGACCAGCTTCCAGCCGCTGCGTAGAGGTAAAGAAAGAGCGCGGCGACGGATTGGTTTCCATCGCCGCGCTCTTTCTTTACCCGATTCTCACGAATCAGGCTCAGGCTTCCTTGATCTCGACCTTGTTGAGGATGACCGGCTCGACCGGGGCCGATGCCTCACCTGAGCGCGACATGCTCACCGGCACATCGGAGATCGCCTTTACGGCGTCCATGCCGTCGGTCACCTTGCCGAAGATCGTGTAGTTCTTCGGCAACCGGCCCCGCAGGTCCTCCAGCACGATGAAGAACTGGCTGCCGTTGGTGTTCGGACCGGCATTGGCCATCGCCAACGTGCCGGCTTCGTAGTCCTTCGTGACGGTCTCGTCCTTGAACTTGTAGCCTGGGCCGCCCATACCGGTACCCGTCGGGTCGCCGCCCTGGATCACGAAGCCTTTCACGATCCGGTGGAACGGCGTTCCATCGTAGTACCCTTCCTTCGCCAGGCTGACGAAGTTGTTGACCGCGATCGGCGCATCCTCAGGGTAAAACTCGACCTCGATGGTACCGTGGCTGGTCTCCAACGTCCCGGTGTAGGTCTTGTCCGCCTCAAGCTGGTTCTCGAACGGCTTGTTCCACTGTTGTGCCATGAAACTGGTGTCCTTTCGTCACGTCCGGTCTGCAGCGTCTCACTGCGTGGTGTCGGACATCTTCTCGTCTTCGCCAGAATCGGGAGCGACGCCCCTCAATCCCAGTGCATCGGCGTTCTCGGCCATGGCCGCGATGACAAAGGTTACGTGTTCATCGAACGGCACGCCAAGTTCTTCAGCGCCTTCCGTCAATTCCGCACGATGCACACCGGCGGCAAAGCTCTTATCCTTCAGCTTCTTTTTGACGGAGGAGTACTTCACATCGGCGACGGCCTTCGATGGCCGGACCAGCGCCACCGCCGAGATGAACCCGGTGAGCTCGTCCACGGCAAACAAGGCGCGGTCCATCAACGAGGCACGCTGGTAATTCTCATCGAATCCATGGACCAGCAACGCCTCGCTCAGCCAGGCTGGATATCCAGCCTCTGCCAAAACCTTCGCGCCGACCTTTGTGTGCTCCTCCATGGTCGGGTGACGCTCGTAGTCGAAATCATGGAGCAAGCCGAGCATTCCCCACGCTTCTTCCGGCTCACCATACTTTCGCGCGTAGGCTCGCATCGCCGTCTCGACCGCCAGGCAATGTCGCTGCAGGCTCTCGCTCGGCACCCATTCCTGCAAGAGCTGCCAGGCATCCTCCCGCGTCTTTCCATTCAGATCAGGATATTGTTGCCCCATGACGCCTCCCAGCGACTTCGACTGCCTTATCGGATAAACATCGCATCGCCGAAGGAGAAGAATCGGAATCCCGTGGTCACCGCCTCACGATAGGCGTCGAGCACATGTTCTCTCCCGGCGAACGAACTGATCATCAACAGAAGCGTCGATTTCGGCAAGTGGAAGTTCGTCACCAATGCATCGACCATCGTCCACTGGTAGCCAGGTGTGATGTAGATGCTGGTGAACCCATCGAACGGGCCGGGCTCGCCTTTCGCGACACGTTGACCGAGAGACTCGAGCGTCCGGGCGGACGTCGTCCCCACCGCGATGACTCGCCCACCCTGTTCCCGGGTCGCCTGGATCTTGTCCCACGTCACCTGCGGTACGGTGCACCACTCGCTGTGAATGTGATGATCTTCCGCAAATTCGGCCGTCACCGGTCGGAATGTATCCAACCCGACATGCAGCGTGACCGCAGCGATATCGACGCCCCGGGCGCGGATCGCCTCGAAGACTGCATCCGTGAAGTGCAATCCCGCGGTCGGCGCCGCCGCAGAGCCATCCTGCTGGGCGTAGACGGTCTGGTACCGATCGTCGTCCTCCAGCTGGTGGGTGATGTAGGGCGGCAGCGGAACGCGTCCATACCCGTCGAGATGTGACGACAGGGCCTCGTCGACCTCGACGATCACCTGCCCCTCATCGAGCTTCTCACGCAGCACGATCGCCGCATCCGCTGCGTCCCCTCGTCGTGACGGGATGATGAGCCGCTCCCCTTCCTTCAGGCGACGGACCGGCTTCGCCAGCGCCAGCCAACGTCCCTCATCCGTCGGTCGGAGCATCAGCACCTCGATCTGCGCACCGGTCTCCCGATGGCCAAGCAAGCGGGCGGGGATGACGCGGCTGTCGTTGACGACCAGCAGATCGTGCTCGTTCAGCATCGAAGGCAGATCGCCGAAAACATGTTGCTCCGTCGCGCCCGTTTGCCGATCGAGCACCATCAACCGGCTTGCGGCACGGTCGGCCAAAGGCTCCTGCGCGATCTGATTCGGCGGCAGATCGTAGTCAAAATCATCCATCCGTAGGTGTTGTCGGGAGATATCTGTCACTCGTCACTCTCGAATAGTGAAGCCTGCCCCGAATTCGCCGGCGTCGACGCCGGAACGGGGATGCCGAGATGCTGATACGCCAGCCGCGTCGCAACCCGGCCACGCGGCGTGCGCTGGAGGAAACCGAGCTGGATCAGGTAGGGCTCGTACACGTCCATGATCGTATCGGTTTCTTCGCTCGTCGCCGCCGCCAGGGTGTCAATTCCCACCGGACCGCCATCGAACTTGTTGATCACCGATTCGAGGATACGCCGGTCCACCTCATCCAATCCAACGTGGTCGATCTCCAGCAGATCCAGCGCATGATCGGCGATCTCCGCCGTCACAATCCCCTCACCGACGACCTGGGCGACATCGCGCACGCGTCGGAGCAAGCGGTTCGCGATTCTCGGCGTCCCCCGCGCTCTTCCGGACAAGGCCCGGGCTCCTTCTGGCGCGAGTTGCAGCTGCAGGATCGAGGCCGAGCGCCGGATGATCTCCTCCATCGCCTCATCGTCGTAAAAATCGAGCCGGAGCACCGCGCCAAAACGATCGCGCAGAGGGCCCGTCAGCAGAGCGAGCCGTGTCGTCGCGCCGACGAGGGTGAAGCGCGGCAGATTGATCCGCATCGTCCGCGCGGCGGGGCCCTTGCCGATCACGATATCGACGACAAAATCCTCCATCGCCGAGTACAGGACCTCTTCAACCGCCCGATTGAGGCGATGGATCTCGTCGATGAACAGCACATCTCCTGGCTGGAGATTCGTCAGGATCGAAACCAAATCCCCCTGCCGCTCGATCGCGGGACCTGACGTTACCCGGATGCTCACCCCCATCTCGGCGGCGATGATCGACGCCAGCGTCGTCTTGCCGAGCCCGGGTGGGCCGTACAGCAAGATGTGATCGAGGGATTCGTCCCTCGCCTTCGCTGCCTGGATAAAGATATGCAGGTTGTTCTTGACCCGCTCCTGACCGATGTACTCATCGAGACGGCGGGGGCGCAACGATCGCTCGGCGGCGGTATCGTCGTCCTCACGCTGGTGAGGTGTCACGAGTCGTTTGGCCGGCTGATCCTGCTTGCTGGAAACGGTGGACTGTCGCCCGCTGGGGCGTCGCTCTTCACTCATATCCCAAGTATACCGCGACTATCGAACAAATGTTCGCGACCCTTCTTCTATTATTCCGGACCTGCCAGAGCCGTTGCATCGGGCGTCGCAACCGACATGGTTTCGACGCGGGTCTGGGCTCGCTCGCCGAGAAACGAATCGGGATCGATCTCGGCGGCCCGCTTGTAATGTGCGTACGCCTCATCGGTTCGCGGTGGAGACCACGCCATGTACAGCTCCGCCAGGTAATAGTGCGCGGACTGGTTGTCCGGTTCCGCCTTCAGCACCTGGTTGAACTGCGCCTCGGCATCCGTCTGCAACCCGGAACCCGAAAGACTCCGGGCGAAGTCGAGGCGGATACCCGAATCATCCGGAGAAAGAGCAAGCGCCTTCTCGTACCAGGGGATCGCCTCCTGGATCCGCCCGGTCTGTCCCAACATATTCGCCAGCAACACGATCTCGTCGACATCGTCCGGATTCCTGGCGACTACCGTCTGCTGATCGGCGATCAGGTCGGCGTTCGGGTCGACGAAGTCATCGTCACCGTCATCGCCGAACAACGAGCCGAAATCGATCGTCGTCACGGCAATCGCCAGCATCGAGCAGATCACGAGCACCGTCACCACCAGATACAGAACCTGGAAGCGATTCTTCGGCTTTTCCGGCAGCAATCCGGGTTCGAGGGATCGTTCCCGTCGCGAACGAACCGGTCTTGATGGTCTCACACACTGGTCCCCGGAACGCATTCCGATTACACTATGGGCGGCGGTAAACACCGCCAGCGTCAGGACTGAGGGTACACTACCCCGTCACCTTGGCGGAGGGGCAAACGCTCTGCTATACTGACGCGGCTTCGCAAGGGAGCGCCGACCTAGCTCAGTTGGTAGAGCAGCTGTTTCGTAAACAGCAGGTCGCCGGTTCGAGTCCGGCGGTCGGCTCCAGTACTGCGACGCAAGCCATGCCGATGTGGCGGAACAGGCAGACGCGCTACGTTCAGGGCGTAGTGGGGGTAACCCCGTGAGAGTTCGAATCTCTCCTTCGGCACCAAAAATGTGAAGATGTCCAGATGACGACGGGAATCATATCCCGTCGTTTTATCGTATACGGACTGCTCACGATCCGAACGCACTCATGCCTCGGCAAAGGCGCCATTTAATGTCAATTACGGCTCGCCGCAGAATTGCACATTGCAATGACACCGCGTCGCGAAGAAAAAGGAGTGTTCGCCATGTCAACGTTGGATCAGGCAAAACTGCAAACTCTACTGGACGAGACGGCACGCAAGACCGGCGTTCCAGGGTCCGCCGTAGCTGTCCTCCACCGGGGAGTGCTCACTGAGGCGGCCACCGGCGTGACAAATCTCCGCACCAATGTCGCAACCACCACGGACACCCTGTTTCAAATCGGATCGATCTCCAAGCTGTGGACCGCGGTACTCGTGCTCGAGCTCGTCGATGAAGGGATCGTCGGACTCGATGATCCGGTGCAAAAACATCTTCCGGAATTCCAGGTAGCCGATGCCGATGTCTCCGCCACAATCACTCTTCGTCACCTGCTGACGCATAGTGGAGGGTTCGACGGGGACTACTTCACCGATACGGGACGCGGCAGCGACGCGATCGCGCAATTCGTCGCCCAGCTCCACACGTCAGAGCAATTTTTTGCACCCGGAAAGATGTTCGCCTACAACAATGCCGGCTGGGTGGTTCTGGGAAGACTTATCGAAGTCCTGCGCGAGCAGGATTTCCACAGCGTCGTCCGGGAACGGTTGTACGCGCCTCTGGGGCTCGAATTCACCGCCACCCTGCCCGAGGAAGCACTCCTCTACCGCACGGCGGTGGGCCATGTGCGCGGCGCTGAAGACGAAGGGTGGATACCGGCGCCCGTCTGGTCGCTCCCACATTCGACGGCACCGACTGGTGCAGCGCTCACCATGTCGGCCGGGAGCCTGGCAACGTTCGCCACGATGCTCGCCCACGATGGGGTCGCCGAGAATGGCACGCGCATCCTGTCGCCCGACATCGCTCGCCTGCTCCACCGCCATCATGCCACTCTTCCAGTACAGGGTTTTATCGGCGACAGGTTTGGACACGGTGCATTTCTGTACGACTATGAAGGCGGGACAGCGTTTGGACACGATGGCCAGACGATTGGACAGACCGCCTACCTTCGGGTGTTGCCGGACCACGATCTGGTGATCGTGGTGATGACGAACCGCGAGAGCCCGATCGTGCTGTTCGAAACCATCGTCGGTTACGTTCTCGAAACTCTCACGCCGGTCCGCCTCATCCCGGTTCCGGAAGCTCCGACGCCCCAACATGTGGAGGCGACATTGATTGTCGGCTCCTACGCGAACAATTCCCTCACGGCCGAAGTGACGATCGACGATACCGGCCAGGCATACGTTCAACTCGGCTCTCCCAACCTTCCAATGGGCAATCAGCCTCCACTCGCGATCGCCGCCCTGAACCGATACACCTATCTCTCCCAAGTCAAGGGAGACGCACCCGCGATTCCATTCCACTTCATCGATACCGACAACAGTGGAACCGCTGATTTCCTAAGCTTCGTTCGACTTCTCAGGCGTGTGTGACCGGCAGCGCCGTCAGATCGCTCATGCCAACAGAATCCAGCAGCTTTCCGGGACCGCACACAGGCGAAATCCCGTGACATTTTGGGGCCAATTGTGTACACTCGTCTCCGGCGGCAAGCATGAGCGTGTCTCCGTGGAAGCCGGTTGGCACCACGGGATTTCATTCATCGCCACCCAGCCGATACGAGAATGTCTTGAGGCATTTCGGTTCGGCATTCGCACATTGACATGCGAAGAGATCATTGAAAGTTCGGGTTATGGTCGCTGACCCATCCTGTATGGATCAGAGGAAAGTCCGGGCTGCGCAGAGCAAGGGTGCCTGGTGAAAGCCAGGGAGGCGCGAGTCATCGCGTCGACAGTCCACATCGGCACACTTCTACCCGGAGTGTGAGAGCAACAGAGACCAAGCCGCGACTCCGGTTGCGGAGTGAAAAGGGCAATCCTCCCCGCAGCAATCTCCGATTCGACCGTTTGCAGGCTGCTCGCCAAGGTCGGAAGTCGAGAGCCGTCACGAAGGCAACGACGTGACCGACACAAGTCGAGAGAGATGACCATCCCAGAACAGAACCCGGCTTACCGCCCTTTCTTTCGATGATCTGCATGGTACCTATAGCTCAATTGGTTAGAGCGCTTGTCTGTGGAACAAGAGGTTTCGGGTTCAAGTCCCGATAGGTACCCCCAGAAAGCCCCATAGAATCAAGGAAAACGGCTCATCTTCGGATGGGCTGTTGTGTTGTTTCGAGCCATCATCGTGCAAACGATTCCGACGTGCCTGATTCCTCACCTACGCACCCCATCACGTCTCCTACAGAGAATTGCATATTGGTTGCGGAGGTTGATAAGGACCAACCTTAACCCGACTACCTGCAAACTCTTCGAACATCGTTTCCAGGGCATGCCGATCACGAATCCGAAAAAATCTCAATTCGCTGTCCAGACCTGCGACCAAAGGAGGGACCTCTGTTCGCAGGCGGCGATGCTGCCGAATCGAATACCGGATCAGTGAGAACCTGTCGGATATCAATGAACCAACCGATTCCCGATTTCCGTTCCACAACTCTTCTCGCCGGATCATCCGAGTTGCCGTACGCCTCAGAAACCTCCACAAAACAAGCGGCAAAGGATAGTCGAGCCAGACAATATCCGTTGCATGCAGAGCCAGCATCTCCCGCACCGATCGATAATTTCCATCGGCAACCCAGGACTCGGTGGCATCAACTCTCCTGGCGACCTCAGATACGAAGCATGCCTTGTCAACGGGTTTCCAACCTTCGCCCCAATACAGACTATCCAATTCGATATGAGGAGCATTCAGAAGCGTCGACAATCGCTCGGATGTCCAACTCTTCCCGGCACCTGTTGTTCCCAGGGCCAGGACGCGCATTTGAGAACTCCTTTGCCAATCGACGTTTCCGTCATGAGGATGATCCACTGCATTCATACCGAATCCGGATGCATGCTCGCGGGTCGCTGTGATGCCGCTCCGCGGCATGTCTCGGGCACAGGACCCGAGACTACGGTCTGGTTATGTGCGCTGATCCGCGATTAATCATCCGGATTCGGTATCACACGGGAGCTGGCGCCAGCTCGCCTTTCTGCGATCGCTTCCCCCATCGGCAGTAGCCCGATGACAACGCGGACGATGCCACAACCGAAGATGACTGGTCAGCATCTTGCTCGATCAAGCCAGAAGTCAACGCAAGGACATTCAGACCAAACACCTCTTCGTGCGTGCCTTGAACTGGCAGATATCCATCGTTTCTGAGAATGTAACGCGAATCGATCAATACAATAACCGTATGTACTCGCTGATGCGCAGCGGTCCCCGCGAACACTCAGGAGGAACGTCGATGAACGCTGACACCTACCAGACAGTGAACGACGCGATCGAAACCGCAACTCCGGCGATCGAACGGATCTCGTCCGAAGTGTGGCATCTCGCGGAGTTGTCTCTCGAGGAAACGAAATCCGCCGAGGTTCACATCCGCGAGCTTGAGGATGCGGGCTTCACCATCATCAGCCGCGGCACCAGTGGACAGGCCACCGCCTTCATCGCCGAATGGACGCAGGGGGAGAACGGTCCTCGCATCGGTTTCCTCCCCGAATACGATGCATTGCCGGGTCTCGGCAATGCAGCCACATCCCGTCAGGAAGTCGCCCCAACCGGCAACGCGAACGGTCATGGGTGCGGGCACAACCTCCTCGGCGCGGGATGCACCGGAGCCGCCATCGCCCTCAAGACGTCAATGATGGAACGTGGCAAACCAGGTACGGTCCGCGTTTACGGTTGCGCAGCCGAAGAAACAACCGGCGCGAAGGTCTTCATGGCGCGGGATGGATACTTCGACGATCTCGATGCCTGCATCGCCTGGCACTCCGCGCCAATCGCGACCGCCGGATTCGTCCGGACCTCGGCGATCAACAACGTCTCCGTCGAATTCTTCGGCAAGACCGCCCATGCAGGAAGCGATCCCTGGAACGGCCGGAGCGCGCTCGACGCCCTCGAGTTGTTCTGCCATGGCATCAACCTGATGCGAGAACACGTCAGGCCCACCGTTCGCATGCACTATGTCGTTGAAGCCGGCGGCGAAACACCCAACGTCGTACCGGGGTACGCGCGCCTGCGCATGTTCATCCGGGACGAGAATCGTCAAGGCGTCGAACATGTCACCGAATGGGCGAAACAGCTCGCGGACGGCGCCGCCCTGGGGACGCAAACGAAAGCGAACTTCGCGATCGATTTCGGGCTCTACGATCTCCTCCCCAACACGGCACTCGTCGAACGTCTCTACGAACATCTCCAGGCGGTCGGCGTGCCCGACTGGACCGAGGAAGAGCAGGCGTTCGCGCGGGAATGCCAGCGAAACTTCGGCGCCCAGGAACACGGGCTGGTGACCCAGGTTCTCCCTCTCCTCCCCGACCGGGCGGAGGGCGGCGCCAGCGATGTCGGCGATGTGAGCTGGAACGCGCCGACCGCCATCTTCGTTTACCCGTCGTTCCCGCTCGGCATTGGACTCCATACGTGGCCCGTGACGGCATGCGGAGGCATGTCGATCGGCACGAAGGCCGCGATCGGCGCTGCGCATGTCATGGCCCGACTTGGTATGGACCTCGTCACCGACAAGGATCTGCGCGACGCTGCCCGCGAAGATTTCCGAAAACGGCGCGCCAACACCCAGTACACGTCGCCGCTCGCCAGCGTCGACATCTCCTCGAAAACCAGCCAGGCGGCCGCGCATACACCGAAGGACGGTGCCGACGAATATGTCGAACCCGTCGATGAGCCTCTCGCTTGATGGTGCGGGCGATCCAGGGCGCCCTTCGTTCGATCACCACACCGAACGCATCGACGGGACGCGAATGGTCGCGATGGGCAGCCAGAGGTATCATCTCATGTGTTTGAAGTGGGGAAACCGTTCGCGGATTGCGTTGGCGCCGGTGTCGTATCCATAAAGTGAGGGAGCTACGTGACCAAAGGCCGCATCGTCACCAGTATCGAATCGCTCGATGCCATCATGACCAGCAATGCTGAACTCCTCGATGCCGTCAACCGCCTTCGGGCCGAGCTCGAAGCTCGGGACGCCGCAATAGCAGATCTTCGCGATCGCCTCTCGAAGTATTGGGATCTTCATGAAAGCGTCGACTATCGTGGGCTTGTGGATCAAATCCGGGACGAAGCGAAAAACGTCGGCGATCTGCTGCGATCACTGGACATGCGCACCCTCATGAAGCTGGCTCGCATCGGGAGCGCTCCAGAAATAGATTCCTCCAGCGAGCGCCCGGAAGGGCTCCTGCCATCGGTGAACTCGTTGCTGCAGACATTGAACAAGTGGAAGTAACGTAGCTCTCCATTTCATCCAAACACGTGACACAAAAGAACGGGCACGGTGCATACACCGTGCCCTTCGCTGTTACGTCGATTCCTCAATCGGGGGTCACTTCCGGAATCGGTTCGCGATCCAGCCGCCAGCAACCGCGGCCGCCAGCATCACCGCCGGGACAACCGCAGCGGTCGGTGGCGGATCGGTCCGGAGGCTCGCCTCCATCCCGAGGGCGCTTCGTCCCGCCGCCTTCGCGACCGCCGTTTCGATATGCAACGGCAGGTAGAGCGCCGGAATCATCTTCGCCCATAGAAGCGGATCACGTTTCACCGCAAGTGCGGTCACCGCACCGGCTCCGCCGAACCCCACCGTCGCCAGGGCCAGGTCGGACGGCTTGATCACGAATGCGACCACCGCCGTCAGCCCGATCGTCCCCGCCCACTGCATCGGGTTCGACCCCCGGTTCCTGCCTTCGACGATGAACAAGGCCGACGACGCGAACCATGTCAGCCCGGCAGCACCGTTCAATCCCTTGGCCAGCATGCCATCCGCCACGATCGACGCGCCGACGATCACGGTCGCCGTTGCCAGCGTCCCGGTCGCGATTCTCTCGAGCTTCGTTGTTCCTGCAATCATTCGCCTGTCGATCCTCTGATGATGAACGCTTCGATTCTCTCTCGGGAATTGTGCCAGATTCGGTGATCCTGATATCGACGGCCTGGGCGCGCTCGTCACCACATGCGGGCGCTCCGGCGATACCAGCGATCCGGGATAACGCGACGAATCAGGATCGCTTCATTCCGGCAAACGACTCCACGGCCCGCTCCTGCCCTCGCGTCTCGATCGCGCCGGGCCGCAGCCTCCTGATTTCGGCGATCGCGTCCGCTGGTGAGAGCCCCTCGGTCTTCACGAGATAGCACGCCAGCAACGTGCCGGTCCGTCCCAGTCCCGCACCGCAATGAACGCAAACACATTCGCCGCGGGATCTCGCGGATTCGATCGCGAGAATGCCGGACGTCAGTACATCGGTCGATGGCGCCGAAAAATCCCGGACTGGCAGGTGAACAGTCGAAATCCCATAACTGGCGAGCGCAGCGGAATCGTGAGGCCGGTGATGAAGATTGACGAGCACCGTGATGCCTTGCCGGCGCAGGTCGGCGATTTCGGGCTTGCGCCGTGGATACGACCGCGCGAGGATGCCTTCCCGGATCCATGTCTCACGGTCGGGGCGTGTCCGGGTCAGTCTCCTCAGGAGTATCAGACCAGTGACCGCGAGAAAAAGCGTGAAGACGACTGCGGCCGTCCGGGCCACCAGGCGCTCTTGCCCGACACGACTGTGCATCATGCTATACTCCGGTCCGTGGCACCCGTGCCCTCGTAGCTCAACGGATAGAGCGTCTGTCTTCGGAACAGAAGGTTGGGGGTTCGATTCCCTCCGAGGGTACCAAGAAAACCCTATAACCACGCGGAAAACGGCTCATCTTCGGATGGGTCGTTTCTGTTCAAACCTCCAATGTGTACCAGATGTATACGGTCCCGCGCTGCCCTTGGCATGCCGAGAATAACACTCATCAGCGGACCCTCAGACACACGACGCTCGGCTTGAGGCAACGCTTGGCAAACCCGGTCACACCCGCCCCGGCATCGACCACCTGCCAATCCTGCGACGGCAAGGGCTACTGGATTCGGGCGCGGAGGATCGGCCATCGCCAATGGGGGCGCATCGAGATGGCAGCGTTGGATGCGATCAATCGGCCAGGCAGCCCGGAACTCACAGACTACAGCATTCGCCCAGGCATCGTCAGCCACGTCATGCGCCAGCCCGGTGAACGGAAGTGACAATCGCGGACCGGCCCATCAAGATGCTGCAGACGTACAGGGACTCAAGAGACGCCATCGCCGCGATCCGGCAGACGTTCGACCATGACTGGGACACTGAGTAACCGACACCTCAGCGGGAACTGAAACCACACTGGTCCCATCACCATCGGAGAGAGCCCATGACACTCGATATGTCCGACACCATCCGGACCCCGAGTACGCTCGGACGATTGCTCAGAAGCGATTCATCAGCCAACCGACTCCCCATGTAGCCGTGAATAACAGCAAGAATGTGGCAATCGACATCCATGCAGGTATCTCTGGTTGAGCCCAGCGGAGGATCGAGGTCGTGAAAAGAGAGCCAAGCAGCGAAATAACCAGTGCCGGTCGGTTAATTGCTATTTTGGTCCTTTTCTCTCTCATCCCTGTCTCTCTGGGCTTGAAGAAATGAATACCGCGCGCCCTACTTGGCAAGTGAAGTTACACCTCTCCGGTTAGCAAAAAGGCGTGGAGTGCTGATCCTCCACGCCTTTTTTATACTACGTAATAGCGAGGAGAGTTACCGAGCCTCGACCTTGAATCGACGCCAAGCGAACGCGAAGCTGGCGAACATACCCAAGCCGGCAAGGATAGGCATGCCGGTTTTGGTAGACGTGTTGATGGAACCACTCCCTGTACTTGGCAGCGCTAGTACCGGATCCGTGCCTTCCTCCGCTTCTCCTACACCCGTATTGGAATCAGTGACAAGGAGCTCCGGGCAGGCGGTGGTGCTGTCCTCGCCGCTGCCATTCCCGTAGGGCGTCAACATTCGATATCCGTATGGATCGCTTTCGAAAAGGGCCTGGGCCTCAGCCTGCGTCGAGAAGTCAGCGCAGGTCGGCGCTTCACTGATTGAGGGAAGATCAGCGCAAACGCCACGTTGATCCGCGCCTAGTTCAGCATCCTCGCGCCAGAGGTAGTGACTGCAATCAACCTCGCCCGTATCATCTTGGGCAAACACGACACCCGCACTGCCAACCACACCGACGATCACGAGAACTGCAATCAGAAGCCTGCTCACCAATCGTTGCATCGACAAACCTCTCCAATGGTATTTCAAAAATCCGCGCTGTTTGCGAGAACTCTACCATGTGCGCCCGGGCTGATCCGAGATTTCCTGGCGGCTTCTCAATGATGTTCCAATCCCTTGGCCACAACGCCACTGCGACGCCACCTGTCTGCGAACGCGGCTATCAAGGAGATGATTGCGGTCAAGACGAAATACTCATGACCGAGCTGTTGAGACATCTGCAAATCAAGGACGAGGAGCACCCCGCCCCGACAGGCTCGCCGTCCCACCATCGACGTTTCGTGCGCGTCGCTCTACCATGCGACGAGAACCTCGAACTCGTCCGGGCGCGCTGTCGCCCGCATTCCGGGAGCACCCCATGCGCGCCTGTATCCTCTCCATCGGCTCCGAGCTCATCCTCGGGCAAATCACGGACACGAACGCAACATTCCTCTCCCAGGAACTTTCCGCCGCCGGGATCGACCTCATCTATGTGACGCAGGTCGGAGACGATCAGCCCCTTCTGCTCGACGCCATGCGCCGCTCGCTGGAATATGCCGACCTCCTGATCTGCACGGGCGGTATCGGCCCGACGGATGACGATCTCACCCGGGAGACGATCGCGCAGCTCGTCGACGAGACGCCCGAGGTGGACGAAGCGCTCCTTGCCGATCTGGTCGCCTTCTTCCAGGGGCGAGGTCAGGAGATGCCTGAGCGCAATCGCAAGCAAGCGTGGACGATCCCGTCCGCCACCATCCTTCCGAACCCGATCGGCACCGCTCCGGGATGGCTGGTCAGGAAGAATGGCAAGACGATCGTCACCATGCCGGGTGTCCCGCGCGAGATGTTCCGCATGTGGACGGAGCAGGCTCTCCCCCGCATCCTTGAACACGCGGGCAACCGCATTATCGATTCGGTGAACATCAAGACGATTGGCATCGGTGAATCCGCCGCCGAGGATCTCCTGCACGATCTCGTCGTCCGCGGAGATCCCCAGGTCGCAACCTACGCCAAGGACGACGGCGTCCATATCCGCGTGACGGCCTTCGGTGACGATCCGGAGGAGGTGCGCGCCCGCCGCGATGCCTGCCGCGCCGAGGTGATCAGTCGTCTCGGAGACTATGTCTGGGGTGAGGATGGCGATACGCTCCAGAGCATCGTCGCGCGCGACCTCGGTGCCCGGAAGACCCATCTCTCGATTCACGAGGTCGGTACAGGAGGGGCGCTCTCCGCCCTTCTCTCTGCCGATCCGGTTTCAGCGACAGCGTTCGATCGCAATATCGTCGAACCGGGTTCGACGATGAGCGAGACATCGGCCATCGAGCTTGCCCAACGTCAGTCCGATGCAGTCCTTGCCGGAAACGACGGGATCGGCGTGGCGATGGTGTACGAAGGCATCCTGGACGATCGGGGAGTCTCCCAGGGCCAACTGGCCGTGGCGATCCGAACCAGGGCCAACGAAGCGCCGATCGTTTCAACCTGGAACATCCGGGCATCACTTCCCGAAGTCCAGCGTCGCTCGGCGCTAAATGCCATCGAGGCGCTCCGCAAGTACCTGAAGGACGAGCCGGCCAGCCTGGCTTAGCGCAGGTTGCAGGACAATCAACAGGGTCCACGCCCATCGCATGTAGGGGCGGCTGGCCGCAAGAGTAAGGTCGCGTCAGCGGCCGAAAGGCCCCGCTGCCGCCCTATCGACTCACTGCGAGAGCCGATAGAGCGGCTTCGCCCCCCAGTGCGCTGTGCACAGCATGGGTCCGGAACCCGCGCCGGGCCGAGACCGGCGCTGCGGCGCCGGGGATCCCTCACTTTGTTCGGGATGACAAGGAGGTGGGTTGGCGTCCGAGCCTGTCCTGAGCGCAGAGAATAGGGTGATCATCCAGGCACCGCGTCAACCATCCTGCAAAGCGCTCTACAACGCATTGCAGGATGGTTGCCAGACTCACCAAACAGGGCGGTCCGCAGGAGGTGGGGTGAGGTCGCGTTACAATGATTTGCAGATTGGTTGGCAAGGCGCACGCGTATCGCTCGTAGGGGCGGACTCTTATGTCCGCCCTTTGGATGCAACACTGGGCGGACATAAGAGTCCGCCCCTACCAAATCGACCTTCTTGCAATCCGCTCTAGCGGCCGAAATGCGAACGCGGCCCCGTTGCCGCCCATCGACTCCCGGAGGGCGTCGATCACCAAGTAACCATGTCAACCATTGTGCGATTCGCTGTAACTTTGACCGGTCTCAGGTCCCCGACCAGGAGTCCAGCAGCACCGCCTGCCTCTCGAGCATGCGCGCCCGATCCTCGTCGCTGAGGTCATCCCAGCCGAGGATGTGGAGGATTCCATGGATCAGCAGGAACCGCAGCTCCGCTTCCGTCGACCATCCTGCATCCAGCGCATGGTCCGCGGCGCGATCGACGGAGATCATCAGGTCGCCACCCTGGACCCGTTCTGCCTCATCGAATCCCGGAACATCCCCGAAGCCATCTTCCTCATAGGGAAAGGTCATGATGTCGGTCGGAGAATCGATTCCCATGTAATCGAGATGGGCCTGCTGCATCGCCTCATCGTCGAGAAACTGGACCCCGATCTGCCACTCCCCGGTCATCCTTTCCTCAAGCAACACATGACGTGCGAGGGATGTCATCGACGCCAGGGAAAGACCGTCCGGCGGAGTCACCCCCTCCTCGATCAGGACCTCGACCGACAGATCAGCTGGCGAGGGCATTGCGCACCGCCGCCGACAGCCGGCGTCCATCGACGCGACCGTCGGCCTTCGCCGTGAGCGCGCCCATCACCTTGCCCATATCCTTCGGGCTTTCGGCACCGGTCTCCGCAATCCCTTGCCTCACGAAGGCCTCAAGCTCCTCATCGGACATCTGCTGTGGCAGGTAACGCTCCAGGATGCGGACCTGTGCCTCTTCGCGTTCGGCAAGGTCCTCGCGGCCACCGGCGCGGAACTGCTCGATGGAATCCTGGCGTTGCTTCACCTGCGAGCGAAGGAGCTTGAGCTCATCGTCCTCGCTCAGCTCGCCCCTCTTGTCGATTTCCGCATTTTTGAGCGCTGACAGCACGTAGCGAATCGCATCCCGCGTCTCGTTATCCCGGGCCTTCATCGCGGTCTTCATGTCCGCCGTCAACTGTTCCTTCAGAGACATTCTTTTTTCCTCAGTATGTGAAGGCGACATTTTCGCTCCCTCACCTTCTGTCAACAGATGGGACCGAGCTTCTTTCCGCCCAGGACGTGGAAGTGGATGTGAAACACTTCCTGCCCACTATCCTTGCCAGAGTTCGTCACCAGGCGGTAGCCGGATTCGTCCACGCCCCGATCCTTCGCGACCTGATTCGCAACCTGCACCATTTCACCAACCAACGCCGCATCGTCCTCGCCCAGATCGCGGATACTGTCGATGTGCCGCTTCGGGATGACCAGCGCATGAGTGGGCGCCTGCGGCGAGATGTCGTTGAATGCCACCACGTTCGGCGTCTCGACAAGGAACTCCGTTCCCAGCTCACCTGCGGCAATCTTGCAAAAAATACAATCGTCGACCCGATGTGTCATGCATTCACCTCTCGACATGCGAACGCGGGCTTTGAATTGCCCGCCAACGCGCGAACCATACGGATTTGAGTATGCCAGAGCTACCCGAAGTCGAAACAGTCCGTCGCATTATCGCTCCCCATGTGGCAGGACGGCGTATCACCGAAATTGATCTCGATCCGGACTTCCCGGAGGTTCTCGATGGTCCCGACGGAATCGATCCGGCGGCCGGAATCCTCGACCGAACCATCATCTCGGCCGACCGACGTGGAAAGTACCTGATCTTTCCTCTCGACGATGGCATGTCGCTGGTGATTCACCTGCGCATGACCGGTCGTCTGCTGCTGACGGCGCACGATGCTCCACCCGTTCGATTCCAGCACGCCGCCCTCGCGCTCGACAACGGAATGGACATGCGATTCGGGGATCAGCGCAAATTCGGCCGTATCCGGCTAACCCTGCCCGAAGACGTGGAGGAGTTGTCCGCACGGTTGGGACCAGAACCGCTCGACGCCTCATTCACCGGCGACCAGCTCCATGCGGCCCTGCGGCGCCGGTCAGGGAAGATCAAATCCGTCCTGCTCGATCAGCATCTCATCGCCGGGCTCGGTAATATCTATGTCGACGAGGCGCTCTTCCGCACACGCATTCACCCATTGACGCCTGCGAACAAGCTTGATCTGGAGGATACATCGCGACTGGTTCGAGCAATCCGGCACATCCTGCGAGCCGCCATCGCCAATCAGGGAACGACATTCTCGACATTCGAGAATCCGTATGGCGAATCCGGATCCAACGCGGCATTCCTCAAGGTGTACGGAAAGGGTCGCGCCGGTCTCCCCTGCCCGCGCTGCGGCACACCGCTGATGCACCTCGTCGTCGGCGGAAGAGGCACTACCTACTGCCCGCATTGCCAGCCGTCACCGCATGTTTCGGGGGATGAATGACTGGCAAATGACTTCGTCATACGAACGGAAGTTTTCGCAGCGTCCGGCGAATGGTCTCCACCACGGGTTTGGTCCGGAGGTAGTCTCGCGCGCGGAACGCACCATCGAAGACGATGGCGTGGATGACGCTCCCCCGGATGCCCTTGGGAAAGATATACATGTGGGAATATGGCCGAGACGTGCTGGTCCAGAAAAGCTTGTAGGACTCGGCCTTCCCTCCGAGATCGATCTCCCTGATCCCCCGGGCGGCGAAATCCGCCAATTCGAACAACATCATCAGATGCCCGGGCGAACAATCGCGAGCGTCGTCATCCACCGCCAGCTTCATCCCGAAATAGATGCCGTTGGCGATGAAACCGATATCGCCCGCGATCATCTCGTCATCGAGCATCAGTGCCAGGCATCTGGCATACGGGCGGAGCCCTTCATCCAGCATGATGGTTCGGTAAAACGAGCTGGTAGCCCGGTTGGAGTTGATAGAAGTGCCGAAAGCTCCCTTCCATCCACGGTGCTCGAGATCGCAAAATCTCTCGAGCCACTTGGACATGTCTTTCCCCTCAGCCTCTCCATCAACATGAACGAACCGTAATGTGCCGCGTTCGCCCAGGCGCCGCAGCCCCCGGCGCAACGATCCCCTCAGACTCTTTCCCTGCAATGCGATGATTTCTTCGAGCGATATCTCCTTTGGTGGCACGGCAACATAGGGTGTCTCGTCCGGATCGTACGTTTCCGTGAGGTGACCTCCTCTGGAAGCCAGTCCCAGCATGCGCTCGACGACCCCGCCAGTCAGCGCACGTTCGAATTGCCAGGCAGACCGGGGATACTCCTCATGCAACGCCATCCAGAACCTGGCCGCGATCAGGTCAGGGTCTTCACCGTGAGCGTACAGCGCGTCGAACCGATGAAAATGGACGTTACCCGCCGACCTCAGCCACGTGATCCGCAACGGCCCTGCACCAAGAGACTTCTCGTGCAGGGGAAGCAGGGCGACGAGCTCGCCATCACGGCGCGCGGTCATCAATACGACGCGATCGCCGCCTCCGAACACCTGAAAATATGCGGACACCATCTCGGGACGCAGAAAGGCCATCTCCGGTTGGGCACGATCGCACAGGGTCCGCCAGGCCTGGGCATGACGGTCGATGAGGTCTCTTCCGCCGGACTCAAGCGCAATGTCTATCGAGTCTTCGCCTGTCGACACGCTCCGCAGCACGGTCAGGATTGGTTCGACCTTACGATCAGAAACATCGAGCGCCACCATAGATATGTCCTTTCCTGATATCGGTTCGATCCGGTTGGAGTGCGTCAGGGAAATGTCGAATGCATCCCTCGCCAGCCAAGCGGCGGCACGATGGGCGCGGCCTCGCTGGGGTCGTCCGCATCGGAGGATCCGGAAACGCACGCGAATCGTTCCCCGAGCCTGGGATGCCGGAGAAGGCTGTACCGGGATTCTGCGCCGACGAGCTCGACACAAACCGGAACCCGTTCCTGGAAAACGGGCGACGAGAACGTACTGTTCTTCCGGGCGACCCGGGTCGTCCCTGCCATCCCAACGATCCTTTCGAGAAAACTCCCTTGGGTTTTTCCGTTATTCACGTACATATCGTGTAAAGATACATACGTGACTACCCGATCCGACAGCGACCCTCAGGCTACGATGAGAAGCCCAAACCCAAATTGCCTGATTTCGGTTCTTTCACCATCGTCGACTAATATTTCATATAAAACATGACTTACACGACGAGTATACACCATTACTGCCTTTGGAATACCCGGAACCCACGCAAGAACAGGCAAACATGCCACTCACGCCTGTCCGGATGAGAAATCGCGGTTCATCTCCACAAGATGCCGAATGACGGAGGTAAAATGCGCATTATCCACTTTCCCGGACGCAGCCACCGCGGCTCGATATCTCCAGGCTGGTCTCAAAATCAGAAAAACTGTAGATAGATCAATCTATCCAATTTCACGTATCTTTCGCTATACTGGCGACAGGTGATATGTCTTCGATCAAACAGAACGGCTCAAATACGCGTATCCACGCGAAGGATGAGTTCGACCATCGCTCGATGGAGAATGAAAAGGCTTGGCCAAATATGAAGTCCGCTCTTCTGGATGCCCCGAACGAAGAAACGGCTTCGCTTACTGTGGAATTGATCCCGGCCTCAGACAGAAACTGGATCGCGCCCCTCTGGATCGCCTTGGAAGAGAAATGCCAGCCAGTCAGGCTGTCTGCCAGATGGACATGGGTTTCTACATGGCTGGATGTCTTCGGAGACACCGTTCCTCACTGGTTCGCGGTCGCCCATTGCAATGGCATCCCTGTGGGGACATGTCTTGTCACCTGCACCGGTCCGTGGCTGCTCCGGCAGCGAGGTACCGGCGTCATCAAAATCGGCACCACCGGGGAACCACTGGGCCACAGCATCGCGACCGAGTACAACGACATTCTGGTGGACGACCACTATCGGCTTGACTTCGCGAAAGAACTCCTGCACGCGATCCGGAGGGAGTTACGTCCGTTCGCGATCAGTCTCCCGGCATTCTCCAGACAGGCGATCGACCCGTTCATACGAGCCGACGAGTCATTCACACAAGTCGATGAACGATGCCCGGTATTCGAGCTCGAGCTCGCCCGCAACCGGGGTGCGGAACCGATCTCCCTGTTGCGATCGAGCGTGCGGGCAAGGCTGCGAAGAAGCTTGCGCGAACTCCAGCCATACCAGACGGAATGGGCATCGACCGTCGAGCAGGCGGACGACATTCTCGATGAGCTCATCGATCTCCACCAGCGGAGGTGGATGAAAGCAGGTCGAATCGGCGCATTTTCGAGCGACCGCTTCCAGGCGTTTCATCGCGCATTGGTCCCGAAGCTCCTCGCCGAGGAGCGCGTGGTGCTCTTTCGTCTACGTCAGGGCTCGTCGACCGTCGGAACGCTGTACAGCTTCATCGACAATGGCGATATCCTCTTCTATCAAAGCGGGTTCGCCCAATTCGAGGACAACAAGATCAGACCGGGGCTGACCACGCATCTACTCTGCATCGACGAATGCCTTGCCCGGGGATACACCACATACAACTTTCTCTCGGGCGAGCAACGATACAAGGACGAGCTCTCCACCACTTCCGAAATGCTCATCAACGCCCAGGCGCCCGGTTATCGCGCACTCGCTCCCCTTGTTCACTACGCGTATCGCCCCGATGTCCGCGAGCGAATGCGGACGATCAAGCACTTCGGCGAGCGCGTCATGCTCATGTCCGCCCGGGAACACCGACGAGATCCTGTCTGACCCCTCGTACAGCGGTTCAAATCCAACCTGCATATAACAACTGACGAGCGGCCACCGTGATTTACAGCAGATTGCGTTCGACTGTGCCAGGTTGGCGTTACGGCTTGTACCGAGACTTCACTTGAATAGTGTGACGTACACCGGAAGCAAGCCGACATACCCTGACATCCGTGTTGCAAGGAGGTGCAGTCGGAACGGCGACATTACACAGCCCTGTATTGACTCCGGCGACCTGGCCTTATGCAGGGAGCCGGCACTTGACCACGATAGTCACGCCGGCCAATGATCCCATGAGATCGATCCTGCTCGATGAGGTATCGGGATGACTATGTCTCAATGCATTGGAGAGTAGTCCAAACGATCCGCCTCCGTGATCTCACGGAGTACCCGACCCGGATTTCCGGCGAAGACGGTGCCAGCGGGGACGTCCCGGGTGACGACACACCCCACGCCAATGACCGCATTGTCACCGATCGTCACGCCAGGCAGGACCGTGACTCCCCCCGCGATCCAGACGCTGTTGCCAATGGTGATCGGGCGCGCCCAGCAAGCACCGGCCGCCCGATCCCGCGGGTCGAGTGCATGGTTCGATGTATAGAAACCGACCTTCGGGCCGATCAGGACATCGTCCCCAACGGT
>Ga0180220_1001101_pt1 | contig 21877 bp, 22 predicted proteins | sample eDN5th37CBELigBY_FD_151335 | JGI IMG/M metagenome (GOLD analysis project Ga0180220, IMG submission 151335) | Enriched backyard soil microbial communities from Emeryville, California, USA - eDNA 5th pass 37_C BE-Lig BY (version 2) (version 2) | ecosystem: Environmental > Terrestrial > Soil >...
TGCCGTCGCTGCCATAGTTCTCGATGTTGCCGATGGCGACCGTGCCATCGCGCAGGTTGACGGTGATTTCACCGTTCTCGCCGCCTACGCCACGCGTTACGTGCAGGAACTGGCTGTTGTTCAGCGTAAAGTTGGAGCCCCTGAGCTCCACCGTCTGCTCCGGCTCGGCCAATGTGCCCGAACCTTCGACCGTGCCGAAGTAGGAACGGATGGACGGACCGTTTGCCTGGACCGTGACGCCATCCAGATCGATGTCGGCGCCGTTCAGCAGCTGCAGGCCGGCGCTGCCTTCTCCAGAAGCGGTGATGGAACCGCCCTTCATGAAAATGGCGCTGTCGCCGTTGTAGGCGCCAAGGCCGACCGCATCCTTGCCGGAAACGTTGATGTGGACGTTGTGGAGCTCGACGCCGGAGGGCGCGTAGCCGACTTGCTCGGCAGCAAAGGTGGTGACTTTGTACTCCTCGGGCTCTGGAACCAGCACGGCCGCGATCACGCCGTCGGCTCCCTCGCCGCTGGTCGTGATGGTGGTATTGGCAAGCCCCACCAAGCCGCCATTGAACGCCACGGCGCCCATGGCGTCTTCACCGCTGGTCTTAATGGAACCGCCGGTGAAGTTCAGCTTGCTGCCGCTGCCCCATTCTTCTGCTTCGTAGTCGTAATTCGAGCCGTAGGCCGTAACGCCGTGCGCTTCCTCGCCGGAGGTCTGTACCGAGACGTTATGAGCGGTGATGGTCGACGCGGTATTGACGATGTTTCCTGCAGCGCCATCGTTCTCGGCCCTCAACCCCTCCGCATACTGGCCCTTTGTGGTAACGGCAGTGTCAGTGATGGTGGCAACACTGCCATTCTTGGCCAGCACACCGTAGTTGCCAACTTCAACACCGAGGTCAGGATGTACTAAACTCGTCGTGCCATTGGTGGTAATCGATCCGCCAGTAATCGTGAGATCGCCCTCGTTATAAGCAAACGCGCCGAAGCCGCCTTTGCCTCCAGTAATGATGTCAGTACCGTCAGTGCTGATCTGGCCCGAATTCTGGGCCGACAAGCCGTAAGACTCATCTCCCGCCGTCGTGATGTCACCGCCCACAATGTCAACGTGCGGCGTGGACGCCCCCACAGCACCCCATGCGTGGACCGCGTGAGAATACTTACCCGACGTAGTAACAGAAGTCTTTTCTATATCGACCTTGGCGTTCTTCATAGCCAAAACGCCGCGTGTGTACTGCTCGCCTTCAGCCACGATGTCTGCGTCAGTGATCGTGACCCTGGCATCGTCGTCCGCCCGCACGCTTGCCACTAGGCTGCCGGTACCTTCCCCCGCCTTCTGCGTACGAACCGTCGTCTCGGTCAATGTCGCCGACGACCCAGTGCCCTCGACGTCCACGCCGTGCGCATCTGAAGACTCTAAGACCGCGTTCGTTACGATCAAGGTGCTGCCATGGCGGACGCGCGCAGCCGCTCCTTCGGCAGAAACCGTGCCGTTATGATAAGTGATGACGCCCGAGCTGCCAGGATTGGGACTATCGGTGTCTCCCGCCATCAGACCAATCGCGCCCACTCCGGTGGCGGTAATCGCCGTGCCATTCAGATGGACCTGCCCCTGCTTCTCCTTGAGGTCGCTGCCGTTGTAGCCCGTGTAAGCGCGCACTCCGGCAGCGCCTGTCCCCGCCACGTCAATAGAACTGTCAGTGAGCTGTACGATACCCCCGCCACCCGCTTCGGCGCCAAAGGTATAGCTGTCCCCACCATCCGCAGTGATATGCACGCCGCTTCCAGAGACCGTTCCCTGTTCTTCGGCTTGGATACCGTTACTGTATACGCCTTCGGTATCTATTCTTCCGCCCTTGATCTCGACATGGCTACGTGAACCATGGGCTTGAACGCCGTGGCTGCTCCAATACGAGCTTGATCCAGTGGCATCTGTTTCAACAAGCACATTGTCTAGGGTAACGTTGGCGCCGCCGGTCGCACCCACGCCCCGATACTTGTGGCCTGTCGCTTTGACGGAGCTGTTGCTTAGGGTCAATTTAACCCCTTCCCCTGTGCCTTTTACGACCCATTTATTTTTGTTTTCTTCACCCTGTGCCTCAAAGTCTTTCTCAATCGCTGTACATGGAGTATTCGCGACGGTGCAATCCAGTTTTTTCTCTAGCGGTGTCGCCCCTACAACTCCATAAACTCCCATCAAAGCCGCCGTCAGCGTGGTAACCCTGAGCAGCGAAGCCTGCTTGTTCCAACTCTTCATTAAAAGCTCCTATCCACCTTCTTTATCGTTAAAACGCAAGAGAAGCGCAGCAAATATGCCCGTTCTTCTTTTTCAAAGCCAATGTATCAGCCGTTACATTTAACCATGAAAGAAGAAAATAGAAACAAAAGAGAGGAAATTAAAATCTAGGGAAAACTCTAGTTCCCAGGACAATCGATTAAATGCGAATACACCCAAATAGCCGGAAACGGCCCCTATCTACCAGTGTTCTGTTCACAGATCGGTGCCAGACGAACGTAAGCGAAATAGAGAATAAATTCTTTACAAGCAATTAAAACCTTGTCGAAAAACAACATTTCCACCCAATAAAAAGCCGGTGCGGCGGAACTGAATCAGTCCCGCCGCACCGGCTTCGACAGCAATCTTATATAAAGCGAAAGGCTTTAGCGCCCTGCCCGCTTGGCAGTGATGCCGCCGGCCATGCCGATGTTTTCCTTGGGAAAGTCGGAAAGTCTGGCGCGGATCTCTTCCTCGGAAACGCCCGTGGTTTCGTGGGCAACTTTGCTCAGGCCATGGATCAGCCTGGCCTTGGCCTCTTCCGTACGGCCCTCGATCATGTCGATGTCGAACAGAATGGCGGGCACGTCGAATTTGCCGCCGCAAAAATAACTGCCCTGGGGCATTTCCTGCAGCAGGATCCGCACTGAAGGCAGGGAGGCGGACAGCGCCTCGATAATGGTATCGCTGGTACGCTGCAGCAACTGCTGCTTCTGCTCGGCCGAAAGGGGCTGGGTGGTCGTGATGTTTACGAATGGCATGAAGCACCTTCTAGGTGTGATGGATTTGATTCGGAACGGCGGGAGTCAGGCCCCCGTAAGGCGGCGGGTCCAGTCTTCGACCGTCATGGACGACAGTCGCCTGGCGGCCAGTTCGCGCAACCGCGGAGAAAGCTCGGCCATGTCGGCCAAGGCTGCAAGCTCGTCGCCCTCGAGCCGTTCATGATACAGGGCGCGCAACACGCGAGCCACCGTCCAGTCGGGCTGCGAGCGCCCGATGCGCCGCAAGGGGTCGTCGGGTTGCACCCAACCGGTTTGCAGTACGCGGTAATACCAGCCGGTGCGCCGGCTGGTCTGCACACGCAGTGCCATGTCGGGCACATTGAAGCGATGGTTCAGTTTCCAGCAAGGCTGTCGCGGCTGGGAAACCTGAATCACCGCATCGCCCAACTCGAAGATATCGCCGATGGCCACCCCTTCTTCGGTCAGGCCAAGGGTGGAAAGATTTTCGCCGAACCCGCCCTCTTGCAAATTCTGCACGGGCAGGCCCGCCAGGTCTTCAACCCATCTCGGGTAGTGCTCGGCCGCATAATGATGAACGGCTTTCTCGGGCCCGCCGTGATGGACCGTGTCGCCCTGCTGGTCTTGGCGAAAGCGGTGTTCTTCGAGATATTGCGCGCGGGAAACCGGTTGCTTGTCGATGGCGGTAAGCTGATTGCGAGGTCCGGCCACCGCCGAACCCACCCGTAACGACAAGAGAGACCAGTGGGGATTCATGATGTTTTCGCAGACAAACCCGGACAAGACGACGAATGATAAAAGAAATTCAGGAAAAAAGAAGTGCTGTTAACCCCTAACGGCAGCTCGTTTCCCGCGGGCCGGCCGGAAGATTTGGTACGCTAATGGACCAGTTGCCTGCCCCATCGGCAGCCGCCCACTTCTCCTTTATACATCTTTCATCCAGCCATGCTCTATCTCTACATCAAGCACCTGCACGTCACCGCGGCCGTCGTCAGCATCGTCCTCTTCATCATACGCGCCTGTTGGTCCGTCAAGGGTTCGCCTCTGCTGCAATCGGGCTTTGCGCGCATCGCTCCCCACATCATCGACACCATCCTGCTGCTCGCGGGCATTTACCTCGCCAGCGTTCTTGGCTGGCACCAGCCCTGGATAGCGGCCAAGATCGTAGGCCTGGTCCTGTACATCCTGGTCGGCACCCTGGCCATCAAGCGCGGCAAGACGCCCGCCAGCCGGGCGGTTGCAGCCATTGTGGCGGTCGTCATCTTCCTGTATATCGTGGGCGTGGCCATGACCAAGCAGCCCATGTCGTGGCTGGCCTAAGGCCTGGGAGCAGGGCGGCTATTTCCGCGCCCGGCCTTCTGGCTGGCCGCGCAAGTTGTCCGGTCGTCTCGGCCAGCGGCCCTACCCCGCCTTCCTGAAGGTCAAATTGATGCGCCGGGGCCCCATGGCAGGATGCTCGGCCGGCTTCAAGGGCGCGACCCCATGGAACCGCATCCTGTCTTCCCCGCCCCAGACGACCACGTCGCCATGAAACAGCGGCACCCGCCGCGCCTTGTCGCCGCGGCGATGGCCGCCGAATAGAAATACCGCCGGTATGCCCAGCGACACCGAGACAATGGGCGCGTTCCGATCCATCTCGTTCGAGTCCTGGTGCAGGCCCATTCTTGAGCCGGGCACATAACAGTTGACCAGGCAGGCGTCGGGATCGAACGGCCCCAGGCCCGCGGCGTCCGCAGCGCGCCGCGCCAGCCGGCGAAACGCATCGGGCATGGCCGGCCAGGGCCGGCCCGTGTCCGGATCGATGGCCGCATAGCGGTAGCCGCGGCGATCGCTGACCCAGCCGCGTTCACCGCAGTTCGTCATGGCGGCCGACATGGTGTGCCCGCCCGCCGTCATCATGCGACGAAACGGCGACTCGCGCTCGACAGCGTGCAGGGCCGGCATGAGGTCCTCGATGAACGCCAGGGCAAAGCCGCGCAGCACACAAGCATGCCGGCCCAGCTCCTCGGTTCCCTCCACGGCGGAGGGGGCGAATAGTTCAAGATTCACAGCGTTGGCTCAAGGCTGATGCGGCGGCTTCTAGCCCGGGGCGCCGTCCGACGCGGCACGGCAGCCGGCCGCTACGGGCGGGCGGCGCCCGCGGACCGGGCTCAGGCGTCTCCCCAGACCTCTTGCGCGGTCTCGATCACCAGGCGCAGCTTGTTGCGCTGGTCTTCGAAGGCGATGTCATTGCCGTGCACCGTGCTCGAGAAGCCGCATTGCGGCGACAGCGCCAGCTGCTCGAGCGGCACGTACTTGGCGGCCTCGTCGATGCGGCGTTTGAGATCGTCCTTCGATTCCATGGCGCCGAACTTGGTCGTGACCAGTCCCAGCACCACCAGCTTGCCCTTGGGCAGGAAGCGCAAGGGACGGAAATCACCGCTGCGCTCGTCGTCGTACTCGAGGAAATAGGTGTCGACGTGCATTTCGGAAAGCAGCGCCTCGGCAACAGGCTCGTAGTTGCCCGACGCCGCGTGCGTGCTCTTGAAATTACCGCGGCACAGGTGGATGCCCAGGGTCATGCCCTCGGGCCGCTGCGCGACCACGCGGTTGATGAAGCTGGCGTAACGGTGCGGCAATTCGTTGGGATCGTCGCCCCGGTTGCGCGCCGCCTCGCGCATGTTCTCGTCGCACAGGTAAGCCAGGTTGGTGTCGTCCATCTGCACATAGGTGCAGCCCGCCGCCGCCAGCGAGCGCAATTCGTCGCCATAGGCATCGGCCACGTCCTGGTAGAACGTCGGATCGAGTTCGGGATAGTGCTCTTTGCTGATGCCGCCCCGGCCGCCACGGAAATGCAGCATGGTGGGCGAGGGAATGCAGACCTTGGGCGTATGGCCCTTCGACACCTGCGACTTCAGGTATTCGAAATCGGCCTTTTGTATGTCCTTGACGTGGCGCACCTTGTCCACCACGCGGATGGTCGGAGGCGCGAGCTCCATCGTGCCATCGGGCTTCTGGAACGCGAAGGGCTCGTCGCTTTGCACGCCGCCTATCTGCTTCAGGAAGTCCACGTGGAAGAAAGTGCGGCGAAACTCGCCGTCGGTAATGGTCTTGAGGCCCACGTCTTCCTGGAACTTGACGATCTCGGTAATGGCCTTGTCTTCGATTTCGCGCAATTGTTCAGCGTTGATCTCGCCCTTGGAGAACTGCGCACGCGCATCCAGCAGATATTTCGGGCGCAGGAAGCTGCCTACCTGGTCGAAGCGATATATTTGGGGAGTGGTTTGCGTCATGGCGATGGGTACCTGAAAAAGTAATGAAGGCCCGTGGCTGCCGGGCAGCCGCCGGGCAAAGCCAATTCATTCTAATAGAGAAGGCGTGGAAGCGAAATACGCCTTCTCAGGCGTCGGCCCGCGGCTCTTTCCATGCCAGGCACGCGCGGGATATGCAGGCCAACGCGGCGAATACGAACGCTGTAGCCACAGCATGCGAGTATTCCCACTGCCGCCGCAAATCCATCCGGCTATCGGGTGCGACCGCCCGCGCGGCAGGATTTACTGTAAAAAGACACCGATGGATCACTTCATCATCATTTCCGGCTGCTCAGGCGGCGGCAAATCGACCCTGCTGGCCGAACTCCGGCGGCGTGGCTATGCCGTTATCGAAGAACCCGGACGGCGCATCGTTCAGGAACAAACATGCACGGGCGGCCAGGCCCTGCCCTGGCTCGACCTAACGGCCTTTCTGCGGCGAGCCATCGACCTTGCGGTGGATGACCATGCCACTGCGCCACGCGACAACTCGCAATGGGTGTTTTTCGACCGTAGCCTGATCGACGCGGCGGCTGCACTCCAGGAACTGACAGCCGAACCTGTCCTGAACACTCTTTGCCGGAAGCACCGCTACCACCCGCGCGTTTTCTTAGCTCCGCCGTGGCCTGAAATCTATGTTCAGGACGAGGAGCGCCGCCATGGCATGGGTGCGGCGCTGGAGGAGTTCGAGCGACTCCAGCGCATCTATCCGGCCCTGGGCTATGCGGTATCGCTGTTGCCCAAGGTCGGCGTGGCGCAGCGCGCCGACTTTGTACTGAACACTTTGGCAGGTCGCTGACCCGCCACTTCCCGCTTGGCCAGATCGGCACGAGCCGCACACCAGGGGCGATAAGAAAAAGCCCTTGGCGACGAATCGCTAAGGGCTTGATTTCTTTAAACTAATTTGGCTCCCCGAGCAGGGCTCGAACCTGCGACCTGCGGATTAACAGTCCGTCGCTCTACCGACTGAGCTATCGGGGATCAAAGAAGAAAAACTATAGCATAGTTTTTTACACTCGCGCAAGCGCTCAGCCTGCTGTTTCCTTCCGTTTTGAGGACTTTTCCTACCCGGGCACGCCATATGCTCAAAGAGGTTCCCATATGCCCGCTGGCAGCTCTTCGAGCAACCCGGGAAATGGATGCAAGGAGCAGACTATGCCGCAGAACCAGTCCAACCAGCCCGGAAAACAGCAAGCTCCCGGGCAACAGCAGCAAAGCAAGTCCGGACAGCAGCAAGCGGGGCAGCAGAAGTCCGGCCAGGGTCAGTCCGGGCAAAAATCCGGTCAACATAACCAGGGCAAATAGCCAGCCGCTTAGCGTCTACCGCGACTGACTAGCTCGCCGGCGCCCCGAAGGCTGGATCGTCATCCGGCTTTTGGGGCACAGCCGACCGGTGAAAGGATTTGTCCCGGAGGCGCACGATGCAAGGACTTGCCTCGACTTGACAGGACCCAGCCATGACAAAGCCGATTCCAGACACTGACCCGTTAAAGCGCGAACCGCCCGGAGAGCTCAGCAAAGTGCCCGACAATAACGTCGGCGAGGCCGGACGGCCGGCCGGCAAGCCGGGGGAAAAAGGCATCGATGTCCCCGCGGAGCCGGGAAGGCCGACGCCCTATCCCACCAACCCCGATCTGCCCGGCAACCCTCCGGAGCCCGTCGACCCCGGCAAGACGCCAAGCCTTGGCGGGCGCGGGCCGGCCAAACCCTAGGGCCGTGGCCGGCCAGTGCGGCTGCCCTTTTAGCGTCAACAGGCTCTAGGGCCTGGAAAAGCCGAAGATTTTCATGGCGGCGGTCAGCGGGCGGGCCGATTTCGCATAAGAGGCCCACGGCGCGTTGCCCACCTCAAGGCGATCGTGGACGTTGACGACATTCCACTGGTCCGAGGCACTCAGCGTTTCGACTTCGTCCCAGCCGATGGGCACCGACACACCCATGCCGGGACGAGCGCGCGCGGACCAGGCGCAAACGGTGGTTGCGCTCCAGCCGTTGCGCAAATAATCGATGAAAATCTTCTGGACGCGGTTGCGCGGACCGCTCTTGGCGGTAAAGCGCTGCGGAAATGTCTGCGCCAGCTGCTGGACCATCAACTGGGAAAAGTCCTTCACAGTGTCCCAATCGTGTCTGCGCTGCAAAGGAACGACGACGTGAAGCCCCTTACCGCCGCTGGTCTTTACGAACGGAACCAGTTCGAGCTTTTCCAATAGCGTCTGCATCAGCAGCGCTGCCTCCTGAGTCGCCGGCCACTGCACGCCTTCGCCGGGATCGATGTCGAATATCATTCGATCGGGTTTGCCGATCGAGGTTTTCGTGGCGTTCCATGTATGCAGTTCAATGACGTTCATCTGCGCCGCGGAGAGCACGCCGACAGGCTTTGCAACCTCTATCATGGATTCGTGCCCCGGTCGCAGCCGTTCGGGCAGCGCACGGAGGCCATCTAGTTCGCCTTCCAGATGCCGCTGAAAGAAGAGCTCCCCCTGTATGCCCTCCGGCGCACGCACCATCGACACCGGCCTGCCCTGCAGATGATCGAACATCAAAGCGGCCGCCTTGGCGTAGTAAGACACCAGATCGACCTTTTTAATGTCGGCGGAGGGGTCGATGACCCGATCGGGGTGGGTGACCGTGAACTTCTCCGGCAATGGCGACACCTTGCCTGTTCGAGGCGCTCTGGGCGCGTCCTCGCGGCGTACCCGGCGTGATGACTTATCCGCCCGCTTCCCCGGCAGCCCACTCTTCATTGCCCGTATCTCCGAGATTGAACGTCTTCTCACTCCAATATCAAGCAACCCGCAGGCCCGGCGAGAATCGTCTTGATTGCTTTCAATTAAACGTTAGGAGGCGATCGAGCGGCAGCGTATCGTGTGAGGATATTAGCCAATGACAGTCAGCCATACGGGATCTCTTTCGTAACTGACGAGGGAGATTCTTTATGGCCGCCTCGCTCCAGCCCGCCCTGCCTTTATCGGGCCAGGGAAACAACATGAACACTCCGCCCAATCCCCCTTCGCCGGCGGACGACGACGTGCGCAAGCGCCGGGCGGCGCTTCTTCGTCATCGCATCGTGCAGCAATTGAAACGCACCTATCCGGGCTTGCCTTACTGAAAGTTTTCCGTGGCTATCGCAGCCACTGCAGACCGCTGCGCCTTGCGAACTCTTCATGACTCAATGGCGCACCCGCCCGGGCGGCCGCGCTGTTTGCCTGCCAATGCACCCATGCGCGCCCGGTCGTCGCATCGTAGACGGCCTTGTACAGATGGGTGGGCACGGCGACCTTCCCGTCCCCTATCGTTTCCAGCGGCTCCGCATACACCGGTCCTGTAAGGACGAACACGTCTCCCCGGGCGCGCATTACATACTTGCGGGTGTCCTGCTCGATCTTGCTCCATGAGCCGGCATTGTGGCGCTGGTCCTGCGGAACCATATTGGCAAGCGAAAAACTTTGCGCCATCGCCGCGTCGGACGGCATATCGGCCGCCGGCGCCATATGGCCGCGCGAATAGCTCGACCCCCGATAATCATCCAGCTCGCCGCGTTCGGCTGCGGGCAGGCGCGCCTCGGCATAGAACCTGTCCTTGCGCCCTACCTCCCGGGCCTCTACCAGCATCCGGCGATTCAGGCGCTGGGCGACGAAGACGGGGGTTTTCGTCCGACCGCTGTGCAGGATGGCAAACGACTCGAAACACAGTTCGCGCAGCGCCGGGCCCGCCGGAACAATGGGCGGCCTGCCGCCCGGGAAGAAATGCGGACAATGCTCGAACCGGGTCTGGACCCGCGGGCCTCGGGCTTCCAAACGCGGAACCGGCCGCTCCTGGACGGGCAGCCCGAGCTGGGACAGGATGGGCTCGAGCGGGATCTGCTCGCGCAGATGGGGGTTGAGCGCGCAACTGCCTATGCCAAAGGCCGCAAGGGCGGAAACGGTAAACGCCTTCAGAAATCGCTTGAAGCCGCTCGGTTTCCTGCCTCTGGAAGTACGTTTCTTCGGGGTGGTTCTCTTCTTCGTCATGCGCCGCCATTGTAGGCGACGCCCATGCCAAGCCCTGCCTAGAATCCGCAGTCCCCTTTCGCCCTCGGCGGGAACCGGACTTGCTGTATCGGAAAGCCGGCTGGAGGCGAGCATGCGCAGACAGCCCGAGCGGACGAAAAACGCTAATGACCATAAGGAAAAGCGCCGGGCGACCCTTGGCCAGCAATGCAAAACTATCTTCAATTACTCAAGCGGATCAGCGCGCGTCTTCAGGCGGACGAAGTGCGAATTCCGATCCAGACGGCCTCCGCAGTCCTCATGGCCTACCTCGCGACCAGTTTCATGAACAAGGAAGATGTGTCGTGGGGCGTGTTTTCGGCGCTTTTTGTCGTACAGGCGAGCATAGGCGGAACCATAGGCGCCGCGCTGGGGCGTATAGCGGGCGCTGTATTGGGGGCCGTCATCGCCGTGGCTCTGGTCATTCTGCTTGGCGCCGCCGAAGACTGGGGCACCCCTATCGCCCTGTTGACGGGCGTGGGCCTCATGAGTTTTCTAGCGGCAAAATGGCCGGTGCTGGCATACGGGCTCGTCACCGTCACCATCATTGCCGTCGCGCCCGACTTTCACGTCGTGGAAGGCGCTTTCAGGAAAGTACTGGCGATCGCAATTGGATCGAGCTGCGGAATGATTGCCGCGTTTGCGGTGCTGCCGGTGCTCGCCAGACGCACGGAACAGCAATATCTGGCCGCGGCATTGCGCCATTGCGGCGCTTATGTACTGGAGTGCACGGCATGTCTGGTGCGCGACAAACAGAACAAGGACAAGGCGACGCTGGACTCCATACAGTGGTCGATCGAACGGGCCCGTCTCATGGCGCGCGAAGCGCGCATAGAAGAAAAGACGCCCGCCATGGGGTTCAGCCCCTTTTCGCAGGCCCTGCTGCCTGAAATCGAGCGCTTCGCCTATACGCTTACCCTGGTGGATCGTTTCAGCGACAGGCCCATGGCCGAAACGCTGTGTCACGACACCAAGGAGGCGCTTCTGGACCTGGCCGGCGCAGTCAGGGCCTGCCTGGAACAAATCGCCGACGCTATAGAAGCCGGCAAGGCCTGTGAGGAAATCGACGAGGCGCAGCAGGTTTACGAGGCGTTCGAAAAAAGGGTCGAGGAGTCCATCGAACGCGAACGCCTTCCCGCCCAAGACAAAGAACACATGGTCGCCATAAAAAGCGCATATGGTTCTGTGCTAACGAATCTGGCGGAACTGGCCCGGCAGGTGCAGGAGCGCTAGCCGCAACTGACGCTTTCGATCTTGCCCGCCTTGTCCACCATTACGTTCAGGCGGTCGCGCCGGTAGTCCATCGTGGCCACGCTGTCCGGATACAGCACCCTGGTGCCCTGAGGCAGCGTCGATTTATCCAGTTCGGATGCCAGAGTTCCGACCCAGTGCTGGCGGCTCTGGGCCTGGCAAAGGTCGTCCGACGCCGAATCCGTCGTCGTGGAGGGACTCTGGCATGCGGCGAGCAAAAGCATGGAAGCGGCAATGGCGATGTGTTTCACAGTTTCTCCTGCTGGTTGAATCGTCCCCATTATGCAGGTAAATGCCGGACGGGCGTGTATCCAGCTGTTCGCGAAGCGCCTGTCGCCATGGCTCGCCCGTCGCCTGCACGGCAGCAGGGCCACGCGGCATTGCCCGGGCATGCTTCTTGCTGCAGCCTTGCCGGCGGCCTGTCGAGTGCTTGGTCGCCTCAACCCGTTGCTTTGTCTACTTTGGCCCCTTCACAGGGGCTTTTTTTTTCCTCAAAGTCGTCTTCAAAGCCCCCGTCCCAGAACGTTGGGCAGCCACAGGATCAAGTCGGGGAAAGCGGCGCACAGGCCGAGCACGAGCATCTGCAACCCGACATACGGCAACACGGCAATATAAATGTCCCGCATGGTGACGTCCGGCGGCGCGACGCCGCGGAAATAGAATACGGCCAGGGCGAAGGGCGGGGTCAGATAAGAAAGCTGCAGCGCGACGATGATCATCGTTGCGAACCACACCGGGTCGAAACCCAGCGTTGCCGCGATGGGCGTAAAGATGGGCACGACCACCAGCACCGTGGGAATCCAGTCCAGGAACATGCCCAGCACAAAGACGATCAGCAGCATGACAACGAACACGCCCCACTTTCCATAGGGCACCTGAAGCATCAGGTCTTCGACCACGTCGCCGCCTCCCATCGCCATGAATGTGGAGACGAAGAGCGTGGCGCAGGCGGTCATGGTCAGAATCATCGACGTGGTGCGCAGCGTCGACTCGCAGGCGTCTCCGACCATCGACATGCTGAATTTCCGATAGCAGGCGGCCAGGACGATGGCCGCAAAGGCGCCGACGGCGGCCGCCTCGGTCGGGGCGGCGATACCCAGGAAGATGGTTCCCAGAACGGCGAGGATCAGCACGACCGGCGGGAAAAAGGACGTGGCCAGCACCCGGGCTCTTTCGCGCATCGTGATCCGGGCGTATTCCTCCGCCGTCATCGGCGGGCCGAGGCGCGGATTGATCGTGCACCGGATCAGTACATACAGCATGTAGGCCAGCGCCAGCGCAAGCCCGGGCCCTACCGCGGCCATGAACAGGGTGCCTACTGGAATGCCCGCCACCGGGCCGTAAACCACGATCATGATGCTTGGCGGGATGAGCACCCCCAGGCATCCTGCCGCGCAGATCAGGCCGGATACGAGCCGCTTGTCGTAGCCGCGCTGCAGCATTGCAGGCAGGGACAGCGACCCCATCGTCACCACCGAAGCGCCCACCACGCCGGTGCATGCGGCGAAAATGGTGGCAAGTATGGTCGTCGCCACGGCCAGTCCGCCCGGCAGCCGACCGCTCAGGATGTAGATGGCGCCGAACAACTTATTGCTTATGCCCGAACGCTCCAGGACGTTGCCCATCAGGATGAACAGCGGTATGGCCAACAGGACGTAATTCTTCATGACGGCAAGAAAGTTCAGCGCGAACGAGCCGAGAAAATTCATGCCGAACAGGCTCAGCCCGAAGAACAGGCCGATGCCCGCCAGCACGAACGCGATCTGGTAGCCAAGAAGAACGCCCGCCAGCAACATGCCGAACATCAGCAAGGTATTCAGTTCCGTCGAGAATTCCGCAATCAAGGTTTTTCTCCCCGGAAAATGATTTGAATGCTGCGCACGAATTCCGCCAACCCTTGCAGGAACAAGAGCACGACGCTGATCAAAAATACGGTCTTAAAGGGATAAATAGGCGGTCGCCAGAAGCTTTCCAGCGACTTTTCCCACGTTGCCCACGAGTCGTAGACAAAGGGGACGAGGTAATGGATGAGTAGAGCGAAAGTCGGAATAAAGAAGACAAGCGTCAGGACGACGTCGATGATCGCCTGCGTACGCCTCGAGAACAAGGAATAGAAAACGTCGACGCGCACATGAGAGCCCTTCAGCAGCGTATACCCCATGCCCAGCGCAAAGAAGGCGCCGCCCAGCATATAGCTTATGTCGAAGACCCAGATCGTCGGGGCGTTGAACGCATATCTCATCACCACGTCGTAGGTCATGATGACCGCGATCACGACGATGAGCCATTTGCTGAGTCCGCCAACCCAGATATTCAATCTGTCGATGCCATGCAGTAACCTGTCCATCGCTTACCATCCTTTGATGCCTACGTCGGAAAACCGCTCGGGCGCGCCGCCGGGCCTACAGGGCGGCCGCCTTCCTGCCGGCGGCCGATCGCGCGGCCGTCAATGGGCGCAGCCGGAAGGCGGCCCTGAAGCAGCCCCCCTCATGCAGCCGGCGGAGGCACCATATAGCTTGCCCACCCGGTGTACTCTTTCATGACTTCTTGCTGAGACTTGTAGGCGCGGGCAAAGAACTCGTCGCTTGCGGTTTTCTCCTTGTAGTAGTCTTCTGCGTGCTTTCTCAAATCGGCAATGAATTCGGGTGACAGCTTGACGAATTCTGTGCCGTGCTCCTTGAATTTCTGAAGGGCCTTGTAGTCTTCAAGAATGCAATGCCCCCAGCTTTCGAACGTGGTGGTTTTTGCGGCCTCTTTGACAATCGTTTGAAGCTCGGGCGAAAGCTTCTCCCATGCCTGCTTGTTGAAGATCACTTCGGAAATGGTGGTCGGCTGATGCACGCCCGGCACATGGACGTATTTGCATACCTGATGAAAGCCCGTGACGTAGTCCGTCGAGGGGTTGGCGAACTCGGCGGCATCGAGCACCTTCTTTTCGAGCGCGCCGTATATCTCTCCGCCGGGAAGCGTCATGACGCGTGCGCCGAGCTTGGAGACGATCTCGCCCCAATAGCCCACCGTGCGTATCTTCAGCCCTTCGAAGTCGCTGAGCTGGCGGATGGGCTTGTGCGACCAGAGGAAGTCTTCCGCAGTGTTCAAGCCGCAGGCTCCGACAAAGCCGAAGTTGTACTTGGAGTACATCTCCTTCCACAGATCGAGCCCGTCCCTTTGGTAGAACCAGATCGTGTACTGCAGGGCGTCCATGCCCAGCGGGATGGCCGCAAACAACGGCGCGGAGGGTTCCTTGCCAAGCCAATATGATGAAATGCTGTGGGAAATGTCGATCACGCCTCGATCCACGGCATCGAAGACATCCAGCCCCCCGACGACGGTTCCCGCAGTCAGGCTTTGAATCGTGAGCCGCCCATTGCTCAGTTCGCTGACCTTCTTGGCGAAAAGGTCGGCGTGATATTGGGATTCGACTCCCTTGGGCCAGCTGGACTGCATCCGAAGCCGGATTTTTTCCTGTGCCGACGCAATCGCCGGCGCGCCTACGATGGCCGCGGCGGAAACCGCCGATTTATTCAGAAATGATCGCCTGTTCATGTCTCGTCCTCGCTTGATGGTTGAGCAACGTTGTCTTGCTTTATCGGGTCAAACAACTGCAACCGCTTTGATCTCGATCAGCGCATCCGGATGCACGAACCCGGATACCCTGACCAAGGTGCTTGTCGGATAAGGAGGGTCGAAGTACTTCAGGCGCACTTCGTGCACGTGCTTCAGACCCGTCATGTCGGTCACGAACACGGTGACTTCGACGATGTCGTTCAAGGTGGCGTCCAGCTTCTCGAGCGCGGCCTGCAGGTTCTTCACGCATTGTTCGGTTTGCGCCGCAATATCGCCCTTGCCCACAATGTCGCCCTGCTCGTCGAAGGCAATCTGTCCCGACAGCCAGATCTGCCTTTTGACGGTCGACATATCCACCGATATGGCATTGCAAAATGCCACCTCCATACCCATTGCATCGCCAAAAGGAACCGCCTGTTTCTTGATCATTTTCATTCCCTTCAAAAAAGTTCACGATTCATGAAGCCGATCTCCGGCCTCAGCCCTTGCCGCCGCCGCAATCCCTTCATGGCGAACGGAGCAATCATTGATCGTAGATACGGACCAGGATGTCAGTGATTTTTGAGCCGCCGATCGGATTGAGATCCATGGGACACGCGGAAACCGCCCCGATCAATTCCATCTCGGCTTTCAACAGAATATGGTCGCCCGCACGAGTGGGCGAAGCTTGCTGAATCAAAGTGCCATCGGGCTCGATGCGCGTGCTCTGGAAGAAATTGAACGGCTCCAGGAACATGTCCCGGCCGATGCCGTAGGGCTGCAAGGCCTCTTCGATATTGGCCACGCAGCTTCTGTGGTTCAACACGCCGTAATCGACCAGATAGCGCCGTTCGTCGCAGGCGGCAATCAGCAAGTCGTGGATTTTGGCCGTGTCCTGCACGACTTCGAACATGGGATTGCGCCAGTTCGTGCGCAATGAGTCGCCGACCTTGATGGCCAGGGAGCGAAGCGAGGTCCGCGTGTGCGACGGGGAAAGCCGCTCGGCATGGTCCTGCTTTCTGAAAGCAAAGAAATCGGCTACCTGCCGCCCTTCCACGTCGACGATTTCAAGCAGCTGGCCCTTCCCGACTTCGAACGCTCGCCCGTGTCCACCCGGCACGATGAGCTCTGTGATGAGTTTCCCTTTACTGATCATGGCATTCCCCTCGTCGTAAGAATTACCTGCAGGAAAACGGCGTGCCCGATGAATCAACCGAATGCGATGAAGCCCTGCCGACCTCTTTGGCTAGGGCCTGTTGACGCTACAGCGCTTTGAGCAGGCGCGCTGCGGTATGTTCGCAATGGATTCTTCCAAGCTGCCCCAACCTTTCGGCATCGCCCGCCAGGAAGGCTTCGTAGATCTGCCTGTGCTCGGCCTGAGCGCCGTCCATGGTGAGGCTGACCTCGACCCGTATGTACGGCTCGACCATATCCCGCAACATGAGTGCTACGCGTGAAACATGCCCCAAGCCCGCGCTTGCGAAGATGCGCTGGTGAAAGGCGAGATTCAGTTCGAGCCAATCGGAGGCGCTTTGAGTGGAGGAAACAGTGATCTGTTCCATTTGGCTCAGTATGGCCAGAACCTCTTCGATGTCCTGGTCGGTGCGCGCCAAGGCGGCGGCGCGGCCCGCGTGTTCTTCAACCACTGCGCGCAGCGCGAAAATTTCCTGGATTTCATCCGGCTTCAGCGAGATGACCGAATAGCCCCGACGGGGTTTGAGTATCAGCAAGCCCTCGGCTTCCAGCCGGGTCATGGCCTCGCGCAAGGGCACGCGGCTGGCTCCGAAACGGTGGGCGAGCTCTTCCTGGCGCAGGATCTGCCCAGGCGGAAACTCGCCTCGCAGAATTCCCTCGCGCAGCCGCTGGTACAGCAGTTCCGATATGGAAGGCACCTGAGTGCCAAGGTCGCTGATCATGCTCATGGATCAATTGAAAACAAAGTCGGTCGGGCCAACGCTGCATCGCCTCCATCCACTACGGTCAGCGTGAGCGTAGCAATTTTGAATACAATATGCAAGATGTTTTTAGCGCGCATCGAAATAGACCCGCCGGCGGGTTCAAGGGTATGAATTTCCGGTGTTTCACTCGGCCGAGCTGCGGTCCTCGGCATGGCCCTCATCGGGAAATACCCGTCCGGGAACCGCCCACATATAAAGCACCATTCCAAACAGCTCTACCAGCGACTGCGTCACGATGACGAGAGCCGTGGTTTCCCAGCCGGCCGGCAGGGAAAGCGCCAGAGGAAGGACGACGAAAGAATTGCGGGTGCCGAAGCTGAAGGCCAAGGTGCGGCCCTGGCGGGCCGGCAAGGCCAACCACCGCGCCATCAGTTTCGCCAGCAGGACGGCCAGCATCAGGAACAGCACGAAGGCGGGCACCACGCTTGCCAGCTGCGCCAGCGCGGATGCCACCTCTCCCACGTGGGCGGCGGCAATCAGGAATACAGTCAATCCCAGCAGCGGCACCGGTCCCCACGCCGCCATGTTCTTTGCCGGCTCCAGACGGGGATGCCTGCCGATCAACGACTCGGTGAGCGCGGCCGCGGCAAGCGGGGCCAGCACTACCAGCACTGCGGGCAGCAGCTCACCCATGCCCCACCCATCGAGGCCGGTCTCATCGGCCATGAGCCAAAGGTAGGCGGGCAGAAGCAGCAATTGCAGAATGAGGTTGAGCGGCGTAGAGGCGACGGCCCTGAGGGTCTCTCCCCTGCCCAGTTGGCTGAAGGTGATGAACCAGTCGGTGCATGGCACGAGCAGCACCAGCAGCACGCCGAGGCGGGTCGCGGGATCGAAGCCGAACAGCTCGACCAGCCCCCACACCAGCATCGGCAGCACAACGAAGTTGCCCAGCAGCATGGCCAGGGCGAAGCGCCGGTCGCGCGAGGCCCGGCGCAGGCGCACCAGGGGCATTTGCAGGAAGGTGGCATACAGCAGCACGACCAGCGTGGGCCAGAGCAGGCGCTCGAGCAGGGGCCTGACCTCGGGGAAACCCGAGCCCGTCGCCAAGCCAAGCAGAATGGCCCCCAGGTAGACGCCTGCCTGGCAGCGCTCCAGGGTCATGCGAGTCACAGGCGATGCTCCGCCCGGCTGGCGTGCGCATTGGCTGGCGTGTTCATGAGGCGTTCCTTCAACGGTGCGCTCAAGTTTACCGAACTCGCATGGCCATGCCCCGGGACATGACAGCACTGCGACTTGCCTCCGGTCAGCTCATCAGGGCCTGTTGACGTTAACAGGCCCTAATGCGCTCCCGCGCCGGCGTCGCCGGCCTTGCCGACCTGCGGTCTGGTCACCCATATCAATGCGATCATCACCAGGAACAGCACGCCCGATGCATAGAAGATGTCGACCGCCGACAGGGTGAAGGCCTGCTGGTTGATCAGCCGGTCGACCAGCGCCGCGCCGTGCTGGGGGTCCACGCCCTTGCTCTGCAGGCCGGCCATGGCGGCATCGAAGGCGGGCTCTCCGGGGCGCGCGACTTCCGCCAGCTGCGCATGATGCAGGCTGGCCCTGTTTTCCCACAAGGTGGTGGTGATGGAGGTGCCGAAAGCGCCGAACACCAATCGCACGAAATTCGACAGGCCGGCGGCGGCGGGAATGCGATGAGGTTCCAGTCCCGACAGCGAAACCGTGGTCAGGGGAATGAAGAAAGTGGCCATGGCCGCGCCCTGTATGAAGGTGGGCAGCATGATGGTGCCGATGTCCACGTCGGTGCTGAAGTCGGCGCGCATGAAACTGATCAGCGAGAAGGTCAGAAAGGCGAAGGTGGCGATGATGCGCGGGTCGTGCCTGGACAGCATCTTGCCTACGATGGGAGAGATGATGATGGCCAATATGCCCACCGGCGCCGACGCGATGCCGGCGTCGGTGGCGGTGTAGCCCAGCGTATTCTGCATCCACAGGGGCAGCAGCACCACCGTGCCGAAGAACACGCCGTAGCCGACCGAAATGGTGACCACGCCCGCGGTGAAATTGCGGAACTTGAACAGGGTGAGGTCCACTACGGGATGCTCGGCGGTCAGCTCCCAGATGATAAAGAAGGTGCAGGCCACCACGGCCGTCACCGCCAGCACGACGATTTCAGTGCTGGCGAACCAGTCCAGCTCCTTGCCCTTGTCCAGCATCAGCTGCAAAGCGCCCACCCACAGCAACAGCAGCATCAGGCCGACCGTGTCGATGGGCAGCTTGGTCCGCACGGAATCCCTTTCCTTGTAGATCTGCCAGGCGGCCCAGCCGGCCACCAGGCCCACCGGCACATTGATGTAGAAGATCCACGGCCATGAGTAGTTGTCCGAGATCCAGCCTCCGAGCAAAGGCCCCACCACCGGCCCGACCAGGATGGTCATGGACCACAGGGCCAGCGCCATGCCCGCCTTGTCCCTGGGGTAGGAACCCAGCATCAGCGATTGCGACAGCGGTATCAGCGGACCGGCGACGGCCCCCTGCAGAATGCGCGCGACCACCAGGGACTCGAGCGACCACGAGAAGCCGCACAGCCAGGACGACAGGACGAACAGCAGCACCGAAAGCACGAACAGCCTCACCTGGCCGAAGCGCTGCGTCAGCCATCCAGTCAGCGGCACGGTGATGGCGTTGGCCACCGCGAACGAGGTGATGACCCATGTGCCCTGCGTCGCGCTGACGCCCAGGTCCCCCGCGATCGTGGGAATGGACACATTGGCGATGGACGAGTCCAGCACGTTCATGAACACCGCGGCCGACAGGGCGATCGTGCCCATGGCGCGCGCCCTGCCCTGCAGCGGCGGGTGGGCGGCCTGAACGGGCCGCGCCGATTCCGAAGTGGCTTCTTCGTGGTCCGGCATGATCAGGAACCGCTGTTGTCTTGGATGATCTTGGCGATCAGGGCCTCGGCCTGGCCGATCGGCTCATCGAAGACGGACGTGCGCAGGCTGCCCGCGTCGGCGATGGCCTGCGCTTTCCGGACATCTTCTTCGGCCGGCTCGCGCAGGTCGACTTCGACCTGCATGGAAAGCCCCACTCGCAAGGGATGCTGCGCCACCTCGTCGGGATCCAGCACGATGCGAACGGGCAGACGCTGCACCACCTTGATCCAGTTGCCGCTGGCGTTCTGCGCGGGAAGCAGCGAAAAGACGGCGCCGGTGCCGGCGGCCAGCCCCTGCACATAGCCATGGTAGACCACGTCGCCGCCATAGAGGTCGGCGGTGAGCGTCACCCTCTGGCCGGGCTTCATGCGCCGCAGCTGGACTTCCTTGAAATTGGCCTCGACCCACAGCTGATCGAGCGGCACGATGGTCATCAGCGCCGCGCCGGGCACGACATGCTGGCCCACCTGCACCGAGCGCTCGGCGATCATGCCGTCCACCGGCGCGCGGATATGCGTGCGCGAGCTGGCCAGCAGCGCCTCGCGAAGCTGGTCTGCCGCGAATTCGACATCCGGATGATGCTCGGCCGATGTCCCGGCGGTTCGGGCCAGATTGGTCTCGAGCTGGGCGCGCGACACGGCCAGTGCGGCGCGCGCCTGCGACACGCCCGACTGCGCCGCCTTGACGGCCGTCTGCGCATGCAGGATCTCCTCGCCGCTGACGCCGCCCGACCGGGCCAGCGCCTGGCGCCGCTTCAGATCGCTTTGCGCCTTGGACAGATCGGCCTGCGCCCGTTCGACGTCCGCCTTGCGCGCCTCGATGTCGGCGCCCAGCGCATCGTTCTGGGCAAACAGTCCGCGGGTCTGGCGCAGCGCCTGGGCAAGGGCCGCCTCGGCCTTGCGCGACGCCAGATCGGTGTCGCCGCTGTCCAGCGTGATCAGCTCCTCGCCGCGCTCAATGCGCTCGGTTTCGTCTGCGCCGATGGCCACCACCGTGCCCGGTATCTGCGCGGTCACCTGAACCAGATTGCCCTGCACGTAGGCGTTGTCGGTGTCTTCGAAGTGCGAGGCGTACAACCACCACCATACGGCGTAGAGGATGCCCAGGACCACGAAGACCAGGGTGGCGATGATCAATAGCGATTGGCGTCGAGACGCCGGTTTTCCCTTGACTCTCATGAATGTTTCTCGTGACTCAATGTTTGGCGGGGTGAAGATAGCCGCCGCCCAGAGCGGTGGCCAGTTGCGCGTCCAGCTCATAGGCCCGCGCCCGCATGTCGGCGGCCAGAATGGACTGCTTCTGCACTTCGTTCTGCGCCAGCAGCACCTGAATGAAATTGCCCAGACCCGACCGATAGCGATCGACGGCAAGCTGGTAGGCCGCGCTGATGGCCCGCAGGCTTTCAGCCTGGTCCCTGGCCTGCTCTTCCAGCGCCTGAATGGAAGCCACCGCATCGGCGGTTTCCCGCACAGCCGTGAGCAGGGTCTGGTTGTAATCGGCAATGGCCAGGTCCCGCTCGGCCCGTCGCTGATCGAGCTGCGCATTCAGCGCGCCGCCATGGAAGATGGGCAAAGACACCGCAGGGCCCACGCCATAGGTCTTGCTACCGCCTTGCAGCAGGCTGTCCAGGCCCAGCGACATGAAGCCCGCGAAAGCCGCGAGATTCACATTCGGGTAGAACTCGGCCTTGGCGGCCGATATCTGGCTGGCGGTGGCCAGCGCGCGCTCACGGGCTGCGATCAGGTCGGGCCGGCGCGAAAGCAATTCCAGCGGCAGCACCGCGGGCACGCGCGCGGGCATGCCGTCCAACACGACCTGCTCGATATGGCCGCCGCGCTCCGGGCCTTCGCCCAACAGGGCGGCAAGCTGGTTGCGCAGCAATTGGGCATTGTTGCCGGCCTGGCTCCACTGCACGCGCGCCG
>Ga0180220_1001105_pt1 | contig 21784 bp, 20 predicted proteins | sample eDN5th37CBELigBY_FD_151335 | JGI IMG/M metagenome (GOLD analysis project Ga0180220, IMG submission 151335) | Enriched backyard soil microbial communities from Emeryville, California, USA - eDNA 5th pass 37_C BE-Lig BY (version 2) (version 2) | ecosystem: Environmental > Terrestrial > Soil >...
CGTACGCGCCACCTTCGACTGGAAAGCTGCCATGAACCAGTTTGCTATCCTGTTTGGTGAACGGTTTACCGCTGCGCGGGGATAACGATTTCTACAACGCCTCGCCCACAAAAATACGGACAGGCTCTCCGAGGCAGCGCCCTCCAACGTCCGGGGAAAACCCGGGGCTCCTTCAACGGCTTGCGTCATTTGCCAGACTCGCGTCATTTGCCTACTCGCGTTATTTTCTCAGACGTAAGCCGCTGGAGGCGGGCATGCCCAGGCCGGGCGTTGGAGGGCGCTGCCTCGGACCGCCCGACCGCCCGGCCTGGGCATGCCCGCCTTCAGCGGCGTCTCAAGAACCCAAACGCCAAGCCCCGACCAAGAGTCACGTCCGAAAAAACCCGATCAAAGCTGCACTCGCGCATTTGGGTATAACCCGACAACAGACTAAAATCGCTTAATACTCCCTAAATAAATGGCATCGCCAGGCTCACTGTGCGTGCCGACCGCATCGCCTGCTTCGAACACCATGACCGAATTAAAACGCCCCGCCCTCGAACTGCCGGACTCCCGCAAGAAAGTGCTGCTGCACTCCTGCTGCGCGCCCTGCTCGGGCGAAGTCATGGAGGCCATGACGGCATCCGGCATCGATTACTCCATCTACTTCTACAACCCCAACATCCACCCCGACCGCGAATACGAGATCCGCAAGAACGAGAACATCCGTTTTGCCGAAGAGCATGGCATCGAGTTCATCGATGCCGACTACGACCGCGACAACTGGTTCGAGCGCGTCAAGGGCCTCGAGAACGAACCCGAACGCGGGGCCCGCTGCACCGTCTGTTTCGACATGCGCTTCGAGCGCACCGCCCTCTATGCCCACGAGCACGGCTTCGATACCATCACCAGCTCGCTGGGCATCTCGCGCTGGAAGGACATGAACCAGATCAACGGCTGCGGCGAACGCGCCGCGGCGCGCTACCCCGACCTGGTGTACTGGACCTACAACTGGCGCAAGGGCGGCGGCTCGGCGCGCATGATCGAGATCAGCAAGCGCGAAGAGTTCTATCAGCAGGAATACTGCGGCTGCATCTATTCGCTGCGCGACACCAATCGCCACCGGCGCTCGCAGGGGCGCGAGGCGATCGAGATCGGCGTGAAGTTCTACGGCAAAGACGACTGAACGGCCGGCGCATTGCCTACCGCCTTGTTGATCATCACATAGCGCGTGGCGAGCCGCCCTTCGCTGACCGCCAGGTCGCGGCGCGCCTGCAGGTAGCCGCGCTGGCTGTCCAGCACCGCCATGAAGTCGACCATGCCGCCCTCGTAGCGCGCCTGGGCCAGTTCATAGGCCTCGCGCGCGCTTCGCTCGCGTGACGCCAGCTGGCGCGCCCGCTGCTGCTCGGCGGTATAGGCGCTGAGCGCGTCGTCGATTTCCTGCCACGCCCCGAGCACCGTCTGCTGATAATTCACCGCCGCCTCCTGCTGCTCCAGTTCGCGCAGCCGTACGACGCTGCGGCGCCGGCCGCGATCGAAGAGCGGCAGGTTCAGGCTGGGTCCGACCGACCAGCTTCGGCTGCCCCAGTCGGCGAACTCTCCGCTCAGATAGGATTCATAGCCGAAGCGCGCTCCCAGGCGTATGCTGGGATACAGCTCCGCCTGCGCAACGCCGATGCTCGCCGTGGCCCGATGCAGACGGGCTTCCGCCGCCCTGATGTCGGGACGGCGCAGCGCAATCTCCGAAGGCAGCCCCAGGGATAGATCGGGCAGCGCCGATGCCGCCGCCTGGCCTCGCTCCGGCTGCGGCGCAAGCAGGTCACGCAGCGCGCCGGGCGGTTCGCCCAGAAGAAGCGCGATCTGATTGATGCCTGCGCCTTCCCGGGCCAGCAGGTCGGGTAGCTGCGCCTTGTTCGCCGCCACCTCCGTGCGCTGGCGCTCCAGATCGAGATGGTCGGCGACACCGCCCCGCACCCAGGCTTCCAGTATCCGCAGGCGCCCCTCCAGGGCGGACACGTCCTCCCGCAGCAATCGAATCTGGCGCTGCGTGGTGCGCAGCTCGATGTAGTTGCGCGCCACTTCGCTGGCCAGGCTCAGCCGCGCCAGGTCGTACAGCGCGGCCTGCTGGGCCACATCGGCGTCCGCGGCTTCGACGGAGCGCCGCACGCGACCCCAGAGGTCGGGCTCCCATGAGGCATCGAAGCCCGCCTGGTAAAGCGTGAAGGGTTCGCTCAGCACATCCACCAGCGCCGAGCGGTCGCCGCCTATGGCATCGATCATGCGCACGCCGGCGCCATATTCGCTTTGGCGCTGGCGGGTGACGCTGCCGCTTGCGCCAATGTCCGGGCCCCGCTGGGCGGCGACCGTGCTGCGCTGGACACGCGCCTGGGCGAAATGCAGCGCGGCGGTCTGCAGGTCGGGGCCGGCCCGAAAGGCGCGCTCCTGCAGCGTGTCCAGCACCGGGTCGCCGAACGCGCGCCACCATTCCGCCGGAAGCGTCCCTTCGGTATCGACAGGCGTTCGAAGCGATTCATCCGCGCTGCGCCAGCTCGTCCAGTCGTCCGGGGCCTGCGGAGCCGGCCTGGCGAAATCCGGTCCCGCCGTGCATCCGGCCAACACCAGTACCAGCGCCAGGCCGGCATACGAGCTTGCTCTACGACGAAAATGCAAATCAGACATGGCAAATTTCCCGACTCAGGAAAGGCGGTGGCGAAACAGCCAGGCCGCCATGGGCAGCGTGACGCAGGCCAGCGCCAGCAAGGGAATGAAGTCGCGCCACACATCTCCCAAGGTAGCGCCCTCGAGATAGACGCGGCGCACGATATTCATGCCGAAGCGCAAGGGGTTGGCGTAGGTCGCGATCTGCAGCGCCTCGGGCATGTTGCGCACCGGGGTCAGCAGGCCCGACAACAGCATCAGCGGCATGATCAATAAAAAGGTGTAGAGCATGGCCTGCTGCATGGTGAGGGAGAGCGCCGAAATCGAAAGCCCCATGCCCACCGCCGCGACGGTGAAAGTCAGCAGGCCGAGATAGAGCAGCCACACCGAGCCCGCCAGGGGAACTCCGAACCAGAACCGAATCACGAGAAAAATGATGGTGGACTGGATCAGGCCGATCAGAATGGCCGGCAAGGCCTTGCCGATCAGTATCTGCATCGGCGTCAGCGGGGTGACCAGCAGCTGGTCGAAAGTGCCCTGTTCGCGCTCGCGGGCGACGGACAGCGCGGCCAGCAACAAGGTCTGAAGCATGCTCAAGGCTGCAATCAGGCCCGACATGAGGTTCCAGCGCGACTCCAGGTTGGGGTTGAACCACACGCGCCGATTGATGGTGATGCCCGGGCCGCCCGCGCCCATCGACGCGTTGTAGTCGGCCACGATGGCGCCGACGTAGCCCGAGGCGACGCCCGCGGTCGTGGAGTTGCGCCCATCGAAAATGACCTGAAGCGCAACCCGCTGGCCGGCGGCCAGCCGCTCCTCGAAATCCGGCGGAATGCCAAGCACCAGCAAGGCTTTCTGCTCGTCGACGATCTGGGCGATCTGCCGCGACGAAGTCAGCGTGGCCTCGCGCACGAAGACGCCCGTGCCGTCCAGCCGCGCCAGCAGCTCGGTCGATGCCGCGCCACGGCTCTGGTCCAGCACCGCGTAGGGAACGTGCCTGAGGTCATAGGTGGCGCCATAACCGAACAGCAGCGCCTGCACCAGCACGGGCATCAGCAGAATGGCGCGGCTGGCGGGCTCCTTGATCAAGGCAAGCAGTTCCTTGCGAATCAGGGAAGCGATCTGTGCGAGCGGTGCGAGCAAGGCGTCCATAATGGGTTTCAATCCAGCCTCTTGCGCAGCGTGCGCCGCGTCGCCCACGCCAGCACCAGGGCGTAGGCCGCAAGAATCACCGTGCCGCGCAGGATGTCGGGCCAATAGTCGCCCGCCAGCAGCAGCGTCTTGATCAGGTTCATGAAGTGCGTTGCCGGCAGCAATTGGCCCACGCCCTGTATCACCCAGGGCACGTTGCGCAGGTCGAACACGAAGCCCGATAGCATCATGGCTGGCATGAAGCTGACCAGCAGGGCCACCTGGCTGGCCTGGAACTGGCTGCGCATCGTCCCGGAAATGAACAACCCCAGCAGCAGCGAGACCGTGAGATACAGCATCGAGACCAGGAAGATGATCAGCAGCGAGCCGCGCATCGGCACGTCGAACAGGAAGCGGGCGGCCAGCAGACACATTGCCAGGTCGATCGCCCCGATGACGAGATACGGCGCCACTTTGGACAGCACCAGTTCCGTGGGCCGCAGCGGCGTGACGAAAAGCGACTCGAGGGTGCCGCGCTCCCATTCTCGGGCGATCAACAGCGAAGTCAGAAAGGCTCCGATCAGCGTCAATACCAGCACGATCAGCCCCGGCACCAGATACCAGGTGCTGTCGCTCGCCTCGTTGAACCAGATGCGCTCCTGCACATCGATGCCCCCGGACGCCTTGCCGCCGGCCCGCTCGGCCTGCCGTTGCGCCCAAAGGCCCACCGCTCCGCGCACGTAGCCGTCCACGATGGACGCGGTGGTCGAGTTGATGCCGTTGAGCAGCAGCTGGATGTGCGCATCGCCCGAAGCGAGCCGGCGCGAGAAATCCGCCGGCAGGCGCACGATTCCATCCACTTCTCCCGCGCGCATGCGGTCTTCGGCCTCGGCCATGCTGCCCGTCCACACAGGCGAAATATAGGGCGAACCCTGCAGCCCCTGGACGACTTCGCGCGCGGTGGGCGAGCTGTCCTCCAGAACCACGGCTATGGGCGCGTCGTCCACATCGAACGACAGGCCGTAGCCGAACAGGAGAATCAAGGCGACGGGCAGGAGCAGGCCCACGGCCAGATTGCTTTTATCGCGCAGCAGCTGCCGCACTTCCTTGCGCAGCAAGGCGGTGAACCGGCGCGCGAATCCCGATGCTTTCATGCGCCCGCCTCCGCCGACCGGGCCCAGGCGCGTCCCTGCTCGACGATGGCGATGAAGGCGCTGTCCATGTCGGCGCCGCTGTCGCCCGCCATTTCGCGCACCTCGCGCGGCATGCCCAGCGCCAGCACGCGCCCGGCATCCTGGATGGCGATGCGGTCGCAATACTCCGCTTCTTCCATGAAGTGGGTCGTGATGATGATGGTGACGCCGGTCTGCGCCAGCGAGGTGATGGTGCGCCAGAAGGCGCGGCGGGCCAGGGGATCGATGCCGCTGGTGGGCTCGTCCAGGAACAGGATCTCCGGCTCGTGCAGCAGGCCGGCGGCCATCGCCAGGCGCTGCTTGTAGCCGCCGGGCAGCAAGCCGCTGGCGGCGGCGGGATCCAGTTCGAACTGCTCGATCATGGCGTCCACCCTCCGGCGCAGCGCCTGACGGCGCAGTCCGTACGCGCCGCCGAAGAATTCCAGGTTCTCGCGCACGGTCAGCTCGCCGTACAGCGCGAACTTCTGCGACACATAGCCGATGCGGCCGCGCGCCCTTGCGCGCGCCGTGCGCAGATTCAGGCCCGCGACCTCCAAGTGGCCGCTGGTGGCCGGAAGCAGCCCGCACAGCATGCGAAAGGTCGTCGTCTTGCCCGCCCCGTTGGGTCCCAGCAGGCCGAAGATCTCGCCCCGCGCCACCTCGAACGAGGTGCTGGCGACCGCGGTGAAGTCGCCGAACTTGCGCACCAGGTCTCGCACCACGATGGCCGGCTGGTCCGTCCTCTCCGGCGCATCGGCCGCCACGGAGCGCCCGGGGGCGGGCGGCGCCGCGTCCTCGCGGGCTTGCTGCTGGCGCAGCAGCATCATGAAGGCGTCTTCCAGCTCTTCGGGCCGCGGCCCATGGTCGACGCCGCCGAGCAGGCGCCGCAGCGCCTCCGGCACTGCCCGCGGTTGGCGAATGAACCATACCGCGCCACCCTTGGGCACCGCATCGACCACCTGCGCTCCGGCATCCAGCAGGCGGGCCTGCAGGTCGCGCGCAGGTGTGCCCGAAGGCGGCGTCGCCGTAAAAGTCAGGCCCCGGGCACGTTCACGCAGCGTTCCCGGGTCGCCCTGGTCCAGCAGGCAGCCCTCGTGCATCACGAACACCTGGGCGCAGTGCGCGGCCTCGTCCATGTAGGCCGTGCTGACAATGACGCTGAGATTCTCGTCGTCCACCAGCTGCTGCACGATCTTCCAGAGATCGCGCCGCGACAGCGGATCGACGCCCACGCTGGGTTCGTCCAGCAAGAGCAGGTCGGGCGAGCGCACCAGGGTGCAGGCCAGGCCCAGTTTCTGCTTCATGCCGCCCGACAGCTTGCCGGCCGGCCTTGCGGTGAACCGCGCCATGTCGGTCATCTCGAGCATGCGCCTGAACCGTTCGCGGCGCTGCTCGAGCGGGACGCCGTGCAGGTCGGCGTAAAGATCCAGATTTTCCTGGACGCTCAGGTCCTCGTACAGGCCGAAACGCTGCGGCATGTAGCTGATGCGATCCTGCACCGCCTGGGGATCGCGGCCCACGTCCATGCCCAATACCCGCAAGCTTCCGGCGTCGGGCTCCAGCAACCCGGCCATCATGCGCAACAGCGTCGTCTTGCCCGCGCCGTCCGGGCCCACCAGGGCCGTGAGTTCGCCCGCGCGCACCGTCATGGAAATGTCTCTCACCGCGTGCAGCGGACCGCCCGCCGGCGCCACGAAGGTCTTGCGCAGGCCTTCGGCGACGACCGTGGCGCCGGCGGCGCTCATTGCGCCTCGCCAGCAATCAGGTGAACGGTGGCAGGCTGCCCCAGCCGCAGCACGTCGCCCGCATCCTCGACCAACACTCGCGCCTCGTAGACCAGGCTCGTGCGCTGCTCTTCGGTCTGGACCGTCTTGGGCGTAAACTCGGCCACCGACGAGATATAGCCTACTTTGCCGGCGACCGCCTCGCCCGGGCGTCCATCGGTAAAGACGCGGGCCTCCATGCCCGGCCGTATCCGGCCAAGGTCCGGTTCGGCGACGTAGACGCGTATCCATTTCGGCCGCGTCAGGGCCAACGCGAAGACAGGGCGCTGCGGCGTGGCCATGTCGCCCGGTTCCAGCAGGCGCGACCGCACCACCGCGTCGGCGGGCGCCTTCAGTTCGCCCTGCGCAATCTGATGCCGCAGCAGCGCCAACTGCGCCCGCGCCGCCTCCAGCTGAGCCTGCGCACCCGCTACTTCTTCCGCACGCGGGCCCGCCTCCGCAAGATGCAGGGCTTCGCGCTGCTCCGCCACCCGGGCCTGCGCGACGCTCAGCGCGCTTCGAGCCCGATCCAGGTCTTGCGCGCTGACCCCGCGCCCTTGCGTCCGGGCCGATATGCCCTGCACGCGCTTGAGGTCCTGCTCGGCCTGCGAGGCCTCTGCCCGGGCCGCGGCAAGGCGGCTGCGAGCCTGCGCAAGCTCTTGCGGTCGTGCGCCGTTGCGCAGGCTGAGCAGGGCCTGCTCTCTGACTTCTATCTGAGCCTGCGCCTGCTCGGCCTGCAAGGCCAGCGTGCGAGTGTCCAGCACGGCCAGCACGCTGCCCGCCTCGACATGGTCGCCTTCCTCGGCGCGCACTTGCGCCACGCGGCCGTTGCCATCGAAAGCCAGCGATATCTGCCTGATGTCCACATTGCCGTACAGCACGAGCGGCCCCTCCTCATCGCGCTGGCTCGAATGCCACCAGGCCCATGCCGCAAGAATCACGGCCAAAGCCGCCGCGACGAGAATGAGAGGCTTCTTCATGATCGGTATTCCGGGTAGGAGGACGATTGATCAGGACATGCAGGGGGAATCGATTCGAGCCGCCGCCGGCTGGACGGCCGTGAATGAGCAGCTTACCCTAAATTTAAATTGAATTTAGTATCAAATTCAAGCAAAATCTTTATGAACATGAGCTCAGCACAAGGTCTAGCCACCGCCGCATCGCGTCGACCTGAGTCTCGACATCCCGGCCCCGCAGGAATATGAATCCATGACCACAGCCCCGCGCGCCCCTCGCACCGACGGTGAAACGACCCGCGCCCGCATCCTGGATGCCGCGGGCGAACTCTTCGGCGTCACGGGATTCGCCGAAACTACCAGCAAAGCCATCGCCGCGCGTGCCGGCGTGGACCTGGCATCCATCAACTACCACTTCGGCAGCCGCAACGGCCTGTACCGCGCCGTATTGAGCGAAGCGCACCGCCGTGTGGTCGACCTGGCCGACCTGCAGCAGCTCGCCCAGAGCCCCCTGCCGGCTTCCGAGAAGCTTCGGGTCTTGATCGATCAGCTGGTTCAAAGAGCGGCCGATGGTTCCGAAGGATGGCACCTTACCGTGCTGGCCGCCGAGCTCGTCGCGCCCTCTTCCCACATCAAAGTGCTTTTCAAGTCGGAAGTGCCCATGAAGGCCTCGCTGATCGCCGACATTCTCAGCGAGATAAGCGGCATCCCCGCGGACGACCCCGCCCTGCGCCGCTGCCTGTTCAGCGTCGCCGCCCCCTGCCTGCTCCTGCAGATCGGCCGGCGCGGCCTTCCCGGCCCCGTGCAAGCCATGCTGCGCACGCCGCGCGAAGTGGTGGTGGACCACCTCCACCGATTCGCCATCGCCGGCCTGGAAGCCATCGGAAACGAATACCACGCGGGAAAAATGCCCCCACGCTGCGCAGGCTGATGCCTGCTTGCTGCCCCCCAAGGGGGCTTTTTTTGCCGGGGGCGCCGAGCCTTGGGGCGGCCCGGCGGCTCGGCGCCCCCGGCAAAAAACCGGCCTCGAAAAGAGGCCGGTTTTCTCGACGATGAAAGTACCGATCGGCGAAAAACGATTACTGCAGCGTCCGCTCGAACACGAACTTGTCGTCCCGCCAATCCACCGGCACCACGTCCTTGGGCCCGAACTTGCCCTCGAGCAAGAGCTTGGCGACCGGGTTCTCGATGTACTGCTGGATCGCCCGCTTGAGCGGACGCGCCCCGAACACCGGATCGAAGCCCGCGCGCGCCAGCTGGGCCAGCGCCGCGTCGGATACCTCCAGGCGCATGTCCTGCTGCGCCAGGCGGTCCGCCAGCCGCTGGATCTGGATGCGCGCAATCGATTCGATGTGCTTGGATTCGAGCCCGTGGAACACCACCACCTCGTCGATGCGGTTCAGGAACTCGGGACGGAATGCCGTCTTGAGCTCGTCCCAGATCACTTCCTTCACCACCTCGTACGGCTGGCCCGCCATGCTTTGGATGTGCTGCGAACCCAGGTTGGACGTCATCACGATGACCGTGTTGCGGAAGTCCACCGTGCGCCCCTGGCCGTCCGTAAGGCGGCCGTCGTCCAGCACCTGCAGCAGCACATTGAAGACGTCGGGGTGCGCCTTCTCGACCTCGTCGAGCAGGATCACGCTGTACGGATTGCGCCGCACCGCCTCGGTCAGGTAGCCACCCTCTTCGTAGCCCACATAGCCCGGAGGCGCGCCGATCAGGCGGGCCACCGAGTGCTTCTCCATGAACTCGCTCATGTCGATGCGTATCATGTGGTCGTCGGAATCGAACAGGAAGTTCGCCAGCGCCTTGGTGAGCTCTGTCTTGCCCACGCCCGTCGGACCCAGGAACAGGAAGGACCCATAGGGACGCGACGGGTCGGACAGCCCCGCGCGCGAGCGGCGAATGGCGTCGGACACCAGCGTCACCGCTTCGTCCTGGCCCACCACGCGCTTGTGCAGGAACGCTTCCATGCCCAGCAGCTTTTCGCGCTCGCCCTGCATCATCTTGGATACCGGGATGCCGGTGGCGCGCGACACGACCTCGGCGATCTCTTCGGCGCCGACTTCGGTGCGCAGCAGGCGCGGCTGATCCGACTTGTGCTCTTCCTTGCCCGCCTCGGCCGCCGCCAGGCGGCCTTCGAGTTCGGGCAGCTTGCCGTACTGGAGTTCGGCCAGCTTGTCGAACTGGCCCTTGCGCTGCAACTCGGCCATCTCGGCGCGCACGCGCTCGATTTCTTCCTTGATGGACTGCGAGCCTTGCACCGAGGCCTTCTCGGCCTTCCAGATCTCTTCGTAGTCGTTGTACTCGCGCTGCAACTTCTCGAGTTCGGCATCGATGGCCTGGAGCCGGCGCACCGAAGCCTCGTCGCTGTCCTTCTTGACCGCCTCGCGCTCGATCTTGAGCTGGATGATGCGGCGGTCGAGCTTGTCCATGACTTCGGGCTTGGAGTCGATCTCCATGCGGATGCGGGCTGCCGCCTCGTCGATCAGGTCGATGGCCTTGTCGGGCAGGAAGCGGTCGGTGATGTAGCGATGGGACAGCTCGGCCGCCGCCACGATGGCCGGGTCGGTGATGGCCACGCCGTGGTGAAGCTCGTAGCGCTCTTGCAGGCCGCGCAGGATGGCGATGGTGGACTCGACGTCCGGCTCGTTGACCTGCACTTTCTGGAAGCGGCGCTCGAGGGCCGCGTCCTTTTCGATGTACTTGCGGTATTCGTCCAGGGTGGTGGCGCCGATGCAGTGCAGCTCGCCGCGCGACAGCGCGGGCTTGAGCATATTGCCCGCATCCATGGCGCCCTCGGCCTTGCCGGCCCCGACCATGGTGTGCAGCTCGTCGATGAAGACGATGATGCCGCCCTCGTCTTGGGCCACTTCCTTCAGCACGGCCTTCAGGCGCTCTTCGAATTCGCCGCGGTACTTGGCCCCGGCCAGCAGCGCCGCCAGGTCGAGCGCCAGCACCCGCTTGCCCTTCAGGGTCTCGGGCACCTCGTTGTTGACGATGCGCTGGGCCAGGCCCTCGACGATGGCCGTCTTGCCCACGCCCGGCTCGCCGATCAGCACCGGGTTGTTCTTGGTACGGCGCTGCAAGATCTGTATGGTGCGGCGGATTTCGTCGTCGCGCCCGATGACCGGGTCGAGCTTGCCCCGGCGGGCGCGCTCGGTCAGATCGGTGGTGTACTTGGCCAGCGCTTCGCGATTGGCTTCGCCTTCGGCGTCCGACACCGACTCGCCGCCACGCATGGCGTCGATGGCGACTTCGAGCGGCTTGCGCTGCAGCCCGGCATCGCGCAGGATGCGGCCCGCCTCGCCCTTGTCGTCGATCAGGGCCAACAGGAACAGCTCGCTGGCTATATAGGTGTCGCCCCGGTTGGAGGCCTCTTTGTCGGTGCGCGTCAGCACCGATTGGAGCTCGCGGCTGACCTGGATGTTGCCGTCCGAGCCCTGCACCTGCGGCAAGGCGCCGATCGCCGTGTTGACGTCGGAAACGACGCGGTTGACCGCCACGCCGGCGCGCGCCAGCAGGCTGCCCGCGCCGCTGTCGTTGTCGGAGAGCAAGGCGGCCAGCACGTGCACCGGCTCGATGTAGGGGTTGTCGTTACGGACAGCCAGGCTCTGCGCATCGGCGATCGCCTGCTGGAATTTGGTCGTTAGTTTGTCGAATCGCATAATCGCTCAGCTCGTAGAAGGTTTTTCAGGCCCGGGGCCTGTTGACACTGCAAACAGGCCCTGAACCCACGATGATGACTAGATGCGGTCGTTGACCGAAATTTCAAGATGCGAAATGCCGGCGGAATGGCGCCGCCCGGCGCCTCATCCATACTTTACACTCAGAATCTCGTTTCCCACTTTTATCAGGACGAAGCACTTTCAATGGGCAAATTCAGGCAGCTGGAAAGCTTTGTTTCCGTCGCCACCCTGGGCAGCCTGTCGGCGGCCGCCCGGGCCGAGGGGGTCGCGCCCGCCATGATGGCGCGCAGGATGAACGCGCTGGAAGCCAGGCTGGGCATCAAGCTGATGGTACGCTCCACGCGGCGCCTTTCCCTGACCGCCGAGGGCATGCTGCTGTTCAACGAAGCGCAGCGCATCCTGCGCGAGCTGGCCGACGCCGAGAACCGCGTGGCCCAGGGCAGCGAACAGCCCAGCGGCCATCTGCGCATCAGCGCGCCGGCCGGCTTCGGGCGGCGCCACGTGGCGCCCCTCCTGCCCCAGTTCCTGAGCAACCATCCCAAAGTCACCGTCACCCTCGATCTCACCGACCGGCTCGTCGACCTGATAGAAGAACGCTACGACTGCGCCATCCGCATCGGCGATCTGGACGACTCCAGCATCATCGGCGTGCGTCTGGCGGACAACCGCAGGGTCGTGGTCGCCGCCCCTTCCTATCTCGCCCTGCATGGCGCCCCCCGCACGCCGGACGACCTGGCCCGCCACAACTGCCTGACCTTCGGCGGCAGCAACCAGTCCAAAGGATGGCTGTTCCGCCAAGCGGACGGCCAGGTCAAGCCGATGCGCGTCAAGGGCAATATGTCCTGCAACGACGGCTCGGTGCTGCACGATTGGACGCTGCAGGGCTACGGACTGGCCTGGCGCTCGCTCTGGGAGGTACGCGAAGACCTGGCCCACGGGCGGCTCGTCAGCGTGCTGGACGATCACGCGGCGCCGGCCAACGGCATTTTCGCCATGCTGGCCGAGCGCAAGCACCTGCCGCTGCGGGTGCGCGCCCTGGTCGACCTGCTGCGCGCCACTTACGCGCAGGAAAGCTATTGGGCCACGCACTAGGGCCTGTTCACGCTAAAAGGGCAGCCCTTTTAGCGTGAACAGGCCCTAGGTCGAACGCCCCTGCAAAGCTAGTACAATGGAGGTCAGGGCCGTATAAAAACAACAACGACTCATTCGGCGGTTACCAGGAAGCGTATGCACAAAAGAATTTCGCTCTCTCCCGAGTCGACCCGCTGTTCGACCTGCATGCTCAACAGTCTGTGTCTGCCCCTGGGCATCAACAGCAATGACATAGCCAAGTTCGACGAAGTAGTCAGTGAACGCATTCGCATTCCCAAAGGCGAAGCCCTGTTCCACCAGGGCGACCGCTCGGTCGCCATCTACGGCATCCGCTCCGGCTCCATCAAGACGCAGCTCGAAGACGCCGTCGGCCAGGTCCAGGTCACGGGCTTCCTGCTGCCGGGCGAAGTGGTCGGCATCGACGGTTTTTTGAACACCACCCAGCTGTCGAACGCCATCGCGCTCGAAGACACCGAGGTCTGTGTGGCCCGCATCGAGGACATGGACCGCGTGGCCGCCCACGTGCCGGCCGTGCAGCACCAGCTGCGCCGCCTCAGCAGCGAGGAAATCAAGCGCTCGCAGCAACTGGTGGTGGCATTGGGGGTCTTGCGCTCCGAGCAGCGCCTGGCGGCCTTCCTGCTGAATCTGTCGCAGCGCCTGGCGGCGCTGGGATACTCGCCCAACGAGTTCGTCCTGCGCATGAGCCGCGAAGAAATCGGCAACTACCTGGGGCTTACTCTGGAAACCGTCAGCCGGCTGTTCTCGCGCTTTGCGCGCGAGAACCTGATCCGCATCCATCAGCGCGAGGTGCAATTGCTCGATCTGCCCACCCTGCGGCAGCTTTCAGGCGTCGATTGCGGCTGAGCGAAAAGCCAGGGCGGCTGCCCTTTTAGCGTCAACAGGTCCTAGAACGTGTCCAGCGGGTCGGCGTCCGGCGCGCTGGGCGCCATGAACAGGCTCAAGGCGCTCGAAAGCGCCGCCATCAGCCAGAACAGGAAGAAGCCCCCGGCGTACATCTGCTGCCGGCTGAGCTGTATGGTGCCGAAAATGGCGATGTCCAGGGGGTCGATCAAGGCGAAGACCGTTGCGCTGGTGGCCGCCCCGATAAGAAACGACGGCCACAATATCCACATCAGCGAACGCCACTTCATGATGCTTCTCCCTTGGCTCCGCCGTCGGACGTTGCGGCCGGCGCGGCGCGCTCGATGACCAGGCCGCGCTTGCTGCCGCCGTCGGTGATGGGCTGGTCGGCGAAGTTCTGGACCGCCAGGGCGATGGTCACGACGCAACCCACCACGGCCACCGCCGGCCCGGCCATCAGTATCCACGGCCAGGGTTCGCGCCACCAGGGTTTGCTGTCTTCTGTCTCGGACATGGTCCTTGCCTCGTATCGTTCTTGGATATGCATGCTGCGTTCGCCTCCCGTCAACGGGGAACGTAGAAACTGCTCGCCTCGGTCACCACGGTCCTGCGGCCCTGGTCGGACGTCGCGGTAACTTGAAGCTGAATATCATACAGCCCGGGCGCCGCCCCCGCCGCGGGCGCCTGGACGACCACCGGCACCAGCCGGTTCGACGACCCCTCGACGACCACCTGCTGCTCGGGATGGTCGGCGGGCGTGACGACCATGCCGGGAACGCCCGAGGCATCCAGTTGCAGCGTCAGGGGCGACTCGGACGTATTGATGACTTGCAGCCGGTAGACGTTTTCGATCAGGCCGCCGGCCACTTCGCGCCCCAGCGCGCCGCGGTCGCGTATCACATCCACCCTCAGGGTGCTGCGCGTGGCGATCGAGACGATGAGGCCTATGCCTATGACGAGCAACAGCAGGGTGTAGGCAATGACGCGGGGACGGAACAGCCTGCGGCGCACCTGGCCTTGGGTCAGGCCTTCGGTGATGGCGCTGCCCGAGGTATAGCGGATAAGGCCCCTGGGGTAATCCATTTTGTCCATCACCTGATCGCAGGCGTCGACACAGGCCCCGCAGCCTATGCACATGTACTGCAGCCCGTCGCGGATGTCGATGCCGGTGGGACAGACCTGCACGCACAGCGTGCAGTCGACGCAGTCGCCCAGCCCCGCTTCTTTGTGGTCGACGCGGCGCGACCGCCCCCCGCGCGGCTCGCCGCGCTTGTAGTCGTAGGTGACGACGAAGGTGTCGTCGTCCACCATCACGCTTTGAAAACGCGCATAGGGACACATGTATTTGCAGACCGCCTCGCGCATGAAGCCGGCGTTGCCCCAGGTGGCAAAGGCGTAGAACAGCATCCAGAACCACTGCCAGGGCCCCAGCGAAAACGCAAGCAGGCCCGCGCCCAGCTCTCGTATGGGCGCAAAATAGCCGATGAAGGTAAAGCCGGTCCAGAAGGCGATCAGCACCCAGACGGAATGCTTGGCGGCCTTGAGCCCCAGCTTGCGCGCATTCCAGGGCTGCTCGTCGAGCCGGATGCGGGCCAGGCGGTCGCCCTCGATCTTGCGCTCGACCCACATGAAGATTTCGGTATAGACCGTCTGGGGACAGGCGTAGCCGCAGAACAGCCGGCCCGCCATCGCCGTGAACAGAAACAGCGCAAAGGCCGACAACACCAGCAGGACGGCCAGATACACGACGTCCTGGGGCCACAGCACCATGCCGAACAGATAGAATTTGCGCGCGCCCAGATCGAACAGCACCGCCTGGCGGCCCTGCCATTGCAGCCAGGGCAGCCCGTAGAAAATGATCTGGGTGGCGAACACCATGACGATGCGCCAGCGCGCGTAAAGACCCGACACCGAGCGCGGGTAGACCTTGTTGCGCACGTCGGCCAGCGCCTTCTCGACGTAGGGCGACGTGCCCTTCTGCGGCCTGGCGACCGCCTGCGGCCGCCAGGCGGGGGAAGCACTGGCCGGGCTGGCGCCCTGCGTGGAAGACTTGCTGCGGTCGGTGTTCATGGCGGGTCTCTTCAGTCGACGGTTTCACCCTCGTTGGACAGCCCCCACACCCAGGCGGTCAGCATGCGGATCTGCTGCGTCGTCAGGATGCGTTCCTGGGCCGGCATGTGGTTTTCGCGGCCATTGAGGATGATGTCGACGATGGTGGCTTCGGAGCTTCCGTGCAGCCAAACGTTGTCGGTGAGGTCGGGCGCGCCCAGGGCCTGGTTGCCCTTGCCTTCCGCGCCATGGCAGGCCACGCAGTAGGTGTCGTAGCCGCGCTTGCCCGGCACCACGCGCAGCGAATCGGCCGCCAGGCCCGAGAGCGAACGGACGTACTGCGCAATGTCGGCGGCTTCGGCGGGCTTGATGGTGCCGCGCCAGGGCGGCATGACGCCGTGGCGGCCCTTGGCGATGGTCTGTTCGATCTGCTCGGGCGCGCCGCCGTACAGCCAGTCGCCGTCCGTCAGGTTGGGAAAGCTCGGGCCGCCGCGGGCGTCAGAGCCGTGGCATTGCGCACAGTTGTTCAGGAACAGGCGCTGGCCGATCTGCTGGGCCTCGTGGTCGCCCGCGATCTGCGGGATGGTCATGCTTTCGTAGCGCGCATACACGGGCCGGATCTGCTCGGCCTGCGCCCGCTGCGCTTCGCGCACGGCCTCGGCCGACGAATACTGGAGCACGCCCTGGAACCTGCCCAGGCCGGGATACAGCACGAGATAGCCCAGGGCGAACACGCACAGGCCGAGATAGAACACCGTCCACCAGCGCGGCACGGGGTTGTTGAGCTCGGACAGGTCGCCGTCCCAGACGTGGCCCGTGTTCTCGGCCTGCTTGACTTCCTTCTTGAGCCAGGCGCGCTGCGAAAAAAGCAGCCACACGCAAAAGACGATGCCGCCCAGCGCGATGATCGAAATGAAGTAACTCCAGAAACCGCTGAAAAAGTCACTCATGAGATTCCCCTTGTTTCTTCTGTTCTGCCCCGCCCGCCTTTTCCTCGGCTTCTTCGCGGCCCGCCTGCTCGGTTTCGTCCGGCTGGGCGAATGGCAGCATCGACGCATCGCGATTGGCCTTGGCCCTGCCCCGCGAGAAAGCCCACCAGACGATGCCGATGAAGGTGAGCAATGCGATCAGGGTCGCGATTCCGTTCAGTATGGACATCAGGGTTCTCCCGCCATGATATCGGCGGCCGCTTCGCGGCCCGCCACGCCCAGGCCCTGCAGATACGCAACGATGGCGTCTTCTTCCGTCTTGCCCTTGAGGGCCTCGGGGGCTGCTTCGATCTGCTCGTCGGTGTAGGGCACGCCCAGATAGCGCAGCACGCGCATGCGCTCCTGGATGTTGATGCCTTCGACCGTGTTGTGCTGCAGCCAGGGATAGGCCGGCATGTTGGACTCGGCCACCACGGCGCGCGGATCGCGCAGGTGGATGCGATGCCAGTCGTCGGAATAGCGCTGCCCCACGCGGGCCAGGTCGGGCCCCGTGCGTTTGGAGCCCCACAGGAAGGGACGGTCGTAGACGAACTCGCCCGCGACCGAATAGGGGCCGTAGCGCTGCACTTCGGACTGCAGCATGCGGATCTGCTGCGAGTGGCAGCCCACGCAGCCTTCGCGCATGTACAGGTCGCGGCCGACCAGCTGCAGCGCTTCGTAGGGCTGCACGCCCTCGATCGGCTTGGTGGTGGAGTGCTGGAAGAACAGCGGAATGATCTGGGCCAGGCCGGCGATGGAGATCACCAGCACGCTGAAGAAAATCAGCAGCCCGACGTTGGTTTCGAGCAGTTCGTGACTGAAGCGTTTTTTCTGCTTGCTTGCCATGTCGAAGCTTCCTTTAAGCGACCACTTTTGCGGCCGCGGGGACCGGCTGGGGTATTGCAGGCCCCACCAGGGCGGGGTCGGTGCTGTCCGGGTTGTACTTGTACACCACGGGATTGGGCTTGGGCTGGCCCTTGATGGTGCGGTAGGTGTTCCACGCCATCACGAACATGCCGCTCAGGAAGAACAACCCGCCGAGCAGCCGGATGGCATACAGCGGATAGGTGGCGCTGACGCCCTCGACGAAGCTGTAGGTCAGCGTGCCGTCGGCGCCGGTGGCGCGCCACATCAGGCCCTGCATGACGCCGGCCACCCACATCGAGCTGATGTACAGCACGACGCCGATGGTGGCGAGCCAGAAGTGCAGTTCGACCTGCTTGATGCTGGCCATGGAACTGCGGCCGTACAGGCGCGGGATCATGTAGTAGAACGAACCGAAGGTGATCATGGCGACCCAGCCCAGCGCGCCCACGTGGACGTGGCCGACGGTCCAGTCGGTGTAGTGGGACAGGGCGTTGACGGTGCGGATGGACATCATCGAGCCCTCGAAGGTGGCCATGCCGTAGAAGGACAGCGCCGTGACGAGGAATTTCAGGATGGGGTCGGTGCGCAGCTTGTGCCAGGCGCCCGAGACCGTCATGATGCCGTTGATCATGCCGCCCCAGGAAGGCGCCAGCAGAATCAGCGAGAACACCATGCCCAGCGCCTGGGTCCAGTCGGGCAGCGAGGTGTAGTGCAGGTGGTGCGGGCCGGCCCACATATAGGTAAAGGCCAGCGCCCAGAAGTGCACGATGGACAGGCGGTACGAATAGATCGGACGGTCGGCCTGCTTGGGCACGAAGTAGTACATCATGCCCAGAAAGCTGGTCGTCAGGAAGAAGCCCACCGCATTGTGGCCGTACCACCACTGCACCATGGCGTCCTGCACGCCCGCATAGGCGGAATACGACTTCCACAGCGAGACGGGAATCTCGATGTTGTTGAAGATGTGCAGCACGGCGATGGTCAGGATGTACGAGCCGTAGAACCAGTTGGCCACGTAGATGTGCTTGACGCGCCGCTTGGCGATGGTGCCGAAGAACACCACGGCGTACGAGACCCACACCAGGGCGATCAGGATGTCGATGGGCCACTCGTATTCGGCGTACTCTTTGGTGGTGGTAAAGCCCATGGGCAGCGTGAAGAAGCCCGCGAACAAGGCCAGCTGCCAGCCCCAGAAGGTGAAGGCCGCCAGCTTGTCGGAGAACAGGCGCACCTGGCAGGTGCGCTGCACGACATAGTACGAGGTGGCGAACAGCGCCGTGCCCCCGAAGGCGAAGATGACCGTGTTGGTGTGCACGGGCCGCAGGCGGCCATAGCTGAGCCAGGGCGTGTTGAAGTTCAGCTCAGGCCAGATCAGTTGCGCGGCGATCAGCACCCCCACGCCCATGCCGACGATGCCCCAGAATATGGTCATGATCGTGAACTGCCGAACCACGCCATAGTTGAAGGTTTCCGGCTGGCCGGCCATCGTACCCGAAGTACTCATGGATTTCCCCTAATACAAACAAATAAGAGTCGTCTCGGCTTGACGCCGACTTGCCCATCGGGCTTTGCAGCTGCGAGCCGCGAAGTCCGATGCGTTATTCCTTCTTGCCAACCACATCGCCGTCGTGCGACTTTGGCGGCGCCCCGGAGTTTTCATCCTCGTCGCCCAGAATGGACTTGCCCGCGGAGTCGCTGTCGTCGAACTGGCCCGCGAAGATCGCCCACCAAAATGCCGCGCCGATCGCCACCACGAAGACCAGCGAAATTGCGATCAGCAGAAACATCGCCTCCATGGCCGCCCTAGCCTACGGCGGCAGCCACAGCCGAGGGCGCGGCCGCGGTTTGCCGCCGAAACAGCCGCCAGGCATTGGCCGCCACGGCCAGCGACGACAGCAGCATGGTGATGGCCGCCAGCCAGGGCTGCACCCAACCCAGGGCGGCCAAAGGCATCATCAGCACATGCCACAGCATGGCGCCCAGCAGGCTTTGGCGCGCGACGCGTCCGCTTGCCCGGGTCAGGCCGGCCAGCTGGCATTCGGTGGCGGAGGGCCGCGCCATGAGGCTGGCATGGGCGGCGGCGATGGAGGTGGGCACGGCCATCGCCATGGCGCAGGGACAACTGATGACCAGCATGGCGACCATGATGCCCACTGCGCGTTCGGGCGCGTGTAAGTACCAGACGGCGCCGGCCGCGAAAGCGACACCCAGCTGGATGATGGTGAACCAGATGGCGACGCTATCGGCCTTGTCAGACAGAACGACGCGATGCCGCTCGATGGCGTCGTGCATGCGCCCGCTGCCCACGGCCTGGCGCGCACAGAGCTCCAGATAGCGGGCGGTGAGCAGGAAGGCCACGAACATCGTGACCGAGTCGAAATAGACTTCGCCGCGCCCGCTGAAGGTGGCGTAGGCGCTGGGAATGAAGGCGGCGACGATGCCCAGGGCGACCGGCACGTCCATGCTGAGGCTGGCGCGGCGCATCCGGCGCAGGGCGCCCTGCCATACCGGCCAGGCGCAATACAGCACCACGGGGACGGTCAGCGCCAGGCTGGCCCAGTTCAGGAGGACGATGGCGCTGTCGAGAAAGGTCTGGTCTTCCGCGCCCATGGGCCGGGTGCGCAGATAGCCCGGGAAAGCGAACATCATGACCTGCATCATGGCCAGCCACGCCAGGCCCAGGCGGGCAAGCATATGCCGCCTCTGTTGGCGCCGGTCTGGCGCGAGCGTATCGGGAATGGAGAAAATCGAGAAGGCGCGCATGGTGTAACGAACTATAGCGTTGCACCGCACAAACCGCCTTGATATAGATCAAGGAGCGGCATGTTCCCGTATCGAACATGCCGCTCTTCTTCTTACCGGGCATGGAACGCGGCCGCGCCCCGCCCGATGGGCGCCGACGCCCCGCGTGGACGCGGGGCCGTCGCGGTCAGGCCACTTTGCGGCTGCTGGCCGGGCTGTCGAACTGCGCTTCTTCGGTCGAACCGCTGAGCGCCGTGGTGGACGACCGGCCTCCCTCGATGGTCTGCGTCACGGCGTCGAAGTAGCCGGTGCCCACTTCGCGCTGGTGCTTGACGGCGGTGAAGCCCAGTTCGGCCGCGGCAAACTCTTTTTGCTGCAGTTCGACGAAGGCGCTCATCTGGCGGCGCGCGTAGCCGTGGGCCAGCTCGAACATGCCGTAGTTCAGCGCGTGGAAGCCCGCCAGCGTGATGAACTGGAACTTGTAGCCCATGGCGCCCAGCTCGCGCTGGAAGCGCGCCACCGTGTCGTCGTCCAGGTTCTTCTTCCAGTTGAACGAGGGCGAGCAGTTGTAGGCCAGCATCTTGCCGGGAAACTGCTTGTGGATGGCTTCGGCGAAGCGGCGCGCATAAGCCAAGTCGGGCGTGGAAGTCTCGCACCACAGCAGATCGGCATACGGAGCGTAGGCCAAGCCGCGCGAAATGGCCTGGTCGATGCCCGGCCTGGTGCGGAAAAAGCCCTCGGCCGTGCGTTCGCCCGTGATGAAGGGATGATCGTTCTCGTCCACGTCGCTGGTGATGAGGTCGGCCGCGTCGGCGTCCGTACGGGCCAGCAGCACCGTCGGCACGCCCATGACGTCCGCGGCCAGGCGGGCAGACACCAGCTTGGAGACCGCTTCGCGCGTCGGCACCAGCACCTTGCCGCCCATGTGGCCGCACTTCTTGACCGAAGCGAGCTGGTCTTCGAAGTGCACGCCGGCGGCGCCCGCCTCGATCATGGCCTTCATCAGTTCGAAGGCGTTGAGGACACCGCCGAAGCCGGCTTCGGCGTCGGCGACGATGGGCGCGAAGTAGTCGACGTAGCCTGCGTCCGCGGGGTCGGCGCCTTCCATCCACTGGATCTGGTCGCAGCGCGCCAGGGCGTTGTTGATGCGGCGCACCACCTGGGGCACGGAATTGGCCGGATACAAGGACTGGTCGGGATACATTTCGCCCGCCAGGTTGGCGTCGCCGGCCACCTGCCAGCCCGAGAGATAGATGGCCTTGAGGCCGGCCTTGACCTGCTGCATGGCCTGGTTGCCGGTAAGCGCACCCAGGGAATTGACGAAATCCTCGGTCTGCAGCAGAGACCACAGCTTTTCGGCGCCGCGCCGTGCCAGCGTATGCTCGACGGCCAGCGAGCCACGCAGCCGCACGACTTCCTCGGCGCCATAGCCGCGCTTCACGCCCTGCCAGCGCGGGCTTTCGGCCCAATGGGTTTGCAATTCACGCACTGCCTGTTCACGTGTGGACATGGTTTTGCTCCTGATGAAGTGAAGAAAGCTTCGGAAGAAGTTCCACCGCCCAAGGCCCCTGAGAACTTCGTCGCCATGGAAAAAATTCTACGCCTCTTGTGCGGAGCAAAACACACTTATGTCTTATATAAGACTAAAAATATTTTTCTTTAAAAACAACGATATAATATTATTATTCCATATTACAAAACGATTTTTTCCTTTATGAAAGAGACGGCGCTGCCCCGCAGCAAGCTGTTTTCATATTGCGGCCGTTACATCCCACATCATGAAATCGGCCTCGAACGCTACAATCTTCCCGTCACTCCTTCTTTTCATCGCCCATGAACACCCCTCTCACCCAC
>Ga0180220_1001107_pt1 | contig 21740 bp, 12 predicted proteins | sample eDN5th37CBELigBY_FD_151335 | JGI IMG/M metagenome (GOLD analysis project Ga0180220, IMG submission 151335) | Enriched backyard soil microbial communities from Emeryville, California, USA - eDNA 5th pass 37_C BE-Lig BY (version 2) (version 2) | ecosystem: Environmental > Terrestrial > Soil >...
CCCGGTCATGCACGCCGAGGGCGACGCGATCCGCTACTTCAACTTCAGCATGAGCGCCATGTATTGAGCCCCACGGGGCGCCCGGCGAACACGCGCCACAACGTGTTTTCCCCTCTCCCCCCGCTCCCGGGGGGAGAAGGCTGATTGGCGGCGGCCCGCCTCTCCATCGAAGTGCTCGACGGTCCATCCGCGAGCCCGCCGACCCTCATACCCTCATCCGGGCCTTCGGGCCACCTCGGCCTCCGCCGGCAACTCTTCGACGGGCTCAAAGGGACCCGGATCGTCGGCGGGGGGAGGGGGCGGGGGCTGGATCGGGGTGGAGAAGGCGTCGGGGCCGGGGGGATGCTCGTTGAGCTGGCCGCCGACGACCCGCTCCAGGCGGGCGAGGGCTTGACCCAGTTCGGTTTCGAATCGGGCGAGTTGAAGCTCGATTTGCAGCAGTTCGCGCCAGGCGGTGATGAGGGTGACGAAGTCTCGGTTGCCGGTTCGGTAGTCGTTGGCGGCGACTTCGAGCGCCTGCCGGCCCCGGGGGAGATAGCCCGAGCGGAACAGGTCGGCGACCTCGCGTCGGGCCTTCGCCTCGGCCATCAGCGACTTGACCTCTTCAAGCGTCTGGTCGCGAAGGTACTCGTAGCGCTTCATGTCGGCGACGGCCCTCGCCTCGGCCTCGCGGACTCCCGCGGCGAGCTTGGCGCGATAGACCGGTAGGTTGAAGCCGATGTTGAAGGCGACCATGTCGCGACCATCGGCGATCGGCGAGATGGCGTTGGCCCGCGACATCGTCATGTAGGTCACCCCAAGATCGAGGTTCGGATAATACCTCTTGCGGGCGAGTTCGACCTCGCGGACGTCTCGGGCGACCGCCGCGAGCTGGCCCTTCAGCTCGGGACGGGCGGCCAAGGCGAGCTGGTAAAGTCCCTCAACCTGGGCGGGGATGTCGGCGAAGGGAATCTCGTCCAGGGCGCTCAGTTCCATCTCGGGACTGACGTGGAGCCTTCGCGCCAGCGCGGCGCGGGCCTCGGCGACTCCTTGACGGGTCGTCGCGAGTTCGGCGTCGACGTCGGTGACGGCGTTCTCGGCCCGGAGCACGTCCTGCTGGGTGGTTTCGCCGGTCTGATACCGAACGCGGGCGATCTCGACGAAGTCGGAGGCGAGCTTGCGGTTCTCGGTCAGGATCCGCTCGGCCCGCTGGTTGAAGTAAAGGTTGTAGTAGGCCAGCTTGACGTCGGCCACGACCTCCAACTGGGCCGAGGCCAGCTCCATCAGGGCGACCTTGACCTCCTGCCCGGCCGCCTCGCCGCGGAGCCGGAGGGTTCCGAACCAGGGGAAAAGCTGAGTGATCGTCAGCTCATAGGGGTTGTAACCCATCAACGAATACTGCGGCCCGTTCATCGGGAAGGGCCAGATGAGGTTCTGGGCGATCGGGTCGTCCAGGGCGGTGACCTGGGGAATCCGCTCGCGCATGGCCACGAGGTTGGCCCGCGCCGCCTGAACGCCCCGGTTCTCCTCAAGCGCCCGACGGATGTAGTCGTCGACCGGCCGAGGCCCTTCGAGCCCCTCCGGCGCCGGCGCGGCGCCCAGCGTCGCGGCCATCGGATCGTCGGTGGTGATCGACTCGGGATCCAGGTGATGCGCCGCGGCGTGAAGGTTCCGCTCGACCTCCAGGTACTCCGGGCGCGGCGCCACCTGGGCGCAGCCCAGCGCGCCAAGTGGAAAAACCACGATCGCCATCCAAGCCCGTCGACGCCTCATCGCATGCCCCTCACTCGCCGCCGCGCAATCGGCGCGGCCGGCAAACGCCGGTTCGGTGAACCCGGGGTTGACATCGACAAGGGGGCGGGGTCGGCTTTGGCAAATAATCGAATAATGGTGATTGCGCCGTTGAGCCGGGCGGCGGAGGGCGCGTTCCGAAGCGAAGCCGGGCTTGACCCCGACCGCTTTGTAGGCGACACTTAATACACCATGATGCGCGAAAACCGTCTTCATCTCTGTATTCTCCGAGTCGCCGTTCTGGCGATCGCGGGGATGGTGTTGACGGCGGGAAGCGCCTTGGCCTGCGAGACCAAGGGCGGAGCCGCGCGACTCGTCTGTTGCTCCATCGCCCCGGTTTCCGATCATGGCGGGTGCTGCGACGCGAGCCGGCCGCCGGTTCCCGCGCGAGCGGCGTCCCACGCGGACGCCCCCGGCGATTCCGTCGCCCCGCTGATTCTTGAGCCGGCCTCCTCGTCGTGCGAATGCCGCGTGAGCGAGCCCGCCTCGCCCGCCGAGCATCAGAGCCGGACGTCCACCGAGCGTTTTGAGGCGGAAGGCCACGGCCTTCCGGTCGGCGTCGCGCCGGCGATGGACCAGCCTCCCCATATCGATCGCTCGACGCTCCGGAACGAGAGCCCGTCCGCCATTCCCCTCTATCTCCAAACATCCCGCCTCTTGATTTGATCCCCCCTTGCGCAATGGGGTTTTGGGTCGAATCGGCCTCGATCTTCCTGTAGCCGGGTCTGTGACCCCGGGACGCGAGCCGACGACCCCACGCCGATCGCCGGCCTTACAGAGGCCGGCTACAGAATCGCGAACCGTCTTCAGAGGCGCAAGGAACATGTCGCCCGGTCTTCCGCTTCCGGGCTTCCTGGGGAGATTTCCGTCATGTCCACTCAAGGACCCTCCGGTCCCGCGGGCTCGGAGTCGTCGTCGACTCGCTGGCAAAAGTTCCGCATGGTGGTGAAGGTGGTGGAGCTTCGGCTCCGGTTCGTCGCCCTGATGACCGTTACGGGGCTGGTCTTCGCCTATTGGGATTCGATCTGGAACCACTACGAGAAGTGGACGCGCCCGCCCGGCGAACACCAGGCCGCCGCGGCGTCGGACGTGGAATATTATTGCCCGATGCACCCGACGGTCATCCAGTCCGAGCCGGGCTCGTGCCCGATCTGCGGGATGCCGCTCTCGAAGCGCAAGAAGGGGGAAATCGAGGCGCTTCCGGAGGGCGTGCTCTCTCGCGTTGTCTTCTCCTCGGATCGCGTGGCGCAGGCGGGGATCAAGACGGTGGCCGTGGATTACGCCCCGCTCTCCGAGACGGTGGTCGCCGTCGGAACGGTCGAGGTCGACGAGCGCCGGCTGAGTCGGATCTCGTCGAAGATCAAGGGGCTGTCGCGCGTCGAGAAGCTCTTCGTCAACTTCACCGGGACCGAGGTGAAGGCCGGCGAGCCGTTGGCCGAGCTGTACAGCCCCGAATTGTATCAGGCGGTCCAAGAGCTGCTTTTGGCCCAGAGAGCCGCCGCGCGACGGCCTCAACCCCAAACGGCGCTGGGGCGCTCGGTTTTGGGGGACGACAACTTGGTCGACTTGGCCCGCGAACGGCTCCGGCTCTGGGGGATCACGTCCGAGCAGATTAACGAGTTCCTCCGCGCGGGGAAAGCCGATTTCCGGCTGCCGATCCTCTCGCCGAGCGGCGGCGTGGTGATTCGCCGGGACGTCGTCGAGGGACAGTACGTCGCCGAAGGGGAGGGGATGTTCGAGGTCGCCGACCTGTCGCGCGTTTGGGTCAAGGCGAGGGTCTATGAGAATCAGATGGCGCTGGTTCGGGTGGGACAGACGGTCGAGGCGACGGTCCAGGCGTTTCCCGGCGAGACGTTCGCGGGGAAGGTCGCCTTCATCGACCCGGTGCTCGACCCCGAGACCCGCACGGTGGGCGTCCGCTACGATTTGGAGAACGCCGATCTGAGGCTCCGACCCGGGATGTTCGCGACGGTCGCCCTGCGATCGCCGATCGCCGAGGTTCCGGCCTTCAAGGCGAAGATCGCCGCGACCGAGGGAGGCGGGGGGAACCTCACCATCGAGTCGCAGAAGATTTGTCCGGTGACGACGCTGAAGCTCGGCGCGATGGGCGACCCGGTGCCTGTCGAGGTCGTCGGGCGGAAGCTCTGGATCTGCTGCGACGGCTGCGAGTCGAAGCTTTCCAATGAGCCGACGAAGTATCTCGCCAGGCTCGCCCCAGCGCCGAAGGGCGAGGTTCTAAGCGTTCCCGAGACCGCGGTCATCGACACCGGCGCCCGGAAGATCGTCTACGTCGAATCCGAGCCCGGCGTCTTCGAGGGGCGCGAGGTGATCCTCGGGCCGATCTCCGACGGCCGCTACCCGGTGCTCGACGGCCTCTCCGCCGGCGAGGCCGTGGCCGATCAGGGCTCGTTCCTGATCGACGCCGAAAACCGCCTCAACCCCGCCGCGGCCGGAAGGCCCGCTCATGAGGAACATGAGCGCGAGCACCAAGACCACGACCCCGCGCCCCGATCGGCCGCCGTCGAGCCGAGCCATCGGCGCTGAGTCGTGGACGTGGGCGTTTCTTCCCTCTCCCACCGGGGGAGGGTGGCCCGAAGGGCCGGGTGGGGGGCATGGGATTTTGGAGCGAGCATGGTTCGCGAAGAACCATCGCCAAAGCGCTTCCGTAAACCCCTCGACCCTCATCCGGCCGTTCCGGCCACCTTCTCCCGGGGGGAGAAGGATGCTTGGCGAGAGCCCTTACCTCAGAACTTTCACCGCAAGTCCGGCGTCCCTTCGCCTCTTCCTCCCACCATTCGGATTTGAACACGAGCCGACGCGATGATTGAAAACCTCGTCGAATGGTCCATTCGCAACCGCTTCCTCGTCATCGTCGCCTCGCTGGGGATGGCGGTCGCGGGAGTCCACGCGCTTTTGACGGTGCCGGTCGACGCCATCCCCGACCAGTCCGAAAATCAGGTGATCGTCTTCACCGATTGGATGGGCCGGAGCCCCCGCGAGATTGAGGACCAGGTGACGTATCCCCTGACCACGAAGCTTCAGGGGCTGGCCGGGGTGAAGGTCGCGCGGTCGTCGAGCGAGTTCAACTTCTCGATGATCAACATCATCTTCGACGACTCGGTTGATTATTACTTCGCCCGCGAGCGCGTGCTCGAACGACTCTCGACGGCGGCGGCCGACTTGCCCGAAGGGGTCGTCCCCTACATGGCGCCCGACGCCACGGCGGTCGGCCAGATTTTTTGGTACACGGTCGAGGGAGACGGCGTCGACCTGGGCGAGCTGCGGGCCATACAAGACTGGTACGTCCGATACCAGCTCAACGCCGTCCCCGGCGTGGCCGAGGTCGCCTCGGTGGGGGGAGCGCCCCGGGAATATCAGATCGACATCGACCCGGTGAAGCTCCGCTCCTACAACATCAGCCTGGGAGAGATCTATTCGGCTGTCGAGCGATCGAACTCGGCCGTTGGCGGGAGGGTGATTCACAAGGGGAACGCCGAATACCTGATTCGCTCGGTCGGCTGGATCCAAAATCTCGACGACCTGAAGGACACGGTGGTCGCCCAGCGCGGGGGGGTTCCCATCCAGCTCAAGACGATCGCCACGGTGCAGATGGGGCCGGGCTTCAAGCGGAGCGTGCTGGAGAAGGACGGTCGCGAGGTCGTTGGCGGCGTGGTGATGATGCGGTACGGAGAGAACCCGCTTGAGGTCACCCGACGGGTCAAGGAGAAGATCTCAACCCTCCGCGCGGGGCTTCCCGAAGGGGTCCGCATCGTCCCCTTCTACGACCGCACGCCCCTGATCCACAAGGCGATCGAGACCGTCTCCAACATCGTCAAGGAGGAGATCCTCATCGCCTCGATCATCATCGTGCTGATCATGGGACACCTGGGCGGGGCGCTCGTCGTGTCGATCACGCTGCCCATGGCGATCCTCTTCAGCTTTCTGATGATGAAGATCTTCGGCGTCGCCTCGAACATCATGAGCCTGGCCGGGATCGCGATCTCGGTGGGGATCCTCGTCGATCAAGCGGTGGTGATGACCGAGAACGCGGCCCATCACCTGACCCGCAAATACGGCAACCGCCGCGTCGACCGCGAGGCGATCGACACCATCATCCCGGCCTGCCGCATGGTGGCGCGGCCAATCTTCTTCTCGATCCTGGTGACGGTCATCTCGTTCCTGCCGGTCTTCGCCTTGAGCGGCCGATCGGGGAAGATGTTTCACCCCTTGGCGTGGACCAAGACCTTCGCCTTGATCGGCGTGGGGCTCCTGTCGGTGACGCTCGTTCCGGCCCTGATCCCGATCTTTCTCCGAGGGCGGATCAAGTCCGAGAACGAGAGCTGGCTCGTCCGCACGATGATCGCCATCTTCCGGCCGATGCTCTCGTGGCTGATGGAGCGGACGACCTTGGTTTGCTGGCTCTTCGTCTGCATCCTGGGCCTGGGCTACCTGGCCTCGACGCGGTTGGGAAGCGAGTTCATGCCCCCCTTGGACGAAGGGTCGATCCTCGACATGCCGACCTCGGTCCCTCGGATGTCGGTCACGCAGGCGACCCGCGACCTAAAGGCCCGCGACGCGGTGCTTCGGAGCTTCCCCGAAGTCAGCTTGGTCGTCGGCAAGGCGGGGCGGGCCGAGACGGCCACCGACCCCTCGCCCCTCGACATGCTCGAAACCATCATCAACCTCCACGACCGCGACCTCTGGCCCAAGCGGAAGCTCGAATTCGACGACGCCCTGATCCAAACCCGCGCGGCGCTCGGCGCGCTTTCGGCCGAGGGGCTCGTCAAGCCCCCCGATTCGGCCGAGGATCGCGAGGCCCTTCTCAACGCCGCGGCGATGGAGGTGGTCGCCCGGGTGGACGTCTCGCTGCGAAGTCTGGCCCTCTCCCGACTTGAGGAACACCGCCCGACGCTCGCCGCCGCGCTGACGGGAAAAGCCCTCGATTCGCTCCTCGCCCGGATCGACCCCGCGCGCGTCCGTCGCAAGCTCGACCCGGACCAGCGCGACAAGCTCGTCGCCGAACTGGCGACGGTCCACGGCGAGCGCCTGGCGCTGGACCCGCAACACGACGACGCGGTCGACCTGGCGCGCGACGCGGCGAAGCGGTTGGTGGAGCTTGAGGTTCTGGAGGACCATCCCGACCTGCTCTCGCTCCGGTCGAGCCTCCTGGAGCGAACGACCGACGCGGCCTGGGAAATCCTCGGCAAGCGCCCGGAGCCCCTCTTTGGCCGGATCGCCGGTCAGTTGGCCCTTGACCGCGAAAACCTGCTCAAAGAGCGGATGAAGTCGCTCAACTGGGAGCTGTTCGACCAGGCGGTCGCCATCGGAACCGAGACCGCCCTCGACGAACTCGTCGCGCGCGCGGCGGCCGACGAATTGGCGCTTCGGAATCCGACGACGGAGGAACTCCGGGCGCTTCAGGCTTCGCTTGAGAAGCCGTTTTCGGATCGGCTCTTCCTCTGGCGGAAGTCCAAGCAAGACTTGATCGACGAGATGGACACGGCGCTTCAAGTCCCCGGCTGGGGAAACATCTTCACTCAACCAATCATCAACCGGATCGAGATGCTTGCAACCGGCGTTCGGACGTCCGTGGGGGTGAAGGTCTTCGGCGACGACTTGGACCAAATTCAGCGTGTGAGTCACGAGATCGCCGACGTGCTCCGGGGCATCCGGGGCGCCAACGGCGTCGTCCCCGATCAGATTGTCGGCAAGGGATATGTCGAGGTCGACATCGACCGCAAGAAGGCGGCCCGTTACGGCGTTCAAGTCGGCGACATCCAAGACGTGGTCGAGGTCGCGATGGGCGGCAAGACGCTCACCACGACCGTCGAGGGACGCCGGCGGTTCCCCGTCCGGGTCCGCTACGCCCGCGATTTCCGAGTGGACGAGGAGGCCCTGAAAAACACACTCGTCGCCGCCCGAGGCGCGCCCGGCGTCCCCCTCGGCGAGGGAACGATGATGGCCGACGAAGAGGCCGCGATCGCGGGAGGAGAGGGCCGGCCGGTCCAAGTGCCGCTTTCGGAGGTCGCCGACATCCGGGTCGTTGAGGGGCCGTCGGTGATTAAAAGTGAAAACGGGCTCCTGCGATCGTATGTTCAACTGACCGTCTCCGGGCGCGACGAGGTCGGGTTCGTCGAGGAGGCTCGGCGGATCGTCGCCGAGAAAGTGAAGCTCCCCCCGGGAATGTACGTCGAATGGTCCGGCCAGTTTGAGGACGAGTTGAAGACCCGCAAGACGCTGGAAGTCGTCTTCCCGGCCGTCATCGGCGCGATTGTCCTGATTCTCTACCTGACGTATCGAAGCTGGACCGACGCCGCGCTGATGATGACGAGCGTGCTGGGGGCCCTGGCCGGGGGGGCGATCTTTCAGTGGCTTTTCGGCTATCACTTCTCGGTCGCCGTTTGGGTCGGCTACATCGCCTGCTTTGGGATGGCGACCGAGACCGGAATCGTCATGCTCGTCTACCTTCGCTCGGCGATCGCCGAACGCGGGGGGCTTGAGCGAATCGAATCGATCGACGAGTTGAAGGAGGCGATCCTCGAAGGCGCGGTCCACCGCCTCCGTCCGAAGTTGCTGACCGAGGGGACGACGATCCTCTCCATCGCGCCGATGCTCTGGGCCACCGGCGTGGGGTCGGAAGTCATCCGGCCCATGGCCGCGCCGGTGCTCGGCGGCCTCTTGGTCGCCGACGAAGTGATCGACGTGTTCCTTCCGGTCCTCTACTTCGCCGCGAAGAAACGCGAATGGCGGAAACTCCACGGCCTCGACCGCCTCGCCACGCGGATCGAGCCGGAGTGATCGCCGCGGCGTCGCGCCGGGTTCCAGACCCGCCGCCGGCCGGGAACGCGCGCAAAAGAAGGGCCGCGGCTTCCGCATCGAAGCCGCGGCCCAGGTTGCGAACGGACATCGCGGGGCGCGGGGGCGCCCCGGACGGCGGAATCAGTAGGCGTCGGAGCTAAGGACCTCGCCGCCCCTGGAGCTTGAGAGGGCCATGAAGGTGTTCCGGTCCACGGAGTTCTTGATGAACTTCACGCTGCCGTCGCACATCGCCGCGTTGACGCCCCCGGAGTGCCGGCTGCGGGGCGCGAGCATGATCAGACTGTCCGGCCCGGGAATGCACGGCGGATTGCTTCGATTCTCGGGATAGTAGCAGTAATGTTCGTTCTGCATCCAGTCCGGCAGGGTGCTGTTCGGCGGCAGGAAGCCGGAGAAGCCGGCGGCGTAGCCCCAATGCGAGAAGCCCCGCAGGTCGTTTCTCACGCCGCCGATGCCGACGAGCGTCTCGGAGATCATCAGCGTGTTGCTCAGGCCGTCGGTGATCGCCGAAAAGGGAGTCACCTGCGCCTTGGTCCGCCCAGCGCCGCCGGCCGAATCATCGAGCAAAGGCGCGCCGATGTCCCCGAACGGAGCGCCGAGGAATTGATACGTGATGCCGTTGTCGACAAAGTAGGGAGCAAACGCGCCCCCTTGGTTGCTCCCCTGTTGCAGGGTGATGTTGCCGAAGTTCGCGATGTAGTTTTGCGACGTGACCATCATCCCGTCGACGCCGTAGCCGGCGGTATGCGTATTGTTGCCGTCGCTGGGGCACATGTAGGCGTTGACCCGAGTGGAGGTCGTGGTGATGTTGCCCGGGCCCGAGTAGCTGTAAATGCCCGTGTCGCCGTAGCCGGGAGAGTTGTTGTAGGAGGCGTTCCAAGAGTTGTAGAGCGCCTGCTGCTCAACGTAGGGAAGCAGAGGGATCAGCCAAGTTCCCCCGCAGCACATCTTCGTGCCGGGCGGGAAGCTGCCGTTGCTCGACTCATAGTTGTGCATCCCAAGCGCGATCTGCTTGAGGTTGTTGACGCACTGCGCCCGGCGGGCCGCCTCGCGGGCCGCCTGCACCGCCGGAAGCAAAAGCGCGATCAAAACGGCGATGATCGCGATCACGACCAAAAGTTCAATTAGAGTGAACCCGGAGGCTCGACGGTATCGAAACATGTAAGCGCCCCATTAAAATAAGATGAACCTCGGATGATGACGCGGTCGCGCGGACTCTCCGTCCGCGGTTCGCCAAAAGTTCGGCGAGCCCCGCGCCCCCGCCAAATGGACCGCGATCAACCGCTTAACGTGATTCGAGATCGAAGTTGGCCTCGGTTGAGCCGCTCGACTTCACCTCGGCCTTGAGAGTTGATTCCACGTTGTACTTCTTGGGGATCGGAGCCTTCGCGCCCTTTTTCCGCTTCGGCGGCGCGCCGGGGGGGGCGTTCGGATCCAGGCCATCGCCGCCCTCGCCGGCGGATTGGATCGAGACGCGATACCTTCCAGGCGTCGGGCCCTGGTCTTGGGGAATGTTGTACGAGCCGTCGATGATGGCGGCGCCGGCGGGGACGCCGCCGGAGGTCCCCTGGTCGGGCTCGAACGAAATGACGCCCCGAGTCAGCGGAGCGCCGTCCAACGTCACCTTTCCATAGACGTTGTGGCGGTCCAGCCCATCTTCGCTCTCCACCCCGCAGCCGACCGCGGCCAGCATCGCCGCGACGATCGCGACCGATCCCAATCGCCAAGGTTCATATTTTCGGAAACGAATTAGACACCTCCTTCAGAGCCGAAAACGCGCGCCGCGACCCGGTCGACTTCCCAGTCAAGTCCGCGCGCGTTCCGATATATCGAATTGAGTCCAAGAGCCGGGCCCCGACCGCGCCTCGTCGCGCGATCGGCCCTCGCGGCGAGACGCCTCGCGCTCGGCCCAAAAAAACCGCCCCGCCAAATCAAACCGCGCAGTCCGGAAGGAGCGCGAGAAGCGCGGCTTATTCTGGAAGTCCTAATTCAATAGTAGATCGGTCCGGGTCGCGATTCAACCCGCGTCTACTAATTCCTTCGTTTACGCGAAAAAAAATCGCCTCTCCCGCGAAGCTGGGCGAAATGGAGGAGAGAGGGTAGGGCGCGGGCCGTCGTTTGGCTTACGCCAGCGAGCGGATTTGATCGAGCAGGTTCGGGTCCTGAATCTCCCGGTCGCGGGCCAGGAGGATGACCTTGCTGAGGACTTCGGCCGTCTTGGGGTCGTCGTCGGCGAAGGGAAGGAAGATCCGGCCCCGGTGCTGGGAGTGGACCGGGACGATGACGAGGGTGCCTCCGGGCATCATGTGCGTCGTCGCGCTGCCCAGGTGAACGTCGTATTCGGCGAGCGCCCCGTCGATGAAGACGTGGGGCTCTTGGATTCGGACGTTCTCGATCTGGAGCAACGAGAGCGTCTCGCGCAAGAGCGCGGCGCGGAGTTCGATTGACCCGGCCGACGCCTCGGGATCGACCTCGCCCCGGTGGGCGACGCTGACGATCAGGTCCACGTCGCGCATCACTTCGCTAAAAAGTCGAGGAGGGATGTCGGCCAGATTAAGCGCCTCGTCGGCCCCCCGGCGGGCGAACCGGACCTTTTCAAGCGTCAGGCCCTCGATGTCGGCGGGGGTGTAAAACCCGTCCATGAACTCGATCCAGGCGACGATCTTCTCGTCGTGGAAGGTTCGAAAGACGCCCGCCTCGGGGGCCGTCACCCAGCCTCGCGAACCCCAAAGCGCCAGGGCTTGCCGGGGGTTGACCTGTTGCCCGGCGTAGCGTCGACTGAAGGTGGCGTCGCTCAGTTCTTGGGCGGTCGGGATGTATAATTCTCTGAAGATTTGTTTGAACGGCTGCACGCGCTCGGCGGCGAAGCAGTCGCGCTGCCATTCCGTCCAGGCGCGCAAGGCGAGGAGGTCGACCGGGTGGGCCAGCCGAAGCGTCTCGTCGGGTTTGATCGGCTCGATCTTGCCCGATTGGTCGCGCAGCCCTTTGCCGCCGGCCGTCGGGTAGCCGGCGATCCCCTCGCCGAGGAAGACCAGGCGCTCAAGCATCGGCCGGAGGACGGCGTTGCCCATCAACTCGATCAACTCCTCGGCGCTGAAGGCGTCTCCCCGGCTCATCGCCTCTTCGAGCGAGCGCCGCATTCGGCTTGAGGATCGCTTCAGGTCGGTCTTGCGCGCGGCCAACTCGACGACGGCCTTGTCCTTCTTGACGCTGGCCGGGATGCTTTTGAGTGGCTTTCCGCCCCGCTTGACCGTGATTTCGGGTTGGCCCTCGGCGTCGATTGCCAGGCTGATCGACACGTCCTTGACGTTCACCGTGACCGGCCCCGCGGCCAAGTCGGCCGATTCACGGCCCTCCATCGCCCATTGCAGACGGATTGGGTCGGCGTGGCCGGCGGTTCGGGCGAGGTTCTCTTGGCCGATTCGCGCGGCCAGCTTTTCCGAAGCCTGGCGCTGGGATCCGAACTGACGGCTCGTTCGGATGAACTCTTGCATAATCTTATAACGATCGTGAACATCCTTCGCGGGCCCCCTCTTGTTCAGGGGGAGGAGGCCCAGGGCGCGAACGGCGTCCTGCTTGCGCTTCTCCTTGATGTCTTTGATGAGTTCGGCCCGTTTGAGCTTGCCGAGCATGGCGTCGGCGAAGAGTTGGGCCCGTTTGTGCCCCGCGCCGCCGCTGGCGTACTTGGCGAACTCGTCGAGCCGCGCCCATCGACTCTTGCCGAGAGCCTTGTAGGTTCGCGTGAACCAATCGACATCGACGGCGCCTTCGGTCAGGTCTTCGAGGGTCAAGGGGGTGAGCTTGCGAATCTCGGCGTTCCAGGCCTCGCGGACATCGGCCGCGATTCTCCAGCCCGAGTCCTTGGTGTGGGCGTGGAACCACCAGACGGCTTCCTCGAACATCGGCCAGCCGAGCGCCCGCTCAACGCCCCGCGCCCACTGGGGAGCGTAGAAGGCCACGGCCAAGAGCGTCTTTTCATCAATCCCCGCGGCTTTGGCCGCCTTGGCGAAGTCCTCCGGCATCTCTCCCGCCTTGGGCCGGGTCACCCGGATTAGGTGGCTGAAGACGCTCGATTTCGATTGGCTCCCCTCGCCCCAACTGTATGTCCGCTGCAACTTCGGGTCGTGGCCGATCGCCCGCAAGATCCGAACCAAGGCGTCGAGTCCCCCGGCGTAACGTATCTCAAGCGCCGCCGGGGTGGCCACGGTTGGACTCTCGCCCCGCGCGAGTTCGATCTCCAAGACGCGATCCACCGCCCTTTCCACGAGCGGGACGATCTTTTCGGGCGCCTCGCCGCGTTGAAGGGAGTGAGTGGCCCAGCGGATCGCGTCGAAGCCCGAGGCATAGCCGTATGGTTGGGCTGAACGGGGGCCGAGCAGGTGATCGAACACGTCGTGCTCGTTCGCCCACCCCGCGGCGAACGCCTCCATCAAATGATCCCAAGCCACGCGGTCTCGCTCGATGGCGTTGCGATCCGAGCCATTCCTCGATCCGCCGACGCCGAATGGCTCATCAAGCCAGCGCTCAAGCTCGAAGAGCCGCTCCGAATGCTCCCCGGTCCATTGGCCCTTGTGCTCGGCGATGGTCCTGAGGGTTGCGGTCAAGCTTGCGAACTCGTTGGCGTGCGCTCGGAAGTGGCGCTGGGGGCCGCCGAAGTTGCCCGACGACTTCTCCGTCAGCTTCTCCTCCGGGATCGTGGCCAAGACCGTTTCGAATCCCTCCAAGGCGAAATCGGCGAAGTTCGCTTGAGTTTTGTGCCAGGCGAGCCAGGTGATGATCTCGCTCGTGGTACCGGGATGCTTGATCTTGGGCGTCGCCCCCACAAGTCGCTTCATCAGTTCCTTCCGCCACAGGCTCCGCGATCTGGCGGCGTATTCATCCGTCAGCGACATGGCGGCCAGAGCGCGAGCCGCCTCCAGGCCATCGGCGTCGCGCGCGGCCTTCGGTCGGTTCTCCCACGCCTCCCACCAGACCTCCCGCAACGGCAACTCGTCGAGCGGCCGAACCACAAGTTTGTCGTCCCTGTGGTAGTCCAAAGGCGACGGAAACCCGTACCGCAACGATCCCAGGGGTTGCGACTCCAGATCGCCATCGTAGCTTTTGAGCGTGATCGTCTCTTTTCGATGCTTGTGAACGAGTTCATCAAAGTACTTGATCAACTCCATCGCCGCGGGAGAGCCGAGCTTCGCGCCTCGATCCTTAGGGATGCCCGGCGGGGTGCGCTGGGAGTCGTCCATCAGGCCGAGGGCGTCGTCGAATGAGGGAAGCCCCACCTCGCCGAGCGTGAGCTTGTCGAGATAGACTTCTTCATCGCGTCCGAGCGTTTTGTGGGAGTCGCGGTAGGCTTCGGCGAGCGCCCGGGTTTGGTCGACGGCGCGGCCGGCGTCGCGCAGTTGAATCAAGAGGTCGAGCCCGGCGAGCCGCCTCGGAAGGCTTTTGGCCCCGGTCAACCGCCCGGCGCTGGCGAGGGCGTCGGCGTCCTTGAGCGAGAGGATCAACGAGAGGACGCCCCGGCGCAGGTCGCTCGTCTTACGGTTGAGCAAGGGCTCGAGCGCATCCAGATCGGCCGGAGCGATCTTGATCTTCTTCATCGCTTTGACGGCCGTTTCGCGGACATTGGAGGCCGGGTCGCCCACCAGCTTCAACAGCGCCGCGCGGGTGTCGGCGTCCAGTTGCTTTTGTCTCGCCAAAAGGTACGCGGTCCTGGCTCGGGGATACGACGACATCACGCCCAAAAACGGCAAGAGCCGCGAGGCCGGGCGATCTCCCAGGGCGTTGACCATCCAGTCGGCGACGGTTTGGCGCCGAGCCGTCACCTTCATCCAGGGCCAGACCAGCGGTTGTTGATCTTTGGATTTGGCCGGGAGTCGATCAAAGAGCCGCGTCAAGCGGTCGAAGAGGTCGCCCATGTCCTTCGGGATCGGGTGCGCCGCGACGTGGCCGAACTCCTCCAAGTCCGGAGACGGGGGCGCGTCGTCGTCCGCCTCTTCGAGCTCGGCATCGGCCTGCGCGGCCATCGCTTGTTGGGCGATCGCGAGCGAGGCCGCGTAAACCGCCACGCGGGGGTCGGCGTCGTCCACGGCGGTCAGGAAATGCGGGTGGGCGTCGGGGATGGACAGCATTCCCAGCATGTGAACGCCGATGAAACGATTCTCGACCTTCGCGTGCTGAAGGAGTTTCGCGGCCTCGGAGACGGTCGCCGGGGCGTCGTCGAACGCCATCGACCAGAGGCCGAGGAACGCCTTTTCGGGGTCGTCGCCGTCGATCGCCTCGGCGCGCGCTTCGTCGTCGTCTAGGAAAAGCGCGATCGAGCGGATCGTTTCGGAGGCGGCCCTCGTGGCGGCGGAATCGAGCTGGAGGCCGAGCCAAACATCGACGGCGCGGACGGTGGCGCTGAACCGGACGAGGTTTTCGTCCTCGATCAATCGGAGCATTCGGCGGAAGGCGTCGGGCTGGGCGAAGTCGATCGACTCCAGGATCGTCTGCCTCAATCCCTCCTGACGCTGGGCGGCCAAAAGCAGCTTGGCGATGAACTCCCAGCAGTCCGGCTTCCGGCTGCACAGAAAGGCCGTCGTGACGTGCCGCCCCATTTGGCCGACTTCGTGAAGCCCGGAAGCGCTGTCGCGGAGGATTTGCTCCACCTCCTCGCCGCGCGGGCCTCCCAAATCGATCGCTCCGGCCAGCAAGAGCCCCAGCGCGTCGCCGCCGTAATACGACACCATATAAGGCGCGTGGGCGGCCAGCCAGGGCATGTCCACGTCGAGTCGTTCAAGAGTCGCCAGAGCGGTTGATAGGAACGTCGCGCGGGCGTCGTGGAGCAGGTCGGGCCGATTGGGCGCGCGGAAGGGCCGGCGCAGATGGCCGGACTGATAAGGGAGCCCCGCCCGAAGCTCCCAGGCGGCCCGGAAGACGTCGGGGTCGCGGGGGAAGAGGGCTTCGCCAAGCCGGAGCATCTCGGGGTCCGAGAGCCGCTTCAGCCGCGCGGCGCCCCGTTGCCACGCCCGCCACTTGTTGGCGTTGGACGCTGGTTTCCCCTTTTCGTCAAACCCGAGGAACAGTTGGCCGACGACGCGAGCGTCGGGATGGAGCGCCGCGAGCCGATCCATCCGGGCCTCGACCCAGGGCTTCTCCTCCTTGCGGGCGGTCTCGATCCGTTTGTTGATATCTTCATGATTGAGCATCGCGATCAGGCTCCGGCGAGGAACGTCAAGCGGATGAAGGTCACGCGGCTGTCGGGCTCAAGTCGAACGATCGCGTCGAGATCGCGATATTCCAGACCATCAATGGCGACCAAATACAGGCCGTCGACGAACGCCTCAAGCGCCACGGCGACGGCCGATTCCACGTCGATCTTCGGCGGCGGGCCGAGCTTCGGGTCGCGTCCCTCGGGGCTGATCTTGCCGCGCGCGGCGCCTTCGTCGATTTGCTCGGGAGACAAGACGCGATCGAGCCGACGCGCCTCTTGCCGCTCCTCGAACGCGGCGACCTCTCGCCGCGCGACGTGCTCGATCAAGTCGCGCAGCCTGAGCGGCCCCCCATCGCCCCGATCGTCGGGCGGGGGAATCGAAAAGTCTTCAAAAAGCGGTCGTCGCCGACCGATTGCCTTGCCTTTGATGGTTAGCATGAGCGCAGCGTATCAAAAGCGAAGCCGCGATCAAGCGGGTTCCGATTCGAGCGATCCATATTTCGCGGGGAAGAGGCGAGAGGCGAGAGCGGTCCGGCGCGGGTCGGTCGTTGAGGAGACCGGCCGGGCGGATTAGAATCCTGGACCCATCGGGAGCCGTCCGCCGCGAGCGAGCGGGCGCGCTTCCGCGTTCGAATTCGCCCGCCCCTTTGGTTTCAAGGACCGCTCATGAGACGCCTTATCGCGCCCCTGGTTCTGGCTTGCTCCGTCGCGTTTTCCTTCTCGACTTCCGCTCAGACGCCCACCGTCGACCCGGCGCTCGAGCCGCCGGCCGAGGCGGTCGAGTCGATCACGGATCGTGAGATCGGCGGCCACCTTCGGTTCCTGGCCTCCGACTTGATGAAGGGGCGCGACGCGGGTTCGCCCGAGGTGAGGCTCGCCGCCGAATACCTCGCCGCGCATCTCTTCGCCGTGGGGGCCGAGCCCCTGGGCGACCCCGGCCCGGGCGGTCGGACTCACCTTCAGCGCTTCCCGCTCGAAGTCGCCACGCCCCGCGCGGAGGGCTCGGAATTGACCCTGATTCTTGAGATCGACGGCTCAAAGCGCGTGATCCCCTGCAAGCTGGGGCAAGACTACGTCTATCCCTCCGCCCGAGTGCCCGGCGGCGCGATCGAGGCCGGCGTCGTCTTCGCGGGCCATGGAACGGAGGAGGAACTTGCCGACCTGGAGGTCAAGAATCAATTCGTCCTGATGTACGAGGGGTCGTCGGAAGGAGAGAAGCGGCCCGCCGGCCAGTCCGCCAAGATCGAGGCCGCGCGCAAGCGGGGGGCGCTTGGCGTCTTGTTCATGCAGCCTCCTGGGCGGCTCTCGCCGGCGCCCGTCCAGCCGTTTTCGGCGTCCCAATTCGGCTTCGATCGGCCGGCGCGGATGACCCTTGGCCCCGCGCCCGCCAACGCGCCGGGGATCACGCTGGCCGACTCGGTTCGCGACGCCCTGGTCTCGGCGTTCGATCTGCCGGAGGCCGGCGCCGATGGGTTCACGGCCAGAACCTTGGAGGGGCTTCGGGTCCATTTCCGCCACGTCGTCGACCGCGAGACGGTCATCGATCACAACGTGGTGGGCTATTTCCCCGGGGTCGACCCGGAGTTGAAGAACGAGGTTATCGTCTACAGCGCCCACTACGATCACGTGGGGGTGAACGAGCGGGGCGAGATCCACAACGGCTCCGACGACAACGCCTCGGGCACCAGCGCGTTGCTTGAGATCGCCGAGGCGTTCTCCCGTTCGCCGCGACCGGCCCGAAGCGTCTTGTTCCTCTGGGTCTCGGCCGAGGAGAAGGGGCTTTTGGGCAGCAGGTGGTACGCCAATCACCAGTTTTTGCCCAAGGGCGGGCGGATCGTCGCCAACATCAATCTCGACATGGTCAGCCGCAACGACCCGGCCAAGATCAGCGCGACGCCTTCGCCGAAGCACGACGATTACAATTCGCTGGTCCCCGCGGCCCAGGAACTCTGCAAGACCGAGGGCCTCGACATCGTCTTCGACGCCGACCAATACTACCACCGAACCGACAGTTACAACTTCGCCGCCAAGGGGATCCCCGCAATCTTCTTCTTCTCGGGATTGCACGAGGATTACCACAAGCCGACCGACGTCTTCGAGAAGGCCGACTTGGGGAAGGCGGCCCGTGTCTCCCGCGCCGCGTTTCGACTTGGTTGGAGAATCGCCCAGCAGACCGAGGCTCCCGCGAAGATCGAACCGCCGGCCAAGGACGAGGAGCCCGCGGCCCCGGTCGGCGGCGGCGCGAATCTTGAATAGGGAGTCTCTCGCCCGGGGAGGTTCCCGGGGGCTTTCTCCAAGCGCTGGGGCGTATAATGAACCCGGCGTCCCGGATTCGGCGGCCGCGGTTCTCGCGGCCGGCCGAGGAGGGCCGTTCACCGCTGGCCGCGCTCCAATTTAAAAGGAGACACTCCCATGCCCCAGAAGTATCGCCTGATCGACTCCACCGGGCGGGAACTTGCCCAAGCGGACACCATCCCCTACTTTCGAGGGTTCGTGGTCGACCTGAAGCCCGGCCGTTACACGATCCAGGAGGTCGAATCCGACCCTGCGGGGCACCCCCACAACATCAGGCGGTGGGGGGCGATCCTGCGGATGGACGACGGATCGGTCGTCTTAAACCCCGATGACGGCGACGAAATCGGCGCGAACTCGCCAACGCCCTGAGCACGGTTGGAACGGCTTGCGCATTTGGCCGCGCGTTTTCGCTTGGACCCCCGCCGCGCGTCCATTTCCATGAAGAAAGGGAGTTGATTCGATGAGACGCGCTTGCGCCCTTTCCCTCTTGATTGCGGCCGTCGCCGCGACTCCGTTCGCCGAGGCCGCCGACGACGGCGCGCGCGACCTGTTCAGCGACACCTGGGTGGCCACCGACGCTCTGGGCCGGCGAGCGCCCACCGTCAAGGAGGTTGGCGAGCCTCGGCCGAACAAGACGGTTGGGATTTTCTATTTCCTGTGGCTCGGCCGCCACGGCGAAGAGGGGCCGTTCGACATCTCCAAGATCCTGGCCGAAGCGCCCAACGCGATGAACGATCCGGCCAACCCGCTTTGGGGGCCGCTTCATTACCCGCATCACTGGGGCGAGTCGATCTTCGGATATTATCGATCCGACGACGACGGCGTGCTCCGCAAGCACGCGCAAATGCTGGCCGACGCCGGGGTTGACGTGGTCATCTTCGACGTGACCAACCAGCTTACCTATCCCAAAAGCTGGCGGGCGCTCGGCCAGGCGTTCGACGAGATGAGGAGGGCGGGGAACCGCGTTCCTCAGATGGCGTTCCTCTGTCCATTCTGGGCGCCTCGCAAGGTTGTTCACGAGCTTTGGGAGCAACTCTACGAGCCGGGCCTGTACCCCGAACTCTGGTTTCAGTGGGAGGGCAAGCCCCTGATCCTGGCCGATCCCGCGCTTCTCACCGACAACGTCCTTCTCGCGGACAAGCGAACCACCCCGGTTCCGCTCGAGCCGGGTAAGGTTCTCGGCCGCTCCTTCGACGCGCCTCGGCCGTTCGGCTCGGTGGCCGCGGCCGTCCCCACCTGGGAGACGAAGGATTCCAAGGCCACGCTGACCCTCCGCCGCGACGGCCCGAGCGGCGAAGTCGTGGCGAGCCGGCCGTTCGACCAGATCGCCGACAACGCCTGGTTGACGCTCGACCTGGACGAGCCCGCGCCGGCGGGGACCTATTACCTGGAGATGTCGGAACCCCGGGGCCTCGTCGGCTGGTGGAGGGGGGGCGGCGAGGGAGATTTCACCCTGCGGGCGACGAGTTCCGACAAGACCACCGAGCGCATCCTCGAAGCCTTCACCTTTCGGAAGCCCCAGCCCGACTATTTCCAAGGCCCCACCGGCCCCCGGCAATGGAGCTGGCTGGAGGTCCACCCCCAGCACGCCTTTTACGACGACAACGGCGCGCCCGAACAGGTCTCGGTTGGCGTGGCGCAAAACGCCGTCGACGGCAAGCTCGGGGTGCTCAGCAACCCCCGGGCCCACGGACGGAGTTATCACGACGGCCGGCAGCCCGGACCCGAGGAATGGGACTCCACTGGCCGCAACTTCGACGAGCAGTGGAGGCGGGCGCTTGAGATCGATCCGGCGTTCGTCTTCGTCACCGGCTGGAATGAGTGGATCGCCGGTCGCTACGATGAAAAGTTTCCCCTCCACGGCGCGGGGCCGGTCACGTTCGTGGACCAATTCGACCAAGAATACAGCCGCGACATCGAGCCGATGAAGGGGGGCCACGGCGACGACTATTACTATCAACTCGTCGCCAACGTCCGCCGATACAAGGGCGCCCGGCCGATCCCCGTCGTCTCTCCCCGGCCCATCCAAGTCGACGGCCGGTTCGATGATTGGACCGAGGTGGCCCCCGAGTACCGCGACACGATCGCCGATCCCGTTCGCCGCGACTTCCCCGGTTGGGGCAAGACGCTCCATTACGTCAACAAGACGGGGCGCAACGACCTGGTTTCGGCCAAGGCGAGCCGAGACGCCGACAACCTCTTCTTCCTCGTCCGCTGCCGCGAGGACATCAAGACCGAGCCCGACGCGCCGGGGCCCATGCTCTTCCTCGATGTCGACGGTGATCCGAACACCGGCTGGCTGGGCTACGATTTCGTGGTCGGGCGCCGACGGGGCGAGGGGGGAACGCTCCTCCTGGAGCGAAATCAAGCCGGCGCGTATCGGTGGGGCTCGCCCCGCGAAATCTCCGCCGCCACGTCGGGCGATGGGCTCGAATTGGCGATCCCGCTTTCGGCCCTGGATCTCCCGGGCGACCTGAAGTCGATCGACTTCAAATGGGCCGACGCCATCGCCGAAACCGGCGACTGGTCGGATTTCACCCTCAACGGCGACGTCGCCCCCAACGATCGGTTCAATTACCGGGCGATCTTTCCGGGGGATTGATCGGGGCCGGGAGGGCGAGGCGCGGGGTTCGGCAAGAGCCTCGCCCTTCCATGAGAACCGCTCGCCGCGCCCGTTCCGAACTTCACACCGCCCCCAACTCCAGGGGGGAGAGGGGAAAACCCGCGAGCGCCGTTCGGGAGACCCGTCGCGGCGCTCGGCGAACTCACCACTCCTCGTCGTCTTCGGCGCCTTTGAGTTCGGCCGTCTCCAGGCCCATCTCCCGGATGACCTTGACGAGTTGCTCGCGGACTTCGGCCATGCCTTCGGGGCGGTTCGCCGGCGAGATTTCCAGGCAGGAGAGGATGAGGTTGTTGAGGGTTGAGAGGATGCGGGGATTGACCTTGCTCGGGGCGGGAAGCTTGCGGTCGACCCCCGCGCCGGGGATCGCCGTCTGGGCGAATCGGCCGGTGAACATGCGGTACATCGTCGCGCCGAAGTTGTAGACGTCGGTCTTCTCGTTGACGACCCGCTCGGCCGCCTGTTCGGGGGCGATGTACTGGGGCGTGCCCTGGACCCGGTTCTTGTCCTCGCCGCGGATCCAGGCGGTGCCGAAGTCGATCAGCTTCACCTGACCGGCCTTCGAAAGCATGATGTTGGATGGCTTCATGTCGCCGTGGTAGACGCCCCGACGGTGCATGTGCGCCAGCGCCGAGGCGGCCTGGGCGAAGATCAGGACGAGTTGGCTCAACTCGGGCGCTTCGATCTCGTCGAGCGTCTTGCCGTCGACGTACTCCATCAAGAGTTCAGCGCCGACGACCCGAAACCACGACTTCTTGACTCGGAAGTCGTAAATCTTGGCGATCGCCGAGTGGTTCAGCTTCTGGGCGGCCTCGAATTCGGTCTTGGCCTGATCGATGTAGATGGCGTCTTCGGCCTCCAACTTGCGGACGACCTTCAGGGCGTACCGCTTGCCTCTGTCGTTTTTGTCGGCGATCTCCAGCACGGTGCTCCCCGCTCCGGTCCCGAGGTTGCCGACCACTCGATAATTCACGCCCGAGAACGAGGGCGCGGCCGTCGCTGTTGCCATTCTCCGCCTCGATTGGTGTTGAACCACGAAAAAAGATGGATGAG
>Ga0180220_1001108_pt1 | contig 21729 bp, 16 predicted proteins | sample eDN5th37CBELigBY_FD_151335 | JGI IMG/M metagenome (GOLD analysis project Ga0180220, IMG submission 151335) | Enriched backyard soil microbial communities from Emeryville, California, USA - eDNA 5th pass 37_C BE-Lig BY (version 2) (version 2) | ecosystem: Environmental > Terrestrial > Soil >...
CCATCCATAGGCCTCCCGAGTTGGTGAATCGCGTTGACTATACTCGACCCGGATTCCCAGCCCGTGTCCAGATTATCAAAGTTTCCGCGCCCGTTCTAAGGAACCGAAGCGGCGATCGGTCTGGATCGGAGAGCGTCGAAGCCCTTCGGCGAGCATGGCGTCTCCGCATTGTTCCATCGTCACGGAATCCCCCCATCGCAAAAAAGGGGGACAACCCGATGCGGCGGAAGCCCCGCGTTGCAAGTCTCTGGAATCGTCGGGCCGACGACCAAGGTAATCCGGTCGGCGTACTTCGGTCCCTCCACCCATCGATACGCTTCAAAGATCGTTCGTGTTCGCTGTTCGTCTGGGATTCCATCCCAATCGTCCCAGAGAACCGCCGCGTGAAGAAGCCCCGCGCTGGGAAACCCTTCCTCACGAATTATAGGTTGACCGCCGGCGCGATCCACCATCAGCTCGTTGACGAGACGATCTAGAACGACGAACACTCGCGCGGCGTTGGTTTTGAGGGGCTGGTCCGGGAGCCTCGCCCTCCCGTGGAGCGTCTCCTCTCGCCACACAATGTGGCCAAGCCGCCACGTCATCGAGATGGCGCTCTTAATGGCGGCGGCGGCTTGGAATTCCAGGATGGTCTCGGGGCGGGAGCGGTCGAGCCGATGGCTTGAACGACTCGCGCTCCCTCCCCGAAAGGGCTCAGGGTTTCGCCTCGGGGCCGGAACCATCGTCCTCCGAGCGGGGGATCAGGCCGAGGGAGGTTTCGACGAGTGCGTTGGGGGCGTCGATTCGGCCGGCGAGAAAGGCGGCGTCGAAGAGGCGGACAAGGGCCATGGCCTGGTCGAAGTCGCCGGCGACGCTTTGGACCGGGCGGTTGCGGCGCTTGGCGGCGAAGGCGACCAAGCGGTCCTTGTTCCGCGCGGCGAGGTCGGAGATCGCGGCGAGGTCGAGGCAGACGAACGACCCATAATCGGGAAAGGCCGCGTCACGGAGCCGATCGAATCGCGAGCCGCCGTCGGCGTCGACGCCCGCTTGAAGGTGGCGGGCCACCGCGGCGGCCGACGAGCCGAGAATCAGCCGATGGCCCGGTTCGTCCACCGCGAAAGCGAACGGAAACGGGACGCTCAGCGTCGTGACGCCGTTTTTCGTCTCGACCCGGCTCTCCGGGGGAACGCGCGACTCGTCCAGCGAGAGGGCCACCAGGGCGACCCGCAGGGCGTTGTCGAGGGCCGCGGCCGTCGAGGGCGAGGCGTCGACGGGCTCCCGGATTTCGGTCGCGACGACCAGGGGAAGCGGAAGCCCTTGGGGCGCCCTCTCCGCCGGATCGTCCGCCGGCGCGTCAAGATAGGCGATGATTCGAGGGCCGAGCGCGGGAAGGACCCGCGTCCGCAGGTCGAGGCCCAGCAAGAGGCCGCTCAAGATCGTCTCCACCTTGTCGCGCGTCGGCTGGTCCTTTTCCGGAACGAGTCCGGCGAACGAGCGATAAAACGAGGCGACGTCGATGTTGATCGACGCCAAGGCCAGCGCCGAGGGAGGGGGCGAGCCCAGCCCGGGGCCGGGGCCATCCCGCTCCGGATCCGGCGCCGTCCACCAGCCGGCCAGTTGGTGGAGCTTCTCGGGCTCGAACGATTGCGCGGACTGGATCGTGATCGCCGAATCGTCGATGACCAGGGCCGCGCCGGCGCATCGGAGCGCCGCGGTGTAATTTCGGACCACCTCAAGCGCCTGTCGACTCCCGGGAGAGTCGTCCGGCGGCAGTTTCGCGACGACCCGGCGCAACAGGTCGGCGTTGAGGAACAGGCGCGCCGCGGCGTTTTTCGGGAGCCGCGCGGACACCGCTTGCAAGCCCGGCAGGTCGGCCGCCGAATCCCCTTCGGGCGCGGCCTTGCGGTCGATCACCCACTGGATCAGGCTCTCGGAGTTCGAGAGCGCGAAGACGCCGTCGGGAAACACCACGAAGGATTCGCTGAGCCGACCCGAGCCCTGGTGAAATTCGCGGGTGACGTAGGTTGAGTCGCCCCGCTCGCGCTCGGTGAGCGCGGCCACCTCGCCGCTGGTTTTCTGCGCCGTGTTGATCCGGTCGAGCAGTCGATTCAGGAGTTCCGGGTCTCGGGCGCGGAGGACCAACAGCCCCCGGGCGTCGGCCGGGGAATTGCTCGGCGCGAGGAGGGCCAGCGCCACCGAGTCGCCGAAGATCTCGTCGCCGATCTCCCGGAACGAGGCTTGGAGGAAGTTCTCGATGTTCTCTCGCGAGGCGTCGAAATTCCGGACGTTCGGCGAGTTGAGCCACGCCGAGAAGGCCGGCAAACGCTGAAACTCCCGAGCGATCCGGGTTTCCAGAATCGCCCGCGATCGGTCGCGGAAGCCGTCGATCGAGAGGATGAACCCGGCGTCGGCGGGAACCAGCTTCAGCAGGGCGTCGTCGGCCGGCGGCGCGTCGTCGGCCCGAATCGGTTTCGCCAGAGCCAAGCTCAAGCCCAAGCCCAACGCGATGACGGCGAGCGGGGCGACCCGGCGAGCGCGCGGACGATCGACGATCGCCCGCCTCCATGGAGACGGCGTCATTTCAAGACTCCCTTGGAACTGAGGGGACGATGAGCCGACCGACCGGCCTTAGTACGACATCGGCGGCCGAAGAAAACCAAACGCTTCGCGGGCCGAGGTCGAAACCGGCTCGACCCCGGCGCTCAAGTAGCCGCCCATTCGGCTGAACAATTCCGGCGCGAACGAGTCGGAGCCTGGCTCCGGGTCCGTCGCCGGTTCTAGAAGCGCGATTTCGAGGACCCGGGGCTCGCTCGGTGGGAACGAGGCGTCGATCATCTCCCTGCCCAACCGCGCGGCCGGTTCCGTCGCCAGTCGGGCGAGATGCCACGAGGCGGCGGTCGCGTCGTCGACGGCCGCGCCCAAGAGGCCGCGCCGGGCGGTCGGATCCACCGCTCCGGCCGGGGCCTCGACGGGCGAGTTGAGGGAGCGCGACGGTCCCGGCGGCAGGATCGCGAAGGCGGCGACGGCCGCCGCGACCAGCGCCGAGGCGGCGATCCAAGCTCGACGGCGCCGCGGCTTGACCGGCGTCGGCCGCGTCGCGGCCTCCAGAACCCACTCCGCCAGATCCGGAGCGGCGGTCGTCGAGTCGGTTTGAGGCCGGACGGCCCAGGCGCGCAGGGCCTCTCGAAGCGTCTCGAACCCGCGGTCTCGCGCCCGGCAATCCTCGCAAACCTCGGCGTGCTCGCGGAGCCTCCGCTCCAGTTCTCGACGAAACGCCGGTTCGCTCGCCGCGTCGCGACGCCGGGACCCGGGCTCGTCGTCGAGCAGCCGGTTCCAAACTTGATCGAAATCGCGACAGTTCATGGCTCGGGCTCTTTTGGGAATCGAAATCGGAAACGGAATCGGAGGCCGACGGATCAACGATGCGTCCCGCGTTCGGCGAGACGCCCGGCGAGTTCCGCCCGGGCGCGATGGAGCCACGTCTTCACGGTTCCGATGGGACGGTCGACCGCCTGGGCGACTTCGTCGTACGACAGGTTTTGTTCGTGGTAAAGCGTGAACACCAGGCGATACTCGGGCCGAAGCCGACCGATCGCCAACTCAAGCTCCCCGGCCAGGTCGAGCGAGTCGGCCGGTTTGGGCCGATGGTCGACGACGTCGAACGACTCGCCGAGCCCCACGGGGATGGGTCGTCGGGCGCGCGTCGCCAGCGCGGTTCGGCAACGGTTGGCGGCGATCTCCAGCAACCAGGGGCGGATCGGCCTCGACGCGTCGAACCCGAAGATGCCCCGAAAGGCCCGGACGAAGGTCTCTTGGGCGGCGTCCTCGGCGTCGTGCCGGTGGCCAAGCATCCGATGGCAGAGACCGAAGACAACCCCTTGAAACCGCGCGATCAACTCGCGAGGGGCTTGGGGATCTCCGGCCCGAATCGCTTCGACCAGTAGGGAATCATCCATTCGCGAACCCGCCCGCCCGCTGTTTGAGTCCGTCGCTTGAGTCTCCGACCGAGCGTCGGCCACGGGGGGATACCTCAATTGCGGGGGATTGGTTTCAACGGCCGGTCGAATTTCGAGTTTCCCCGCTTCGACCGGGCGCGCCAAGCCGCCGCGGCCGGAATCGAAAAAAAGGCGGCGCCCCGGCTCCGTGGGGAGTCGAAGCGCCGCCAATCAAAGCGGAGCGGTCTTGGGACGGGGGTCCGTCACCGTTCGGCCGTCACCACCCAGTCTTCGAGGTCGAGGAAGGCGGCCAGTTCGTCGGCGGAAACCTCTTCGAACTCGCGGCCCTCGCGCTCCAGGCCGGTTTCGAGCTTCAAGGCCAGCTCGCTCAGTTCCGGCAGGTCGACCCGAAACGCCAGTTCGGCCAGCTCGGCGGGAGTTAGTTCGCCGAGCTCCCGATGCATCGTTTCGAGCTCAAGCTCGATCCGGGTCATCGTCTCGCGCATCTCGGCGTGGGTTTCGGCCGAGCCGCCAATGACCAGGCACCGGGAGCCCCGCGTCACGCGATTTTGGTCGTCGTCGCCGTCGAGGCCGAAACCGATGAGGGCCGCGCGGAGGCGGCGGGGTTGTGGAGTCGAGGTCTGCGTCATGGTCATCGCGAAGAAGGCCTTTCGGGTTGGGGCCGACGAAGCGGGAGGTGGCGATCCGGCGGCGTGTCCCGGGCTCGCGTCGGCCGTGTTCGACAAGGCTTCTTATCGGAATCCCGCGCGGCCGTCGTACAGGGGTGGGACTGAGAAACCCGACCCCGCGATGGCCGTTGCCGGAATCGGTCTTACGATCCGCCCAGGCATTCCCTCGCGACGTTGCGGGCGACGCGGTAGGCCATTTTTATGGTCAGGCCGCGACCGTCGATCTGATCCTCGCTGAACATGCGGCCCTCGCTGGGGGGAAGTCCCGCCAGAGCCAGCGTCAGCGGCAACAGGTCGAGAAACTGGCGGTATTTTTGCTGGAGATCGGCGGATTGATCAATTGGCTCGGGCACGGCTTGGGCTCCTTGGGGTGATGCGATCGCGCGCGGCGACGGGGCGCCGGGCGGCGTCGTGGTCAACCACTTGAGGGCTCGATTGTCCATCGCCGGTCGCCCGCGGGCAAGCGGCCGATCTCGGGAATTTTGGGATTCGACCCGGCGGCGAGCCGATTCGAGCCGAGCCGAGCCGAGGCGAGGCGAGGGCGCCCGGCCGCCGGGGGGCCGGGCTTGAGGAGAAATGGCGGCGGTGATTCGCGTTGTGTTTGACGAGAGGGGGCGCAACGAGTAAATTTCAAAGTGTGAGGAAACTGATTCCTCATCCCTTCCTTTCATCACGCCACGTTTTTTGGAGGATTGTTTGATTCGACCAGCTAAGGAGGAGCCCGACGCGGGGTTCCGCGCGATGGGTCTGAGCCGGAGCATGCTCCAGGCCCTGGATCTCGCGAGGTACTACACCCCCTCTCCCATCCAGGCCGCCTTCATCCCTGAAGCTCTCGACGGTTTGGATGTCATCGGTCAGGCCAAAACGGGCACCGGCAAGACCGCCGCCTTCGGCGTTCCCTTGATCGAGATGCTCGAACCAAGAGGCCGCGGGCCCCAGGCGATCATCCTGGCGCCGACCCGCGAGCTGACCCAGCAAATCACCGGCGAGCTGCAAAAGCTCTGTCGCAACCGCGCCGACGTCTCGGTTTGCGGACTCTACGGCGGCGAGCCCATCGATCGGCAGATTCGCGCCCTGTCGCGCGGAGTCGACATCGCCGTGGGAACGCCCGGCCGGGTGCTCGACCACATCGAGCGCCGCACGTTGTACTTGGGCGACATCTTCCACTTCGTCCTCGACGAGGCCGACCGGATGCTCGACATCGGGTTCCGTCCCGACATCGAACGCATCTTCAGGAAGCTGCCCACGCCTCACCAAACGCTCTTGCTCTCGGCGACGATCAGCGACGAAATCCGCAAGCTCGCCCGCCGCTACATGCACGAGCCGGTCGAATTGAACCTGTCGCGCGACGAGCCTTCGGTCAGTTCGATTCAGCAATATTACGTCTCGGTGAACCACGATCGCAAAGTCGAGCTGTTGACCCACCTGTTGAAGCGCGATCGTCCCCGGCAGTGCATCGTGTTCACGAGGACCAAGCGGGGGGCCGACCGGCTCGCCGAGCGTCTTCGCCGCACGGTCAACGGGGTGGCCGCCATCCACGGCGACCTGGCTCAAACGGCCCGTGATCGGGTCATGTCGGCCTTCCGCACGGGGAAGGTTCGGGTCTTGGTCGCCACCGACGTGGTCGGCCGGGGGATCGACGTCGAGGGCATCAGCCACGTCATCAACTACGACATTCCAGACGATCCCGAGAACTACGTCCACCGCATCGGCCGCACCGGCCGGATGGGCAAGGACGGCGTCGCGTATCTGTTCGTTGGACCGGATCAGGGAGAGCCCCTGACCATGATTGAGGCCTTGATCAACAAGGTCATTCCCTCGCACAAAGTCGAGGGGTTCGAGGTCGCCAGGCCGGTCGCGGCGGCGCCTCCGTCTCGCGAATTGTTCAACACCGCGGTCACTCGTTCGTCCTACCTGGCGGTCCGCTGAGGCTCGGGGGCGACGCTTTCTCTCCGCCCCCATTCGAGCCCGAGCCGCAACCAACCGTTTGAACGCCCGAGCGCTTCGAAAAGGGCTTGGGCGTCCCTCCGGGGGAAATCCTCCCCCTTCCCTTCATCCGTTCCGCCCTCCACGGCGAACAAGATTCGGTCGCAACGCGCGGTCAAGCGGGCCGCGCGCTCGCCCAACGTCTCCGACCCGCTCGCCATCGCGACGGCCGCGCGCGCCTCGTCGGGCGTCAGCGCGCCCGGAGGACGGCCCGCCCCCAACCGCGCGTATTCGACGAGGGCGTCCATCAGCTCGCGAGCCGACCCGCCGTCGGCTTCGGCGTCCAGCCGATCGGCGACCCCGCGGGCGAACCTCCGCGCGCGCTCCCTCCCCGTCCGCGACGACGTGGCCCAACGCCTTCGAAGCCGGCGCCCCGCCGCGATCGCCCCGAAGACGCCCGCCGCGCCGAGGATCAAGCCCCCCAGCGCCAACAGGCCGGCGCGGAGGCGGCTCGGTTGGGGAGGTCGATAGTCGAGTTCTTCGGCGTCGAAGACCGGAGCGGCGACGACCTGGAGCGAAACCCCCCGGGTCGCCCGAGTCATGTAGCGCCTGGTTTGAGGGTCGAACGAGGCGATGGAGACCGGCGGCAAGGCGACCTCCCCCGGCTTCGTTGGCTTGAGTCGGTAAACGAACGTCCGCGACGGCGGCTCGTCCACCGCCTCCACGGCGAGGGGCTCGACCCGAGGGGCGATCGGCAGGGCTTGGAACCTCGCCAGGTCGGGCCGGGTGGTCATCCCCCAGGCGGCCGGTCCCGAGACTCGGATCCGATACTCGACCTCCCGGCCGACGCGAACCCGCGACGGATCCACCTCGGCTTGAAGCTGGAAGTCGCCAACACCCCCCAGGAAGCCCGGCGGTCGGCCCGGGATCGGCGGGTTTTGGAAGGTCAACCGAAGCGGCCGACTTCTCCCCTCCCGGTCGCCTAGCCGGGCGATGATCGAGGGAACGTCGAGAATCCCGGGACTCTGGGCGACCAGGCGAAGCCGGGTGACGAAGGCGTTCTCCCCCACCTGGAAACCGCCGATCTCCCCGGCGCTGATCGGCTGAAACGACGACGAGACCTTCCAAAGCCTCGCGTCACGAAGCGCGGGAAGCTCCAACTCCGGCCTTTGGTCGTTGGCGGCCACCACGACGGTCAGGTCCACCCCCCGCCCCACCAGAAACGAGCCGTCGCCCGACTCGACCCGCGCCGCCATCGGCAGCGGAGCCGGAGCGAGGGCGGAAGACTCGCGAGTCGGCGACCCCGCCCAAACGACAAGAAGCGCCGCCAAGAATTTCAATCGGAATCTCGAGGTCAATGCATCGTTCCCAAGGCCGTCGCGTTTTCCCGAAGCGATCGGGGCGTTCGTCTGGAGTCGATTTTAGCATGGCGAGAATATCCCGCCCCGGAGAAGGCGCCCCGCGCTCGCGGGGACCATGGGCGTCGAAAGAATGTCCGAGCGCGGTCGTCCGTGATTTTGTCCGTTTTCGCGAATTTTGTGGTATGGTTTGGCCAGGGATGCTGCGCGCGGAGGTTTTTTAAAGCGCCGCCCGGAAGGCTCGCCGCGCGTCGCCGAACGGCGGGTCGTCAACGAGGGGGAGGTTTTCGCCTTTCGCGAAAGAATGACCGAACGAACCCAATTCTCCGAGGCGGGGTGTTGATCTTAAGTGGTTGTGCGTTATAAATTTGAGCTGGATTTTCGCGGTCCATCGAGGCTGCGGGGCGGGGACGAACGAACCCAAAATACGATGAATGGGCGGACGGCCCGAGGGGCGAAATTGAGCGGGCCGCGCGGAATCGACCGTCTGGAAAAAACACCGGAATAATGGTATAAAGAATGCGAGGACGGTTTCGCGGCGTCGAGGCGCCAGAGGAGTTCGGATCCATGAAAGCCATTCGCTTTGGCCGCCTGGTCTCGCTCGCTGTTTCGCCGTTCCTGGTTTCGGCCGTCCAGGCCCAGGCCTCTCGCGGGCCCTATTATCAGCGCGTGACGACGCCCGGGTTCGCGGCTCCTCGCGGGGCCGCCCGCGCCGTTTCGCCGACGCCGCGCCCGATCGCCCCGGCGCTCGCGGGTGGAACGATGGACCGGCTTCGCCCCTACACCGCCGGCGCCGGCGCGCGGGCCGAGGGGGCGCCGCTTGGCAATGTGTATTCGAGCCGGCCGCGCGCCGTTCCGCGGGTGGCGAGGCCCTCGCCGCCGCCGGCCCGCAACTACTTTCCCACGGCGCGGGTTGGCCAGGGACCGAATCGGAATGTTTATCGGAATGTTCGAGACCATTGCTTGCCCTCGCGGGGAGGTCTGATCGTCGGTCCGCGTTAGGGCCCGGTCGGCCCCGGCGCCGTCCGCCTCTTTCGTCGCCCTTTTATATTGGAAACAAGCTCGTGGGGCGGGCGTTGCCCGCCGGGGAGGAGCCTCGGGTTTGCGTTGTCGGGAGCGTCGCCGGCGCTCCCGCTTGGCTTCGCTTCAATCATCCGTCGGAGGAATTCTTTCGGGACGCCATGAGCCAAACGAGTGACATCAGGAAGATCGCGTTCATCGGTGATTATCTGCCTCGCAAGTGCGGGATCGCCACCTTCACGCACGACCTTTGCACCTCCACGGCGACCCAGTTTCCGTCGGCGGATTGCTTCGTCGTTCCGGTCAACGACATTCCCGGGGGTTACGATTATCCTCCCGAGGTCCGGTTCGAGATCGAGGAGCAAGAGCTCGAATCCTATTTGCGCGCGGCCGATTACTTGAACTTCGCCAATCCCGACGTCGTCTGCCTTCAGCACGAGTACGGGATTTTTGGAGGTCCGGCGGGCAGCCACATCGTCCGGCTGCTGCGGAACCTTCGGATGCCGGTCGTCACGACGCTTCACACGGTCTTGAAGGATCCGACCGAAGACCAGCGCCGGGTCATGGGCGAGGTGATCGAACTCTCGTCCCGGATCACCGTGATGTCGGAGAAGGCGCGGTCGTTCCTGCTGGACGTCTGGGGCGTTCCCGAGGCCAAGATCGACTTGATCGCCCACGGCATCCCCGACATGCCGTTCGTCGACCCGGCCTTCTACAAGGATCAGTTCGGCGTCGAGGGGAAGCGCGTCGCCTTGACCTTCGGCCTTCTCTCCCCGAGCAAGGGGATCGAGAACATGCTCCGGGCGATGCCGTCGATCCTGGAGGAGTTCCCGAACTTCGTCTACATTGTCCTGGGGGCGACCCACCCCAACCTGCTCCGCGAACAAGGGGAGCGGTATCGGATCAGCCTGGAGCGGCTGGCGCAGAAGCTGGGGATCAAGAAGAACGTCTCCTTCTATAATCGGTTCGTCGAGATCGACGAACTGATCGAGTTCCTCGGCGTGGCCGACATTTATGTGACGCCCTATCTGAACCCGGAGCAGATCACTTCGGGGACGCTCGCCTACGCCTTCGGCTGCGGCAAGGCGGTGGTTTCGACGCCCTATTGGCACGCCGAGGAGCTGCTCGCCGACGGCCGGGGGGTCTTGGTTCCCTTCGCCGATCCCGACGCGCTGGCGACGGCGATTCGCGGCCTCTTGCGCGACGAGTCCGGCCGCCACGCGATGCGGAAGCGGGGCTACATGCTCGGCCGCGACATGATCTGGAGCCATGTCGTCCATCAATACGTCGACTCGTTTCAGCACGCCCGTCGCGTGGGAGACGACGCGAGGGCCCGTCCGCTGGCGGTTCGGACCCTGGCCGATCAGCCGATGGACCTTCCCGGCTGGCGGCTCGACCACCTGATCCGGATGACCGACTCGGCGGGCATGTATCAGCACGCCACCTTCACCCTTCCCAACTTCAGCGAAGGGTATTGCACCGACGACAACGCCCGGGCGCTTCTTCTGACGGTCATGCTGGAGCAGCTTGGCTTGGGCACTCCCCAGGTCGGGCGGTTGGCGACGACCTACGCGGCGTTCTTGAATTACGCCTTCGACCCCAAGACCGGGCGGTTCCGCAACTTCATGAGCTTCGACCGGCGATGGCTGGAGGAGGTCGGCTCCGACGACAGCCAGGGACGAGCCCTTTGGGTTTTGGGCTTCTGCGTCCGCCACTCGCCGCGCCCCGACCTGCAATTCTGGGCCTCTCGGCTGTTCGACCAGGCGCTTCCGGGGCTGCTTGAAACCACCTCGCCGCGGACCTGGGGGTTTGGGCTGTTGGGGATCAGCAAGTATCTTCAGCGGCTGGCCGGCGCCCGGCCGGCGAGCCAGGCCCGGGACGTGTTGACCAAGCGGTTGCTCGACTGCTTCAACGCCGCGGCGACCGAGGATTGGCGGTGGTTCGAGGACCGGCTCACCTACGACAACGCCCGGATGGCCCAGGGGCTCATCGCCAGCGGCCGCGGGGGGGGCGACCCGGAGGCGCTTCAGGTCGGCCTGGAGGCGCTCACCTGGCTGATGGAGCATCACCGGGCCCCGTCGGGTTGCTTCCGTCCCATCGGCTGCAACGGCTTTTACGTCCGCGACCAGCACCGCGCCCAGTTCGACCAGCAGCCGGTTGAGGCCCACGCCATGGTTTCCGCCTGCATCGAAGCCTACCAGGCGACCGAGGATCCCATCTGGCTGGCCGAGGCCCGGCTCGCCTTCGAATGGTTCCTGGGAGGCAACGACCTGGGTCTGGAGCTCTACGACGCCAAGTCCGGCGGCTGCTTCGACGGTCTCCAGGAGGATCGAATCAACCAGAACCAGGGGGCCGAGTCGACCCTGGCGTTCCTCCTTTCGCTGGGCGAGATGCAGCTTCTGGAGAGCATTCTCGCCCCTCATCGGCACGTGCGGGCGACCTGATCCGCCCGGTCCCCGTTTCCTTCATCCTTGCCGACGACGGAACGTCCGGAGCGATTTTCCGATGGAAGTTTCCAAGACCACGGTTGTTCACGGTCCCACCAACGGATCGGCGACGTCGCCGTCCGGCAATGGCGACGTCGCCGGTTCTCCTCCCCGACCGCGGGTCACGCGAACCGGCGTCGTCCTCCGGCCCAACAATAGCCGGGTGGTGATTCGGCCGTTCGAGATGGCCGACCAACAGCGGGTCGAGCGGATCCTGGGGCGGATCTGCTCGCTGACGGAATCCGAGGTCGACGCCGAGCTGGACTCGGTGCTGAGCGAGTTCCGCGACCGCCACCACACGACCTGCGAATTCCTCATGCAGCGGTATGAGACGGTCAAGCGCATGCTTTTGACCGACCAAGAGCCGTCCGAGAACCGCAAGCTTTTGATCGGCGCCTACTTCACCCAGGAGTACGCGCTGGAGTCGGCGGCGCTGTTCAACCCGTCGATGGTCTGGCACCCCGACCAGTCGAATTTGCCGGAGGGCGCGCGGCGGTTCATCCTCAGCCTTCGGGCCACCGGCGAGGGGCACATCTCGTCGATCACCTTCCGTAGCGGGATCGTCGAGGCCGACGGCGCGATCCGAATCGACGAGCCGAGCCGGTTCGTCACCGCTCCGCAGTTGGTTCCCAACACGCTTTACGACAAGGTCTTGTTCCAGCGGAAGCTGATCGAGCTTCGTCTCGACAGTCAGTTCACCGAGCAGGTCTTGGACACGCTGACCGATCACTTCTCGTACGAGGAGCTCGACTTCGCCGCCCAGCGGGCCCTGATTCAGAGCCGGCCCCGACACCACCAGTTCGAACCGTTCGCCTTGGGGATGCGCACGCTGGCCTTGGCCAACTACGAGGCCGCCTTCCCCCCCGAGTCGACCGTCTCCGAGCGGCTCATCTTCCCGTCCTCCCCGACCGAGACCAACGGCATCGAGGACGCCCGGTTCGTCCGGTTCCGGGAGGATGACGGCTCGCACCGTTATTACGCGACCTTCACCGCTTACGATGGGAAGGTTGTTCTGCCCCAGCTTCTCGAAACCGACGACTTCCTTCACTTCAAGATCAGCACGCTCAACGGCCCGGAGATCCGCAACAAGGGGCTGGCGATTTTCCCCCGCCGGGTCAACGGCCTGTACGCGATGCTCTCGCGCCAGGACGGCGAGAACCTCTACCTGATGTACTCCGACGTGATGCACTTCTGGTACACCAAGGAGCGGATCGCCAAACCAACCTATTCTTGGGAGTTCGTCCAACTAGGCAACTGCGGCTCGCCGATCGAGACCGAGGCCGGCTGGCTGGTCCTCACCCATGGCGTCGGCGCCATGCGCAAGTACGCGATGGGAGCGTTTTTGCTGGACCTCGACGACCCCTCGCGGGTCATCGGCCGGTTGGCCAAGCCGCTTCTGGAGCCCGACGCCAGCGAGCGCGAGGGATACGTCCCCAACGTCGTCTACAGTTGCGGCGGCCTGATCCACAACGACACGCTGGTCATCCCCTACGCGATGTCCGACTACGCCAGCACCTTCGGCACCGTCCCCGTCGCCGACGTCCTCAACGCGATGGTCTGAGTCGGCTCGACTCCGGCGGCCTCGGCGCTTCCGACAAGCCGATGAGGGTGAATGCAAAACAACCCCGTCGCGGGCCCTTTGATCAAGGGGCCGCGCCGGGGTCGTGGGCGCGAGGGGCGGAAAATAGGAGTTGGCGAGTCGACCCCTGGTCAGGCTTTCTCCGCGGGGTCGCCATGGTCCGACGAGCCCGACTTGGCCAGAGAGGCGACTTGGCCGGGAACGCGATGAGGCCCGCCAATCGGAGAGCGTCCGGGCTGGCCGCGCCAGGGAAGACCCAAGCCGATCCGCCATTGCGAGGCGGGCTCGGCCGATTCCGGGGACGAGGGGGCGAACTCATGATCCATCGCGCCGGCCGCCTCGGCGACTCCGTTGCGTCCTCGAGCGATCGAGAGAACGGCCGTCGCGAGCAAGAGCGCGCCGGCGAGGCCCGCCAGGGCGCAAGAGTAGGTCGTCAGATACCAGGGCTGAAGGCTGGTGATCCGCCGCAAGGCTTCCAGGCCGCTCGCGCCTCCGGAGTAGACCGGAAGCATCTTGATCCAGAGCATCGATTGTTCGGCGGCGACGCAGGTGGAGAGGATCACGGCGACGAGGACCGGCGCCACAAACCGGGGCCAGTAGCTCGCGCCGGCGACGATCAAAACCAAGAACCAGGGAATGATTGGCGCGGCGTACCAAGGACCGGTCATCACCGTCCCCCTGGCCAGCAGACATTGCAACGCGTGATAGGCGAGCCCGGCGGCGTAGAAGGCGCAGATCAAGAAGCAGATCACCGGGGTCCATCCCGAATCGAAGAGTCGCGCCCGACCGCCCAACTCCAGGCCGTCGCTCCGCCGCGGTTCGTCGGCGCGGAACCTTGCGGCCAGCTTCCTCACGCCAAGGGGCGCGAGCAAGAGCGCCCAGCCGAACAGCGCGAGGTGGACGGAGTAGGCGTAGAGATCGGTGATCTCGGGAAACCCTTTGACGAACGACCAACCGCCGGCGATCAACAGACCCTTTCCGAAGAGGTTGTGGAAAAAGCTGAAAAGCTTGAAACCGCCGAGCGTCTCAAGCATCGCGCCAAGGCCGCGCCCCTCGTCGTGGTTCCAGATGGACTCCGACATCGAGGTGGGGATCCCGTAGGTGGCCAGGTTGAAGCGCGTCTCGGGGCCGACGATCATTGCGACGCCCAAGCCGATCGCGAGGGCGGAGGCGGCCGCGCTGGAGATCGACGGCCGCTGGCGAATCATGGCGACGAGCCAGCAGACCCCCATCACGGGCAGCAGAGCGAGATTCGTCGCCTTCATGAGAATCGCCGCGCCCGAGAGCAGGCCGAGCCAGCACGATCGGCGAACGAGGCGACGGTCGTCGATCGCCAGCGCCATCATTTGAGACACGACCACGGTGGCCAGGAAAACGCCGGGGGCGTCGCTCGAAACCCGGACCCCGTTCATAAGCAGCAAGGGCTGAAGGCCCAGCGCCAGCGCGATCCAACCGGCCGTTCGGCGATTCCTGACTCGCGAAGCGACGACGCCCAGCGCCACCCAGACCGCCGCCGCCGTGAAGGCCAGATTGACCAACCGCAGGCCCGCCACGGAGCGCCGAAGGTCATCAACCCCTCCCAGAGCCTGGAACACCGGCGCGACCATCGCGTAGTAGAGCCAGGAATGTTGCGCCTGGTAGAGCCACACCCCGGGGTCGCGGGGCAAGGCTTCCGCCGTGAACGGCTCGGAGCCCGGAGAACCCTCGCCGGAGCGCTGGCGCCAGTAGGATTCGTAACCTTCGGGCCGGCCGAACTCCGCGATCTGAGCCCGACCGACTTCGGAGTGAGGGAACTCGCGCTGGGCCGTCAGCAAGCTGAGGGGCACCCGCGTTTGCATGAAAACCGCCCGCTCGCCGGTCTCCAGGTAATGCGCGACGTAAGCCACGTGCTGGTATTCATCCCAGCCCTCGAACAACGGCATCACGCAGAGGTCCAAGACCCCCCGCGCCACGATCAGCCCCACAATCAGGGCGCGAAACCGACGGTTCAAAGAAAGCGGGGCGTTTCCGCTCGACTCGGGGGCTGGCGTCGTCATGCATGACTCCTGATCGAAGGATTCCCTTCCTTCGCTTCCAAGCAACAACATCGGACCATCGGCGCCGTCCGGGCCTCCAGTCTGATTAACTTCGGCTCACTGGTCACCAATCTTCCGGTTGTTTTTTATGATCGCGCGGATTGTAGCGTGTCGGCCAAAGCGGTACAGACCATTTTCCTCCGCCAAGGACGCCGGGTGGGGAACGCGGGGCGCGCCCTCACACGTCGACCAGCGCGCCGAGCAACTCGTCGCGGCGGAATTCGACGACGGCCGAACAGGCGTCGGCGGCGCCGTAGTAGACGAGGTAGGCGTCCGGGATCTCGACGATGCCGGTGGGGAAGACGACGTCGGGGACGAAGCCGAGCCGCTCGAAGTTCGCCGTCGGCTCGAAGATCGAATCGACGGTTCGGCGGAGCACCCGCGACGGATCTTCGGCGTCCAAGAGCAGAACGCCCGTCGAATAGACGCCGACCACGCCGGGTTTGGTCGGCTTTCGGCTGCCGTGGTAGATCTCAAGCCATCCCTCATCGACCCGAATCGGGGGCGTTCCCGCGCCGACGCGGCCGGTTTCCCACTCGCCTCCCCCGCCGTGGAGGCAGGCGTGTTTACCCCAGTGGCGCAGGTCGGGCGAGTGGGCGATCCACATCTCGGGGCGGCAAAAGGGGGTCGCCGCGTTGGGACGGTGAAGCGCCGCGAACTCTCCGCCGATCTTCTCGGGGAAGAGAACCACGTCCTTGTTCTCCGGACAAAAAATGATTCCGTGTCGCTCGAAGCTCTGGAAATCGGTCGTCGACGCCAGCGCCGTGGAGACCCCGTGGCGCGACACCGCGACATAGGTGAAATAATAACGCCCGTCGATCTCGGTGATCCGAGGATCCTCGACTCCAAACTCCTCCATCACCCCTTGGGGCGCGAACCGAACGTCGGTTTGCTCGCGAACCGAGCGGCCGTCGCCCAGGCGGACGACCTGAAGATGCGAGGTGAAGGTCAGTCGAACCAGCCCGTCGGCCTTGCGCTTGACGACCCGAGGGTCCAGAGGCTCCAACTCGTCGTCGGCGACCCAATCGACGGTCAGGCCCGCGTCGGCGTCCCAACGGGGAAGCGCGGTGAAGCCTGGGCGAACTTCGCGGGGACGCTCGGCCACCCGAGTCAGCATCACCACCTCGTCACCCGCTCGGATCACCCCCGGATTGAAGACGCCGACGACCTCGAAATCGTCGCGCGAGGGCTTCGCGTCGCGGGGCTCCAACAACAGCTTTTCAAAATGCCTGGTCAGGATCATGAGTTGGTCCCCCTTTATCAGTCGATGGGTTCCTTGACGCGCCTTGGGACGGCTCGGGAGGGCGAGGCTCTCGCCGAAAACTGCTTGAACCGGGCATGCATCCCCTTCTCCCCTCGCGGGAGAAGGTGCCCCGAAGGGGCGGATGAAGGGGGCGCGACCGAAAGCTGGGGGATTTTCCCCCTCATCCGGCCGTTCCGGCCACCTTCTCCCGCGAGGGGAGAAGGATGATTGTCATCATCGATTTTCGGTGGTTTTCGACGGAACACCCTTCTGGGAGAACCACGCGCCGGACTCGTTCCGAAAACCGACAACCCTCAACCGAACGAGAGGAGTCGAGATCGAGTGCGCGGCGAAACAACCACCCGCTCTCCATCACCCCCGCGCCAGCCGATCGGCTTGGCGGGCGAGGACCAGGGAGTCGCGGCCGTTGGCTTCGGTGATCCGGCGCTTGTGGGATCGGTCGCGGATCCAGGCGGTCTGGTCGGCCATCATGGCGCGGAGCAGTTCGCCGTAGCGGTGGGATTTGACCACCCCCTCGCCCCAGGTCAATTCGAGCATTTGGTAAACGTCGAGCGTCTTGTGACGTCCCGAGCAGGCGCGGTCCTTGGCGGCGTAGGTCATCGTCGAGTCGAGCCGAGCGCCGGGGAAGATTTCACAGAGGGCCCGGGTCTGGGCCTCGTCGGCGATGGCGTTGATCTTCACAAGCGTCGGGATCCAGCCGAAAAGCGTCACGTCGCCGCGCTCGAAGACCAGGCGCGTTTCCTGGCGGTCCATCCGTCCGGTCTGGTGGAACCCGTGGTAAAAGTTGATCAAGACGTCGTTGGCGTACCGGGCCGAGCATTGAACCTGTTCTTCGATCGGCGGCGACGAGCCGGGCCGAATCCCGCGCTGGGCGGCGACGACCTCGGCGGAGCCGAGCCATCCGGCGAAGAGATCGAAGAAGTGGACGCCGTGCTCGACGAAGATTCCCCCGCTTTTGGAGAGGTCCCAAAACCAGTGTTTCGGACCGAGGTTTTCATCCGAGGCGTAGTTTTCGAAGAACCCGTGGATCGGCTCTCCCAAAACCCGCTCCGAGATCAACCGGCCGACCGCGTCGAAAGCCGGGTTGTACCGCTGCATCAGGTTGGCGACGAGCAGTCGATCGCGGCTCTTGGCCTCGGCGATCATCTCGTCGGCCTGCTCGACGGTCAACGCCAACGGTTTCTCGCTGATGACGTGCTTCCCGCCTCGAAGCGCCTTGAGGCTTTGCTCGTAATGGAGGAACGGCGGCGTGGAGATGTAGATCAGGTCCACGTCGTCGCGCGCGACCAGCGTGTCGACATTCTCGATGTCGGGGACGCCGAACCGCCGGGCCGCGGCCAAGGCGGCCGGACGCGCCGTCCCCGCCATGCCCGTCAGGCGGACCCCCGGCACTTGAACGAACTGCTGAAGCGCGTAGAGGCCAAAGCCCCCACAGCCGATAACGCCGATTCGAATCTCGTCCTGGTCCATGTGTCGTTCTCTCCCGGCGCGCGTCGATTGGCGTCTTTGAGCGAGCCGCCTCATTGTCCGCTATTGGCCGATCCGGGGTCAAATCGCGGCGACCGCGGGGTACAATAAAAACAAATGGGCCGGACGGCGCGACCGTCGGCCCCGATTTCTTTTTGGAACGATGAAACGAAGGCCGCCACAAACTATGACGCGGGAACCGACCGCCCCCCCTCCCCTGGTCGGGGTGGTGATGGGCAGCAAGTCCGACTGGGAAACCATGCGGCACGCCTCGGAATTATTGAACGAGTTGGGTATCGCTCACGAGACGAAGGTCGTCTCCGCGCATCGAACCCCCGACCGGCTCTATCGGTACGGTCGCGAGGCCGAGGACCGGGGGCTTGAACTCATCATCGCCGGCGCGGGAGGCTCCGCCCACCTGCCGGGGATGCTCGCGGCGATCACGATCTTGCCGGTCCTGGGCGTTCCGGTGGAGAGCCGGGCGCTGAAGGGGATGGATTCACTCCTCTCGATCGTTCAGATGCCCCGGGGGATTCCGGTGGGAACGTTGGCCATCGGCGCCTCGGGCGCGGCGAACGCGGCGCTCCTCGCCGCGGCGATCCTCGCCCGCAAGCATCCGGCCGTCCGCGAGGCGTTGGCCCGGTTTCGCCAGAACCAGACCGACGCTGTCGGAGAGTCTCCCGCATGAGTCCCGCGACCAGAACCAAAACCAAAACCGAACCCGTCGCCTCTCGATCCGCCGTCGAGGGCGTGGCGCGTCCCTCCGGTTCCATCGCCGTCATCGGCGGCGGTCAACTCGGCCGGATGTTCATCCAGGCGGCCCAGCGCATGGGTTATCAGGCCGGCGTGCTGAGCGCGACGGCCGAGACCCCCGCCGCCCAGGTCGCCAATTGGACGATCGTCGGCGCGCCGGATGACCTGCCCTCGCTCCGCGCCCTGGCCGATCGGGCCGAGGCGATCACCGTGGAGTTCGAGAACCTCTCGGCCCCCGCCCTGCGATGGTTGGCCCGCCGTCGAATTGTTCGGCCCGGTTGGCGAACGCTTTGGGTCAGCCAGAACCGTCTCCGCGAGAAGACGTTTTTGGCCCGCCACGGCATCCCCCACGCCCCCTGGAGACCCGTCCGATCCGACGACGAGCTGGACGCGGCCGTCCGCGAACTGGGCTTGCCGCTGATCCTCAAGACGTCGGCCTCGGGCTACGACGGCAAGGGGCAGGAGTTGGTCGAGAACGCCGACGACGCGGCCTCGGCGTGGAGGAGGCTCAACCGGGCGGCCTGCGTCGCCGAGTCTTGGGTCGAGTTCGCCGCGGAAATCTCGGTGGTGGTCGTCCGCGATCGAGAAGGCCGGGTCGCCGCCTTTCCGCCCGCGCTGAACCGTCACGAGAACCACATTCTCTCCACGACGATGAGCCCCGCCCCGGTGGGGCCGATCGTGACCCGAGAGGCCAGCGACGCCGCCTTCGCCGTCGCCCAGGCGCTGGACGCGGTGGGAGTGATCTGCATCGAGTTCTTCCTGACCGCCTCGGGCCGGCTGTTGGTCAACGAGATCGCCCCCCGGCCCCACAACTCGGGGCATCTGACCATCGAGGCGGGCCACTCCAGCCAGTTCGAACAACAAGTTCGCGCGGTTTGCGGCCTGCCGCTGGGCCGTTGCGACTTGGTCTCCCCGGGAGCGATGGCGAACCTTCTGGGAGACCTTTGGACCGACGGCGAGCCGCGATGGGCCGAGGCCCTGCGCGCTGACCCGGGAGTGAAGCTCCACCTTTACGGCAAGCACACCCCCAAGCCCGGCCGTAAAATGGGCCACCTGACCGTGATCGACCCCGACCCGCAAGCGGCCCTCGCCCGCGTGTTGGCCGCCCGCCGGGCGCTGTCGAGGCGGTGATTCGCTCATCATGCTTCACGCTTCGCTCGGGAGGCCCTGGATTCGTCATGCAATTCGCTCAGCCCGGCTGGCTCGTTCTGCTGGTTCTCATGGCCCTGCCGTGGTTCTGGGAGCGCCGACGGGGGCGGATTGTTTGGCCGAGCCTGTCGGGATTCCGGAAGGCGAACGCGGGCTTGTCGCCCCGGATCATGCTTCGCCGGCTACCGACGCTCGCGCGAAGCCTGGCCATCGGAGCCTTGGTGGTCGGGTTGGCGAGGCCCCAGAGCGTCGGCGGAGTGGTTCGGATCGCGGCGAAGGGGGTGGCGATCGTCGTCGTCTTGGATCAAAGCTCCAGCATGAACACGGAGGACTTCCCCGCCGACGAGGGCTCGCGGCGGCTCACGCGTTTGGAGGCCGCCAAGGAGACCTTCGCCCGGTTCGTGGAGGGGAGGCCAAGCGACCTGATCGGCCTGGTCGTCTTCGCCAATTACCCCGATTTGGCCTGTCCACCGACGCTCGACCATCGGTTTCTGCTTGAGACGGCCGACGCGGTTCGTTCGGCCCGGCCGGGGGACGATGGAACCAACATCGGCGACGCCCTGGCCTGGTCGCTCGACGCCCTCCGAACCGCCTCGCCGCCCAAAAAAGTCTTGATCCTTTTAACCGACGGCAACAACGAGCCGGCCGTCCCCGACCCGCTCGACCCCGAGCGGGCCGCCGAGTTGGCCCGCGACCTGGGGGTGACGCTGCACACGATCGCCGTCGGCCGCGCGGGCGGCGTTGTCCGAAACACCGAGCCGGAAACCGGCCGCCCGGTCCTCGCCGAGCTTGAGGGCCCCAACCTCCCCCTGCTCGAGCGCCTCGCCGAAGTCGCCGGCGGCCGATCATTCCTCGCCACCAACGCCGACGCCCTCGACGCCGTCTTTCGGACCATCGACGAATTGGAGAAGAGCCAAATTCAAGACGAAATTCACACTCGATACGACGAACGATTCCCACCTTGGGCCGCCCTCGCCTGCGGGTTGTTGGTCTTGGATCGGCTGTTGACCTGCGGCCCCTTGCGGAGGTTGCCTTAGCATGGCCCCGGGGGAGCGCGGCGGCCGGCTATAATGGCGGTTATGAATTTCGGCGATCCTCAATACCTCTGGCTCCTGCTTGGCGTTCCGTTGCTGGCGCTCTTGGCTCGCCGCGCGCGTCGGCGGCGGGGCCGCGATTGGAGGATCTTGGAGCAGCGAGGCGCGGCGCCGGGGGATCGGTCGCTGGTTGTGATTTTGGCTTTGGTCCTGATCGCGCTGGCGTTGGCGAGGCCGAGGATCGGCCGAGCCGTGGAGGGACCGGCCGGACCCGGTCGGGACGTCGTTTTGGTCTTCGACGTCAGCCGAAGCATGGGGGCCGAGGACGCCGCGCCGAACCGGCTTGGTCTGGCGGTCGAGACCGCCGCGAGCCTGATTCGCGTCCTGGCGCGCGAGCCCGCCGATCGGGCGGCGGTCGTCGCGTTCGCGGGTCGAGGCGTCCCGCGGTGCCCCCTGACTCAGAACTTCGGCGCGGCGCTCGACGCGATGAACCGGCTTCGCCCCGGAGACGTTCGCCCGGGAGGGACCAACCTCGGCGCGGCGCTCGACGCCGCCGCCGACGCCTTCGATCCCGAACAATCGACCGAAGGTGGAACCGTTGTCCTCTTCTCCGATGGCGAAGATCACCACCAGCGATGGGAGAAGCCGCTGGAGCGTCTGATCCGCATGGGAGTGACCGTTCACGCGGTCGGCCTGGGAGACGCGGAGAAGGGCTGGCCGGTCCCTTCGGGCGAGTCCGGCCAGCCTTTGAAACACCAGGGAGAGTCGGTGACCTCGAAGCGCGTCGACGAGGCGCTCGCGGCGATCGCCGAACGGAGCGGCGGCGCGTATTTGAAGCTCGGCGTGGCGACGACCGACCTGGGGCCCCTCTTTCGGGACCGCATCGCGCCCGTCGCCGACGCCAAGCGCCGGGCCGCTCGCGGCGGAGACCGGCCCGAGCGATTCCCGCTCTTCCTGGGCGCCGCCCTCGGATTCTTGGCCGTCGGCTTTTGGCCCTGGCGGTTCTCCCTCGAAC
>Ga0180220_1001109_pt1 | contig 21729 bp, 22 predicted proteins | sample eDN5th37CBELigBY_FD_151335 | JGI IMG/M metagenome (GOLD analysis project Ga0180220, IMG submission 151335) | Enriched backyard soil microbial communities from Emeryville, California, USA - eDNA 5th pass 37_C BE-Lig BY (version 2) (version 2) | ecosystem: Environmental > Terrestrial > Soil >...
ATCCGCGCCGGCGTCGAGGCTGTCCCGCCCGCGTTCGTCTCGGAGCTCGCCTCGGCGTTCGGGCGCGTCGGGCGGACGGTCGTAATCGACAGCGCCAACGTGGGGGCCATGATCGGCGGGCATGACCTCGCCAGCAGGAGCGCCACAGAGGCGCTGAATGCGCTCGAAGGGCGGCACGATACGGTCATCTACGTTGCCGATCCGCTCCTCACGGCGTGGTCGGAAAAGGCGATCCGGCAGGCCGACCTGGTGCTGAGAGTGGGACTCGTCGCCCGGGATGCCGTCGCACCGGTCGCCGCGACGGTGCTCGAGACCTTCGCCGCGGGGCTGGTTGCTCCAATCGCGCAGCGACTCGTGCTGCTGCACCCCAAGCGCCGCGGTCCCCAGGGAACGCGGCATTGGCTGGCGCCGCGCGAGGTGGCCATGCACCATCACGTCGCGTTCGGTGAGCGGTCCGACGTCGACCGGCTGGTTCGTTTCGTCACGGGCACCGCGAGAGGTCTGGTCACCTGTGGCGGCGGTGCCTTCTGCGCGGCCCACGTCGGCCTCTACAAGGCGCTGGCCGAGGCGGACGTTGCATTCGACATCATGGGCGGGACGAGCGGCGGCAGTGCCGTTGCCGCGGGCTTCGCCATGGGGCAGTCGGCGGACGAGATCGACCGCATGGTGCACGAGATCTTCGTCCGGCAGAAAGCGCTTCGGCGGTATACGTGGCCGCTCTTCGCCGTTCTCGATCACACGCGCTTCGACCGGCTCCTCGAGGCGTGCTACGGCGGCATCGACATCGAGGACCTGTGGCTTCCGTTCTTCGCCGTCTCAACGAACCTGTCGCGCTACGGACTCATGTGCCACAGCCGGGGCAGCCTCTGGGAGGCCGTCCGCGCCTCGAGCTCTATCCCCGCGCTGCTGCCGCCCTACTACACGCCGGACGGCGAGATGCTCGTCGACGGGGCGCTCGTCGACAACGTGCCCGTGCGCGTGATGCGCGAGCTGAAGTCCGGGCCCAACGTGGTCGTCTCGTTCGAGGTGCCGCAGATCGAGCGCTTCGCCGTCGACTACCGGGAGCTTCCCTCGCGCGGCGCCTTCATCCGGCGCGCGTTACTGCCGTTCTCGCGGCGGTCGCTGCCGGACGCGCCGAGCCTCGGGACGGTGCTCATGCGCAGTATGCTGGCGACGCGGAACGACTTCGAGCGGCACCTCCAGGAGAGCGACCTGCTCATGGTGCCGCCGGTTCCGATCGGCATGGGCGTTCTCGACTGGGGGCGGCACAGCGAGCTGATGGAAGCCGCCCACGCTTGGGGGCTGCGAGAGATCGAGCGGTGCCGGGCGGCGGGGCACGCCGCCGTGCAGCGGTTCGCGGCGACCAGTCCCATCGTGCCTGCGCGGGGCTTATCGAGCAGTCGTGAGCAGAAGTGATTTGGACCGCCCGGTCCGCATCGCCTAGTTGAATCCATCAAGCGAGGACGACGGACTGATGCCGGCGGCGGTTGCCAGCCGCCGGCAAGCCATCACAGAACGGAGCCAGCGAGGAGCCTGCGCGATATGGTTTCCAGACGTACCTTCACTATTGCGACCGTATCCACTGCTGCCGCCACCTTTTTCCTGCGGCACGCATCGGCGACCGATGCACCGAAAGGAGCATTCCCCGTGCAGAAATCCGACGACGAATGGCAGAAAATACTCACCAAGGAGCAGTATTATGTCCTCCGCAAGCACGGTACGGAGCGCGCCTTCACGAGCCCGCTGGACAAGACCTACAGCGCCGGCGACTACCGCTGTGCCGGCTGCGGCAGCCTGCTCTTCACGTCCGATACGAAATTCAACAGCGGCACCGGTTGGCCGAGCTTCTTCAAGCCGGTCGAGAATGCCGTCGGGACCACGACCGACCGCAGCTTCTTCATGACGCGCACGGAGGTGCACTGTGCGACCTGCGGAGGGCACCTCGGGCACGTCTTCCCCGACGGGCCGGCGCCGACCGGGCTTCGCTACTGCATGAACGGTGTCGCCCTGAAGTTCGAGCCGAAAGCGGATCCCGCGGCTGCCGCGACCGACAAGGACGACAAGAAATCATAAGCATAAAGCAACGGACTTGAAATTCGCCTTTTTGGGAGCTCCGGCAGAGAGCGAATTTCAAGTCCAAAGACGCTTTGGGCGCGGCGGGACTGGAGGTCACGATATGACCAGATCGATTGCGGCGGCGCTACGGCTCGTCGCTACGATGGCATTGCTGTTTTTCATCGGCCAGGGGGTAGCCGAAGCTCAGGCGCCCAAAGAGGGCGCGCCTGGCGCGAAGACCGAGATAGCGACGTTTGCCGGCGGTTGCTTCTGGTGCGTCGAATCCGACTTCGACAAGGTCGATGGCGTGATCTCGACGGTGTCCGGCTTCATGGGCGGCACGACGCCCAATCCCAGCTACAAGCAGGTGACCGCCGGGGGAACAGGGCATCACGAGGTCGTCCAGATCACGTTCGACCCGGCAAAGGTCTCCTACAAGGAACTCGTCGATCATTTCTGGCGGACGATCGATCCCTACGACGCGGGTGGCCAGTTCTGCGATCGCGGCGACAGCTACAAGACGGCCATTTTCACCCACTCTGCCGAGCAGAAGAAGATCGCGGAAGCGTCGAAGGCCGAGCTGGAGAAGTCGGGACCGCTGAAAGAGCCGATCGCCACGGTCGTTCGCGACGCCGGACCGTTCACCGCAGCCGAAGGCTACCATCAGAACTTCTACCAGACGAATCCGGTGCGCTATAAGTTCTACCGCTACGGTTGCGGTCGCGATCAGCGCCTCGAGGCGATCTGGGGCAAGAAGGCGGGTCACTGACCGCTGACGACGGCGCCTGCCTCCGCCGGTGTCATCGCGCGGAGGCCGCCACCGAGGTGAACCCCGGCGGATCGAAGATCGCCGGGAAATCTGCCGGCTCGATGCCATCCCGTCCGGGGCGCGTCACGTTTCCGACCGAATGGCCGATCGCGTAGAGGCGTCGCAGCACGGCGGCGTCGGTGTTGCCGAGCTCGCGCAACTGGCCGAGGTCGAACCTCCCTTCCGGGAAAGCGCGGCGGAGGTGTTCCTCCTCGAGGACGGCATCGTAGCGCTGGAACGACAGCAGCTCCTCGTCGCGGCACAGGTGCCCGTCGAGATCGAAGATCTCGCTGTCGATGTACCAGGGCTTGCGGGGATTGCTCATCGCCTGCAGCGTGATGATGGCCTGGCGCGAGGCGTCGGGGATCATGCCGATGATCGCGGTCCTGGCCTTCTGCCAGTTGTCCAGCGCCATGAACTTGTGCCGATCGACACGCTCGCGCCAAGTGCCCGTCCCGACCGAGATCATGAACAGATGATCGGTGCCGCAGGGCCAGCCGAGGCCGTAGGGTTTCAAGGTCGCCGTCAGGAAGGTTTGCAGGCTGGGATTGTTGAGCCCGGCAACCGCGCCATCGACGAAGATGCCGACCTCCCCGTCGTAGATGCCGTCGGCCGGGGCGATCTCGAACTCGAGCGGCTCGAAGAAGAGGGGCGCCGCTGCGCTGGCCCTGAGGACGCGCCACAGCTTGTACGCCTTGTTGCGGCCTCTCTCCCAATAGGGGGCATTGGGCGAGTTCGTCAGCACCCACGGGCTGCCGGTATCCAGGCGCTTGGTGCACACCATGAGGCCGGTGGCGATGTCGGGCGACTGCAGCTCGCGCTCGCCGGCGATCGAGCGCAAGGCCGCCTCGATGGCCGCCTCGTCATAGACGGGCTTCAGGCTTCCTTCGGGCAGCCAGCGGCCTTTGAAGCTGGTGTCCGGCCGCTTCGTGAAGATCCCGGGGCACATCGTGGCGTAGTGCTCGCGCACCTCGTCGACCGACATGCCGAGGGCCAGCGCCGCCGCGAGGATCGCGCCTGTCGATGTGCCGGAGATCAGGTCGAAGTAGTGGCAGAGGCGGAAGTCCTCCGGCGCGCCGGGATAGCGTGGCGCGAGCGTTTCCTCGATGCGCTTCAGGATGCCGAGCGTGATCAGCCCGCGCACGCCGCCGCCATCGAGGCAGAGGACGCGCTTGCCTTCGCCGGCCCGCACGTCCAAATGCCAATCGCGGCTGATATAGTTCCTGGTCTCGGTCATGCCTTCCCCCAAAGGACAGCGGCTTCGGAGCCCCCTGCCCGGACCGCGCAACGCGCGACGCGACGGAGGGGCCTGAACACGATCCCTGCCCCCGTTGGACGATGCAGCCTCGTAATACTACGCTTTGAAAGCGACATCGTCATGGTCGCGGGAGGAGCATGCCATGAACCAGTCCATCAGCCTGCCGAAACGGAAGCTCGGGCGCACGGGGCTCGAGGTCACCGCGCTCGGCTTCGGCAGCGCGCCGCTGGGCGACATCTACGAGGTGCTCGACGACCGGGTGGCCATCGAGGCGGTGGAGACCGCTGCCGAGGCGGGCGTCACGCTGTTCGATACCGCGCCGCTCTATGGCCAGGGCAGCGCCGAGCATCGGATTGGCACGGCACTCCGGCGGAGACCGAAGGGCAGCTTCGTCGTCTCGACCAAGGTCGGCCGGCTGCTGACGCCCGCACCGAAAGGCCGCGTCCGGACAAGCCGCTTCGTCGGTGGCCTCGAGTTCAACGTCACCAACGACTACACCTACGATGCGGCGATGCGCTCGCACGAGCAGTCGCTGCATCGGCTCGGGTTGCCGGCGGTCGACGTGGTGCTGATCCATGACGCGGATGCCTGGACGCACGGGCCCGACGAGGGGCCGAAGCGATACCGCGAGGCGATGGAAGGGGCCTACAAGGCACTTGACAAGCTCAGGAGCGAAGGCGTCATCAAGGGCATCGGGCTCGGCCTCAACGATCCGGTCTACATGGCCCGGTATCTGAGGGACGGCGATTTCGACTGCATCCTGATGGCCGGCCGCTACTCGCTGCTCGAGCAGCCTGCGCTCGCCGAGGTGCTGCCGCTTGCCGCGCAGAAGAACGTCGGCGTGATGCTGGGTGGCGTCTTCAACTCGGGCATCCTGGCGACAGGGCCGATCGAGGGTGCGCGCTACAACTACACGCCGGCGCCGCCCGAGATCCTGGACAAGGTGCGCAAGATCGAGCGTGTCTGCCGCTCGCACGGCGTGCCGCTTCCGGCCGCCGCGATGCACTTCCCGCTGGGACATCCGGCCGTCTCGTCCCTGGCACTCGGCGCGGTGACGCCGGACGAGGTCCGCCGGAATGTCGCCGCGATGACGACCAAGGTCCCCGCCGCGCTCTGGAGCGATCTCAAGGCGGAAGGCTTGCTGGAGGCGAGCGCGCCCGTGCCCGCCTGATCGAGGAACGCCGCCCAGCCGCAGGCGCATCCCGCTTCGCTTGCCATAACCGGTCGTGAAGATGCGAAGGGTATATTCTCGCGGAAGGTGCGACCCGGCAGCAGGATGGCCGCTCATGTACGATCTCGCAGTCATCGGCGGCGGCGTGAACGGGTGCGGCATCGCGCGCGACGCGGCCGGGCGCGGCCTCTCGGTGCTGCTCGTCGAGAAGGGCGATCTCGCCGGCGGCACGTCGTCGGCCTCCACCAAGCTCATCCACGGCGGGCTGCGCTATCTCGAACACTACGAGTTCCGGCTGGTCGCCGAGGCGCTGTCCGAGCGCGAGGTGCTGTGGGCGATGGCGCCGCACATCATTCGGCCGCTTCGGTTCGTCCTGCCGCATCATCGGGAGCTGAGGCCGGCCTGGATGATCCGCCTCGGCCTCGCGCTCTACGATCACCTTGGCGGGCGGCGCCTGCTGCCGAAGAGCCGCAGCCTCGATCTCACCAGGGACACGGCCGGCGCGCCGCTCCGGCGCGAGTTTCGGCGCGGCTTCGAATATTCCGACTGCCAGGTGGACGATGCGCGCCTCGTGGTGCTCAATGCTGTCGATGCGGTGCGGCGTGGCGCCGACATCCGCGTGCGCACGGAGATGGTGGCGGCTGCCGCGAAGGAGAACGCCTGGTCGCTGACACTGCGGGAGGCAACGGCCGGTGCAACGTCCATGGTATCCGCGCGCGTCCTCGTCAATGCCGCGGGGCCATGGGTCGAAGGCGTGCTCGGCGCGCGGCTCGGCCGCAAGGCGCGCGCGCACGTGCGGCTGGTCAAAGGCAGCCACATCGTCGTGCCGCGCATCTTTGCGCACGAGCGGGCCTACATCTTCCAGAACGGCGACGGGCGCATTGTCTTCGCCATCCCCTATGAGCACGACTTCACGCTGATCGGGACGACCGACGTGGAGTTCGCGGGCGATCCCGCCTCGGTTGCGATCGACCAGAGCGAGGTCGACTATCTCTGCCGCGCGGTGAGCGCCTATTTCGTGCAACCCGTGCACGCTGCCGACGTCGTCTGGACCTACGCGGGCGTCCGTCCGCTCTACGACGACGGCGATGCGGCGCAGGCCGTTACCCGCGACTTCGTGCTCGAGGTCGACGCGGCCGACGGCGCGCCTCCCGTGCTGAGCGTGTTCGGTGGCAAGATCACGACCTATCGGCGTCTCGCGGAAGCGGCGCTCGATAAGCTCGCGCCCTGGCTTGCGGGAGCACGCGGGCCATGGACGAAGGGCGCGGCTCTGCCCGGCGGAAACTTCCCGGCGACCGGCTTCGAAACCCTGGTCGAAGAGTTATCCCAAAAGTTTTTTTTCTTACCGACCCCGCTGCTGCGCCGGCTCGCGCACGCCTATGGCATGCGCACGAGCGAGCTGCTGGAAGACTGCCGCAAGATGGCCGATCTCGGCGTCCATTTCGGTGCCGATCTCCATGCGCGCGAGGTGCGGTGGCTGATGGACGAGGAATGGGCGCGCACGGCCGACGACGTGCTCTGGCGGCGCAGCAAGCTCGGCCTGCGTCTCGGGCCGGCCGAGCGGGATGCGCTTGCTGCCTGGATGGCGGAGCAGCCGGTCAAGGCGTCTCCCGCGCCGCTCCGCTCTTGATCAGTTGGTCGATCTCCGCGTCGCTCAGGCCTCCGCGCGTCTTCAGCACCTGTCGCGTGTGCTCGCCGAGCTCCGGCGCTCCGATCGGTGGCAGGGCTTGCGTATCGTGCAGGCGCGCCGGCGTCCTGAGCACGGGATAGGCGCCGGCAGAGCGATGCACGACCTCTCTCAGCGCGTCGCGGCCCTTGACCAGATCGCTCGACAGAGCCTCCGCGACGGTGGCGACCGCTCCTGCCGGAACGCCGGCCTTGCGCAAGCTCGAGATCCAATGATCGCGCGGCTTCGTCGCGAAGATCTCCGACAGGACGCGGCCCAGTTCCACCACGTTGGCGAGACGGCCGGCGCCCTTCGCGAAACGCTCGTCCTCGAGAAGGTCCGGTCGGGCAAGGACCCGCTCGCAAAGCGATACGAACTGAGGCTGCGTGATGCAGGCCATGACGAACGGGCCGTCCGCAGCCTCGTAGACATCGGCTGGCTGAGCAACCTGGTTGGCGTTTCCGGTGCGCGTCGGGTTGCGCCCGGTCATGAGATAGTAGCCCGAGTAGTTGGCGAGCATGTTCATGGCCGTCTCGTGCAGCGTCGCCTCGATCAGGCGGCCTTCGCCCGTGAGGGCCACGTGCCGGAGCGAGGCAGCGATGGCCTGGGCCGCGTAGAGCCCCGTCACCAGGTCGACGATCGATGGGCCGACGCGCATCGGCGGTCCGGCCGGATCGCCGATCATGGACATGAGGCCGCCCTCGGCCTGCGCGATCGGATCGTAACCGGGGACGTCGACGTTCGGACCCGAGCGGCCGTACCCCGAAATGGCGCAATAGACGAGCGACGGCCGGATGGCCTTCAACGTCTCGTAGCCGAGGCCGAGCCGCTCCATGACGCCGGTGCGGAAGTTCTCGACGACGACGTCGGCGCCGGCGATGAGCTTGAGAAACGCATCCCGTCCCGCCGGCGACTTGAGATCGAGCGCGACCGAGCTCTTGTTGCGGTTGATCGTCAGGTAGTAGGTCGAGACGCCGTGGAAGTTCGGATGCAGGAAGCCGCGCGTTTCGTCGCCACCTTCCACGTTCTCGATCTTGATGACGTCGGCGCCCATGTCCGCCAGCATCAGCCCGCAGTAGGGTCCCGCGAGCACGCGCGAGAGGTCGAGGACCGTGATGCCTGAGAGCGGCAGCGGGAGCGGCGCTGTCGTGTCGCTCATGCGTGCCTCGCGGTCTCGCGGCCGGGATGCTGGGTTTCGCGCGTCATCTTGCTGCTCCGATCGCTCTAGCGCTGCTGTGTCCGAACCCGACGGGTTGCTCCGAGTAGGCGGCCTATCGAGCCGCCGGTCAAGACTTGCAGCGCGCGCGAGCGGCTAGCGGAGTCGCACGGATCCGTGCAGCTTTTGTTCCTCCGCCATTTCGCCTTGCAAACAGGCCCCCGACAGACTATGAGAAGCCTCCTCGCAAGCGGGTCGTTCCCGACGCCGCCTGCCGATCCGGCCCCCAGCCGGAAATAGCGCCGGTAGCTCAGCTGGATAGAGCGTCTGACTACGGATCAGAAGGTCGTGGGTTCGAATCCTTCCCGGCGCGCCAATAAAATCAAGAACTTAGACGCCTTACTCCAACCCTCCATAAACCTCTAGGAAACGCATAGGAAACATGGGGCCTCCCACAGGTCGCCCAGCAAAATCTCCAGTCTGACAGACATTGTCTTCGACCATGCGTTCGCGTAACGCGTAGGGAAGCACCACCGATCGAAAGAAGCGATCGACCCGTCGGCGCTCATCAAAGAGTGCGGAGCGTAACGCTGGCGGATGATGCTCCACGTGTGCTGCTGCTACACTCTCTGGCGCTCAGTCTTAGGTTCCGCTGCCGTATTCCGACGTCGACCGGAACTGGTACTGCGTGACCCAGGCGTCCAGGTCTTCGCGCTGATACACCACCTTCGAGCGCTTGCCGGGGCCGAGCTTGAAGTAGGCGGGGCCGGTGCCCTTGAGGCGCATGTCCTGCAACGTGCGCTCCGCCAGCCGCAGATACGCGGCGGCTTCCCCCGTCGTCATGAAGCGCGTGGATGCGGCGCTGCTCATCAGGTGGCTCCTTTGCACACCTTTGAACGTATCAGCCGTGCCTCCACACGCAATCCGTCTTGCGACCCCGTCCACCGCGCACTAGCTTCATCCCATGGATGACCAAGCGATGGCCCGTCTGCAGGGCGAAATCGAATATTCCAAGAAGCACTATCACGACCTCCGGCAACGGATGGCCGCGCACCTCCAGCCCTACACCACCGACCCGAAGGTGCCCGAGCATCTTCTGGCGCACGCGCTGGAGTTCGGTGTGGAGCACACCGTCGATACGCTCACCCGCGACCCTGCCAAATTCGCCTTGGTGTACCCCACGCCCGCCAGCATCGCCGCATCCCGGCCGCGCACCGAGGAGCTGCTCGACCGCCTCGTGGAAGCCGAGCAATCCCTCACCGGCTTCGTCGTTCAGCGCGAGGATGCCCTCGACCAGAAGCAGCCGGGCCGGGAGCGCGTCATGGTGCATGAGGGCAGGGAGTTCACGTTCAACGCCAAGACCGGCGAATGGCGTTATCTCGACAACCCGGACATGGTGTTCACCTACACACCCACCCGCGTTGAAAACACCGCCGCGCCGACGTTCACACCGGATGACGACCCAACCCCCACACCACGGCCGCAGCGCCCGATGCGGCGATGAGCGAGGGGCCACGCGCACTGCCCACCGTCATCTGGCAGGGCCAGACCTACATCATCGACCGGCGCCCCAACCAAATTCGCAACGCCCATGACCTCGGCGATTTCATGGACCTCGACACGTTCGAGCAAAACATCATGCTGGAGGTGCTGAACGCCAAATCCCCGTCAGCGACCAAGCAGGATCTCGCCAACGCCCTCGATGCGATCACGTTCACCGAAGACTATTCCAAGGCGCTGGGCCAGCCCGTACCTACCTCGCTCGCTGAAGAAAAGGCGGCCATCCAAACCCGTCTCGCCACCCTTCGCCAGGTCAAAAGAAGGCGCCGTTAGTCCATCTCCCTGTCAGGGTCTTCTCGTGCTAAGGTGCATATGAGAAAAGGCGAGACCCAATGAACACCCTTGTGCCCGACACCGATCTTGATGAATTGCTCGCCCCATTCGAGCGCCGCCCCGTCCTGCGCGATGCGGCCAACCAAGCGCGCGCCCGGGATCGTCTGGCCTTCGGCCGTGAATTGGCGCGCCTCCAGGGCGCACACCCCAATCCTGTACGCGAGCGTATCGCCGCCCTCGTCGTCGCCGGACAGGCCTCGCCCCGCGAAGCCATGGAGCTCGCCGCCGAAATCGCCCGCAGAGGGCTGTTCACCCGAGGACAGCTTGCCTTCGATGACGGCCGATAATTACCACGACGGCTCCGGCGTTTTGCGGAACCTGATGGGAATTACCGACCCGCGTGAGCTTGCCGAATTCGATCTTCTCGCCGGTGAAATTTATGGCTATGCCGCGCTCGCCTTTGCCGAGCGCCAAACCACCCTTTCCATGGACACATTGTGCGGTGTTCACCGCATCATATTCGGAGAACTCTACCCATGGGCCGGCAAAGCCCGCACCGTTCCCCTGTTCAAGAATAACACCCAATTTGCGCCACCCGAGCGGATACCCGGCTGGCTAGACGCTGTACTGCCCGGCTTTGAATCCGCCCTTCGCCAGCGCCCGATGGACTTTAATCAACTCCTCGCGGAACTCTGGGGACGCATGAATTGGCTGCATCCTTTTCCCGAAGGCAACGGCAGGGCGACGCAGATCTTCATCACAGCGGTGGCCCGCCGCCACGGTCGCGACATTGACTGGAACAAAGTAGCTCGATCCGACGAACTTCACGCTGCACGCGCGTCGATCACGCAGGACTTCGCCCCCTATCGCGCGCTGCTTACCGTCGCCGTGCACCCTTTTCGCAAACGAGAAGACGAACCGCCGCTGTTCCCGGACCGCGGCCGATAAGCGTGGCGCGCGCCCTCAAACCGTAAATCGGTTCCCCGCCACCCCGTTTCAGCCGCGCCTATGGACATGCCGCCATCACCGCACAGCCCGCCAACCTACTCCAACCCTTGCCCGGATAGCGTAGGCATAGATGCCTCGGCTCATCGACCCGTACCATTCTAGGTTGATGTCCTCCCCTTGCGCCCTGTCGTCGGGGTCATGAACCACGGGCGCCGTCGCGACAAGGGTGTCCCCGCCTTCCTCGTCGGCGCGCCTCCTCGTGCAGCCGGGTGATGCCCCTCCCTTGTCCCGCCGGCTCACTCCCGTGGTTCACCCCTTCACCCGACAGGCCGCAGATGGTGCGGTCTCCAACCCCAAAGAAAGAATACGTCATGATCCTTCACACCCGCGCCCCCGAGCCCTACTCGTTCAACTGGTCCTGGGACCAGGTCTTCAACCGGGACTGCAACACCGAGCACTGCGCCCACACGGCCACCGTGGCCAACGTGCTCAAAGAGGCGGGGTACGACGTCCAGGTGCGGGTGCGGGATCCTTACCGCGCCTACATTTCCCGCGTACGGAAGGATGGCGCCGATGTGCTCCCCCGCACCGTGGTGCGCGGCAAACGCGAGGTGCGCGACGGGCTCCCCGCCCACCTGGTCCGCTACCTCGACAACCGGTGCGGCGCGTGAGGGGAGGGGACACCATGAACCATCTAGCGCCACACACAGTCCGCGCCGCCCTGCCGGCGGTGCCGCAACCCGCCGAGCTGCACCTTTACGAGGTCCGCTTCTCCGTCAACCAGCTGTTTCGCCGGGACATCTACGCGCGCGATGCCGACGAGGCTGTTGCCCTCGTCCGCGCCCTGCTGAACCGGAACGACTGGGCCGAGGACGATTTCCTGATCACCGCGACGGCCAACAACGACCTCACCGCGCGCCTGGCCTTTCCGGCGCCAGGAACCTCAACGGGAGGTACCGCCCGATGAGCCAGCTCCACCCTCTCGCCTTCATCAACCCGGACCCGACCGGTGCGGCGTTCGCCCTCCATCTGCATCCTGCGGTTGCACGCAACCATTCCGCCACGGTGTTGCCGGAGATCCACGCCGCGCTCTGCAGCGCCATGGCCGCGTTCCGCACCAATCCGTTTCTCGACGCGCTCCACGTCGCCGCCCGTTTCGATTGTCCGGAGCTCGAGGACGGCCTTGCCGACAGCGGCCTCTGGCGGCGTGGCCGCGAAACCTTCGTCGTCACCCGCCACGGCATCACGCTGCGGCTCCACCACGATGACAACGCCGCGGCGGAAATCGCCTTCGATGTGTTAGGTTTATTCATCTATCACGACGACGTTCCCCAAACTTGCCTTCCTTCTCCTTCCGGCACCTTCCCTGTGCCCGCTCCCGCACCGTAAAGGCTTGAGGCCGACAGCGTCTCCGCCGCAACCCCGCGCCGACCGCCAGTCCATGTAACGACCACGCTTCGCAGCATCATCGCCGGCATTGGCGCATTGGCTGCGCATGGCGCCGCGCATGGCGCACGCACGCAGGAGCTGACGTACCTCGGCGCGATCCAAGCCGTCCTGGAAACGGCGGCCACGGATTGCGCCACGTAAGCTCCACGCCGGTCGCCTTGATGTCTTGGAAACCAGCCCGCCAAGGGCCGTTTGCAGCATGGCGAGCACAAGGCTCGGCGTGCTGCCCGCTTTGTGATGCGCGCGACACACCCCCATGTGTCGCATCGCATACACGGTGTCGGCACGTGCGCATCTAGGTAGCAAGCTCCATTGTCAGGAGCCTGCTACCTAGCTTTCATGGTACCATGCTCCTGACAGCCACCCGTGAAGCCGGAGAACTGCGCGTCTACGTCACGCGCTTTGCCTCCGTGGTCACCTATTTCACCGAAGACGCATCCACCGGCGGCATGAAGCTCTATGTCGAACCGGGCTTCATTTCGATCCCGTCCGAAGTCGAACGGCTCGCGCCCTACGTGCGCGAGGCGGCACTGGAGGAAGCGGCGCGCCGTCTGGAGGTGTCACCCGCCGAGGTGCTGACCCTTTCTCTCAACGCGCTGCGCGAACGCGCGGACCCGGATGTGCCGGAATACTACCGCTACGCCTCGCGGCGACGCGCGCCAGCGCGCCCCTCCTACGGCCGCTAGGCCGTTTTCTTGTATTGTCGTTCTGTTGCACGCGGAGAGCCGCTCAGGCCATCGTCTGCTGGGACGTATCATCCCTGTCAGGTCAGCAAAAAACCATCGTATGGCCCGCTCAAAGCGTCTGGCGGGCATTTTCATGGGAACTCACCGGCCAACAAATCCCGGGGGTGTGGGGGCAGCGCCCCCACGTGGTGCGCCACTGGCACCGTGTGTGAAAATTGCCGATAACTGCATGATGTGTGTGCACCACGTATTCCCAATGTACACGACACACCCCTATGGTCGTAAGACAAAGGAGCAAGCAAGTCTTTTGGGCCCAAAATAGGGCCCAAAAGATGCTCAATCGGCCGGTGGCCTCAATCGCACACGCTTGCTTGTCCCCTCAACGCCGGGGAGGGCTTTTCAACCACAATGGATGCCGCGAAGCCTAAGAAAGCCAATCCACTCATCGAGCGCGTGAAGGTACAACTCACAGTCGACCAGCGGTCGGCGCTCGAGCAGAAAGCCGATGCCGCCGGTATGACCCTTGCCGGCTACATGCGCGATTGCGCTCTCGCCTCCCTCGGCGGTGCACGCGCCCCCAAAGTGCCGACCGCGAAACGTAAACGGCAACAGCAACTCGTCTTCGCCGAGATCCATGAACTCACCATGCAGCTGCGCAAGGTGGGAACCAACCTGAACCAGCTCGCACACCAGGCCAACGCCGGCATCGTTCCCATCCGGCGCGATGAAATGGTCTACCTCATCAGCCGCATCCAGGTGGTCATGAGTGAGGCGTCCGCCGTCATGGAACGCGCGTTCCGATGATCGGCAAGGTTCCCAAAGCGGGCAGGGGATTCCGTGGGCTGATCAACTACCTGCTCTACGGTGACCAGAGCCGGGAGCTGGCGACCATGCTAGCTAGATCCAACCTTGCTTCGGATAAGCGGGTAGCATGGTGCGAGATGCGCAACGTCCTCCTCAAAGACCCCGACATGGTCCCGAACCTGATGCGCGCAACCGCCATGAAGTCGAAGCGCGTCAAGAGCCCCGTCTATCACTATGTGATCAGTTGGCATCCCGACGAGGCGCCCTCCGATGACTTCATGAAACAGGTTGCCGACGTCACCTGCGGTGACCTCGGCCTCAGCGAACACCAAATGATCTATGTCGCCCACCGCGATACCGACCACCACCACGTCCACATCGTCGTCAACCGCGTCCACCCGGAAACCGGCGTAGCCTGGAACAGGCGACAGGACTGGGTGCGGATCGAACAAAGCCTCCGCCGCCAATCCGAAGCCTTGGGCCTCGATATCGTCCCCGGCCGCCACACGGACCCCGAACAGTTCAAGACTGCTCCCATTCGGATGAACGACGGCGACCGCCGCCAACGCCAGAAGCGCCCCAGCGAAGCTCCAACCCGCCAATGGTCCAAGGACACCATCAAGGAACGCCGCGCCGCCATCGCCGAGGTGGTTGAGAAATCCTCAAGTTGGGGTCAGCTGTCCCGCGCCCTCGACGCCATGGGCTACCAACTCATGCGGAAAGGGCAGGGGCTTGTCGTCTCCGACGGGGAGGCTGCCATGAAGCTGTCCGACGTCGGCAAGCAGGTCCGGATCCGTTTTCTCGAGGAGCGCTTCGGGCAGGCCTTCGACGAGCACGCCACGCTTTCCGCCGAACCAGATCTCGTTGGCGGCACCACCGCGGCACCCGTTGCCAGCCCGCCTCCGGTACAAGCGAAAGTTGTGGACCCCCGAAGCCCGCAAAAACCCCCGCAACACCGTCCAAAAGACCGGAACCCCAAGGAAGAGGCCAAACGCCGACGCCTCGCCGAAAAGTTCGACACCCTGGCCGATGCCAAAGGCGCGGCCGACATCACCGAAGCGCTGGCCACACTCGGCCTGGCCAGCAAGCAGGATGTGACCCGCAGCCGATCCGACATCGCCAAAGCCGCCGAAGAGCTCAACCAAGAGAAATCCGTCATCGATCAGTTGACGGCCAACATCAAAATACCGGGGACGGCCACGCGCGCGCCCGTGAACCCCCCCGACGAATCAGTGGATGCTGCCAAACACCACAAGACCACGCCGCCTAAGACCGAGGAGCCGAGGCCGCGGCAACGCAGAAGAAGGCGCTAGATGGTTCAACCGATTCCTGCCAAGGGCACCCGATATTTTGCCCTCCTGATTGACGAGAGCAACCAGCCCGACTGGTACGACATCACCCTCAACAGCGTCTTCAACAAGGGCGGTGCCGCGGAGCTGTGGACGGTCGACACCGACAACGCCAACTTCACCATCCTCGCAAAACTTTGGAATGACGAGGTTCTCGCCGGAATAGCGGCCCACCCCCCTGAAGCGGGACGTCTCATACCCCTTATCCGCCACCGCGACGAACTCTATGCCAAGCTTCGCTTCGTTGTCTGGCCGCGCCGCATCCTGTTCACCCGCCCGGAGCTCGACAACAGCGTCGCCGATATCCGCGGCTTCACCATGTCGAAGCTCTCCGGCTACCGCAAACTGTTCGCCGTCCTCGACGCCGCGCAAGAGGGCGAGACACCCCTCAAGCTCCACGAAGCCGCCTATCTCGCCGAAGCGCTTTGCGGAAACGTGCAGCGCCTGCACGCGCACCCCTGGCAGTTCCGCTTCGGCGACCTCACGCCCAACAACATCCTCGTCGACGCGCAGCTCACCGACCTCTACTTCGTCGATGCCGACAGCTTCCAGTTCACCTACAACGACCCTTTCACAGGCGCAGCGCAGCAGATCGCCATCAACGGCCTCACACCCGGCTATACCTCCCCGGAAGCCATCGCCGCCAACAAGAGACGGCAACGAGGCGCCTTCCTCCCGCCCCTCAGCGAAGACCACGACAACTTCATCCTCGCCATCCTCATCTACCAAATCCTGATGAGCCATTTCGGGCTTGGGGGGACGCATCCCTTTCAGGGTTCCAACGAAGACCTCCTCGATACCTATATCGAAAACCGCCAGTTCGCCCCGGAGCTCCCCGATCCGCCCATCAACGACTACATCGTCGCCCAGTACAAGCGCATTCCTGAGAATATCCGCAGCGCTTTCAGACACACTTTCATCGACCAGAAACCCCTGAAACCCGCCGAATGGAAACGGCTGATCTCCGACAGCTGGAGGTCTCTTCCACCAGGTTGACCCGCACGCGCATACCCACGCTTCCGCCGCGCCACGCATCCGGATGCCACCAACGCGCCCGCCCAGCCCGCCGGCGCCCCCATCCCCCGGCATTGCCTCACCAGACCCCGTTGTCGCCGCCCAACCTCAGCCGCAACCTTCCCCGCAACCAAAAGCGGCGGTGGCCGCGGACCGCGCCCGTTCCCGGGCGCGGAGGTCCCGTGCGCTCATCACAGCACTTGCCCTGCTGGGCCTCCTTGCAGCCTACCTCCACTCCGCGCCCCAACCCCAACCATCATCCGCACCACCCGATCCGGTGCAGGCTCAACAGCCCTCATCCATAACCGCCACGTCCCCATCGAAGCCGTCACCCACCCAGCCGCCTCCACAACACATCGTCGACCGCCTGGGCTTCACCATCCCCAACCTCCCCGTCATCGCCAAACACCAAGCGGACAACGCCGCCAAGAATGACGCCGTCCCACCTCCCGACAAACCTCCCCCTCCACCGCTCACGGTTCTGGAGGCCGCGCGCAACGCGCTGGCTGCCGCGCCAAACGACTCGCCCGCCCCCACGGACCTCAAACCCGACCCCAATCCGTCCAACCCGCTCGCTGCCTGGCTGCTTTTCGGCAAACCCCACTTCGCAAGCCGCACCGAGTGTGAAGTCGCAGCCTTATCCGTATCCGGCCCGGCCGGATGCGTCGCAGACAGAAGCCAATTCGCACTGGTCACCGACGTTGTCCGCTATGCCAACACCACGACCTTCACGGCGATTGCCCACGGCCAACGCCATTACGGAGACTTGATCGCCTGCCGGCTCGACAACCCCGGCCGCGCCTGCACCCGCGTTTCCCTGCCCATCGCCTCGCCATCCGGTCAGCGCAGCACCATCCTCCTGTTTGCGCCTGGGGCCCAACGAACCGGGATCACCGGCACCGACCTCATCCAAGGCATCCAGGACCGCATCGCACGCAGCCGCCAAAGAGAGCCCCGAAAATAGCCGCTCCATCACGGCTCCAATCCTGTGTACAGCACCATCATCCGACCACAGTCCAAACAGGCTTTCGCCCCGAATCGGGTTCTACTCTGAACCATCATTTATCTGATTGGGACGTCCACTCATGGCAAACGCGCAACATGCTGCCTTCAACCCCTTCAAGGGCATCGCCGCCAACCTCAAGGGCAAAGCCGTTCCCCCAAACAAAACCAATCGCTCCCGCTTCCTCTTCATCTTCCTCGTCGACGTCTCCTCTTCAACCGGCTTTGGCGGCGCCAACGCCGACATTCATGCCATCAACCGCGACCTCGCCAAATGCTTCGAGCAATTGCGCAATCCCCCAACCGATGACCCGCTTTACGCGGTCAAGAACCAAATCGATATCTCTCTCGTCACCTATTCCAACACCCCAAAACCCATCATCGAATGGGAAAGCGCCGATGCCCTCCCGTCAGCGCTCAACCTCACGCCTGAGTTCAGCACCAACACGTGCCGGGCCCTCCATTTCGCAATGGATATGATCGAGGCGCGTCTCAACCTCATCGGTAAACCAGGGCAGAAAGTAAGCACCGGCACACCACACATCTTCCATATTACCGACGGCGTGCCCCGCGATGTCAAAGTCGGCACACCGGAATGGGAAGACCTGCAGGCCCGCATCCGCCGCTTCGACGCCGGGGCCAACAAGGAAGACACCCAGAAAGGGCATATCCTTCACTTCCTGTCGCCGAAGTCGAGTAGCTACGATCCCGACAACCCGGCGGCCGATGAACACGGCAACCCCATTTCCGGCCAGCAGATGATGTCCAAGCTCTCCGGAGATGAAACCATCATCACGCTCACGCGCGGCGCCGAATCCATGAAAGCCATGGTCAGGCTCATCACCGCGCTGATCACCGTGAAATCGTCGCCCGGCGCCAAGAAGCAAGTCAAAGACGTGATCCAGGAAGAAGTCGCCGCCAGTGGCGGCGCCCTCGCCACCCCGATCGGCATGCCCAAAACCAAGTTCTAAGAGGCCCACATGTTCCCGGAGCTTCTCACCCACTGCAACCTGATGACCCAGACCTGGAACGGCTGGGTCATCAGCACCCTTTATCAGCAGGGCCTCGGCCACCAATCCCTGAAAAAGCCTTCGGAAGACGCCGTCCTTGTCCAGCCCGTCGGCGACCATCTCCTTCTCGCCGTTGCCGACGGCGTCTCCACCGTCCCCTTTGGCCGGAAGGGTGCGCATCTCGCCGTCCAGGCCCTCCACACCCACATCCGCGATCAACTCGACAAGCCCGCCCCGTTTCCCCACAAGGACATTCTCGCCCACGCCATGGGCAACGCCCATCTCACCCTGCAGGCCGAGGCCAACCGGGACCACCACGATATCATGGAGTATTCCTGCACCCTCGCGTGCGTCCTCATCGGCCCCACAGCCATCCTGGCCGCCAACATCGGCGATTCCTCCATCGCCCAACTCACAACCGTCAAAAGCTCACGAACACCCGGCCAGCCCGTGCTCGTCCCCATGTGCTCCTCCGAGCAGCCCGACGACAGGGTACATCCCATCACCCGGCCAACCTGGAAAGACCATCTCCAGCACACCACCCACCACCGTGAGGGCATCGACGCCCTGTTGCTCCTCTCCGATGGCGCCGACAACTTCCTGCTCGACGGCAACACGCCCCCACTGTCGCCGTTCACAACCGACACCATTCTCGGGTATCTCGACGCTTTCGGCGAATACACCCCACGACAACTCCCGATCTGGCTCGCGAGCTATATCCTCGACCGCGAAAGCCAAAACGCCGACGACCGCACGCTCATCATCGCAACCCCACCCCGCGCCGACGCGTCATGATCAGCCCGCCCATCGACCTGTCGTCCTACACGCCCACCACCTTCCTCGCCATGATGGACGGCTTTGTCGCCGATACCAGCGCCCTCATCTCGCAACCGGCCAGCACCCTCCTTGCCGATGTCGGGTCCAAGCGCGTCCATGCTCTCATCGAAAAGCACGTGCCCGGCCAGCTTACCGCCGTCGAGGGTATCGCCGCCGTCCTTCCGACGGTCGCCGGCCCCATGGGGCCCTACCTCGCGGCACTCGGCACCGCACTGCTGAAGCGCACCACCCACGCCTACAAATCAAACGGGATCCTCTCCCTCACCGAGCAGTTCTCAATCGTCTTTCCCGCCAACAAGCTCGAGGCCGACGAACGCGCCGCTCTCCAAGGCATGGCCCGGCTCATCGCGCAGAACGCCATCAGCATTGACGCATGGGCGCGCTTCCTGGCCCTCCTTGCATGGAACGACGGCCGGGGGGCCCTCGATCCCAGCCCCTCAAGCGCCACCCATCGCCAAGCCGTCGACGCCCGTATCATCCTTCGTGACATTCTCGAAAAAACGCTTCCGTCACATCGCGCCACCATCGGCGACGCTGCCGCCACCATCACCCTCAAGCAGGCCCGCGTCCCCCAGAGTTCCAACGCCCCGAGCTTCAAGCGCGGCATTGATTTCCTCAATGCCGCGACCATCCGCCAATCGCCCTACCTCGCAACCACGCCAACACGTTCCAGCCTGTTTCTCGGCCGTCTCCCAGACAACCGACAGGATATCTATTTCAACGGCAACGAGAGCCTCATCACCATCGCTGGGCCGGGCGCCGGAAAGAGCCAGGCCCACGTCATTCCAAACCTGCTGATCTACCCAGGCTCCGCACTCGTCCTGGATGTCAAGGGCGAGCTCTGGAACACCACAGCAGGATTTCGGCAGCGCCACTTCGGGCCTGTCTTCCGCTTCTCGCCCACCGACGTCCACGGACGCAGCCACCGCTACAACCCGTTCGACCAGATCAGCACCGACCCCGAAACGGCCGCCTCCGATTGCGAGGTCTTCTCCTACCAGATCATCGCCCCCAATCCCGACCTCAAAGACCCCTACTGGGAGAACCGAGCCCGCGATTTCGTTTGGGCGTTCGCCATGCTCGTCGCCCTCGAAACCCCTCCCGCCGGCCGCAACATGGAAACGCTCGCCGCCTTCACCGCAATCCCGACGCAGTTCTCCAGCCTCACCAAGCCACCCTACGTCGGCTCGGACACCCAGCGTGTCATCCTTCGCCTCAAAGCCCTCGCCGACAACGCCAACATTCCGGACCTCCACCACGCCGCAACCGCTCTCGAAAGCGGCCTCAAGGACAGCGACCGCCTCACCAGCGTCATGGACAACGCCCGCCGCGCCCTGTCCCTCTTCGCGCGCTCACCCGCCCTGCGCCGCGCCATGTCGGCGACCGACTGGAGCCCGGCGCATCTCCGCCGCCACCCCGGTACGACCGCCTACATCAGCCTCCCAAGCGAGCATCTCGAAGCCTACGCGCCCATCATCCGCATCATCTTCGCCCAGCACCGCCGCATCCTCACCAGCCACATCGCGCAGGCCGACGAGCCCCCCATCACCTTCTTCCTCGACGAGATGCCCCAGTTGGGCCGCTTCGACGACATCCTGCGCATGCAGGACCTCGGACGCAGCGCCGGCTTGCGCCTCTGGATGTTCGCCCAACAAACCGCCCAGATCCAACAGGCCTACGGCAACGACCGGGCCGACGGCCTCATCGGCGCGAACCGCATCCAATGCTACATGGAACCCGATATGGCCGCCGCCAGCGCCCTCGCGTCGGCCTTCGGCAAGACCACCAACGACCTCACCGGCGAGGAGCGCGATCTCGCCAGCGCCGCCGAGCTCGCCAGCTCTCCGAAGTTCACCGACAAAATCATCACCGTGGTGCGCGGACACCTGCCCGTCATCCTGACCAAACACATGGCCTATCTCAAACTCAAGGACCGGATGCTGCCCCCGCCCGAGGTGCCCCACGCCAAACCTTAAACCGGATGGTTCTGTAAACCCGCCCCAACCAGGCGGCCTTATTGCTCTCCCCCGCCCTTCCAAAATAAGTGCCCTCGACCCCTTGATATCCTCCGTCGCCGCCCCACGATGCTTTCCAGAAAAGGAAAGCAACGGAGATGTCATTACAGTCAGACGCCACCAACCTCGGGTTCCACGGCTGCTACCACCTGGTGCGTCGTACCCTGCAGGATCCGAACACGCCGCTCGAGGCGGACAGTTCCTACCCCTACGTGCGCTTGCTGTATTTTGCCATCGCCCACATCGATGGCGACGCCACAACCACCACCACCACCATAACCACCGAGCATTTCTTCGGTGCCTACAAACGCTGGGCCGAAACCGCGCCCCTGTCCCCGTACGCCACCGAAGCGCACATAACCTACCCCGTGTTCCAGGAGCACATGGACCTCATCCTCACCGGCCTCGGCTATCAGCGCGTCGCCCGCAGCCCGTCCTCGCCGGAGCCCGCCGCCTTCGTCGGTCTTCCCGTGCTCGACACCCCCCAACCCCCGCTCATCATGCGCCACCACGTGCGCAACCTGATTGCGTACTACGACAGCATCTTTCCGCCGCTCTCCTCGTTTGGCGCGCCCACCCCCCAAGCGGGCAGTGCCCTTCAAGCGCCCGGCAGCCCCATCGACCCCGAATGCGCGAACCTGGAATTCCGCCCGGATCTCAAGCCGCTC
>Ga0180220_1001112_pt1 | contig 21719 bp, 16 predicted proteins | sample eDN5th37CBELigBY_FD_151335 | JGI IMG/M metagenome (GOLD analysis project Ga0180220, IMG submission 151335) | Enriched backyard soil microbial communities from Emeryville, California, USA - eDNA 5th pass 37_C BE-Lig BY (version 2) (version 2) | ecosystem: Environmental > Terrestrial > Soil >...
CCAGTCGAGCCAGGCATGCGCGCGGCCGAATGTGCAGCGCATATAGTTGCGGTGCCGCCCGGCATCCATCGGCGCCAGCGCCAGGTCCACCATGTCGCCCTGGGCGCGCCGTACCACGGCGGGAAAGAGGTACTCGCCGCCGCCATGCAGCAGCGTCAGCATCACGGCCTCGTTCTGTTGCGCCAGCCCGGGCCGCGGCAGGCGCAATCCAACGCCGTCATCGGCGTAGTCCAGCAGGACCGCCGGGTAGCTGCTGCCGTCCGGCAGCGCCAGGTTGCAGGGCAGCTCTGCGGCGACACGGCTGCGGCGCCGTGCCTGGCCGGCTTCCGTGGCCACGGCGATGGCGACTCCTATGATGGTCAGGTTGTAGAGCACCCATGCCATCGTGATCAGCACCGTGAACGTTTCATCCGCGGGCCCGGTGGCCAGGCGCCAGACGCCGAAGCCCAGGCCTGCGAAGTTCAGGGCGGCCAGCAGCAGATAGGGGCTGGCCATTTTCCAGTCGAAGTATGTTTTTTCAATCTGGCCGCCTTTGGCGGTGACGTTGAACCGCCCCTTGCTGGGCATGATCAGGGCCGCCGTGGTGGGCCAGGCGATATACCAGGCCAACACGGTTTCATACACTTCGCTCCAGAAAGAATGCCGGTATCTGCCCTGCAGGCGCGAATTGGTGATGGCTGCCAGCGCCATGTGAGGCAGCACATAGAGCGCTATGGCGATGGCGGGCGCATAGATGATGTAGGCATGCAGCAGCAGGAAGGCCAGCGGCGCAAGCAGGTAGACCAGGCGCGGCACGCCGGCGAGGAAGTGCAGCGTGGAATTCAGGTAGCACAGCCGCTGAGCCAGCGACAGGCCCTCGCCCAGCATGGGGTTGTCGCGGCGGAATATCTGCACCATGCCGCGCGCCCAGCGCATGCGCTGACCGATATGCGCCGACAGGCTTTCAGTCGCCAACCCCGCCGCCTGCGGTATGCGCAAGTAGGCCGAGGCATAGCCCGCGCGGTGCAGGCGCAGGGCGGTATGCGCGTCCTCGGTCACGGTTTCGACCGCGAAGCCGCCGATCTCTTCGACGGCGGAACGCCGCAGGACAGCGCATGAGCCGCAGAAGAATGCAGCGTCCCAGGTGTCGTTGCCGTCCTGTATCAGTCCGTAGAAAAGTATGTTCTCGTTGGGCAGCGAGCGGAAAATCCGCAGATTGCGCTCGAAGGGGTCGGGGGAGAAGAAGTGATGGGGGGTCTGCACCAGGGCCAGCTTGCGGTCCTTCAGGAAGCCGCCCACGGTCAATTGCAGGAACGAGCGGGCGGGCACGTGATCGCAATCGAACAGCGCCAGCAGCTCGCCGTCGGTCTGGGCCAGGGCGTGGTTCAGGTTGCCCGCCTTGGCGTGCCGATTGTCGGGCCGCGTCAGGTAGCCCGCGCCGCAAGCGGCGGCGAACTCGCGGAATTCCTCGCGTTTGCCGTCATCCAGGATGTAGACCTTCAGCTTGCCCTTGGGCCAGTCCATGTTCAGTGCCGCGTGCACGGTCGGCGCCACCACGCTCAAGTCTTCGTTGTACGTGGGAATGAACAGGTCGACGCTGGGCCAGGAACCGGTGTCCGCCGGCAGGGGGGTGGGCTCGCGGCGCAGCGGCCAGGCGGTCTGAAGATAGCCCAGCATCAGCACCAGCCAGGAATGGGTTTCCGCCACGACCAGCGCAATGCCGAAACCGGCATCCAGCGGGTCGTCCCAATGCAGGGTGCTCGTATATCGCCACCATAGATAGCGGCAGGACATGATCACGGACAAGGCGATCAGCATCAGCGCCGGCATGCGGCCGGGCAGGCGGCGTATCACCAGGGCCAGGCACCACAAGGCCAGGACGAAGATGGTCAGGCTGCTCCAGTTCAAAGGCTGGGTGATGCACCAGGCGGCCAGTGGCGCCGACAGCGCCATGCCCGCCACCATGGCGGCGCGCCTGGCGACGGTCAGGCTGTGCTCCGCGGCGCGCGCGGACGCGTCTTGCCATGGCGCCGCCCGCCGGCGGGCATGGCTATCCATGAATCCGGTGTAACGGGCGGTGAGCCAGGATTGGCCGCGCCGCATTCCGCCATCCAGCATGGCGGCGTATCGCGCAAGCCGCTGCGACAAGCGGGTCCAGGCCGCCGGCCGCACGCACAGCAGCCACAAGGCCTGGATGGCATAGCGCAATGGGTCTCCCGGCCGCAGGGCGCGCCGGTTCAAGTGATCGAAGGCCGCGCGCTCCGTTCCCCATATCTGTTGCCATGCGGGCGATTCCAGGCGCAACAGGCTGCGCGCCAGCACCAGGCAGGCCACATACAGGCAGGCGGCGGGCTCCGAAGCCCGGCGGTCCCGGAAGTAGCGATAGTCGCGCGACAAGGCGGATTGCGCCAGAGGGGTGAGCAGGGCGGCATAGCCGCGCGCGGCGATCATTCCAGTGAGCGCAGCCGGCTTTGACACCAGGCCGCGATATGCTGGGCATCCTGCGCCGCCAGGCTTTCCGGGCGGTATCGGCCGACAGGCGCTTTGCTGCACAGAGCTTCGACCATCGAGGCATCGCGATGCATGACTTGCGGCAGCAGGCTCGCGCCCAGGCGGCTTTGCCAAAGCAGGCGTATGTCGCGCTGAACCCGGCTTACGGGGTCATAGCGCGTGATCAGGTAATGCCTGCGCTTGTCCGGCGGCAGCTTGGCCAGCAAAGCGCAACTGGCCGGGTCGGCTTCGGTCGTCACGATCTGCAGATCGCTGCGCAGCATGACCGAGGGATTCGTTACTTCGGTGCTGGGCAGATCGAACAGGACGACGCTGTATTGCGCCCGCAAGGCGGCCATGCGGGTGGCGTCCGATTGCCACAGCAAACGCGGTAGCTGGGGCGCTCTCAAGCGTTCGGTCTGGTTCAGCGAGCCGAAGGGCAGCACGTGCAGTCCGGGCTGCAATTCCGTGGCGGCTTCGTGCCAGGGGCGTCCGTCGATCAGCGCGCGCGCCCAGCCCTTGGTCTCGCTCGGCGATCCGCCGAAGTGCAGGTTCAGCAAGTTGCTGGGAGCGAGATCTATCATCAAGACCTTTTCGTCGAGCGCGTGCAAGGCCTGGCCGATCGCCGCCATGGTCGACGTGGTGCCGGTCCCCCCGCGCACGCCGCAGAACACAATGCTTTTCATAAGGATGGATCCTGTGCCGGATGGGAATAGAGCTCGCGCAGCAAGGGCCAGCTATCCAGCGCCGCCTGCCGTTCCGCCTCCAGGGAGAAGTCCACATACGGCAGTTCCGGCAAGCGCAGGCACTCTTGCAGGGCGGCGATATCGTCTTGCGCAAGCGCAGAAGGAGCATAGAACATGGGTGTCACCTCGCTGTGGGACGGTTTATTGGGGATAGGGCTGCCAGCCGGAATCAGCCAGCCGTATATACGGCCGGTCGCGGTAGCGCATGACGACCGCGGCCTGGTTTTCCGATACTTCAGCGGTTTGGGGCAGCCCGGCCGCCAGCGTTTCCAGATCCAGGCCCTCGGTGGAAAAAGCGCGTTCGCGCAGCAGGCGGGCGAGCAGTTCCGACAGGGCCAGATAGCTGCTGCTCTGGCTGATATAGATGGGCCCCTTGTGCGCCCTGGCTTTCGCGCCGATCAGCTTGATGGCGACGGGCACGTGCGTGATGTCGGGACTCGGTATTTCGCGCAAGCCGGAAATCTGGATCCGGTCGCCGTGCAGCGCGGCGCCATGTTCGGGGACCAGCATCAGCAGCGTGGGCCGGCCCTCGCGTTCGAGCTGGCCGACGAAGCTTGCCAGTTCGTCGAGCAGCATCTGGGCGCGCGTGCGGTAGTCGGCCCGCAGCGTGCCGCCGTCGGGCTTGATATAGCGGTTGCCGTCATGCAAGGTGACGGTGTTGTAGAACATGGCCGCCCGGGAGGCGCCGGCTTTTTCCCTGATTTGCCGCCACTGGGTCAGCACGTCGATGTCGCGCCTGATCGGCGAGCCGTCGAACGCGACCAGGGCACGCGGCAGTGCCTCCTGGTCGCCGGCCGGCGGCGGCATCTGGCCCTGGCCGCGCACGGCCTCCAGAAAGCCTTGGTAGTCGCCGGTATGGTTGAGCGCCAGGTCGACCGTATAGCCGAGCGCTTTCAGGTTCTCGAACAAATAGCAATGCGGCGACGGTTCCTGGTACAGCGATGCGTGCGACGTCTGGCCGCAGCTCGCCCGCAGCAGCCGCAAGCTGGCCGGTCCGCTGTACGAGGTGGCCGAATTGAAGTTCTTGAAGATGATGTCCATCTTGCCGAACAAGGGGTGATCGCGCAGTTGGACCGCATCCAGGTCAGACCAGGACAGGGAACAGATATTCAGCACCAGGACATCGAAGGCGTCTACATTCTGCGCGTCCGCGGGGAAGGCCGTCTGGCGTTTTTCCTGTTGGCGGTAAAAAGCCCGCAGATAGGCGTTCAGGTTTTCTTCCGTCGGCGGCGCCGACTGGTCCAGCAGATCCGCGCTTGCCGCTACGGGCACGGGTTCGGGCGAAGCCCGGCCCGATGGGGCGGGAGCGGCGGGCAGCGGCCTCGGGCCGGTTGCCGCCGCCTGAGCGACGTTGCCGGTATCCATATATACGGGCACGTCGGGCAGTGCGATGTAGGCCAGCGCCAGGACTGTGAAGACGCTGAGCCGCAACCACTGCGACAGAAACAGGTAGGCCACCCATAAGGCCAGCGCGGCCGCCGCCATGTCCCAGTCCACCGTCCGCGTGGCGAGCTCCACGAGATAGTCCGTGGACAATCCGGCGATATCGTGCATGGCCTCGGCCAGACGGCTGATGGGCGGCAGCCAGGTATCGTAATAAAAAAGGCCGGCCCCAATGGGAATCGCCACGACTTGGCGCAAGCGTGGCAGCCATTTTCCAGGGAGCGGCAAAAGCAGGCCGGCGGCGAGCGCGATGTTGGGCAGCGGGTGGAAGTTGAGCACCCCCGCCCACAGCAACCCCAGTTTCGATAAAAAATACAGATTCCACGCACCGAGGCCGCGCCATGGCAGGCGCCGCGCCGGTGCTTCCGGCTTTCCAGTTTGCATAACCCCGTCCCACCCGGCATTCAGACCGCTATCCGCAATCTCTGTTTCTGCATGGCGCCCATGTATGCGGCGCGGCGGCTCGTCCTGCATCGCCGCCGCTGCCATCGACAGGCTCTCCTCGAAGAAAATGATAAATACATTGCAGATTTGTTACATCGGTCGAATGTATAGCCGGCCAAGGGCTCTACACCCTCCACCGTATGGCCCAATGAGCCGGCGTATAGCCGTTCGGGGCGGAAAATTTTTATTCTGTATGGCGGATGGCAATCCGCTCGTCCGATGGGAGGGTTTAATCAGTAAAGTCGATAAAGACGGCCGGCGGGGTCCGGCGGCCATCCCGCCCCGGCTCGGCGCCTGGCCGACGGGAAGCTTGCTGCCGTGCCCAAATGCGGATGCAAGGCTATGCTCGTCGGCAAGCGGGGTGCTAGCTGCGAGCGGTCGCGGTTCAGGCGGCAAAAAGGGCGATCCGAGTGCGCATCGCACTCGCTGTGCGGCAGATAGGCCGATGATATGAGCCGTCGGAAGGCCACCCGGCAAGCCGGCCCGCACGTCTATTTATTTGCGGCCGGCATCCGGTCCCGATTTCTTCTCCAGGAAGGCGGGCGTATCATCCTTCGGGCCCAGAACGCCGGTTTCCTTGCCTTGCGGATTCGGGTTGCCGTCGTAGCGGGTCGCCTTGTTTCCCGCGGCTTCCGTGCGCGAGGCGCTGGGCGGCGCCGGCCGCTTCAGTCCCAGCTCGGGCAATAGATCCCTTTCCGTGCCGGTATCGCTGTGCTCCCCGCGCAGCGGCTTGGGCGTTGCGGATTCGTCGGCGGAAGAAGGGCGGGATCCGCCCTGATGAAATTTGTCCTGGGTCATTGTTGCTCTCCGGTGAGGTGTCTTGTGCCGCGTGTTGCATGGAGCGAGCAAGCGGCATGCCGAAGGGCGGGTGCTCCGGGTCGGTATCGCGCGGAGAACCGCGGCACGATGCGGCCGGAAACAGTCTGTGAGAATATAGCGGTTCTCTCTGAATGAGATGTCCGCCTCCGGACGCATCGGGAATCTGCCTTGGATACCAGAACGATACTCATCGCCGCAGCGCTAACCATTCTTGCCAATGGCGGGGTTTTCATCCTGATTCAGCGCCGGCTGCCGACTACGGACGTAGCGGCGGCCAAGGCCTGGCAATGGGGCACGCTGCTGATTGCGGCCGGGTGCATTGTTTTTTTAGCCAAGGCCGGTCTGCCGCAAGGGTTGGAGCTTACCGTGCCCAACGCCCTGATCATGCTCGGGCTGGCGATGTACTGGTGTTCGACCAGGCTGCTGTGCGGGCTTTCAGCGAGGCTTGCGCCGGCCCTGGCGCTGGTAATGATCGCAACGGCGGGGGTGTATGTATTTCACGTCCATTATCCCGACCCCTGGATCCGTATCCTGTTGGTCACGATCGCGTGGACTGCCTTGATGTTCGGCAGCGCCACGACCTTGCTCATGAATATGGGCCAGGATGCGCGCGGCAGCCAGCGCGCCATGGCCTGGCTGTTCTATGCCATTGGTTTCTGCACGGTGTTGCGGTTCCTGTATTATTCGCAGCTCGATCTGTCCGTGGATTTTGACGTGACGGACAACCAATACTGGATCACCCGGCTCACGCCGCTGCTGGCATTGGCATTGCCTGTGCTCGGATCGACCGTTTTCGTTCTGTTGTGCTATGACAGGGCGCGGTGCCGCGCCCTTCGGCAGACGGAAGCTCTGGGCTATATCAGCCACGACCTGAGGGCGCCCGCCGCCACTATAAAGGGCTATGTCGATCTGCTGCGCCCCGTGATTCCATCCGGCCACGCATCCCATCTGAGCGCGATCCAACGCAGCACGGATTATCAGATATCGCTGATCGACGAGCTGCTGGAATATGCCGCGCAGGATCTCAAGCCGCTGGATACCCACCCCGGTCCGCTCGACATGCGGATTTTCATCGAAGGGCTGGCGGAGCAAGGGCGGGCATTGTGCCGGCAGCACGGGAATCATTTTGCCCTCGAGGCCGGCTCGCCCCTGCCGGCGCGCGTATGGGCGGACGGCCGGCGCTTGTCCCAGGTGTTGCTGAATCTGATCGCCAATGCCGCGGCATTCACCAAACAGGGCAGGGTAGTCCTGGCGCTGTCGAGCGCGCCCCAGGGCAAGCATGCCGCGCTCGATTTCGCCGTGCAGGACAATGGGCCCGGCATTTCCGCCAATCGCCAGGCCGGCGTGTTCGGTGCATTCCAGCAGGACCACCGGCGCCAGGGGAGTGTCGGGCTTGGCTTGCATATCGCCCGCAACATCGTGCAGAACATGGACGCGGAACTGCGGCTGGACAGCGCTCCCGGCAAGGGTTCGCGCTTCAGTTTCCAGGTGGTCGTGCCCGCCTTGTCGACGGAAACCTTCCAGCCGGCATGCGAGCCTCAAGCTGCCCCGGAAGCGGGCGAAGACGCCCCCGTCGCCGCGCCGCCCTCCATTCAGCCGTTTTTGGAAGATCTGGCGCAGTATGCCAAGTCGGGGGAAATCACCCGGATCGAGCAGTGGCTGGCCGAGCATCTGCGCCGGTATCCGGATGCCGCAGCCTTCCTCCGGCAAATCGAGCGCGCTGTTGCGCAATTGGATCTTGCCTGTATCGAGCGCTTGGCTTCTTCCGCAGCGGTTGAAGAGTAGTCGGAGGCACGTTGGTCTGCCGCGTCAGACCATGCCTGGTTTGCGCATGCATAGGCCCGCAGCTTCCGCTGTGCGCATTGCCAGGCTGTGCAATGCCGGCTGGGACGGCTCCAAAGGCTTGCTATAAAATGGACTACCGCAGCTCTGTAAGGCCAGAGTGAAATGTCTATTCAAACGTTGAGCCGATGCGGCCTGGCGCTAATGCTTGCCGCCATTGTTTCCGGATGCTCTGTGGCCGGTCCGGGCGAACCCGATCGTCGCGTCGGCCGGGTAAACGACGAATGCAGGTGGAACCGGAGCCAATGTCTTTACGAAGGGGCGTATGAGCCTGGGGAACGGGACTACGCCGAGCAGGAAGCAGCGCGGTTGAACCGCGCGCAAGCCGTGCGGATCCGCCGTATGTGATCATGCACCGTTTTGCGGCGCGGACGCCGGCGGGATGCCATGCCGGCGCAAGGGCCGCTAGATGGGCAGCCCGCTTTGGTAGGCGAACAAGGCCGGCGTGCCGCCTGTATGGATGAAGACGACATCCTCGTCGGCGCGCCAGCGCCCAGCCCGGGCGAGCGCGAGCAGGCCGGCCAGGCCCTTGCCCGAATATACGGGATCGAGCACCAGCGCTTCGAGCGAGCCGGCCAGCTTCATCGCCTCTATCGTCGCTTGATGCGGGACGCCGTAAGCGGGACCGGCGTGACCCGCCACGACCTCGACATGCGACTCATCGAATGATGCGCCGAGCCGGTCGGCAGCGGCCTGCGCGTACTTCACGACGTCCGCCCGCACACGTTCCGGTTCCGCATCGATATCGATGCCGACCACGCGCGTGCCCTCGAGCGCGATCGATGCTCCGATCACCAGGCCGGCCTGCGTCGCCCCGCTGCCGGTGCAATGCACGATGGCCGATGGGCGAAAGCCGGCGGCTGACGATTGCGCGGCGATCTCGGCGATTGCCGACGCATAGCCGACGGCGCCCAGCGCGTTCGAGACGCCGTACGGAACGACATAGGGCCGCCTGCCTTCCTGGCGCAAGCGTTCCGCCAGCGATTCGATGGCGCCATTGCGGTCGCCCGTCCAGGGCACATCATGCATGTGCGCGCCGAACAAGCGGTTCAGGAACGCATTGCCCGACGTGTCATATTCCGGTGTCGGCGCCGCAAGCCGGCCGTGATAGACGGCCAAATAGCATTGCATACCCAGCCTGGCCGCGGCGGCGGCGACTTGCCGCTGGCTGTTCGACTGCACCACGCCGCCCGACACCAGCGTGTCGGCGCCGGCGGCGACGGCCTCGTGCAGCACATAATCCAGCTTGCGCAGCTTGTTTCCGCCCATGCCCACGCCCGTAGCGTCCTCACGCTTCACCCACAGCCGCGGCCCGCCCAGATGGGCGCTGAGCCGCTTCATCGGCTCCAGCGGCGTGGGCAAGCGGGCCAGGTCGACCCGGGGAAAGCGGCCGAGCCTGGCGGACAGCGTAGCGGTGTCTTTGTGCATGGATGCAAGGATATCGAGGCCAGGCGGATTCAGCAACGCCGCCTTGCTGCGGCGCAATCCACCACAACCTGGCACGCGGCGTTTTGAGGCCCGCGCCGCCACCCCTTCCATGAGGCGCTCTTCGGGCATGATAAGTGCTGTCAGGTATATTTTTTGGGGGGGATGGCAATGGCAAAGCATACGTTCGACTACAAGGGCCATACCGTCGAAGTCGTTTCCACCGATCTTGCTGGAGGCGGCCATGGATTCGGTGTGAAAATCGATGGCGACGCCATCAATCGCGGCGGTTACGACCCGTCGAAATCCGCCGATGAGGCCATCGCCGAAGGCGCGCACTGGGCGAAGGAATACATCGATTCGCTGCCGTAAGGCGTGCCGGCACTGTATCGTGAAGCATAATTTGTCGCTGATGAGCTACGAGCGATACTGAGAGCCGAGTTCCCGCGGGCGGAGGAGGCTATTTCGCTTGTAGTGAGCGATCTCATTGCGCACCGGCGCTATGCAGAGCAGCGACTGGGAATGGCACCGGTATTGCCGGCGGGTCCGCCTGATACAGGTGAGACGCGATTTGTGCAAAGGTTGAGCGAACTGCTCGATACACCGAACACCGTAATCAACTTGGCTGGAATGGTTGGCGTAAAGTTACTGAACGTTGTGACGCTCGGCTGCGCAACCAACAGGACATCGCGGATCGTCGAGTTCATTCAGCAAATGCAGGTGCCTAATCCGGTCTTCATCTTGGATGAAATCGACAAGACTCGCCGAGCAACTGGTAACAGCGGAAATCCCGAAGATGCGTTGCTGGATCTGCTCGAGCCTTGAAATGCGAGGCGGTGCCAAGACGTCTGTCTGATGGCTGAGTGTGATTGCCGCATTGCATGTATATCGCAACCGGCAACTCATTAAGTACATTGTCCGGCCCGTTGTTAAGCCGCCTTCGGCCTGTCTTGTTTCCAACAGCAGGGCCGGAGTATTCCCCGATGATTTTGAGAGGAATCGTGCGTGATTTGGCAGGGATGTGGAATCTGGCGTCTGGGGTGCTGACGGTTACTCCACGCCAGGCTGGAGTGCTTCACGGCTTGCCGCCTCGAGAAACGCGCCGACAAAGAGCACTACTAACGTCATAAGGGAGGATTGTGATGGTCGGCTTGCTTACAAAGTGGGTTGGTTTTAAACCGGCGTGTGGTTGATTCTCATGCTGGCAAGTAGATGGATGCCAGCAGATTGACTCATTTATGCATCTAATTTCATATTAAATAGTAAATATCAATAAGTGTAATTACCTACTTTGCATACAACAGCATGCAAGTATAGGATACGCATATCGAGGTAGCGAGCTTATGGAGACTTAAATGAAACAAATAGGAATTGGTTGTGATATTGGCGGAACATTTACAGACCTGCTGATGATTGATGCTGAGACCGGGAAGGCATATGTCGAGAAAGTGCTGACTACCCCAGAGGATCCGTCCCGCGCTATCGAGACCGGCATGCGTAGCTTGGATGGCATGCGGGCTGGGTCTGTTGCGCAAGCCATGACATTGGTGCACGGAACCACCCTTGTGATCAACGCAGTGATTGAGCGTAAAGGCGCACCGACAGGCCTTATTACGACCAAAGGGTTCCGGGATGTGTTGGAGATTGGTCGAGAAAAACGATATGACGGTAACGATTTACAGATACGTTTTCCCGATCCGTTGGTGCCTCGGCCACTGCGTTTTGAGGTAGATGAGCGAGTCCATACGAGCGGCAGAGTATTAAAGGGCCTTGATGAGGCTTCTGTAGAACGGGCGGTTCTTAGCCTCGTTGCGCAGGGAGTTACGTCGATTGCTGTGTGCCTGATTAATGCATACGCCAATCCTGGCCATGAGAAGCGTATTGGGGAAATTGCAGCGAGTTTGGCGCCAGAACTCTCGGTCACCTTATCGCATGAGCTTATGCGTGAATTCAAAGAGTACGAGCGCACCACGACTACCGCCGTCAATGCATACACGAAGCCAGTCACCTCCGCATACCTGGAGCGCTTGGACAAGCGACTTACGGATATGGGGTTTGCTGGCGAGTTTATGATGATGCAGTCTAGCGGCGGACTGAATTCGTCAGATATGGCTCGTCGATTTCCGGTGCATATCATCGAATCAGGGCCCGCTGCAGGCATGATTGGCGCGGCGCATTATGCGCGACAAGCAGGTTTCGATAAGGTTCTTGCTTTCGACATGGGAGGCACAACCGCCAAAATGTGCCTAGTAGTTGATGGTCGCGTGGAACGTGTAAACGAGTTGGAAGTTGATCGCGTACACCGATTCAAGCGTGGCAGCGGGATTCCGGTTCGGGTTCCTGTTGTTGACCTAATGGAAATTGGCGCTGGTGGGGGAAGCATAGCCAAAGTTAGCGCCAAAGGGACTTTAGAGGTGGGTCCAGAGAGTGCGTCGGCACAGCCCGGACCAGTGAGCTATGGCCAAGGCGGAACAGAGCCAACCGTCTCTGATGCTGATCTTGCCCTTGGCTATCTGAATCCTTCTTATTTCCTTGGCGGACGTATGTCGTTGGATCGCGGTAAAGCGGCTGCGGCCATCGAGCTGAAGTTGGCTAATCCACTTGGCTTGACCCGAGACCAGGCTGCATGGGGCATTCATAGCTTGGTCAACGAAAATATGGCTAGTGCTGCCAAAGTATATGTGGCTGAGAAGGGTGAAAGTCCAGACAATTGCGCGCTTGTGGCGTTTGGAGGAGCAGGCCCCGTACATGCCTATGACCTTGCACGTCGGGTTGGCGCGAGCACGGTGGTGATTCCTCCACGCGCAGGAGTGGCTTCGGCGTTTGGTATGCTTATTGCGCCGGTAACGTTCGATAGCGTGCGTACTCATCGTGTACGTGCCTCCCGCGCAGATGTCGCGCGGCTTGGTGAGTTGTTCTGCGAGATGGAGCAGGAATGCTACGTTGGCCTGCCAAGAGGGGTAGACGCTTCTGATGTCCGGTATGAGTTAAGTGTGGACGTACGATACGTTGGCCAAGGCTATGATGTCCCCGTACCGATGCATCGCGATATGCTGCGAGCGAAAGACTTTGCCAGTGAGATGCGGCAAGCATTTAATCAGGTCTACATCAAACTCTACGGTCGAACCTTTGATGACCTTGAGTTAGAGATTATGAGCTTGCGTGTTACCGCTTATGCTCCAGGCCGGACTTTTGATGATGTCATCTCGCAAAAATCCGCGGAAGGTGCACAATCGATAACGCGTCGTGATGCGTATTGCCCTGTAGCAGAGAAATTCATTCCACATGCGGTATATCAAAGGCAGACGCTTGGTTCTGGGACAAATATACAAGGTCCTGCGATTATAGAGGAGCCTGAGTCCACTACTGTGGTAGGGGCAGGTGCAAATGTATCAGTCGATGCCTCTGGCAGCCTAATTGTGAAACTGCCAACGGAGGTCGAACTCGCGACCCCATCGCAAGAGACTACACAGATTGACGCAGTCAAACTCGAAATGCTGTGGCGCCGGATTGCTTCCTCTGTCGATGAATTGGCTGCCGCGCTCGTACGGACATCGTTTTCCAGTGTGATTCGAGACGTCAACGATTATGCATGTGGGATATTTGACGCTCGGGGGCGACTGCTTGTGCGATCTACGGACAGCACTCCCGGGATAGCGGGTGGCTTAAGCCCAATGCTGTGCCACATGCTTGAAGTAGTTCAACCTGAAGACTTAAAAGAGGGGGATGTGCTTATTGGTAATGACCCATGGCACGGTAGTGGACACCATAGCGATATTTTTATTGTCACCCCCGCATTTTTGAACGAAAAACTAATCGGCTTCGCCGCATGCTCGGCACACCATGTTGACATTGGTGGACGCCGTGCGACGACTGAAAGCAAAGATAATTACGAAGAGGGTTTGCGAATACCCGTTTGCCATTTATATAAGTCAGGGCAACCTAATGAGGATGTGTTCCGTTTTATTGGGAGTAATGTTCGGCTAGCAGAAACGGTGCTAGGCGACTTGCGTGCGCAATGCGCGGCTAACCATGTTGGATGTGAGCGCCTACGTGAGCTATGCGTCGAACAAGGGTGGCAGGACTTCCAGATACTTGCTGACGAGATTGTATCGCGCAGTGAAGAGCTGGCTCGTAATGAAATAAGTCGCATTCCAGATGGTATTTATGTTCACCAGGCACCGATAGATATCGTTGATGGCGAGGACCTGGTTCTTAAGGTTAAGGTTACTGTTGCTGGGAGTGAGATGACGGTCGACTTTACTGGAAGTTCGCCGCAGGTAAAACCGGCAATCAACTGCACATTGAGATATACCTCGGCTTACACAATGTTTGCTGTGCTGGCGCTGCTGCAGCTGCCTGTACAAGGTAATGAAGGGTCGATGCGTCCAATCACTATCGTTGCAGAGCCAGGCAGTATGGTCAATGCACTCTTCCCAGCGCCGGTATTCGCACGGACAAGCATCGGAAACTTCATTCCGGAAATTATCTTCACTGCTCTGGCTCCGGCTATGCCTGAGCGAGTCGTTGCGGGGTCGGGGGCGACGCCGCTATGGGCGCAGTACATCTTTGGTACGCGCCAAGACGGTACTCAGTTTGCTCCCCTCAATTCCGCTAGTGGTGGAATGGGAGCTAGGGCGAATCAAGATGGTGTTTCATGCCTTACTTTTCCTGTAAATATTGGCAATACGCCTGCCGAGGTATTGGAAAGCGACATACCTGTCATTGTTAAGCGCAGAGAGTTGTGGGAGGACTCCGCGGGCGCCGGCCGATTCCGCGGAGGCTTGGGTCAGCGCTTTGAAATGCAAGTACTTGAAGGAGATATTGGTCCAGACGGCCCCTTCCTCATCGGTTTTCGGGGCGGACGGTACTATTTCCCTGTTCCTGGCATTATGGGCGGTGGCGATGGCCCGAAAGGGCAGCTTCACATCAATGGAAAAATCGTTACGGGCGGGGGAGATGCTTCTGTCCCTCCAGGTGGAACAATGATGTGCGAAATCCCTGGCGGTGCAGGTATGGGTGACCCCTTGCAACGCAGCCATGATTTGATCAAGCGGGATATTGCATTTGGCTATGTGTCAAAGGAGCAAGCCAGCAAGTTATATGGCTATACCCATCAGGCCTCTTTACCAATTGGGTCCCCGTTAATGGAGAGTTGATATGAGTTCGCGGATCGATATTTCTGATTCTTTGGTAGGCAATCAAATACATGATGATCGTCCAGTCCAGTTGCCAGATGCCCCGCCTCGTGCGGTGCGAGGCGGGCGGGCCGAGTTTGCTTACAAAGCAATCAAGAATGCGATCCGAAATGGGCACCTTAAGGCGGGTCAGCGACTACGCGAGATTGAACTAGCTGAGTGGCTAAACATAAGCCGTACACCAATACGGGAGGCATTCAAAATGCTAGAGGCTCAGGGTTTGGTATCCAGTTCAAGGCATGATGGCTTGGTCGTCCGCACGCTCACGCCGCAAGAAATTGCCGAACTGTATGTGGCATGGGCGGACTTGGAGAGCATGGCTGCGCGCTATGCGGCGCAAAACGCGCGGCCATCCGACATTCTACTGATGAAGGATATCTGCGCTCGTTGGGACGTTAGCCTTGACCCCCGTGAGTTAGGTCGGTTGAACGCGTTATTACATGAGGCGATCTACACTGCCGCGCACAATGTATTTCTACAGCGAGCACTTCACAGCGTCGATGATTCAGTCGCGCTGTTGGGCCTTGAAACGTATTCTATAGCTGAAGGGCGTTCAGATGCGGGAAAGGAGCATCGAGAAATTGTCGATGCCATCGCGCGTCGTGATCCTAAGCAGGCGGCTGAGCACGCATTGAAGCATATTAACCGGGCGGAAAAGACCCGGATTTTAGTCGTATCTTGAAAGTGATATCAGGCAATAAAACACTAAGCAGAAAAACTAGGAGGAGACATAATGAAACGATGCAACGTTATTAGGACACTGCTCATTATTGGAGCTTTTATCCATGCTTCGGTAGCTTTTGGTGCAGAGTATCCAGACCGTTCGTTACGGCTGATAATTCCTTGGCCAGCTGGCGGTGTAACGGATGTGGTGGGACGTTTGTTGGGAGATGGTTTATCGAAAGAGTTAGGCCAACCTATTGTGGTCGACAATCGTCCTGGAGCAACAGGATTTATCGGAACTGAATTAGCGGCGCAAGCTCGCCCTGATGGCTACACGTTGCTGTTGGCAACCATGACAACGCATGCGATCGCTCCTAACATGTATCATAAAATTCCTTATGATTCTGTTAAAGACTTTACGCCAGTTTCTCAGGTCACCGCTGCTCCCACCATTATGGTTGCGCCAGTTTCGTCTCGTTTCCAGAACGTCAATGAGTTAATAGAGTATGCGAAAGCTAACCCAGGCAAGCTTAATTATGCTACTTATGGCCAAGGAGGAAGTTCGCAATTAGCAGCGGAATTGTTTATGCAATCGGCCGACATTCGTATGACGGCGGTGCCATATCAGGGCGCGGCACCCGCTGTACTCGGGTTGATGCGTAGTGATGTAGATGTCTTCTTCGATTCGATCCCGTCCTCGTTGCCAAACGTTCTCGCCGGTAAGCTCAAAGCACTCGCTGTCACCAGTCTGAACCCTGTGGCGGCTGTTCCTGATGTGCCGACCATGGCCGAATACTTTCCAGACTTCGAGTTCATGGTTTGGCAAGGAGTCGAAGCACCCGCGGGGACTCCAAAACCAGTTATCGATCGCTTGCATGCAGCAATTGTTAAGGTGGTTGCTAACCCAGCTATGCAACGTAGGCTGAACGGCCTAGGTGCTTTCGGTGTTACCAGCGAAGCTCCCGAGGATTTCGAAAAGCACATTATTCGTGAGCGTGAACGCTGGGCCGAGGTCATTAGTCGTGCGGGAATTGCAAAGATAAAGAATTAAACCCTAAGGAAACGGGCTTTTATTCAAGGTAAGTCAACGTCAATATTCTGTGAATTGCATGTGTACGGACTTTAAGCCTAGAAAGGGTGTTTCCGGTCGAACCAGGCAAGAGCATGTTGCATCGTTCTGGGCTGCCTCAGCGCGTGAAAGGTGCCGTCCCTCACGGTTGACCAGTAGTCTAGATGTAGATGTTGCGATTATTGGCGGCGGATTTACTGGCTTATCGGCTGCCCACTATTCAAATCTTTCGGGGTGTTCTGTTGCAGTTCTGGAGGCTAACCAGATTGGTTGGGGAGCCAGCGGGCGAAATGGGGGCAATGCGGTCCCGCGGTACAAACCAACATTTCCAGAATTGGAGAATAGGTACGGGAGAGATATCGCGATCGGTATGTATCGAACAGCACATGATGCGCTGGCCACGCTTGAACAGATTATCAATCATCATGCTTTGGGCTGTGATTTTGTGCGCTGTGGGTTGCTCACGCCGTTAGTAAGTGAAAATGATATTACTCGATTTGAGCGTGACGCTGAATGGCTCCGAAGGCATATTGGTGATACCGCCCCTAGTATGTTGAATAGACAGGAAACAGCTTATGCGCTGGGGACTGAATTCTATACAGCATCGTATCTAGAGCCGCGCGCAGCAGCCCTGCACCCGTTTGAATATTGCCAAAGCTTGGGCAGTGCCTTGGTAAGATGTGGTGTGTACCTTTTCAGCGAAACACCGATTCTGAGTTGGAGAAGTAACGATGGATATATTTATGCAAGAACGCCAGAAGGTTCTGTTAGGGCACGTCAACTCATAATCGCCACTAACGGCTATTCTGATTTAACCGCTGCAGGCCAAAGCATAGAAAAGACTATTGTTCCAGTTGCTTCAGCCATCATTGCTACACAGGTATTGGCAGAGGAGCTACGCACCACTATTTTGCCTGAAGGGCACGTGGTAACTGATGCAAAGCGGCTTACTAACTACTATCGCATATTAAGGGATGGGAGCCTGCTATTTGGAGGCCGAGGAGGTGCCTCCAGCAGTGATTCACCACGAATTTATGAAAACCTTAGGCGTAGCATGGTGCGAATCTTCCCCCAGCTCAAAGACTTGCCCATTAAATATAGGTGGTTTGGATTAGTGGCCGTCACGCTTGATAGCCTACCGTACATTGGCACGCAGCAAAAAAATATTCATTTTGCCTTGGGCTATAACGGCCGAGGCGTTGCGTTATCTGCATTGCTGGGCCGTGAGCTCGCACGACGAGCAACTGGCGAAGCAAGAGAAACCCTGGGTCCACTTAGTGAGCGACGTTTTGATCGCATTCCATTTCATGGGCTGCGTGTTCCTGCTAAGCAGCTAGCCATCAAGTATATGCAATTGGTGGATAAGCTTGGATTCTAATCTCATCTAATCTCAATAAGCGCGCAGTTTAACTGTAAGCGCCCAGCGAAGGCCGTTTTGATGAGCCAGACAAGGTAATTGACGGTGCTGACCGATTAAAGCGTCTCTCGGCGTTGGGCCACACGAAGTGACCGTGTTCGAGACGCTTTGCCAGCAGGCATATACCGTCACTGCTCCACCACAGCACCTTATGCGATCGCGCTTGCGATCCCGGAGCACAAATACATGGCCGCTGAAGGGATCCTCGTGCCACGATGGTCGCAAGCCCGTCTCTTTTGCTCGGTAGCGCGATCTATCCATTTTGATATAGCTGGTCAGCTGCGGGAGTTCCCCCGGCTCCGATCAGGCCCCAGGCGCTGGATCATGATCGGAGGAGAATCCGTGTGGATGATTCGGTTGTCAGCGAACCGTCGCAACCAAACGTTAAAAACTGCTTGAAGTCGGGGAGACTATCCGCTTATAAATGACGCGGTTGTTACTGATATCTTCGCGGCACGTATTCCATCCACGTCCTTTCCCTGACCGGGCTGCCGTTTTGCCGCAGCGTTTTGGTGAATGTGATGTGGAAATAGGTGGCGTCCGATTCGATCTGGGCGAGTGTCGAGAGGTCTATTTCATTGCCCGCGATGGTGAACACGTTTCTGCGCTCGCCCCGAAAACGGGCGTTGGCAGGCGTGGCGTCATTGACCTCCCATTGGTACGGCTCTGTGGAATAGTATTTGTTGTTGTGAAGGGTCCAGGTGGTGTTGCTGGCGGTGGTGAATATGGAGTCACCGGTTTGTTCATTGCGAACGCTTTTGAAAACCGGGCCCGTTGCTTTGCAGCTTTTTGCCAAATGGGGCCTGATCACTCGGGTCGGGCGGAGGCAGGACGCAGATTTGGCTGGTTTCGTTTCTCGCGGGGACTACCGGCAATTCAAGCCATGTATCGGCGCCCAAAAAAAGACTGGTGAAGCCGGGCGTCGGGCTGGGCCAGATCATGGGAAACCGGGCATTGGAGACGGCCAGACGGATGTGGTGGCCGGGTTTGACGCGCCATGTGGTGAAGTGAGTCGACGTGGACAGCGTCGTCGGTTCGTTGGGTATCAGCGCTTCAGGCACAAGTCGTGAAAAACGTTGGGAAGGGTTGATGATCGCACCGCTGATCAGGGACACTTGGCCATCCGGAGACACATCTTCCAGACGCACTGTCCATTGGTAGAATGGGGCGTCTGCGGCTACACGCAAGCGCACTTGCGGCATGCCCATGATTTCCAGGGCTTCGGTTAAAGGGGCAGAGTCGTAGACCAGGCTGTGGGCGTCATCGGCGGCCATGTCGCCTGTTTGTTCGCCCCACCATCCGCCGGCAGCCATTCCGGCGCCGGCGCGGTAGCGCAGGCCCTCGACACTGCTTTGCGCGGAAGGCGGATCATCCAGTTGTTGCGTCGTTTGCGGGTACAGGCGCCGGATGGTACTGCCGCCCACCGGCCATTGCTTGTCGCAACGCCAATAACCCGGGATGGTCGCCAGATCGGTGGTAGGAGCGCGCTCGGTGCGCATGAATGTCATTCGGCGGGGTTCGTCCAGAATCCCGTTGTCGATGCCTGTGAGCCAGTAATCCCGCCAGCGCAATGCCTTCTGCCGCCATTCGTAGTTGGGGCCGGCTCCCCGTATTCAAGCCATGCGTGATTCCAGGGTCCGATTTCCGCAATGGTCGGTGCCTTGGAAGTTTCGCTGACTTCCATGACGAAATCACGGTAGCCATCGAGTAATCCGCCAATCAGATAGGCCGGCACTTCCAGCGGTGTTTTGAACTTGAGCGATTCTTTACGCCAGAAGTCGCTATCTTGCTGCTGGCGCAGCCAGGTGAATATCCAGGGCTCCCTGTCGAAGCGGTTTTGGAAATATCCTTCGTCAATGCGGTACACAGGGTTCTGCGGCATTGAGTTATCGGTATCGATCTGATGTGTATAGGAATCGATGTGCAAGGCACCGTCAATATAGTGAACGTCGTTGTAAAACAGGTCTATCGACCCGTGAGCTGCAATAATGGCTTTAAGCGCCGGCGATTTTCTGTGGCTGCCATCAGCGAGTTGAAGGCGCTCCATGAAATGCCATACATACCCACATTGCCATTTGACCAACTCTTATTGGAGAGCTGTGCAATTAGTTCTTCAGCATCAGAAATATCGGCTTCGGAATACTCGCTTTCAGGGATGGCGCCCCCGCTTCCCTGCGGGGCAATACGCAAGCAAACGGAGGCACTGAATGCTCAAACCTCTGCCGTTGACGCTAGTCGCGTCCGGTTGTACATCAATACAACCGGTCCAGCGTGTCCGAAACGACCTATACCGGCATGGGCGGGGTAGTTTGACTTTTGGCGGACAATCCCGATTGCTGTCCGATATTGACGGGACACCCCAGCGCCGCCATCACTGGAAGCTATCCTCGATGCAAAAAGAGCGATTGCACCAGTACCTGGCCCAGTCGCCCGTGCTGCGGGCGCTGTATTGCGCCAAACAGCAACTGAATGGATTCCTGGTCATGAAGAACCTGAAGGCCAAGCGCGCCAAACGTATGCTGCCCCAGTTCCTGTCCTTGATACGCCAGTTTGAGCAAAGTCCGGCCAAAGCGCTGGCCGCTACGTTAAGATCATGGTTGGAGCCCATCGTACGCATGTGGCGCTTCACCAAGTCCAACGGCATCACCGAGGGCTTCCACACCAAAATGGAGATGCTCTCACGTAGAGCGTACGGATTCAGGAATTTTGAGAATTACCGCATGAGAGTCTTGGCTCAATGCGGTTGGAATGGTGTAATTAACCGAGTTTGATGAATACCCTGATCCCCCGTTATGGGGAAGAGCCTGCGGTTGGAACGGTGTAATTAACCGAGTGTAGTGAATGCCCATCCCCAATAGTGGGGAAGAGCCAAAAATTGGAGGCGCAACTCGGAATCGAACCGGGGTACACGGATTTGCAATCCGCTGCATAACCACTCTGCCATTGCGCCGCAGACCTACAATGCGCGGGGAAGGGCTGTTGCCTGCCGCTAGCATTGGCGCGGAAAATGATTGCCGCTGCAAGTCAAGAACGAGATTCTACACTATTATCCAAGAGGGCGTCCGGCCCGGGTCGGGCGGACTTGCATTATCATAGTCGGTCGTGCGCCGGGCGATGGATGGAATGCGGACGGGCCGACCGATTCCAACGGCGGCGGGGCATGGTCCGAGGCATGATTTTTATTGGGAAGGGGAACTCATGGCTATAAATCCTGCGGTCGCGGCTCCTGCCTCCGACCAAGGCCTTGCGGAACGGACAACGATGGGGGTGCTGTTCGCCATCAGCCTTTCGCACATGCTCAATGATCTGATGCAATCGGTCATCCCCGCTATTTATCCGGTATTGCGCCAGGAATTCGCCTTGACCTTCGCCCAGGTCGGCCTCATCCAGCTAACCTTCCAGCTGACCGCTTCCGTGCTGCAGCCGGTAGTGGGTTCTTATACCGACAAGCGGCAGCGGCCCTTTTCCCTGGCTTCGGGCATGGCGTTCACCCTGATCGGCCTGCTGATGCTGTCGTTCGCATCCTCGTATCCGGCGCTCCTGGTGTCGGTGGCGCTCATCGGCATGGGTTCGGCCATCTTCCACCCCGAGGCGTCGCGCGTAGCGCGCATGGCCTCCGGCGGGCGGCATGGCTTCGCGCAATCGCTGTTCCAGGTCGGCGGCAATTTCGGCAGCGCCATGGGGCCGCTGCTGGCGGCTTTCATCGTCGCCTCGCGCGGGCAGGCCAATGTCGCCTGGTTCGCTCTGGTCGCTCTGGTCGGGATGATGGTGTTGACCCGGGTCGGCTTCTGGTACCGCGAGCAGCAGCGGCGGCCTAAGGCCAAGCGGGCGATTCCTTATGTCGAACTGCCCCAGCGCCTGGTGACCCGATCGCTGATCGTGCTGGGCTTGTTGATGTTCTCGAAGTTTTTCTACATGGCGGGCCTGACCAGCTATTACACCTTTTATTTGATCGAAACCTTCCACGTTTCCGTACAGCAGGCGCAGATATATCTGTTTGTCTTCCTGGCCTCGGTTGCCGCCGGCACCATCATCGGCGGTCCCGTGGGCGACCGCCTGGGCAGGAAGCTGGTGCTGTGGGTCTCCATCCTGGGCGTATTGCCCTTCACGCTCGCGCTGCCTTATCTCAATCTGTTCTGGACTTGCGCATTCTCGGTCGTGATCGGCTTGGTGCTGTCTTCCGC
>Ga0180220_1001113_pt1 | contig 21708 bp, 20 predicted proteins | sample eDN5th37CBELigBY_FD_151335 | JGI IMG/M metagenome (GOLD analysis project Ga0180220, IMG submission 151335) | Enriched backyard soil microbial communities from Emeryville, California, USA - eDNA 5th pass 37_C BE-Lig BY (version 2) (version 2) | ecosystem: Environmental > Terrestrial > Soil >...
CAGGTAAGCTTGTGCAGCGCGGATGTTGCCGAAGACACGGATGTCGGCGGCGTTGCCGGTCAAGTGATAGGATCGCGGCGCACCGCCCACCCGGCGATTGTGCTTGCGGCTCCGGCAGGTGGAGTTCACTCTGACTTTTGCGATATTTGCGGCGATATGGTTGATCGCGGCCCTGAGAGTGGGCGCGAGGCAGTCGGCGCTAGCGGTCCAGTGGACGCCGCCACCGGTGGCCGGCTCCGCGGGCGCGCTAGGGATCGGGGTCGGGCCCAAACTGGCCAGTTTCACGCGGTTCGATTTCTTGCGGTGCGAACGTTCCTTTTGCGGCATGTAGGCGCCGAGCTTGTTCGGTTTCGGGAAGTTGCGCGCCGACACGACCGGTTTGGCGAAAGCAGTTCGCAGCCAATCGTCTCCGCCGTCTGCGCGGCTCACGCCGGGCGCGGCTAACAGGGCGCACGAGCTGAGTGCCAGGGCGACCAGGAGGCGCCTGCCAGCACGCACACAAACGGCCTCACCGGCTCCGCACGCGGAGCCGCGCATCGAACTCACGATACTCATTTTAAGATGTTCCCCCGATTGCCCGGCTGACGTCTGGACAGCAGTCGGCCGCCGTCTAAGGGCTTACGTGCTCTCTTTGAGCAAAAATGGCGGCGGACAAGGAGCGGCTAGACGCAGTCTTCGGGCGTTGGCGTAATCCAATCGCTAGGGTTGCTGCTTGCCCAGAATCAGCACGCGAACTTCACGATCTACGGTTCGCATCATGCACTGACGCAGTCCGGCCCGCAGGATGCGAGGCAGATCTGCAGGGGAAGGGATCGGCAGTTGGCGCCGCACTGTCAGACGTCAGCGTCCCCCCGGGCGGGATAGAGGCGTAATCGTCAGTTGTGGCCGGATTTTGGCTGGCTCACCGAGTGAAAATGGCAAGATTTCGAAGGCTTAGGTTAAGAGCCGCTGAGAGCGGTTGAGCTCGACCTCTCAAAAGGCTGTCCGACTAGGGATCAAACTCCAGACAAGTGCCATTACGAGAAGGGCCACTGAAAGCCATGCGGAGCGCAGGGCGAACGCCAGGAGAGCTTCCTGTCTTGCCGTGCTGATGATGGCCTGGGCTACGGCCGGTTGCGGGCGCTCAGCCGGCTCGAGCATCTGCCACAGCTCGGTTCGCTTGTAAGGTGTCGAGCGGGCACGCCAGCCCATGCCCATCAGGACGAAGCACATCAGGAGGCAGCTGTATCCGCCGGCGCGGAGGGCATTTTCGAATTGGTAGGAAAGCCCGATCATGAAGGTGGCGATGGCCAGCATGGCAAACCCGCAACCACGCGCCACGCACGAATGGGCAAGCTGTTCGATCCTTTCCATGTCGCACACTCTCGCGCTGAACGCTCATGTCCGCACCGAGATGGATACGACTTTAGTCTAATTCCGTTCCAATTGGGAGATGCGCGAACCGAAAGACAGGAAAATGTGATCAGCACCTCGGGAGGGAGCCCCGGAACGGCGCGGCACGGGCCAGTGCCCGCCGGCAGTGAGCGTGCCCCGCGTCGTCAAAAGTGGCTGCCGAGATGACAGTCCCGGCTTCAGCCTGCGGCCATCGACCAGAATGAGGGAAGTGCGAGCAGCAACACGCCGGCCAACCAGATGCCGAGCGAGGCAGCATTGCTTTCTTGCAAACCACGAAAGCGCTCGTAAAGCGCCGCCGGGATACCCGCGATCAGCAGCGTCATGAGTGAGATGAAAATTGAGGTAATGTAGAAAAGGACGAGCGGCGTGGACAGCAGCGTGCCGGCGATGAACGGCTTCAGCAGGATGAACACGGGGTCGAAGTAAGGCGAGAAGTGCATCCCGTTGATCACTGAGACGCCTGCGGTCGCGACGAGCAGAACGTCCCGCTTGAGTAGGTCCTCTCTATCCTCAGCTTGCGCCATCGGTCGTCAAACTCCCACCGAGGCGGACATGCCTGCAGCCACGCAGGTCAGAAACCAGAACATGCGCGCCGCCATCAACCAGACGATGGCAAAGACCATCACGAGCCCGTTGGGAACCACAGCCGGCGTGATAACCCGGACAGCTTTCAGAACCGGATCGGTAATCGACTGGAACACTCGCAGGATCACAGCATCGGGCTTTTTCTGGAAGAGCAGGGATAGCAAGTAGCGTCCGATCAACGTGTAGATCAGCGCGGCGAGAATGAAGTTCGGGATGTGGAAATACCAGTAGGTGAAGAAGCTCTCGGTAACCGACATCACGGGATCCGATTAGGTCTTTACAACTTTCTGGCAGAAATGAAGGGCGGGGTGCAAGACCCCGCCCTCCGTTTTCGACTTGATGCGTCGGGCTGCCATCAGTGCGCTGGCAGCGCGGCGTCCTTGTCGCGGATGATGGTCTGACCGCGCGGCCGCCGCGTGGCATCGACCATGTCCTGAACCTCCTTCGAGGGAGCGGCGGTCAGGAGCGAAACGATCCAGATCGCCAGGAACCCGACCGGCAGGCCGAACAGCGCCGCCGAGATGTTCCTGACACCCCACCAGTTCGCGACCGTTTGCGCGTGCTTGTCGAGTGCCACCCAGGCCGCGCTCTTGGCTGTTTCATCCGCCGCGTTCATCCAAGCCGTCTTGAGCTCGGCGAACTTGGCTACGGCCGCCGGAGAAGCGGTCGAGAGCCAGCTCCAGGTCTCGTAGAAGTGGACGGCGAAGTAGCGCGTACCGACCAGGTAGTAGACGCAGATCCCGAACCCGAGGATCATGCCTACGATGCACCCGGCCGTATTGGCCCGCTTCCACCAGATGCCTAGCACCAGCGCCGGGAAGATGCCCGCGGCTGCCAGCGAGAAGGCCCAGGCCACCATCGACAGGATGTCGGCCGGTTTAGTGGATGCGGTGTAGGCAGCGGCAACAGCCACCGTCACCAGGAGTATACGGGCGACGATCAGGCGGCGCGTTGTCGGCGCGTTGCGGTCGAGCATCTTGTAGTAGATGTCGTGGGACAACGCGTTGGCGATGGCGAGCAGCAGGCCGTCGGCGGTCGACAGCGCTGCGGCCAGGCCACCGGCAGCGACGAGACCGGCGATCACGTACGGCATGCCCGCGATCTCCGGCGTGGAGAGCACGATCACGTCCGTATTGATCGAGAAGTCCTGCAACCGGATGACGCCGGGGTGGCCGGCAATCTGGCTGCAAGCCGCCTTGATCGCATCGACGCTCACCGCGTCCGCGCCGCAGATCTTCACGAGTCCCAGCACCCCGTACGTAAAGAGCCAGGGCCGGACGGAGTCTAGATCGCGACCGATGACGGTCGAATAGACCTCGAGCTTCGAGAAGGCCGCATAGGCTGGCGCCGTGAAGTACAGCAGGAAGATGAAGAACAGCGACCAAGCCACCGACTTGCGCGCTTCACGCACCGATGGCGTGGTGAAGTAACGCATCAGGATGTGCGGCAGCGAGGCTGTGCCTACCATCAGACACAGTATCAGGGCGAAATAGTTGAGCGGATCGTATGTGGTGAACGGCTTGATGTGCGGTTTGAGCGTCTGTGCCGTGGCCAGACCGTTGCTCAACATGTTCTGTTCCAGCGCACCGATGTCGCGGAGGGCCTGCCCGTAGGTGAGCTGAGGCACCGGTATGCCGTACTTCTGCGTGGACAGGATGACGACCGGCAACAGGTAGGCAACGATCAGCACGATGTACTGCGCCACCTGCGTCCAGGTCACCGCCTTCATACCGCCGAGCATCGAGCAGAGCAAAATGCCCACGAGGCCGACATAGACGGCCACGGTGAAGTCCATGCCGAGGAAGCGCGAGGCAATGATGCCTGTCGCATAGATCTGCGCCGTAACATAGGTGAACGAGCAGCAGATCAGCACGATGACGGCGAGAAAACGGGTGAAGTTTCCGCCGTACCGCTCCGCAAAGAAGTCGGGCACGGTAAAGGCGCCGAACTTGCGCAGGAACGGCGCGATCAGAATGGCCACCAGAACGTACCCGCCTGTCCAGCCGAGCACGAAGGCAAGGCCATCGTATCCCAGCAGGAAGAGGGTGCCGGCCATGCCGACGAACGACGCGCCCGACATCCAGTCGGCGCCGGTCGCCATTCCGTTATAGACGGCTGGAACGCGCCGGCCCGCCACATAGTACTCACCGACTTCCGTCGTGCGGGAAATGATTCCAATCACGGCATAAACGGCGATCGTCAGGAACACGAAGCCGTAGCCGATCCACTGGTTAGGGACGCCAAGCTGCTCGAGAATGGCGAGAAAAATGACGAACGCGAAAAAACCACCTGTGTAAAGGCCATAGATTTTGCCGAGATTGGAGATGAAATCTCCTTTCGCGGCCTGTGCTTGATCAGCCATGGTCGCGCCCTCCTCACTCGTCCTCGGCCACGCCTTCTTCGCGATCGATCTTGTCCTGCGCCGAGGCGAAGACAAAGAGCATCACGACGAAAGCGATCAGTGATCCCTGCGCGGCCATGTAGAAGCCCAGCGGGAAGCCCAGGAATTCGATGTTATTCAGCTGGTTCACGAAAAAGTGGATGACAAAGCTGAAGAACACCCATAGCGCGAACATGGTCCACATCAAGGTGCTGGTTCGTCGCCAATACCTGTCCTCGCCCTGTTCCATTAGTCGTCTCTCCCTAAATAGCGCCAGGAGCGCCTAGCCCGTTTCATGGGAAGGGCACCGGCCAGCAAGGCGGAGTCCCCCCCATCGTCGGACAGGTTAAGGAGTCGCTAATCTGAGAGTAACCCTGACTTTAGAATGATCCGGCCAGGGTCAGTGTTGCAGGGATGCAATGCTCCAATCCGGTTTCCAGCACTCGATGAGCCTGCTGGGCTGGCTGACAGACCGATGGCAACCTGCGATGCTTACGTCATTTTAGAGCCGGCCATGAGCGCCCCAAATGACTAAGCCCGTCAATTCCAATTCGACCTACGCGACCCCGCTTTTGGCGCTCGATGCAGTCGTCATCGATCTCGAGGCGACCGGATTGGACGCCCGATATGCCCGTGCCGTGCAGATTGGAGGCGTGAGAATCTCGAACGGCCGAATCCCAGATGAGGAAAAACTCGACCTTCTCGTCAATCCGGGAATTCCAATGCCTCCAGCCGCTACCGCAATTCACGGCATTACCGATGCGGACGTGAAAAGCGCGCCACTTTTTCCAGAGATCATATCGAGAATAGAGGCCTTCGTTGGTGACTCCATCGTGCTGGGGCACACGATCCGTTATGACCTCAGTATTTTGAAGCGCGAGTATGAGCTGTCCAATCGTGAGTGGCGGCCGCCTCGCGCTCTCGACGTTCGTGCTTTGGCGCGGTTGGCTGCGCCGACCCTTGCGAGCCATAGTCTCGAATCGTTGTGTGACTGGCTGAATGTGCCGTTGGTTGGCCGCCACACCGCCGTCGGCGATGCAGAAACGACGGCTCGGCTGTTCTTGGCACTTGTGCCCTTGCTGCGCGAGCGGGGCATTCGAACCGTGGCGGAGGCGGAGGCTGCAATTCAGCAGTTGGCGGAGGCCGATGCGCGCGCAGCCGGCGGTTTGATAACGGAGAATTTCGCGGCAAAGCCGCCGGAGCACCTGGCTCGGATCGATACCTTCCCCTACTGCCACCGCGTTCGCGATGTAATGACGGTGCCGCCCGTATTCGCGGACTGTGAAATGACGGTAAGAGAAGGCATTCGCCGGCTGCTCGAGAAGAAAGTCAGTTCTGTCTATATTCAGGACAAGTCGGGCGAGCTCGGAATAGTTACAGAGCGTGACATGTTGCGGGCGATTGGTGGTGGGCCGGAGGCGGGGCTTGACAGGCCGCTTGCAGCGATCATGAGCAAGCCGCTGCAATCCGTTCCTGAGGACGCCTTCGTTTACCGCGCGATTGGACGACTCAATCGACTTGGGTTTCGCCATTTGGCTGTCCATAACAACCTAGGAGAAATCGTCGGCGCGCTGACCACTCGTAACCTTCTGAGGCACCGGGCGCGTGCGGCCATAATGCTGGGCGACGAAGTCGCCAGCGCGGCAAGCGTTGAGGCTCTTGCAGCGGCCTGGGCGAAGCTACCGCTGATAGCGCGATGCCTCGCAGCGGAAGATATTGACCCGCGAGACATCTCGTCATCAGCGCCGAGATTCGCAACATCACCTCTCGGGCCGCCGAGCTTGCAGAGGAGAAGCTCGCCAATGACGGCTTCGGCCCGCCGCCATGCCGCTATGCGGTTCTAGTATTGGGTTCGGCAGGCCGAGGCGAAAGCCTGCTGGCAGCCGATCAGGACAACGCGATCGTCTACGAGACCGGAGTTGAGGGCGGGCCGGAAGACCGCTGGTTCGAGGCGCTCGGCACCGAGATGTGCCAGATCCTGCACGAGGTCGGCGTGCCTTTGTGCAAGGGTGGCGTCATGGCCAAAAATCGCGCTTGGCGCATGAGCCTGGCGGACTGGAAGGCGACCATCGACAACTGGGTTCACCGGCAACGTCCGGAAGATCTGCTCAGTACGGATATCTTTTTCGACGGAGTGCCCGTGCACGGGGACATCTCGCTGGGCGAGGTCATTTGGCATTACGCATATGACCGCGGCCACGCGGCACCCGACTTTCAAAAACTGCTCATCGAAGTCGCGCGGCAGCGTACGCCGGCCTTCACGCTGTTCGGCAGCATCCGCATCGATGAGAAGGGACGTATCGATCTCAAGAAAGCCGGGCTCATGCCGATCTTCACCTGCGCGCGCGTGCTCGCGATCCGGCATGATGTGCGCGCCAGATCGACGCCGGACCGCCTGAGGGGTGTCGCGGCGATGGGTATCGGTTCCGAGCAAGAGATTGAAGAAATCATCGACGCCCACCGCATCATTCTCGGCGCCATGCTGAGCCAGCAGATCGCAGATTCCGAAAACGGGGCGCCGCTGTCTGCCCGCGTCAATCCGGACCGGCTAGGCAAGGCCGGCAAACGCCAGCTCGGCAAGGCGCTGGGCAAGGTCGATTCCATAATCGACCTCGTGAGCGAGGGGCGGTTCTAACGACCGCCTCCGAATGCGGATTCCTTCGCCTTCAGCAATGCGACGACCACTGAGTTGACGGGAGTGGCAACACCAACCTTTGCGCCTTCGCGCGGAATCGCCCCATTGATGTTGTCGATCTCGGCGCGGCGTCCGGCCAAGTGGTCGAGCAGCATGGATGGGCGGGCGTTGAGAATCTTCTGCCCGAACGCGCGGACGTAGGCGACTGGATCATCGAAATCGAGCGCAATGCCCTTGGCGCGCGCCACCTGAAAGGCCTCGTTGGCACAGGCGGCGCAGATGCTCCAGGCGCTCGGGTTTTCCTGCGCTTCTCCCACCCTCAGACCTGTCAGCGCGCACGGCCCGGAGTAGGTGACGTTGCAGATCAGCTTTTCCCAAACCATTTTGTGGATGTCGCTGAAGGTCAGCACTTTGAAGCCGCCCGCGCGCCAGGCTTCGGCAACCGCTTCAAGCCGCGGCGTCAGCCCGCCGTCCATTTCGCCGAGCCGTAGAAACTCCATCCCATTGTGATGTGAGTGCCCCGGAGCTTTCATAGAGGCACCGAATCCGCCGACGACGCCCATCATGATGCGATTGGAACCGATGATCTCCGCGACGGCATCGGCGCTCCCGAGGCCGTTCTGGATGGTCAGGATTGGCGCGTTGTCCTTCGCCATTCGAAGCGCCGCGTGCGCGGCTTCCACTACGCCGTCGTGCTTCGTGGCGATGATCACGAGGTCAGCATCGCGGACATCAGCAGGGTTGGTGGTGGCGTTAATTCTGACTGTGCGGTCGCCGGAAGCGCCCTCGACGCGCAAGCCTTTTTCCCGGATGGCGTCGATGTGCTCCTTCCAGACGTCAACGGCCCAGACGTCATGGCCGGCACTGGCGAGCAAAGCAGCGTAGACCGACCCCATGGCGCCGACGCCGATAATCGCGATTTTCATGATATGCTTTCCTCCAGGGAAGCGAATGTAAGCATCCGTAGAAGCTGATTGGCAACCAGCCGCGACAAGTTTGGATGCCGGACAAGTCTCATCGAGGGAACCGAAGCGGGCGCGAGGTTCTATCGAGAGATGAGGCGATGCGAATGATGAAAACGGGCGACGGCCTGAAGTTTTGGATGCGCAAGCTCGACGCTGCCTCGCGGGTTGGATGGCAGGGTGGCCTTTGGCTGCGGCCGGCGCTGGCACTCGTGTGCCTCTTCGTCGGCCTCGTGCTTGCCTCGGTCCAGCCGGGCATTGGACAGCAGCAGGCGAGTAGCGGCCCCGTCCTCGTCTTCGACGTCAAGGGCGTGATCGGCTTCACGTCGGCCGATTATCTGAAGCGGAGCGTGCAGCGCGCGGAAGCGGAGAACGCAAGCCTCATCATCATGCGCATCGACACGCCAGGGGGGCTCGTGTCATCGACGCGAGAGATGATCCAGACGATCCTGGCCTCGCCCATTCCGATCGTCGGCTACGTGGCGCCCAGCGGTGCGCGCGCGGCGAGCGCAGGCACCTACCTTATGTATGCCTCACATCTCGCGGCTATGGCGCCGGCGACGCATCTTGGTGCTGCAACACCAATCCAGATGAGTGCCCCAGGCACAACGCCGCCGACCGAACCTTCTAAGAACGATAAGAAGGACGATGGCCAGGCGGGGGCGGCCGAACGCAAGCTCATGAACGACGCCGTGGCGTATCTGCGCGGGCTGGCAGAGCTGAGGAATCGCAATGCCGACTGGGCAGAAAAGGCCGTCCGCGAAGGCGCGACTCTGACATCGACGCAAGCGCTTCAGGAAAACGTCATCGAGATCTTGGCGCCCAATCTCCGAGAGCTGCTTGATGCTGCCGACGGCAGAACCGTGACGACCAGCGCCGGGACCGTGACACTCGCAACCCGCGACAAGCGTATCGTTCAGGTCGATCCCACCTGGCATATGCAGGTTCTGCAGGTAATTGCCGATCCCAACGTCGCATTCATCCTGCTGCTGATCGGCATCTACGGGATCATTTTCGAGCTGCTGAACCCCGGCGCGGTGTTCCCGGGCGTCATCGGTGGCATCAGCCTGGTCCTGGCGCTCACGGCGTTGACGGTGCTGCCGACCAATCTCGGGGGCGTGGCCCTCCTGCTTTTAGGCATCGGCCTGTTGGCGGGTGAGGCTTTCTCGCCGGGCTTCGGGGTCATGGGCATCGGCGGCATCGTTGCTTTCATCCTCGGCGGCCTGTTTCTGTTCGATCCGGACCAGGTCGATATCGAGTTCACCGTCTCGATGCCGCTCGTCATCGGCGCGGCCATTGCTAGCGCCGGCATCCTAGCCGGTGTGCTCGGCATGGCCATGCGCTCCCGCCAGCGCGTGGTGCGCACGGGGGCGGAGCAACTGATCGGGAGCAGCGGCGAAGTCGTTCAGTGGGCCGGTCATACCGGCCGCGTGCGCGTGCATGGAGAAATCTGGGCGGCACGATCCGGCTCCATGTTGTCGGAGGGCGACGCGGTACTGGTTACTGATCGTGAAGGACTGACGCTAATCGTAAAGCCGAAGCGCTGACGGGAGGACATGCCATGGACGCACTACTGACCAGTCTCGTCCCAATCATCATCATCCTGCTGATCCTGGCTTCGGCCATCAAGATCTTGCGGGAGTACGAGCGCGGCGTCGTGTTCACGCTCGGCCGGTTCTGGGGCGTGAAGGGGCCTGGGCTTATTCTCATCATCCCTGGCGTTCAACAGATGGTGCGGGTCGACCTCAGGACGCGGGTGCTCGACGTGCCCCCGCAGGACGTCATCTCACGTGACAACGTTTCGGTGCGGGTCAACGCGGTCATCTACTACCGGGTGATCGATGCCGAGCGAGCGGTCATCCAGGTTGAAGAGTTCGACGTCGCGACCAGTCAGCTTGCGCAAACGACTTTGCGATCCGTGGTCGGCCAACATGATCTCGATGAGATGCTGGCCGAGCGGGAGAAGATCAACAACCAGATCCAGGATATTCTCGACCACCAGACGGACGCCTGGGGGATTAAGGTCTCCAATGTCGAGCTGAAGCATATCGACCTCAACGAGACGATGGTGCGCGCCATCGCCAAGCAGGCCGAGGCCGAACGGCTGCGGCGCGCCAAGGTCATCGACGCCGAGGGCGAACTGCAGGCTTCGGAAAAGCTACGGCAAGCCGGCGACGTGCTCGCCCAGTCGCCGTACGCATTGCAGCTCCGCTACTTGAGCACGCTCGTCAACATCGCGGGAGAACGCAGCTCGACGATTGTATTCCCCGTCCCAATGGATCTGCTGGCCAACATCTCACGTTCCGGCAAGCCCCCAGTGACCGAGGAAACATCGCAGTAAGAAGCCTTAAAGAGTCTCAGGTCTTGTCAGGCCGAACGGCGAGCACATCGCACGGCAGCTTGGCAATCGCGCTCTCGGCAACGCTGCCGAGGATGGCGCGGCGCAAGCCTGTCCGGCCGTGCGTCCCAACCACCGTCAGGTCGATCTTCTCCTCGTCCACGGCTTGCTGAAGAACCGCGAGCGCCGATCCCTGGCGCACGATGTGCTCTATCTTCGGGGCAGCGACTCCGTATTCCGCTTTTACCAGCGAAAGCACGCCTTCGGAGAATTGGCGCAATTCCTCCAAACGCTTGTCGACAGCCTGCTGGCTGGCGTCAGCGCCTTTCAGGAAACCCGGTAGACTGCTCTCGAACGCATTGACGAGCGTGAAACTGGCAGATGGGAAAGCCGCAAAGGCGAACTTCAACGCCTCGGCCGATTCATCTGAGAAATCGGTTCCGACGAGGATGGTCTTGTACGCCCCGTCCGCCGGGGTTTTGACGACGAGCACGGGCCGGCTGCCGAAGCGGAGCACACGGTCGATGGTCGACCCGAGCCATTCATCGCCGATGATAAGTTTGTGATGAACGCCGCAGATCACGAGATCGGCATCGACCGTCACCGCAGTATCGTTGATGACGTCGTAGATGCTGCCAGGCTCGATGCGCACTTCCACCGACGTCTCGCCGTGCGCCGCAGCCTCTGACACCTGCTGTATGATCTGCTCGCGATCGAGCCCGCCTTTGATCGCAATCTCGACCTGCAGCTCGCCCCTGGTCATGGCTTGAGCCACCAGGGTTTCCAGCGCTATTCTTGCCTGCTCCTTCAGGGCTTCCGAGTAAGCCGGTTCCAGCTCGTCGGGAACGACGTGGAGGACTGTCAAACGAGCCTTGTTCTGCAGCGCCAATTGAACTGCCCGGTCGAAAGCGCGCTCGGCGCGAATGGAGAGATCTGTGGCGACGAGCAGGCGGCGCAATTGTGATGATTGGGACACGGGCTATCCCTCCTTTCCCGGTAATATCGGCAAAATGCCCGACCAGGATAACGAGTTCCGAGCCGCGGCCAATGAGCCAAGTCAATATGAGCGCGGCATGCCGAGCACGTGCTGTCCGATATAGGCCAGGATCAGATTGGTGGAGATCGGAGCAGTCTGATAGAGGCGTGTCTCCCGCCACTTGCGCTCGATGCCGTACTCCCGTGCGAAGGCGAAGCCTCCGAAAGTCTGCATGCACGCCTCACCAGCGTGCCACGCTGCCTCGGAAGCAAGCAGCTTGCCCATGTTAGCTTCCGCTCCGCAGTCGCGCCCCGCAGCGAAGAGGGTGGCGGCTTTGGCGACGACGAGGCTGGCGGCAACGGCTTCTGCATGAGCCCGCGCGATGGGGAACTGGATGCCCTGATTCTGGCCGATCGGCCGTCCGAACACGACCCGGTCCCGGGCGTACTCGGCGGCGCGCCGGATGAAGTACCGCGCATCGCCCAGGCATTCCGCCGCGATCAGAATGCGCTCGGCGTTCATGCTGTCCACGATGTAGCGGAAGCCCTTACCTTCCTCGCCGATCAAGTTCTCGGCAGGAATCTCGAGATTGTCGATGAACACCTCACACGTGTTGTGATTGATCATCGCGTCGATCTTCCGAAGCTCTAGGCCGTGACCCTTGGCCTCCCGCAGGTCGACGATGAAGACGGAGAGCCCTTCGGAGCGCTTCCGAACCTGGTCTGCGGGTGTAGTCCGCGCCAGGAGCAGCATCAGATCCGACTGCATGGCGCGGCTCGTCCAGACCTTCTGGCCCGTGACGATGTAACGATCTCCCTTCTTCTCGGCGCGGGTCTTGAGTTGGGTGGTGTCGCTGCCCGTCGTCGGCTCCGTCACGCCGAAAGCCTGCAGCCGCAGCTCGCCCGAGGCTATGCCCGGCAGGTACTTGCGCTTCTGGGCGTCGGAGCCATACCGCAGGACCGTACCCATCGTGTACATTTGGGCATGGCATGCAGCGGCGTTGCAGCCCTGCTCGTGGATGGTTTCGAGAACGGCGCAAGCGGCGCTGAGAGGCAGACCCGAGCCGCCGTATTCCTCCGGGATCAGTGCTGCTAGGTAACCAGCCTCGGTCAAGGCTTTGACGAACTCGGCCGGATAGGCTGATTCGTGGTCGAGCTTCACCCAATATTCGTTTGGAAAGTCTCCGCAGATGCGGCGGACGCCCTCGCGCAGCTCCTGCCACTCCTGTTCGACGGGAATTGTGATGGTCTCGGCTGCGCCCTCTGCCATGTCGTCTACTCGCAAAATAGATTTCCAGTTCAGCGTCCTTTGAAGTCCGGTTTGCGCTTTTCGTTGAAAGCGCGGATGCCCTCGATGCGGTCCTCGGTGCCGACGGCGCGGTTGTAGGCTTCGATTTCGAAGCTGTAGCCGTTGGCCCGGTCGAGATCCTCCGACTTGTCCATGGCCCGCTTGGCCTGACGGACGGCGACGGGAGCATTGGCGGCGATACGCTCCGCCGTTGCGAGCACCTCAGTCATCAGCTTGTCTGCAGGAACGAGCCTGTTGACCAGACCCCAGGCGAAGGCCTCTTTAGCGGTGAACGGCGTTGCCGTGAGAATCACCTCTTTCGCCCGACGGGTGCCGATGGCTCTCGGCAGGTTCTGTGTGCCCATGGCGCCGGGCATGATGCCGAGAGCGACCTCCGTCTGGGCGAATCGCGCTTCGGGTACCGCGTAGATGAAGTCGCAGGCCAGCGCGAGCTCGCAGCCGCCGGCATAGGCGGCACCGTTCACAGCGGCGATGATGGGAATCGGGCAGTCCATGATGGCGCGAATCGCCTGCTCGATAATGGCGTGCTGGCGGCGCCAAGCCTCATCGGACATGCCGTTGCGCTCCTTGAGGTCGGCGCCCGCGCAGAACGCCTTGTCCCCAGCGCCCGCCAGCACCAGGCACCGCGTCTCACCCTGATCGACGTAGTACGAGGCAAAACAGTCCCTGAGCTCGGTCATCAACTGGGTGTTCATGGCATTGCGGGCCTGTGGCCTGTTCATGGTGACCACGGTCACATGCCGGATCGGCTCTTCGAGGAGGAGGGTTTCGTATTGAGGGCGCATGACCTCACCCAAGGCTGACTGGTGCGTCACTTAGATACGGGAAACTGCCCTCAGTGGCTACCTGTGACGGCTTGTCAGATATCCCGTGGATACGGACGAATCAGACGTCCTAATCGGACGTAAAGGGGCGCGGCAAAAATTTGCCCGGTAAGGCAATTTTACACTTGCATAGAGGGGGCGTAGGGGTCATATCGGGGTCCTCCGTTCGTCCCCCTGCCCCAAAGGTCAAAGGAGTTCCTGGAACCCTAAAGGTAAGGAGCGGGCGGGTCACATCTGTCTACTGGTTGGGGAGGGTCACATGGCCTACGACGACACCCTCTTCCAATTGGGGATGGACTTGACTCGTTCAAGCACCGCCCAAAAGGAAGACTTTGGAAACGCGCCCGGTGCGCATATCGACGAGCAAGTGCGCGGGTCGCACGAGGACAGGAAGGACTTCTTCATAGAGCGCGATGGCGTCCGGTTCGCCGGTAGCCATCTGATCATCGACCTCTTCGGTGCGAAGAGGCTCGACGATTTGAAGCACATCGAGCGCACGTTGAAGCGGTGTGTGGAGATTGCGGGGGCGACCCTCCTGCACATCCACTTGCATCACTTCACGCCGAACGGCGGCGTTTCGGGCGTGGCTGTCCTTTCCGAGAGCCACATCAGCATCCACAGCTGGCCCGAGGCGGACTACGCGGCACTCGACGTGTTCATGTGCGGCGATGCCAAACCTCACCTGACGGTCGACGTGCTCAAGCATGCGTTCGATGCACGCCACGTGGTCGTGAAGGAGCACAGGCGCGGCGAGGAGCTGACGGAGCTGAGCTGGCAGGCGGCTTCGGATCGGAAGGCTCCCGACCGTGGCGAGAAGGTCCGGCAGGCCGCATAAGCCCGATCCGGACCCACGAGTTAACGATGGGGCGCGTACCGGCTTGGACGCCGTGCGCGCCTCATTCGCTGTTCAACGGGCGCGCAGCCCGTCGCGCCCAATCCAGGGAGTTAATTGCAGGCGCGAAACCTGCCGTTGCTGAAGGGAGGCTTGCCAATGAAGCGCTGGATCGAGGAGACGTTTCATCCCCACTGGCGTGTTCGCTTGGAGGCTGACAAGATCCTCCACGAGGAGAAAACGGAGCATCAGCACCTCGTCATTTTCGAGAATGCTACCTGGGGCACCGTGCTCATCCTGGATGGAGTGTTCCAGCTCACCACGCTCGACGAGTTCATCTATCACGAAATGATGGCTCACGTGCCGCTGATGGCCCTCGAGAGGCCGCGGCGTGTGCTCGTGATCGGCGGCGGCGACGGTGGCGTGCTCCGTGAGGTGCTGAAGCATCCGTCCGTCGAGAAAGCAACGCTTTGCGAAATCGACCGCAGCGTTATCGATCACTCGCTCAAGTACTATCCGCAGGTCTCGAACGGTGCGTTCGACAACCCTCAAGCGGACATCGTCATCGCGGACGGGTTGAAGTACGTGGCGGAGACCACTGAGCGCTTCGATGCGATCATCGTCGACAGCTCGGAGCCGATCGGCCCCTCGGCTGTGCTGCACACCAAGGAATTCTTCTCAGACTGCAAGCGGGCGCTGAAGCCCGGCGGCATTCTGGTGACGCAGAACGGTCTGCCCTTCCTTTGCCCCGAGCCGTTCGTAAATACGACCCGCATTCTGTCAGGGCTATTCGAGCGTTGCGCCCCGTTCCTGTGCCACCAGCCCTGCTACTTCGGCGGAGAGTTTGCGCTCAACTGGGGTTCCGACAATCCGGCGCATCTCGAAATCTCCGTTGAGAAGCTGGCTCGGCGGCAGAAATCGCGGGGCATCGAGACCCGTTACTGGACGCCCGCATTCCACGTGGCTGCCTTCGCTCTACCAGCCTACGCAGAAGAACTCGTTCGCAAAGCCGTGGACGAGGCCCGCGGGAAGAAGCCGGCCAAAACCGCAGCCAAGGCAGGAGCCGCCAAGCCTCAGAAAGCCACGGCCAAAACGCGGTAGGCCCTGGACCAAGTCTGAGGTGTGAGCGATTTGGGGCGGCAGGCTCTCGGTCTGCTGCCCCTAATGTTTTTGGCCATCTCCGTGGCCGCCGTGCCCGTGGTGCTCGTCTCCATGGCCGTGATGAAAGCTTCCATGGCCCGCTTCCGCGCTTCCGGGCCCTTTCGCGCCGAGCGGCTCGATGTTCGCCGTGACGGCGACTTCACCGGCCTTTTCGAAGATCAGCGTCAGATCGAGTGATTCGCCGACCTTCAGTGGCCGCTTGAGGTTCATCAGCATCAGGTGGTAGCCGCCGGGCTCGAGCGTGACGGATTGTCCAGCAGGCACATCGACCGTGTCCACGCGGCGCATGCGCATGACGCCGTCCTCGTGGATGTGATTGTGCAACTCGACCTGCTCGGCCACATCCGACTTGGCGCCCACGAGCTTGTCCGGACTGCCCTTGGCTGTGATTTGCAGGAAGGCTGCGCCGTTTCGCGCGCCACCGGGGGTCGCCCGCGCCCAGGCCTGTGATACGGCAACGTTGGTTTCTTCCGCAGCAGCGAATGAGCTCAGCAGCGGCAGCAACACCGCCGCGGCGAGAATCGTGAACTTCCGCATCGCTTCCCCTCAATCCGTGTTCCCGAACCGCCCTCCGGCGCGTGTTCGGGGCCAGTGATCGTGCCGAATTTCGGTCGTGTTCGGCTGCCTCATGATGTTGCAGCCCGGCACTCCTCGTCTGGTGGCAAGGGGTCGCAGTCCTTGTTGGCGACGCAAGCCTCCATGGCGCGGCGCAGCTCCACGGTATAGACCCCGTCCACCGGCCCAACATAAAGCCCAATGGCTGAAAGCCCACACTGATAGAGCTGGATCATACGTTCGCCCCCGAATCGCATGGCGGCGTCGTAGTCGCTTATGGCACCCGAGGGGTTGCCGGTTGCCTGACGGATGTGGGCCCTCGTGTCATAGGCGTGCGGACTAGTCGGTTGGAGCTCGAGCGACCGTTCAACATCCGGAAGTCCGGCCTCAGGTCGGCCGGACTTGAAGTAGGCCCAGGCCCTGTTGTTGAGCGCCACGGCGAAATCCGGAACAAGCCGGATCGCTTCGTTGTAATCCGCGATGGCCGTGTCGTAGAGCCCCTTCAACGAGTAGGCGAGCGCTCGCATGGCGTAGGCAGAGCCCAGCAGCTGACCAGCCACACCCGAGCGCTCGATAAGCTCCGTACAGCCAGCAATGCGCCGATCATTGTCGGACGAGAAGCACTCGTGGCCGTCAAGAGGGTCTGCGGCAGCCGCGGTCATCACCGCCAGGACCGCCGCCGATATGGCCGCTGCCCATACTCTCATGATCTTCTTCCTTTGTGCGCCCGCCGCCAAACTTGATGATCGTCTCCAATCGGAACCCGACAATTCGATGACACCTTGGCCGAGAGCCCTATGACGAGCCCCTTGCGGGAGGGTGGCCAAGGAGAAGGCTCCTGTCCAGCAACCGAGCAAAGAGCGGTCCTGCATTGTTGGGGATCAATGTTGCCGGCATGATGTTGCTCTAGCGTAACGCCGATACCCGCGGCGGCCGGGCGAGGCACCACTAGCGGAACTTGGCGAAGCAAAGCTTCGTTCTGTTTCAATGGCTAAAAGCTTCCATCGAAGAGGCTGGGCTGCCGAATTGGCGCACCTTGCCAGTCAGGGATGAATGGGAACGCTATGAGACGAGCCGACCTCATTGCGCTTGCGCAGTCGACCGGTTTTCCAAAAGTCAGCATCTATCTCCCGACGCATCTGAGCTATCCGGACATCGAGCAGGATCCAATTCGCCTCTCCACGCTGCTGAAAGAGGCCGACCAGAAGCTCGCGGCCGCCGGGGTCCGCCGACCAGAGATCGACGAGCTGCTCGCTGAAGCGCGTGGGCGGGTGCCGGCGGCCATGTTCTGGCGATACCAGGACCATGGCCTCGCAGTGCTCATCGAGGAGGGGAAAACAAAGTTCGTGAAGCTGCCCCAATCCGTTCCGGAGCTTGTGGTCGTCAGCCCACGGTACCACCTGCGCCCCATGATCCGCATGTTCCGCAATGGCGAGAAATTCGCGGTGCTGGCGCTTACTCGCGACAAGATCCGCTTCTTCGAAGGACGCGAACGTGAACTGCGGGAGACGGCCGTCGAGGGGATGCCATCCGGGATCGCCGAGATAACCGAGCACACCGAATTCGAGGACAATCTCGGGTTTCACGCTCGCGACCGCGGCGACCCGGCCAGCGGTCAAGGGGCGGGTAAATTCCATGCCCTGGGCGTCAGCCCCGAGGACTACGAAACGGTGGAGCTTCAGCGGCTGCTGCAGGAGGTCGCCAAAGCCGTCGATCGCCATCTGGCCAACAGCGAATCACCCCTAATTTTGGCCGGGAATCCGCGGATGATCGGCCACGCGCGCAAGTACCTGAGTTACCGACATATTACCCAGGAGACGATCCAAACCGATCCATTCGCCCTCGGAAGCGGGGAGCTTCACGCACAAGCATGGCGCATCGCCGAGCCTGCTATTCGGGCCGATCGCGAGAACGCGCGCCGGCGGCTGCGTGCCCAGCTCGAGGGAGCGCCGATCCCGGGCACGAAGGACGTCCAGACTTTGTTGCGGGAGGCAATTGCTGGGCGTGTAGAGTTCGTCTTCCTGGCGCCCGATGCGAACGTTTGGGGCCATTTCGATGAGGAATATCAGGTGCTTCGCATCGATCCAGAGCCTGCCCCCGACAACGAGGACGCGCTGAATCGGCTGGCGGTCGAGACCCTGATCCGTGGCGGTGACGTCTTCACGCTTCCCGAGGATCTACGGGACAAGGTTGGCCCTGCGGCTGGGGTGTTCCGGTACTGAGCCTGACGGCGGTCGAGGGCCACTTTGGCCAAATAGCGCCTACAAATAGCATTTCGGCCGCCCCATAGGGCGGCCGAAGTTGTTTGCGGGATAGCGACGATTTCAGGTCGGCTCAGGCACGTAGCGCAGCGGCCGGATGCGACGGACGCTGGTCGCTTGTGGCCCGCGTGGGCTCTCGTCGGCGGTTATCGTCAGCTCGACGGGATCTCCGATGCCCAGCTCCTCGAATTCAGGTTCTAATACTGCGTTCTTGTGAAAATAGACCTCGCGGCCGTCATTTACGGAAATGAAGCCGTAGCCTTGCTCGTGGAAAATGCTGGCAACCTGGCCTTGCGGCTTGCCGTCGTGAACCTTTACTTCGCCGTACTGCTGTCGGCGGCGCTTCTTCAGCTGGCGCTCGATCGCAGCGAAGCTATCCCGCACAGCCACGAGCGCGTCGGTATGGGCATTGACGTCGCCCGGCTTACGCCCGACTGCGAGCTCCGCACCGGGTACGCGAGCCTCGATCGAAACCTTGAACTGGCCGGAACCGCCGATGGGGCCATTGACGTAGACGTGCCAGCTCGTGATGTCGCTGTAGCGTTTCTGGAGCTTATCGACGTACTCGCGGACCTTGGACCTGATCGTTTCCGAAGGGTCCATGCCATGGAAAGACAGCTCGAGGTTCGCTTCGCTCTGATTGCTTCGCATCGCACCTACCTTACGTTTCGGTGCCGCTCGGCTGGCGAGTGCCGCCCGAGGTTTGCACCGTATTTGATTTGATTTGATACCGTCGCGGATCCTCAGCCATGCGGAAGATCAATTTCTCCGCTCCAATAGAGATAGGTATGAGGCAGAGGGTGTTCCAAGGCGGGTTTCTCGGGCCCGTCGGCGAACCGGCGAAACGCTGTAGAGTTTCCTTGGCTTCTGAAGAGTGGATTTGGTTGGCGGAAGAAGGGGATGGGTGCACTCGACGAGAAAGTTGCGATCATTACCGGTGCGGCTCGTGGGATCGGTGCCGCAACGGCCGTTCGCCTGGCGCGAGAGGGCTGGAAGCTCGTTCTGGCTGACATCGACGGCGCGGCCATGGAAGCGGTGGCAAAGCCGGCAAATGCCTTGACCGTCATTTGTGACGTTGGCGTCGAGGCTGACGTGAAACGCCTCGTGAAGGAGAGCCTTCAACGGTTCGGCCGCATCGACGCGATCGTTTCAAACGCCGGCATCAATCCAACAGGTCTTCTTTCCAAGCTCAGCCTCGAGACCTGGAACCGCGTGCTGGCGGTGAACTTGACGGCCGCTTTTCTTCTGGCCCGGAAGGCAGAGCAGGCCTTGCGAGATGCCAAGGGCGCGATGGTGCTGATTTCATCGACCCGGGCGCACATGTCCGAGCCGAATACGCTGCCTTATTCGGCCAGCAAGGGCGGCTTGGTTGCGCTTACGCACGCATTGGCGATGACGCTGGCGCCGGATGTACGCGTGAACTGCATCTCTCCCGGCTGGATCGATACGGGCAAATCGGGCCCGCTGACGCCGGAGGATCACGCGCAGCACCCGGTCGGCCGGGTGGGGCGCACGGAGGATATTGCGGCCGCTGTTGCCTACCTCCTTTCGGATGGCGCCGGGTTCATCACCGGCGCCGAGCTCGTTATCGACGGCGGCATGACGCGAAAGATGCTTTATGTGTGAGTTCAGTCGACGATAATTCCCGCCCCGCGGAACCCTCCGTCTACCGCAATGATTTCACCCGTGATGTAGCTGGCGCGTTTGTCATCCAGGAGGAAGCAGATGGTTTCGGCGATCTCCTCCGGCCGGCCGTAGCGGCGCATCGGGATGAAGCGTGACCAGGTCTCGCGATCCTCGGCAGAGTGGAGGTTTTGCACCAAGGGCGTATCCACCGGACCCGGCGCGACCGCATTCACGCGAATACCATAGCGGGCCAGGTCATTCGCCATCACCTGCGTCAGCACGACAACAGCGCCTTTGGAGGAACCGTAGGCGGACCGGCCTTTGGAGCCTCTAAGACCGGCCACCGAAGCGAGGTTTACGATAGCTCCCCTTTGGCGCTCTTTCATCCGGCGTGCAGCCGCCCGAGCCACGATGAATGTGCCGACCACATTGACATCAAGGATGCGGCGGAACAGGTCGACGGGCGTATCGAACACGTGTTTGTCGGCTGCGATACCCGCTGAATTGACGACCCCGACGATCGGCCCGAGTTCCTCCTCGATGCGCGTGATCTCGCGTTCGACGGCGAGCTCATCCGTGACATCCACCCTGGCAATGCGGGTGCCAGGACGGCTGCCCAAGCTCTGGCGGACTGCTTCGAGTGCGGCGTCGCCGACATCGAGGATCACGACCTTCCAGCCGTTCGCACGGAGCATCTCTGCCGCGGCCAATCCGATGCCGGATGCGCCGCCGGTCACGATCGCGACCCGATCTTCTGCTGCGTGCATTTGCGCCATTTTCGTGCTCCTTGTGCTTTCCTCCGAGCACGAGAGTATGCGCCTTCGACCGGGCTGATAAGAGGACGCCGGAGGAACCCATCCGGTCGCCCGAGCCTGACAGCCTGTGATAGAGGGCATGGTGAGAAGAATCGAGGAGAGCTTCAGGGATGGATGCACCCAACGAGGCACAAATGAATGGCGCGGAATGCCTTGTCCGCACGCTCGTCGCAGGCGGGGTGAATGTCTGCTTCGCCAATCCCGGCACCTCCGAGATGCATTTCGTAGCAGCGCTCGACCGGGTCGAGGGTATGCGCTGTGTGCTGGCGCTATTCGAGGGCGTGGCGACGGGAGCAGCCGACGGGTATGCGCGTATGGCCGAGAAGCCCGCGGCAACCTTGCTGCATTTGGGCCCTGGGCTCGCGAACGGCTTGTCCAACCTGCACAATGCGATGAAAGCCTCGACGCCGGTGGTCAACATCGTTGGCGATCACGCGACCTGGCACCGGGCGTACGATGCCCCGCTGACATCCGACATTGAAACCGCTGCGCGCCCCTTTTCCGCTTGGGTGCGCACGTCTCCTAACGCGCAGGCTGTTGCGGAGGATGGCGCTGCGGCCATCGTTGCCGCTCGCACGCCGCCTGGTGGCGTCGCGACACTGATCCTGCCCGGGGATACGGCTTGGGAGCCCGGCCGCGGTGTTGCTCAGGTGCCGCCCATTCCCGCGCGCCGCCGTGTCGAGCCAGAGGCGGTGGCGAACGCTGCCGCGGCGCTGCGCTCCGGGGAGCCGACCTTGATCCTCGTGGGTGGGCTTGCGCTCCGTCAGCGCGGCCTCGAACTTGCGAGCAAGATCGCGCGTAAAGCCGGCGCCGATCTCATAGCGGAAACATTCAACGCGCGTGTGGAGCGCGGCGCAGGCCGCGTAGCGGTCGAAACAGTCCCGTATCCCGTCGATCAGGCGGTTGAGACGCTACGTCCGTTCAAACGGATCGTTCTCGTCGGTGCGAAGCCGCCGGTGGCGTTCTTCGCCTATCCCGGTAAGCCGAGCCTGTTGGCGCAACCTGATGCACAGTTCCATGTTCTCGCCCGGCCAGAGGAGGACATTGTTCACGCA
>Ga0180220_1001114_pt1 | contig 21698 bp, 21 predicted proteins | sample eDN5th37CBELigBY_FD_151335 | JGI IMG/M metagenome (GOLD analysis project Ga0180220, IMG submission 151335) | Enriched backyard soil microbial communities from Emeryville, California, USA - eDNA 5th pass 37_C BE-Lig BY (version 2) (version 2) | ecosystem: Environmental > Terrestrial > Soil >...
CGCTTTGCGCGGCGGCGACCTTGCGTTGCACCACAATCGCCACGCTCGCCGAGGCGTCCGTCGCATCGAGTCCGCCGGCGAGATCATCGATCGCTGCGCACAGGTCGCCAGCAGCGACATTGGATGTGGTTGCGGGATGAGCCGCCCTGTCTTCGCCGCACGCGGACCTGCGAACGCACAGCGGCCCAGTCCCCACGGCGCCGGCCGCTCGTCGCGCGAGGCGCGCCTTCGTCCGAGCATCGGCTTCGCGCCATCGTGCAACGAAGTCAGGCGTCAGCACGACGCCCGGTGGGACCGGAAAGCCTGCTCCGATCATCAAGCCAAGCCGCTGGGCCTCCGCCCCCACGTCGATGCGCTGATCTGCATAGCGGAGAGAGACGATGCCCTCCCCGCAAAGCCGGGCCGCAAGGCGTCTCCTGGCAAAATCCGCCAGCCAGGCCATCATCGGGCGTGACCGGGCTCGCGCGCTCCGCGCAACGGGTTTCGGGCTGTGCATGGGTGCCGACGAACCTCGGATATGGAAGGGTTGGGCGGGAAAGTAGCGCGACTCTGTTTATACTACTTTAGATTGTATTGCAGCAGCAGCCGATCTCATCAACAGTCTTCGTGTCGCCCGCCGTGCACTCCGGATCGCCCGGTCATGGCCGACAGGGGCGCCGCCATTCTCCGAACGAGAACCGACCTCGACATGGCCGTGCAGCATTGGCACGGAGATTAACCAGCAACGGGATTTCAACGCGCCCAATAATCCCCGCCCCGGACCCCGGCATTAATCTCGGAAAAAGGATAGGTATTGATTCCTATCGGCACAGGATCCTGGCCGAAAAGGGCAGCGATTCCGAATACGAAATGAGGAGCTCGCCGGAAATGGCACAGGTCGTTTTACAATCGATCGAAACCATCGACCCTCCCTGGTATTGCCGCACAGGAGCGCCACTTCCACCCGATCGATTGAAGGCCATCGTCGAGACCACGGTCTCCGAGGTGTTCGCCGTCGACATCGCCCGATTGCGGGGGGAATCCAGGGGACAGGCGCATGTTGCCCAGGCTCGCCAGGTGGCGATGTACCTGATGCACTGCGCCTTCGGCATGTCCTTCACCGACATCGGGATCATCTTCTCGCGCGACAGGACCACCGTGAGTCATGCCTGCAAAATCATCGAGGATCGGCGCGACGAGAGATCTTTCGACTATATACTCAATAATCTAGAGGAAATCGCCCGCCATCGCGCGCGCATTTCGACCCGAGTAGCGGTATCCTAAAATGCAGTCACCAGATGCTATTATTCCGGAGTCGAATGGGGACATGGAAATTCTCATGGTATTTCTGTCCGCGCTGGCCGGCCGCGACAGGTGCCTGACCCCGCCGAAAGAGGGCGCCACCGCAGTCACGATCATCGGCACCGGCCAGGACCCGGGCGCGATATTTCCTGTTGAAGCCTTCGCGGAAGCCTGCAACCGGGGGTGGATCGGCACCGACGCCGGCACTGGCCTCGCGCGAATCACGCGCGCCGGCCGCGCGGTACTGCGCCGATACCGTTCCCGACTGGCAGCGACGAAAGCGGTCTCGAGCGCCTCCGCAGCGCCCTGTGCGGACGCAGCCAGGCCAACCGCCAATCCCAGGGAAAGCCCTCTCGCCTGGCTCGCGAGCCGCCGCGACGCCGACGGAAAGCCGCTGCTGGCCTCCTGGGAGGTCGAAGCCGGCGAGCGCCTCAGAGCAGACCTCAGCGTTGCCCGGCTCACGCCCCGCGTCACCATGAGCTGGTCGGGCATCCCCATGGGCGCCCGGCGCGCGTCGACTGCCGGCAGGTCCCACGATATGACCGATACGATCGTCGCGGCGCGGGCCCGGGTGACCGCTGCCCTGCGGTCCGTCGGACCGGAGTTCGTCGACATCCTGATCGACGTCTGCGGACACCTGCGCGGACTGGAGGACATCGCCCGCTCGGAAGGCTGGCCGCGCCGGGCCGCGCGCCTCGTTCTGCAGAAGGCGCTCTCCGCCCTTGCACGGCACTACGGCATCGCTCCCGAGCAGAACGTGGATCGCAGGATCGCCCGGCGCCTCAGGCATTGGGGAGCCGAGGACTACCGGCCCTCGCTCGCGCGCTGGCGGTCGGGCGGCGATCAGGCTGGCTGAGAGAGCGCCGCCGTCGCGTCGGCCCGGACGCGCGCGACCATCGCCGCAAAGCCGTTCGATCGTTGCGGCGTCAAATGCTCCCCGAGCCCGAGCTCCGAGAACGCCTTGTGCGCGTCGATCTTCAGAATGTCCCGGGCGCAACGGCCATTCACGAGGGACAGCAGCACCGCGATGAGGCCCTTCACGATGTGCGCGTCGCTGTCGCCGCGGATCGCCAGCCGCGGCCCGTCCGGGTGCGCCTCCACACGCGTCGCGAGCCACACCTGGCTGGCGCAGCCCCGGACCTTGTTCGCGTCCGTCTTGTCGGCCTCCGACATCGGCTCGAGGCCCCGCCCCAGCTCGATCAGATACCGGTAGCGATCCTCCCATTCGTCGAGAAGCTCGAAGTCGGCACGGATGTCCTTGAACGCAGTCATGATCGTCCCGGTTGGAGTGAGCGTTACCCTTCACTTGGCCCGCATCGGCCCCGAGCACAAGGCGCAATTGCCGCGCATCGCGAAACATCGTCCTGCCGGGCGCGCATGAACGCCGCAAAGTGCCGCTGAAATCGTCATGCGCGGCCCCGTGCGCCCCGCTAAGGTTGATCCTTGGACGTCACCGATGCCCTCCCCGAGGACCTTTCCCCATGCCCGAAACACCCGCCGAACTCCACAATCTCACCTTGGCCGATGCGGCCCGGCTTATCGCTGCCCGCAAGCTGTCGCCGGTCGAGTACACCGAGGCCCTGATTCACCGCACCGACGCCCTGGAGCCGCAGCTCAACGCCTTCATCACGCGCACCGACGAGATCGCGATGGCGACCGCCCGCAGCGCGGAGGCCGAGATCGCGCGCGGCGCATGGCGCGGGCCGCTGCACGGCGTGCCGTTTGCCGTCAAGGACATCTACGATACGGCGGGGATCCTCACCTCCGGTCATTCCCGCACGAACATCGACCGGATACCGACCAGCGATTCGGCGGCGGTCGCGCGTCTCAAAGCCGCAGGCGCCGTTTTGACCGGCAAGCTCGCGACCCACGAGTTCGCACATGGAGGACCGTCCTTCGACCTGCCCTGGCCGCCGGCGCGCAATCCATGGAACACTGCGCATTTCTCCGGCGGCTCGTCATCGGGCTCCGGCGCCGCGCTCGCCGCCGGCCTGGTGCCGGTCAGCCTCGGCTCCGACACCGGCGGCTCGATCCGCGGCCCGGCCGGCCTCTGCGGCATTGCCGGCCTCAAGCCTACCTATGGCCTCGTCAGCCGCGCCGGCGTCATTCCGAACTCATACAGCTACGATCACTGCGGCCCGATGGCGCGCACGTCCGAAGACTGCGCCATCATCCTCAACGCCATCGCCGGCTATGACCCCGCCGACCCGTCCTCGGCCCGCCAGCGCGCCGCCGACTACACGAGCGGCATCGGCGACGGCATCAAGGGCTTCCGCATCGGCGTCGTGCGGCACTTCTGGGAGCGCGACATGGCGCCGAACCCGGAGCTCGCCGCCGCCATGGAGACCGCGATCCGCGTCTTGCAGGACCTCGGCGCGACCGTCGAGGACGTGACGCTGCGTCCCATGCAGGCCTACTCCGACATCAAGATCGTGATGGCCGAGAGCGAGCTGTTCTCGCTGCACCTTGCCGAGCTCATCAAGCGTCCCGAAGCCTTCGGCCAGGACTTCCGCGTGCGCAGCCTCGCGGCGTGCCTCTTCACGTCCGAGGACTACGTGAGCGCCAGCCGCGAGCGCCGCCGCGTGCTGGAGGAGATGCGCCCGCTCTACCGGCGCTTCGATCTTCTGCTCACCGCAAACACCTCCGCGGCACCGCGCCTCGACAAGCACGCCTCGCTGTCGTTCTGGCAACGGGGCAACCTGACGTCGCCCTTCAACTGCTCGGGTGGTCCGGCGCTCGCCGTTCTCTGCGGCTTCAATGCCGCCGGCCTGCCGCTCTCGCTGCAGCTCGCGGGCCGGCCTTTCGACGATGCCCGTGTCCTGCGCGCGGGGCACGCCTTCGAGAAGGCCGTCGGCCTGACGTCACGTCATCCGCAACTGACGCCCGGCGCCACTCCCGCGCCTCTCGATGCGAAGCCGTGGGTGCCGGACACGTCCGACGTCGAGCCGCCGGTTCGGGCTCGGGCCGAGAACGCTGCCGCTGCCGTCGGGCTGAAACTTCCTGCGCCCATCATGGAGGAGCTCGTCGCCGTGGCACCATGGGCTCTCGCGATGGCGAAGCGCATCGCACGCGGCAATCCCAGGGCGCTCGAAGTCAGCTCGATCTTCGACTTGACGCGCGAGATCGACTGAGCGCCAGCATATGAATACTTCTGCGAACGGTTAGGCAATACATCAAAGTGACGCCTAATTTCCAAGCATCCTGCCCGGATGTTGGAATTGACCTGCCGCCCGATTAACCGCGAGATTGCCCCTGCCGAAAGATTAAGCAGGTCAACCTCGCGGGGTCGATAACAGGTGATGAGCAAAGCCTTCGAGGACGCCACCTATGGCGCGTTGGACGTCGGCTTTGGCGAGCGGGCCGCTGTCCTGGTCGTCGACTTCCAGAAGGGCTTCACCGATCCACGCTGCGTCATGGGCAAGTCGCCGCGCATCCACGCCGCGCGCGACCGGACCGTGGCGCTTCTCGCGCATGCACGCCGCTGCAAGGTGCCCGTTGCATCGTGCTTCACGGCCTATCATTCGAACCGCGACGTGCCCTACTGGAAGGTCGCGGCCGTCCGCGGCGGCTTCCGCGAAGGATCGCTCGAGGCCGAGATGGACGATGCGATCGCCGATCCGTCCTACGACTACATCTTCCAGAAATCAGGTCCATCGATCTTCTTCCAGACGCCTCTCACCGGCTTCCTGACCAAGCACCGGATCGACACCGTCCTCGTTACCGGATGCGTCACCTCTGGCTGCGTCCGCGCCAGCGTGATCGATGCCTTCTCGTGCGGCTACCGCACCATCGTCATCGAGGACTGCTGCGGCGATCCCGGCCAGGAGGAGCACGAGGCGAACCTCAAGGACGTGGGACGCCGCTACGCCGACATCCACACGATGGCGAGCGTGCTGCCCTACCTCGAGGCGCAACGCGGCCTCAACGCCTGACGCGATCTCGAACGCGAAGAGACGCCAGTCGCAGGGCATCAATTTCTGCCATGAGCAAAGGGAGAGTGCAGTCGTGTCAAATCGTAAGCATCTGAGACAGCGTCTGACGGCGCTTGCAGCCACGGCGCTGCTCGCCTGCGGCACGCTCGCCGGGCCGGCGGGCGCGCAAGGTCATCTGCGCATCGGCATGACGGCCAACGACGTGCCCCTGACCTGGGGCCAGCCGGACAACGGCTTCGAAGGGTTCCGCTTCATGGCCCTCCTGCTCTACGACGGCCTCCTGAACTTCGATCTGACGCAGCCCGACAAGGCCTCCGGCCTGGTTCCGGCGCTCGCCGAGAGCTATGAGGTCAAGAAGGACGACCCCACCAAGTGGATCTTCAAACTTAGAAAAGGGGTTAAGTTCCACGACGGCAGCGAGTTCAATGCCGACGCGGTCGTGTTCAACATGGACCGCCTGTTCGACGAGAAGTCGCCCCAGTATTCCGCGCGGATGGTGTCGCTGACCAACTTCCGCCTGCCGTCCTACAAGGCGGTCAAGAAGATCGACGACTACACCGTCGAGTTCGAGACGAAGACGCCGGACAGCTTCTTTCCCTTCCAGATCTGCTACGTCATGATGTCGTCGCCAAAGCAATGGGAGGCGACCGGCAAGGACTGGACCAAGTTCGCCAACAACCCGTCCGGCACCGGCCCCTGGAAGCTGACGACCCTCAAGTCGCGCGAGCTCGCCGAGCTGGCGCCGTTCAAGGAGCATTGGGACAAGAGCCGCGTTCCGAAGCTCGACAAGCTGACGCTCCTGCCGATGCCCGATCCCTCGGCGCGCACGGCGGCCCTCCTCGCCGGTCAGGTGGACTGGATCGAGGCGCCGTCGCCCGACGCCATGAAGCGCATCGAGTCGTCGGGCTTCAAGATGGTCTCCAACATCTACCCGCACATCTGGTCATGGCACTTGAGCCGCGTCGAAGGCTCCCCGTGGAACGACATCCGCGTCCGCAAGGCAGCCAACCTCGCCATTGACCGCAAGGGCATCATCGAGCTTCTCGGCGGCTATGGCGTCGAGGCTGTCGGTCACGTGCCCAAGGGCGATCCCTGGTTCGGCACGCCGAGCTTCGAGATCAAGACGGACGTCGAGGCCGCGAAGAAGCTGCTCAAGGAGGCCGGCTACGGTCCCGACAAGCCGATCAAGACGACCATGCTGATCTCGGCCTCGGGCTCGGGCCAGATGCTGCCGCTGCAGATGAACGAATACCTGCAGCAGAACCTGAAGAACGTCGGCATCGAGGTCGAATTCGAAGTCGTCGAGTGGCAGGCCCTGCTGGACCTGTGGCGTGCCGGCGCCAAGGCACCCCAGGTGAAAGGCGCGAGCGGGGTCAACGTCTCCTACACGACACAGGATCCGTTCAACGCACTGACCCGCTTCCTGCGCTCCGACCTGCACGCGCCGAAGGGCGTCAACTTCGGCTACTACGCCGACCCGGAGATGGACAAGCTGCTCGCGGCAGCGCAGGCCGCGTTCGAACCGAAGGAACGCGACGCCGCCCTCGCCAAGGTTCACACGAAGATGGTCGACGACGCGCTCTTCCTGTGGGTCGTGCACGATGTGGCACCGCGCGCGCTGTCGCCGAAGGTCAAGGGCTTCGTCCAGGTTCGCAACTGGTTCCAGAGCCTGTCGCCGGTCTACATGGAAAAGTAAACCGGACAGTCATGCTCCCGGGCGAGGCGCTTGCCCGGGAGCGCCACCGGCCTGACCGAGCACGAGCTCGTATCGACCCGGTCGGACGAGGCAACAACCGCTTCACACACGGAAATGCGCGGGCAAAGCGGCGGAGCTACCCAATCGTGTTCATCTATATCGCACTCAGGCTGCTCTACACGATCCCGATCGCCCTCGGCGTGACCATCTTCGTATTCGCCCTGATCCACCTCTCCGGCGATCCGCTGAGTGCCATCGTCGCGCCGGACGCCACGGCCGAGACGGTGGAGAAACTGCGCAAGGACTACGGCTTCGACAAGCCGCTGCCGGTCCAGTATCTCGTCTGGCTCGGCAAGACGCTGCAGGGCGACCTCGGCACCTCGATCGTGAACGCGCGGCCGGTCCTCGATACGCTTCTTGCGGCCGTTCCCAACACGCTGATGCTCGCCATCTTCGCCACGCTCGTCGGCTTCACGATGGGCTGCCTGCTCGGCGGGCTCGCCGGATACTACCAGGGCAGCATCATCGACAAGCTCGCGACCGGCATCGGCATCGCCGGCGTCTCGGTCCCGCACTACTGGCTCGGCATGGTGCTCGTCATCATCTTCGCCGTGGAGCTCCGGCTTCTGCCGGCCACCGGCATGGGCGCCGGAGGCTCCTCGGCCTGGCAATGGGACTGGGAGCACATCAAGCATCTCATTCTGCCGACGGTTACGCTCTCGGTCATTCCGTGCGGCATCATCACCCGCACCGTGCGCTCGACCGTGGCCGAGATCCTGAGCCAGGAATTCGTGCAGGCGCTGCGCGCCAAGGGTCTCATGCACGGCCAAGTGATGCGCCACGTGATGCGCAACGCCGCCCCGACCGTCCTCGCCGTCATGGGCCTCCAGCTCGGCTATCTGCTCGGCGGCTCCATTCTCGTCGAGACGGTCTTCAACTGGCCCGGGACCGGCTACATCCTGAACGACGCCATCTTCCGCCGCGACATCCCCATGCTGCAGGGCACGATCCTGCTGCTCGCGATGTTCTTCGTCTTCCTCAACCTGATCGTCGACATCGTCCAGACGTGGATCGATCCGCGCATGCGCCGGAGCTGACCCCATGAATCTGCACACCCCCGCCGCGCCGGCGACGATCGAGGTCAGCCAGACGATCGCCAATTCCCCCGGCTACTGGTCGACCGTCGGCTCGCGCCTGATGCGCGACAAGGTCACGCTGTTCTTCGGCCTTCTCCTTCTTGCCATCGTCCTCGCGGCGATCCTGGCGCCGTGGATCTCGCCAACCGACCCCTACAAGACCAACATCCTGCGCCGCCTGAAGGACATCGGCTATCCCGGCCATCCCCTCGGAACGGACCAGACGGGCCGCGACATGCTGGCCCGCCTGCTCTATGGCGGACGGCTGTCCCTGTTCATGGGTGTCACGCCTGTCGCCATCGCGCTCGCGATCGGCGGCCTGCTCGGCGTGCTCGCGGGGTATGCGGGCGGCGCGCTCAACATGGCGATCATGCGCACAATGGACATCTTCTACGCGTTCCCGTCGGTGCTGCTCGCCATCGCCATCTCGGGCGCGTTGGGCGCCGGCATCGGCAATGCCATCCTCTCGCTGTCGATCGTCTTCGTGCCGCCGATTGCGCGCGTCGCCGAGACGATCACCACCCAGGTGCGCACGCTTGACTACGTGGAGGCCGCGCGTGCCTCGGGCGCGGCGTCGCTGCGCATCATTCGCATTCACGTGCTCTCGAACGTGCTGGGCGCCATCTTCGTCTATGCGACGAGCCTCATCTCCGTGTCGATCATCCTGGCCTCGGGCCTCTCCTTCCTCGGTCTCGGGACGAAACCGCCGGAGCCCGAGTGGGGCCTCATGCTGAACGAGCTCCGTCAGGCCATCTACGTGACGCCCTATGTGGCAGCCCTTCCCGGCGTGATGATCTTCCTGACGTCGCTCTCGTTCAACCTGCTGTCCGACGGCCTGCGCTCGGCGATGGATCTGAAATCATGACAGCCCCCGCTCTCCGCACGACGCCCGAAGCCGAGACGCCGCTGCTGACGGTAAAAGGACTGGTGAAGCATTTCCCGGTGGGACAGACCCTGCTGAGCAAGGGCGCGCTGGTGCGCGCCGTCGACGGCATCGACTTCGACGTCATCCCCGGGGAGACGCTCGGCATCGTCGGCGAGTCCGGCTGCGGCAAGTCCACCTGCGCGCGCCTCGTCATGCACCTGATGCAGCCGACCGCCGGCGAGATGCTTTTCGAGGGGAAGGTCGTCGGCTCGTCCGAGCTGCCGATGAAGGAGTTCCGACGTCAGGTGCAGATGGTGTTCCAGGACAGCTACGCATCGCTGAACCCGCGCCTGACGACCGAAAGCTCCATCGCGTTCGGTCCCGAGGTGCACGGCCTCAGCCACCGCGAGGCCGTCGAACGCGCGCACGACCTCCTGCGCCGCGTCGGCCTCGAGCCGTCGCGTTTCGCCGGGCGCTACCCGCATGAGCTCTCCGGCGGCCAGCGCCAGCGCGTCAACATCGCCCGCGCGCTCGCCTTCGAGCCGAAGCTCCTCATCCTCGATGAGGCCGTCTCCGCACTCGACAAGTCCGTCGAGGCGCAGGTGCTGAACCTGCTGCTCGACCTGAAGGACGACCTCAACCTCACGTACATCTTCATCAGCCACGACCTCGACGTGGTGCGCTTCATCTCCGATCGCGTGCTCGTCATGTACCTTGGCCGGATCTCCGAGCTCGGCCCGTCGGACGCGGTGCTGGAGAAGCCGACGCACCCCTACACGCAGGCGCTTCTCGCTTCCGTGCCCAGCATGGACCCGGCCGCACGTGTCACAGAGGCACCGCTTGCCGGCGACCCGCCCAATCCGATCAACCCGCCGACCGGCTGCCGCTTCCATCCGCGATGCCGGGTGGCCGAGGACGTGTGCGGCCGCGCGGAGCCGCCACTCAATCCGCTGACCGGGGGCCACCTCGTCGCCTGCCATGCGGCGATTCCCGGATCGGGTCACAGTCACGCGCCGATGGCCGGGAAGGTCGCGATGAAACAGGCGGCGGAGGTCTCGCCATGACGCAAGCCGCACTCGCAACCGCTCCGACGCGTCGCGCCTCGGCAGCACCGCTCGTCGACGTCAAGGATCTGACGGTCGCGTTCCGCACCGGACGGTCGAGCACGGTGTGCGCCGTCAACGGCGTCGACCTGACGCTCGAGCGCGGCGAGGTGCTGGCGCTGCTCGGCGAGTCCGGCTCCGGCAAGAGCGTGACGCTGCGCGCGCTGATCCGCCTCAACCCGGAGAACAGGACGGACGTTGCCGGACAGATCCATGTGGGTGGCGTCGACGTCACGAAGCTCGCACCGCAGGCGCTGCAGGATTTCCGCGGCAGCGTCGCCTCGATGATCTTCCAGGACCCGGGGCTGGCGTTCGATCCGGTCTATCGCGTCGGCGACCAACTCGTCGAGACGATCATGCGGCACAAGAAGCTGCCGCGCACCGAGGCGCGGCAAAAGGCGCTGGAGCTGTTCGAGCGCGTGCGCATCCCCTCGCCCGAGCGGCGGCTCGATGCCTATCCGCACGAGCTCTCCGGCGGCATGCGCCAGCGCGCGATGATCGCCCTGGCGCTTTCCTGCGATCCCGAGGTCCTGCTCGCGGACGAGCCGACGACCGCCCTCGATGCGACGGTGCAGATCCAGATCCTGCTCATCCTGCGCGAATTGCAACGCGACCTCGGCCTCACCGTCATCTTCGTGACGCACGATATCGGCGTCGCCGTGCAAGTCGCGGACCGCATTGCCGTGATGTATGCTGGCCGCATCGTCGAGACCGGCCCTGTCGAGGAGGTGATCGCCCACGCGCGCCATCCGTATACGCTGGGACTGCTTTCGACGCGCGCCCACGGCGGCCGGCTCGAGGGCCGTCGTCTCGCGACGATTCCCGGCAATCCGCCGGATCTCGCCAACCTGCCGCCAGGGTGTCCCTTTGCGCCGCGCTGCAGCAGGGCCGATGCCCTCTGCCGCGACGTCGATCCAGGCGAAACCCAGTTCGGCAAGGGTCACTACGCCCGCTGCCACAAGGCAACGGCCTGACCATCCGTTCTGCAAGACACGTAAAATGGTGGGGCGAGGAAGCACGTCGCTCAAACGGGTGCGGAACCCGCGAAGCCGTGCACAGCCGTCAATCCAGATTTTCCCCTCCCCTCGCGGGAGGGGAGAAGCGCAGAGGAAGCCCAGTCGCGTCTCACCCTGGTTCCTGTCAGCGCACCTCGATGACGATCTTTCCGAGGTGGGTCTGGCTCTCCATGTGCCGGTAGGCCTCGCGGGCGTGCTCGAAGCCGAACGTGGTATCGATGACCGGCTTCAGCTTCCGAGCCTCAAACGCCTGGATCATATCGAGGAACATGCGACGCGAGCCGACGTAGATGCCCTGCATGCGGATGGATCGCCTCATGAACAGCGCCGGATCTATGGTACCGCCGCGCATAGCACCGATCAGGGCGATGGTGCCGGCGATGCGCGTCGCGTTAACCGTGCGTGGCAGGTTCTGTGCGCCCGTCACCTCGACCGCGAGGTCGACTCCGCGCCCCTTGGTCGCCTCGAGAACCGCCTCCTCCCAGTCGGGGTGCTTGCGATAGTTCACCGTCAGGGTTGCACCGAGCGAGCGCGCCTTTTCGAGCTTCTCGTCGGACGACGACGTGATGATCGTGCGGGCTCCCATCATGGCGGCGAACTGCAAGGCGAAGATCGAGACGCCGCCGGTGCCGAGCAGCAGCACCCAGTCGCCGGCCTTGGTGCGGCCCGTCTCGACGATGGCGTTCCACGCCGTGAGCGCCGCGCAGGGCAAGGTCGCGGCCTCGGCGTAGGACAGATGCTCCGGAAGCGGCACCACGCCGTCGGCGCGCAGGATCGCCTCCTCCGCGAGCACGCCATCGAGCGCGCCGCCAAGGGCGCTCGCCATGGCCTCCGCCGAGCACTGCCCGTCGGTCCAGCGCTGGAAGAAGCACGAGGCCACGCGATCACCGGCTTTCAAGCCCGTCACGCCGGGACCGACCGCGATCACCTCGCCTGTGCCATCCGAGTTCGGCACGCGCGGGTAAGGCAGTCTGCGCGACACCGGATCGGTGATCGTCAGATAATCGCGATAGTTGATCGCGTTGGCGTGGATGCGGACAGCCACCTCGCCGGGGCCGGGCTCACGCGACGCGGTCTCGTTGAGTTGCAGGGCATCGATGCCGCCATCGGAAACGATCTGCCACGCCTTCATGCTGACCTCTTGATTGCTTCGTTGTCGATCGCGCCCGGACCTGCCCAGCGCGCCAGATCGGCAAGCGCGCGCTCGGCGGTCGCCCGCCGCTTCGCCGCGGCCTTGTCCTTGCCCTTGATGCGGCGTCCGTCCGCGTCCCGCTCCGGCACTTCGACCGGTGGAAACAGGCCGAAATTGACGTTCATCGGCTGGAAGGAGCGCGCGCCACTATCCTCTGCCCCAGCGATATGCCCGCCGGTGATGTGCCCCAGCAGGGCGCCGAGCGCCGTCGTTGCCGGCGGCAGCGCCATCTGCCGCCCGAGCCGCTCCGCGGAAGCAAACCGCCCGGCTAACAATCCGATCGCGGCGCTCTCCACGTAACCCTCGACGCCCGTAACCTGCCCCGCGAAACGCAGGCGCGGCATCGCCTTCAGGCGCAACGCGCCATCGAGCAACCTCGGACTGTTCAGGAACGTGTTGCGATGCAGTCCGCCGAGCCGGGCGAACTCGGCATGCTCGAGACCCGGGATCATGCGGAAGACGCGCTTCTGCTCGCCGTGGCGAAGCTTCGTCTGGAAGCCGACCATGTTCCAGAGCGTGCCGAGCGCGTTGTCCTGACGGAGCTGCACGACGGCCCACGGCCGCTCGCCCGTGCGCGGGTCGGCGAGCCCCACCGGCTTCATCGGCCCGAAGCGCAGGGTGTTGCGGCCGCGCTCGGCCATCACCTCGACCGGCAGGCAGCCATCGAAGTAGGGCGTGCCCTCCCACTGCTTGAACTCGGTCTTCTCGCCGGCGAGCAGCGCATCGACGAAGGCCTCGTACTGCGCCCGATTCATCGGGCAGTTGAGATAGTCCGCGCCCGTCCCGCCCGGTCCCGGCTTGCCGTAGCGCGATTGCTTCCAGGCGATGTCGAGGTTGATCGTGTCGAAGTGCACGATTGGCGCGATGGCATCGAAGAACGAAAGCTCGTCCTCGCCGGTCAGCCTGCCGATCGCCTCGGCGAGTGACGCGGAGGTCAGCGGCCCCGTTGCGACGATCACGTTGTCCCAGTCGTCCGGAGGAAGCCCGCGCACTTCGCCACGGGCAACCGTCACGAGCGGATGCACCATCAGCCGCTGCGTCACCTCGGCCGAGAAGCCGTCGCGGTCGACGGCCAGCGCACCGCCCGCCGGCAGCTTGTGCCGGTCCGCCGCCGCCATGATCAGCGAGCCGAGCCGGCGCATCTCCTCATGCAGCAACCCGACGGCGTTGGCCGCCCAGTCGTCTGCGCGGAACGAGTTGGAGCACACGAGCTCGGCGAAGCCGTCCGCCTGGTGCGCCTCGGTCTTCACCTCGGGTCGCATCTCGTGCAGCACAACCGGCACGCCGGCCTCCGCCGCCTGCCACGCCGCCTCCGAGCCCGCCAGTCCGCCGCCGATGATGTGAATGGGTGTCGTCATGGCAGTGATTTAGGCGGGAACGCACAGCGGGTCGAGCCCGAACGAGCGGCCGGCGCATCGATACATGGCGAAAATCGCATGGCGCAACGATACCTGCACACAGCCGCGGCCGTTTCCGAGCGGCGCCTCCCGCTTCCGGACACGCACGCCAATGAACGATGGTCACTTTCTCCCGGAACCGGGTCGCGCGTCGTTCGTTCCTTCATCGGGAGCCGGAATGGAGGCAACCCATGGCTTACCCGGATGACCATGACTTGATGAGAGAGGCGCGTCGTCCTCCGCTTCATCATCGCACGCAATCGGATCCCCGGTCCTCGATCGGCATGGTTCTGGCGCTCGTGGTGCTGTTGCTGCTCGGCCTGATGTTTTTCATCGGTGCAAGAAGTGGCGGCGATGCGCCACCCACTGGTGCTTCGGTGCCGAATAATGTGCCGGCGAGCACGCCTCAGACGCCGAATCCGACGCCGACGGAACGGACTGGCAATTAGCGGCACGTCCACAACGCGCAGGGAGAATTGACCGTGTTCAGGCCGAGACAGCAAACGAACGACAGCGGCACCGTCGTCACGATTGTCATGGTCGTCCTCGTGGTCGGTGGCGTGCTCGGATGGGCCATCTACGAAAGCCAGGAACCGGTCCCTGTCCGACAAGTCCCCACGGAGACGATCAACGTGCCGCCTTCGGGAACGAAATAGAGCAACACGGCGAGCGGCCGACTTGCGAGACGGCCGCTCCCGCTAGAGATCCTGTCCCACTATCCCAGCCGATAGACCCTTCGTGCCGTCCCCGCGAAGAGATCGGCTTTCTCCACCGCCGAGCAGCCGGACGCAATCCGCTTGAAGGCGTTGTAGAGGGCCTTGTAGCCGATCCCCATCTTGTCGACCGGGAAGTTGCTCTCGAACTGGCAGCGGCTCGCCCCGAACATCTCGATGCACGGCTCGATCCAGGGACGCCAGTGCCGCGCCAGTTCCTCCGACGACGGCGGCGCCGGGATCGCATTATAGTCGTAGGCGGCGAGCCGCATCATCACGCCGCCGAGCTTCATCGAGACGTTGGGACACTTGGCGATCTCCGGCAGCACGCGGCGCCACTCCTTCGCCACCTCGTCGAGCTTGCCCGTATAGGGACCATATCCGAGCGGCATGCCGGTATGGTTCATGACGATGTTCGCTTCGGGCACCGCGCGGGCGAGATCCAACAGGTCCTGGTGCTGGCTGTGGTAGACGAGCGCGTCGAGCGACAGGCCCATGCGGCTCAGGCGGCGCAGCCCATCGCGGAAATCCTCGCGCGCGTAGTGCCCCTTGCCGAAGCCCTGGTGGTTGTTGCCGATCACCGGGTCCTCGTGCCAGCCGGCGGAGTTGCGCACGCCGCGAAAGCGTCCGCGCCCGGCCTCGATCATCGCCTCGAGCACCGGCTCCACACGCGCACCGAGGCTCAGGTCCGCGTTGCCGACGATGCCCCGCGCGACGCGCGCCTTGCCCGGAAACCGGCGATCGCTCTCGTCCGCCAGCCTGGCGACGGTCTCCACCTCACCGACGGCCTTCATCTCCTCCGGTCCATCGGTCCGATAGCCGTGATGGCAGTCGATGAACACCGTCGCGACCACATTGTGCCCGCTGCCGAGGTCGGCATGCAGCTCCTCCAGCATGTAGCGACCGCGATCGGGCGTGTCCCAGACGTGATGGTGCGTATCGACGATCGGCAGATCGGGCTCGATCACGTCCTCCGGCGGCGCGCGGTCGAGCCAGTCCTGGCGCGGCGCAAAGATGCGGCCATAGGCGGTTGGTGTCGTACTGGAACTCATGGGCGGACCTCCGTCGAGCTGGCCTGGTTGTTGTTCGAAACCGAAGCCTGCCACCGCTCCACCGTCCGGTCCACCACCGTCGCCGACGGCGGCTGCAATGTGACAGGCTGCGGCACTAAGGATAACCTTCATAACATCCGGATATGCTGCCGCGGGTTGATATGCTGGCCGCGGTGCGGCATCGCAAAAGGTGAACGTGAAGGTGTCCATATCATTGCACAGAAGCCGGGCGAGCCGGCCGTCGGTTGTTCCATCGATATTCGAGCACGATACCATTCCCTCTCTCGACGGGCTCCGCGCGTTGTCCGTGCTCATCGTCCTGACCGCTCATGCCGGATACGGCCATCTGATCCCGGGCGGCCTCGGCGTCACGATCTTCTTTTTCCTCAGCGGCTATCTCATCACCACCCTCATGCTCCGGGAGCACGAGCGCACCGGCACGATCAGCATCCGCGATTTCTATATCAGGCGCGTGTTTCGTCTTCTTCCTCCGCTGCTCGTCACGCTTACGATCGCCTACGCCCTGACTTTCGCCGGTCTTCTGACCGGCGGCATCTCGATCAAGGGCCTGCTCGCGCAAATCCTATACTTCGCGAATTATTATGCCATTTTCTTTGATGCGGGTAATACGGTTCCCGACGGCTCCGGCATTCTGTGGTCCTTGGCGGTGGAGGAACATTTCTACATCTTCTATCCGGCAGCAGTCCTGCTGCTCATGGCAGCTAGGCGCCATGCGGGCAGCATGGCAACGGTCTTCATCGTTTGCTGCATCGGAGTGCTCGTCTGGCGCCTCAATCTCGCCCTTCAGCCGGATTTCAAGCCTGAGCGCACATATTATGCCACCGACACGCGGATCGATTCGATCCTTTACGGTTGTATTCTGGCGCTCAGGTTCAATCCGCTTCGCAACGGGCCCGTCTCGCCCGGGACCCGCGACACATCTTCTTCCATGTCGAACAGCGATTGGGCCTTGTTCCTTGGCGGCGCGCTCACCCTTCTCGTGACACTCCTTGTTCGCGATCCCCTTTTTCGCGAGACCGTACGCTACTCACTGCAAGGCCTGGCTCTCATGCCGATATTCTACTATTCCATACGCCATGCCGCGAACTTCCCGTTCACAATGCTGAATAACAAGTACATGGCCAAGATCGGCGTATACTCCTATTCCATCTACCTTATTCATCATATCTGCATCAAAGCCATCGAGACCAATTTCCCTTCATTGACCGCCAGCCAACCTGTGCTCGTGCTCGCCACATTGGCAATCTCAATTCTATACGCTGCCGCAATAGATACCTATATAGATCCCTATTTCCGGGCGTTGCGCCGTCGTTTCAGGCCGGCGGGCAATTGGACTTCGGCCATACGCTGAGGCGTGCACGCGATGGAGTTGCGACTTGTCATCCGCCGCCCTCGTCCCGTCGCGCTCACGAGTTATTGCATTCGCGCTGTCGCTTGCTGCAGTGCTTGTGCTTGCCGAAATCGCGGCACGCGTCGCCGGCTTCGGCGAACCTCCGCTCGTGATTCTCGACGACGAGATCGAATATTATCTCGTCCCCCATCGTGAGTATCATCGGTTCGGAAAGACCTACCGCATCAATGGCCATTCGATGCGAAGCGACGACATCGGCGGCGCAAACGGCAGCCCCGGGTCCACATTCGCCATACTTGGCGACAGCGTGGTCTACGGACCCGGCATCGACCAGGATGCGACCGTCGCAAAGCGGCTGCAGAACATGCTTCGCGCGCGACGTCCGCCGCCAGCCGAGGCAATCGCGCACGGCAGCGCACGCGGGGGCGACATCCATGTCCTGAGCATAGCCGCATCGAGCTGGGGGCCCGAGAATATCCTGGCGTTCTACAGGCGCTTCGGCCCGTTCAGCGGGAACACCGCCTGGATCGTCCAGTCGAGCCACGACATGGCCGACGTCATGCGCCGGCCGAGCGAGCCGCCCCCCTACCGTTCGGCACCCCCGATGGGCGCCCTGCACGATGCCCTGTCGGGCGTCGTCGGCGCGATTGCCGCGCGCTTACGTCCTGCGACGCTCCCGGCGGCGGATGACGCGGCGGACCGCGCCCACGCGGAAGCCGCCCTCGTCGGGCTGATAGAGCGACTCAAGAAGGACTACGGCCGTGTCGTCCTGGTGTTTCATGCGACCAAGCACGAGGCCCTCTCGAAAGTATCGGAAGGTGATACGCATTTTCGCCGGATCGCCGGCAGGACGGGGATTGATTACCTTTCCATGCTCGGTCCTTATTCCGCGGCTTATCAAGCGGGAACACCTCCCCACTTCGACGACATCCACCTGAACGAGAGCGGAGCGCGCCTGCTGGCGCGACTACTGAATGCCTCGATGGACACTGCTCGTTCAGGCAACCGGCACTGACATTGGTCCGGTACGATCATTCGCCCTTCCGCCGTCTCCCGCGCGCGGCTAGCCTTGGCGCACCTTGCGGAGCAACTGCAGGGAACAAGAACCATGGAGGAAGCCCATGCGTATGACGCGTCGCGAGATCGCTCTCGCGGGAGGTGTGGCTTTGCTGGTGCCATCGCTCGGTGGCATCGCCCTGGCACAGGGTGGCGACGAGGCCGCCGTGGCTGCCGCCGTCGAGGCCCTTCGTCAGGCCATCGTCAAGGCGGATAAGGCCAAGCTCACGGAGCTCGCCCACGACAAGCTCGCCTATTGCCATTCGAGCGGCAGGCTGGAAACCAAGGCGCAGTATGTTGCCGCCTACACGAGCGGCAAGAACACCTACAAGAACCTGACGCTCGCCGATCATCAGAACATCGTCGCCGGCAACAATGCCATCGCGCGGCATACGTTCGCCGCTGAGATCGACCGTGGCGGCGGCAAAGTCGATAATATCAAGATCGGAATCACGACGGTCTGGGTCAAGGAGAACGGCGCCTGGAAGCTGCTCGCGCGGCAAGGCTACAAGCTCTGAGCCGCGGCCGGCCGCCTGTGCCGCTTTTGCACGTGAAGCACAGGCGCGCCGCGCCGCGGCCATTCCTCGCTTTGGAGCGAATCACTCCCCTGCTAGAGCCCCAAGTGGGGCAACGGCGGGGGAGCGGTCGGAATGTGGCGACGGGTGACGGCGGCGATGCTTTGTCTGGCGGCCGCCGGCTGCACACATGAGCGCACGGGCTCCGTCGATCGGCACTACGCCGACTTCCGCATCCGCGAGCCGCACGGCAACACCGTCTATGTCTGCCACGCCTACGGCTGCAAGAAGCAGACACGCTACCGCTTCACCGACGAGGACATCGCGGAGATCACCAAGCTGATGGAGACCACGCGCAAGGCCGACTCGGCCGCCGAGGAGCGCCGCGCCATCGCCTACGCCATCGGCTGGATGGAGCGACGGGTCGGAGACGTGATCGGCACCAAGGACGACCGTGCCGGCATGGATTTCATGGCGTCCGGCGACCCCACCCAGCAGGACTGCGTGGACGAAGCATCGAACACCACGAGCTATCTGCTCGTCCTCGCCAATAACAAGCTGCTGCGCCACCACACCGTCGGCACGCCCTTCGCGAAGGAGAACTACCTCCGCGGCGTGGCCGGATGGACACATTGGACGGCCGTGATTCACGAGACGTCCAACGGGCAGAAATGGGCGGTCGATAGCTGGATCTATGCCAACGGCGAGAATCCTGCGATCGTCGAGACCGAGAAATGGTACATGACCACCTTGAACCAGCTACCGGCCAGGACGCAGTAGGGGGTCCTCCCGACTGCTTGCAACCGGAAGCCCGCAGCGACACGCGGCGAATGCGCGGACATGGTTGCGGCCGGCGACCTGTCCATTGCCGCATTGATCGACTATAGGTCGTCGCAATCGAGGCGGCACGGCTCATAGCTGTCGGGCTATCCCTACCTCTCATCCGAGGCCGTCGCTCGAACGAGGCACAATGCACGACGCCCTCACGTTCCGGAGCCCCCTCGCGCGCTGGTCGCGGACCATTGCCGTGTTCAGCCTGCAAATCGTCGTCGTGGCGATCGTTCTGCATCGCTTCCTGTCGCTGCCGACGCCCGTCGCTTTCGTCATCGTCGCTATCGGGCTGGCCGGTGCCGCCGTTGCGGTCCTGCTGGCGCTCGGCTCCTTCATCGCCATCTGGCGCGACGGCCGCCTCGGAGCGATGAATGCCGCCATCGGCCTGTTGCTCGGCCTCGGGCTGATCGCATGGCCGGCGACCGTCATCGCCATCGCGAGAAGGATACCGGCCATCCACGACCTCACGACCGACACCGCTGTTCCGCCGTCGTTCGTGGCTCTTGCAGCCGAGCGCACCGGCCTTGCCAACAGCGCCGGCTATGCCGGCCCGGCACTTGCGAAGCAGCAGCTCGCGGCTTACCCGGACGTGCGTCCCGTCATCGTGCCCCGCCCTGTCGGCGACACGTGGGAGGTGCTCGGCGACACGGTGCGGCGCCTGCACTGGCGCATCGCGCGCGAGACGCCTCCCGCGGCCGGCCAGCCGGGCTACATCGAAGCGGTCGACCGCACGCTCGTCCTCGGGTTCTACGACGATGTGGTGGTCCGCGTCGCCGGCAATGGCGAAGAGACGCGCATCGACGTCCGCTCCGCGTCGCGGTACGGCAAGTCCGACTTCGGGACCAACGCCAAGCGCATCCGGCAGCTCTTCGGCGAGCTGAAGCTTCGCCTGGAGGAGACGGTGACGGGCGGCGACCGCCGCCGCCGTCGTGGCCGGGGAGAGAAAGCGGTCCCTAAGCGGGGGAAAGGCTCTCCGGTTGCGCAGCAGAGCCAGAAGCCGTCACAAGCCCGCGCTCGACGAGGCTCTCGACGTGAGCAGCGATAGAGAGCGACGCCGCCCTGACGAGCCGGGGATCGAGGCCCTTGTAGACGGTTGCGACGATCTCGGAGACCGTCGTCGAGCCGTTCCTGATGCAGTCGAGGATCGCCTGCTCACGCATCTTGCGGTGCATGATGAAGGCCTTGACGACACGCTGCGGCTGCTCGATGCGGCCGCCGTGGCCGGGAAGGAACACGGCGTCCTCGCGCGCCAACAGCTTGTCCAGTGAGCTCATGTAAGCGACCATGTTGCCCTCGGGCGGCGCTACAACGGACGTGTTCCAGCCCATCACATGGTCGCCCGAGAGCAGGATGCCGGTGCCCTCGATGGCGAAGCACAGATGGTCCGGCGCATGGCCCGGCGTGAAGAGCGCCGTCAGCGCGAAGCCGTCGCCCTCGAGGCGGCTGCCGTCCGTGAGCGCCACGTCCGGCACGAAGTCCTCGTCGTTCGATTCGCCGCCGGACGCACTCTTCGTGATCTCGCCGGGATTGCGCGCCTTGCGCCCGAAGCCATAGACCGGCGCCCCGGTCTCGGCCTTCAGGCGCGGCAGCCCGTCGATGTGGTCGCGGTGCGTATGCGTGATGATGATGCCGGTGATGCGCCGCCCGCCGAGCGCCCGCATGACGGCCTCGAAATGCGCATCGTCCTCCGGTCCCGGATCGACCAGCGCCACGTCCTGGCCCTGGCCTAGCAAATACGTGTTCGTGCCCTTGAACGTGAACGGCCCCGGATTGTTGGCAACGATCCGCTGCACGCCGGGAAAGAGCTGGCTCGGCACGCCGTACTCGAAGTTCATGTCTTTGCGGAACGGTATCTCGTCGGCCATCGGCAGGCTCCCGGTGTGGGCGTGAAAGGCGGCTTCTTACGCCATGTTGGCGCGGGGCGCGAGCCTTGCGCAACCGGTGCACGGATGGATTGCTCCCTCTCGTCCGTAAATCCGATTGACATCCGCGACCCTTCTCCCGCATAAGCACGCGCCATGATACATGCAGCGAGCAGCATCCGCCGACGTCCGAGCCGCCTCCGTGCGCGGTTCCGATGACGGCTGCCTGATTGCGCCCGTTCATCGTCGAGGCCGCGCCGGAAGCGCGGCCTTTTTTGTTTCTCGCGCCGGAAGGCGCCTGTTCCCTCCCCGATCGCCACAGCCCCACGCCCCTCGGAGCCCGCCATGACCAGCTCGACCAGCGCCTCTTCCGCCCTTGGCCACAACCGGACCAAGCCATCCGTGTTCATCGATGGTGAAGCGGGCACGACCGGCCTCGAGATCCGCGACCGGCTCGCCCGACTGCCGGCCGTCGAGGTGAGGTCCATCGACCCGGAGAAGCGGAAGGACCCGAAGGCGCGACAGGCGATCATGGCCGACGTCGATCTGGTTGTCCTGTGCCTGCCGGACGATGCGGCGAAGGAGTCGGCGGCGCTCGCGGACGAGCTGGGCGAGAAGGGTCCCAGGATCGTCGATGCCTCGACAGCGCACCGGGTGGCCGACGGCTGGACCTACGGGT
>Ga0180220_1001115_pt1 | contig 21696 bp, 27 predicted proteins | sample eDN5th37CBELigBY_FD_151335 | JGI IMG/M metagenome (GOLD analysis project Ga0180220, IMG submission 151335) | Enriched backyard soil microbial communities from Emeryville, California, USA - eDNA 5th pass 37_C BE-Lig BY (version 2) (version 2) | ecosystem: Environmental > Terrestrial > Soil >...
TCCTTCCATCGCGTCATGGTCGGCAGGCGCCTGCCCATGCTGCTGACGGCCGCGGGCCGGGCCTATATCGGGCACTGCGCCGACGAAGAGCGCGAGCAGATCCTGAAGCTATTGCGCGCCGGGGAAGACGAACAGGCCCGGCTGGCTTCCGATCCGGCCTACCTGAAGAACCTGCTGGCCCGCGTGCGGGCCGACGGATACGGCACCAACGACGGCGAATGGAACCACAACCTGGAAAAGGGCAAGATCGGCGCCGTCGCGGTGCCGATCGTCCAGCATGGCCATGCCGTGGCCTGTCTCAGCGTCATCTATCTGCTGCGCGCCGTCAGGCGCGAGGACGCCGTCGCCCGGTACGTCCCCGCGCTGCGCGAGGCGGTCGCCCGCATCGAAGCGGGGTTGCAGGGCTAGGAAGCTGCGCCGATTGCAACTTTGGCCCCGCGAACTGGCCGGCCGCTCATTGATCCGGCGAAATCAATCTTATCCCCGGGTAATAATTTTTATAGCGTCGGATATCGCGGGTAAGAATAGACAAGCCGCTTACCGCTGCGTGGGCTCCGATAAAGAAATCGGCAAGCACATTGTTCTTGATTCCGCCGCTGCGTCGATATCTGGCGAATGCTTTGCCCGCCAGGAACAAGGCCGGCCGGGGTATTTCAATGAATTGCAATCCCATATCGGCAATTGTCTCGTCCAGCGACTCGACAGAGGAAAATGTCAGCGACAGTTCGGCGTAGATGACGGGGTTGATGGCAAGTTGGTGTACTTGGGACTGCGTCTGAAGCTGTTCAATCGACCAGTCGGCCCAGTCGGGATCGTCCGCCAGCACGTCTACGAGGACGTTGGTGTCGACCAGCATCAGGATTCGCCGCGCAGCAAAGTCATTAGCGCGTCAGTGCGCCATTTGATATCAGCTTTTCCGCGTACCTTATCGAAACGGCTTTGGACGGTCTTTGCTGCTTTCTCGGTGTGCCGCAACACGATTTCGCCATCGCGGTTGACGGTGAAGTCGAGGCGCGAGCCGGGCTTCAAGCCAAGCTCGTCCCGGATGTGTTTTGGAATGGTTACCTGACCTTTGACGGTGAGCGTGGTTGACATATGGGCTCCAGGTATTACCAGTTTATTTATGGTAATACCGAAACGGGAGTTGTGCAAATGTCGCTGCGCTTTTTAATCATCCCCTCAGCGGGCTTCGCGCGGCACGATCATCTTGGGGTCTATGAGCCGGCCTGCCTCCACCACGCGGTTGCCGTCCAGTTCGATGGTGCACTCGCGCATGGGCAGGTCGTAATGGCCGCGGGTGGTGCGCTTGCCGCCGCCCTGCGTGTTGGGGCCGGTGGAGAACAGGAAATTGCCGGGGAAGCAGCGCGAGGCGGCCCGGCTGCGCTCGGGCCCATCGCCGTACAGCGCGATGGAATCCCAGCGGCACTGCGGGTTGAGGCCCCAGCCCAGGTGGGAAAGCGCGTAGGGGTCTTTGTCGTCCTGGTGCACCTTGCCGTCGGCCAGCCATTCGCGCATCAGCGCGGCGTCCAGGCCGCCTTCGATGCTTTGGATGTGGCCGTCGCGCACTTCGATCTCGATGTGGTCCTGCACATAGCGGCAGTAGGGCAGAATCACCACGTCGCCCGGCTGCACGACGACCCGGCCCGAGGCGCTGCCTTCATTGGGAAAGGTGTGGATCAGCCCCACGCCCCAGTGGTCGAAGCGGCCCGGCTCATCGGCAAAGCCGTACTGGCTCATCACCGGGTACTCGCCGCAGGAATAGGTGAGGTCCGTGCCCGCCTTGCTGGTCACCCGCACATGCCGTGTCTTTTCATACAGGCGGTGCGCGTGCATGACGGCTTCCTTCAGGCCCGGCGGCGCCTGCAGGGCGTAGAGGTCGTCGGGCGCATCGATGATCATCTGCACTCGCACGCCGGCGTTCATCACCTCGCGCAGCCAGGCGGCGAACAGCGGCACGTGGAAGATCAGGATCATGTCGCAGGCCTTGAGCGCCTCGAGCGTGCCCTTGCACTTGCCGATGGTGGGCGTGCCCACATTGGTCCAGCCGGGAATGGCATTGACGCGCATCTCGTAGATGTCGGCGCCCAGCATGTCGGCGGCCGCGAAGGCGGCTTCGATGTATTCGCTGCGCGTGCCCAGGTCGCTGACGATGGCGATGGTGTCGCCGGACTTGATCCGGCACAGCTCGAATTGCTTCCTGAAGAGTTCCGGCAGCTTTCCGGGGTTGGTCGATCGGGTCCTGAGGTCTGCGGGCATCATGGCTTGGGCTCTCTCTGAAATTGAGGGATCGGAGCGCCGCTAGGGCGGTTGTTCAATACCGAACATTATTCGTTTTTAGTATTATGAAGAGATGCCGCTAGGCCGCATATCGTGGTTTACCCGGAATTTTGGCCGCAGCCGGAATCGGGCTGCGGGCGCGGGTCAGGGCGAAGGATTCGGATAGCGCTGATGGATGGCCTGGATGGCGTCCAGCACGTCTTCCGATAGTGAAACGTCGGCGCTGTCGATGTTTTCCTTCAATTGGTCGAGGCGGGTTGCGCCCATCAGGTTGCTGACGACGAAAGGTTGGTGGTTCACGAACGCCAGCGCCATGGTGGCGGGCGACAGCCCGGAGTCGCGTGCCAGCTGCACATACTCGGCCGTCGCGAGTTCGGCCTGGGGCTTCATGTAGCGGTCAAACCGCGTGAACAGTGTCATGCGGGCGCCTTCGGGCCGCGCGCCGTTCAGGTATTTGCCGGCCAGCACGCCCATGCCCAAGGGCGAATACGCCAGCAGCCCCACGCCCTCCAGGTGGCTGAACTCCGATAGGCCGTTCTCGTAGCTGCGATTGAGCAGGCTGTAGGGGTTCTGGATGGATGCGATGCGGGGCAGCTTCTTCGTTTCGGCAAACTTCAGGTATTGCGCTACGCCCCAGGGCGTTTCGTTCGACACCCCGATATGGCGCACCTTGCCGGCTCTGATGAAATCCTGCAGCACCTCCAGGGTTTCCTCGATGGGCACCGTGTAGGCGTCCTCTTTCCACGGATAGCCGGGACGGCCGAAGGTGGTGGTGGTGCGGTCGGGCCAGTGCAGCTGGTAAAGGTCGAGGTAATCGGTCTGCAGCCGCTTCAGGCTGGCGTCCAGGGCCTCGGTCATGTTCTTGCGGTCCAGATGCGTCTGGCCGGTACGGATATGGCCGGGGCGTTTCGGGTCGGTGGGCGGGCCTGACACCTTGCTGGTCAGCACGATGTCCTTGCGACGCCCCGTTCTGGCCAGCCACGTGCCAATATACGCTTCGGTGCGGCCCTGCGTTTCGGGCTTGGGCGGCACAGGATACATTTCTGCGGCATCCACCAGGTTCACCCCGCGCGACAAGGCGTAATCGAGCTGCTCGTGGGCTTCGGATTCGGTGTTCTGCTCGCCCCAGGTCATGGTGCCCAGGCCGATCAGGCTGACCTCGAGGTCGGTGTGGCCAAGTTTGCGGTATTTCAAGTGTGGCGCTCCGGATGAAGGGTTTCCAGCCATGCCGCGCGGCATGCCGACGATGGAATCGATGTTAACACTGCGATTGCCTGATTCGAGAAGTGCCGATACCCATTGCCGCCCGGTGAATTGACCCTGCTCTGTATCCGTGCCCTAATAAATACCGCCTATGAAGAGGAACCGACTTTGAGACTCAGAATTGAATCGCTGGATCCGCTGCGCAAGGTCTTCGCCGCATCAGCCCGGCGGCTCGCCGCGCGCCATGGCGCGCCGTTGCAAGGCCTTAGGACATGAAACGCCTGATCGGCGCCGCGCTTCTGGCTTTTGCCGGTGCGCTGTGCATTACCAGCCTGTATCGGCCCGCCGCCCTGGAGCAGCAGCTGCTGCACTTGCAGGTCGAGCAGGCCATGCCCGAGTACACCCATGTCCTTTCCACCGAGCCGGCCGCTCTTCAGGCGCTTTTCCTGGTGTATGCGGACGACCCCGTGCTATTGGCCAAAGCGCGTCTGGCCCTGCTGCGCTACCCGGACATCGCCCGGCCCATCTTCCTCTTGTATGGCGATACGCCGGACTTTCAGAAAGTGCTGCGCACTTATGGCGAAGACGTCGTCCTGCCCATTCATTATTTCCTGGCGAACGAAGTCTTTACCCTGGAACTGATGCAAAAACTGAACGACACGGCGCGGTCGGCGCTGAACGCCGTCCGAGGGTTGTGGTCCGGCAGCGAGCCGGCCGGCGGCACGGGCCGCGCTCCCCTGTCAGCCGAAGACCGCGGCCGCTACGCCATCCATTTCATCCAGGAAGAAGGCTACGACTTTCTTGGGCAGTTCGTCATGGCGCCCAATGGCCAGGTTGCCTGGGTGCAGACCGAACGGGTGCTTGAAGGCATCAACAGCTTCTTCGCCGGGGGCATCAAAGGGCTGGAGACCAAATTGCGTCTCGAAGAACCTGTCGGCGCGGGCGACGTGGGCTGGGCTGCCCTGGACGTCGCCATTGGCGTCAGCGCTTTCAAGATACTTCGCATGAGCGCCGCCACCTCCGCCGGCGGCCGCACCCTTACGTTTTCGCAGCGTTCCGCCGCGCTGGGCGCCGGCCTGTGGCGCGGCACCGCGATCGGCGCGCGGCTGGTCAAGTATGGAGCCCCGGCCGTGCTGGCTTATATGGCCGTCCGCCATCCCAGCCTCGTCAACTCACTGTTGGGAAGCGCCGCCGAAAAGCTCGGCCTGCCGGTCGCCCTGGTGCAGGTGGTGGGCTGGACCTTTATATTGCTTCCCATTCTGCTGGTCCTGCGTTTTGTGGTGGGGCCGCTTGCGTGGATGATGGCGGGCCTGGCCGGCTTGCTGCGGTGGGGCGATCGTGCGCTGGGCCGACGACGGGGCCATCAAGCATGACTGCTTCCCGATTCATCGTTTCGAAAGACGAGATGGACTTCAGCGCCATCCGCGCCCAAGGCGCCGGCGGTCAGAACGTGAACAAGGTGTCCAGCGCCATCCATCTGCGCTATTCGATCCCTGATTCGTCGCTGCCGCCCGAGATCAAGAAACGCCTCCTCGCCCTTCGTGATCAGCGCATTACCGATGAGGGCGTGGTGGTCATCAAGGCGCAAGGCAGCCGCAGCCAGGAAGAGGGCGTGGTGGTCATCAAGGCGCAAGGCAGCCGCAGCCAGGAAACGAACAAGCAGCAAGCCATCGAACGCCTGCAGGAACTGGTCGACAGCGTGTCGCAGCCGCCCAAGCGGCGCAAGGCCACCCGTCCCACCCTGGGCTCGCAGCGCCGGCGGCTGGAGGGAAAGTCCGCCCGGGGCGAGGTAAAGAAGCTGCGGGGAAAAGTGCTGCCGTGATAATAAAAACGGCCTTCGTGCAGAAGGCCGTTTCTTGCGGAAAGCCGCGTGAATTCTGGTGCCGGCTAGAGGAGTCGAACCCCTGACCTTCGCATTACAAGTGCGCTGCTCTACCAACTGAGCTAAGCCGGCCAAAGGCGGTATTCTACTCTATTTGACGATGGTCAGCCGTGGCCGTTTCGGGTCGTCGTCGTCCGGCGGAGAGGGGTTTTCAACCTGGTTGCTTTCGTTCGATTCCACGGCGGGCTCGGTGCCGGGATAGGCTTGCGATTCTTGCACTTCGAAGCCCATGCCGGCGCCGGTTTCGCGGGCGTAGATGGCCGAGACCGCGGCCACAGGAACGAAGATGTGCTCGGTGACGCCGCTGAAGCGGGCCTGGAACTCGATGTATTCATTGCCCAGAACCAGGCGGTTGGTGGCCAGCGAACCGATATTCAGTGTGATCTGCCCGTCGTGTATGTGAGCGCGGGGTACGACGGTATTGGCGTCGACGGTGACGACGATATGGGGGGTGTAGCCGTTGTCGGTGCACCACTCGTGCAGGGCGCGGATCAGATAAGGCTTGGTAGAGGATTCGGGCATGGACATAGGCAGTGGGCCGGGGCGCAGGCCCCGGCGGGCAAGGGCTTAGCGACGCATGACCTTCTCGGAAGGCGTCAGCGCCTCGATGTAGGCGGGGCGCGAGAAAATGCGTTCGGCGTATTTCTGGATGGGCGCTGCGTTCTTGGGCAGCTCGATGCCGTAGTGGTCGAGGCGCCACAGCAGCGGCGCAATGGCCACGTCCAGCATGGAGAATTCTTCGCCCAGCATGAACTTGCTCTTGAGCAGCATGGGGGCCAGCTGGGACAGCCGGTCGCGGATGCTGTTGCGCGCGTGTTCAAGGGCTTTTTCGTCGGGCGTGGCGCGGTTCTCGAGCACCGAGACGTGGATGAAGAGCTCTTTCTCGAAGTTGTACAGGAAGAGGCGGGTGCGCGCGCGCATGACCGGGTCGGCCGGCATGAGCTGCGGATGCGGGAAGCGCTCGTCGATGTACTCGTTGATGATGTTGGACTCGTACAGGATCAGGTCGCGTTCGACGAGGATGGGCACCTGCCCATAGGGGTTCATGACAGCGATGTCTTCGGGCTTGTTGTAGAGATCGATGTCGCGGATTTCGAAGTCCATGCCCTTTTCGAACAACACGAAGCGGCAGCGCTGCGAAAAAGGGCAGGTCGTTCCAGAGTAGAGAACCATCATGTCGAGGCATCCCGTCCAAAAAAATACATGAGCAAAAGCATGCTCAAAAAAATGAAATAGGCGTATTACTTTACGCCTATTTTAGAATCGTTGCCCCGGCCGGGCAGGCCGGCCGGGGCTGCGCCGGTAAGCCGGATTTACTTGACGTGCTTCCAGTAGGCGGCGTTCAGGCGCCATGCCACGACCAGGAACAGGCCCAGGAACAGCAGGACCCAGACGCCCAGGCGCTTGCGGAACAGCTGGTCGGGCTCGGCCATCCATCCCAGGAAGTTCGCCAGGTCGGCCACGTTGTTGTCGAAGGCGACGGTCTGGGCCTGGCTTTCGGCCTGGAAGGTATGCCGGGCACTTTCGCCGCCGCGATGGTTTTGCAGGGTTTCGGTCTTGGTTTCTGCGTAGCCCAGCGGGTCGTAAATGGTGGAGCTGCGCTGCCAGACGGTCTTGCCGTCTTGCTCGACCTCGTGGATGTGGCTGTGGGTATGGGTGACCGGACCCTGCAGCTGCCACAGCACGTTGGGCATGCCCACGCTCGGGAATACCGCGTTGTCCCAGCCGGTTTTCTTGGTGGTGTCGCGGTAGAAGGTGCGCAGGAAGGTGTAGACGTAGTCGACGCCGAGTCGACGCCGGTGGGGCCCAGGTTGGCCGACTTGGCGCGCGCGATGACGGAAAGGTCGGGCGGCGCGGCGCCGAACCACTTGGCGCCGTCCTGGCGGGTCATGGCGATCTTCATGAGGTCGCCGATCTTGTCGGACGTGAAAAGCAGGTTCTTCTTGATGTCGTCGTCGGTCAGGCCCAGCTCGGTGAGCTTGTTGTAGCGCATGGAGTTGGCGCTATGGCAGCCCAGACAGTAGTTGACGAAGAGCTTGGCCCCGTTCTGCAGCGAAGCCATGTTGTTGATGCGGTCGGGGGCGCGGTCGAGCTGGTAGCCGCCCTCGGCGGCTACCGCCACCGAGCAGGTCAGGGTTAGGGCAAGGACGCCAAGCAACTTTTTGATCATGTTCATTCCGTAAGTGTTATGGGCCTTAGTGAGCGCTGAACGTGATGCGTTCAGGAACCGGCTTGAACGTACCCAGGCGGCTCCACACGGGCATCAGCAGGAAGAAGCCGAGATAGATCAGGGTTCCGATCTGGCTCATCAGGTTGAAGGCTGGGCTTGGCGGCTGAGTGCCAAGATAGCCCAACACCAGGAAGGTGACGATGAAGATGGCGTACAGATACTTGTGCCAGGTGGGACGATAGCGGATCGAGCGCACCGGCGAGTGGTCGAGCCAGGGCAGGAAGAACAGGATGACCACCGAGCCGCCCATGGCCACCACGCCCCAGAACTTGGCGTCGATGACGCGCAGCAGGACGGCCAGGACCAGCAGGATGACCGGCACGACGATGCGCCATACGCCGCGCAGGTTGCCGCGCAGGAACAGCGCCACGGCGCCCAGCACCGAAGCGGCGGCCAGCACCCAGGTGAAGTCGGCCGTGATGGCGCGCAGCATGGAGTAGAACGGCGTGAAATACCAGACCGGCGCAATGTGCGGAGGCGTCTTGAGCGAATCGGCCGGGATGAAGTTGTTGAACTCCAGGAAGTACCCGCCCATTTCGGGGGCGAAGAACACGATGGCGGCAAAGACGATCAGGAAGCCCGCCACGCCCACCAGGTCATGCACCGAGTAGTACGGGTGGAAGGGGATGCCGTCGATGGGACGGCCCTTGCTGTCTTTGGGGCCGTCTTTGATTTCGACGCCGTCGGGGTTGTTGGAGCCGACTTCATGCAGGGCGATGATGTGCGCCACGACCAGGCCGATGAGGACCAGCGGGATGGCGATGACGTGGAAGGCGAAGAAGCGGTTGAGCGTGGCGTCGGACACGACGTAGTCGCCGCGGATCCACAGCGACAGCTCGGGCCCGATGAAGGGAATGGCCGAGAACAGGTTCACGATGACCTGAGCGCCCCAGTAGGACATCTGGCCCCAGGGCAGCAGGTAGCCCATGAAGGCTTCGCCCATGAGACAGAGGAAGATGGCCATGCCGAAGATCCAGACCAGCTCGCGCGGCTTGCGGTACGATCCGTAGAACAGGCCCCGCAGCATGTGCAGGTAGACCACCACGAAGAACATCGAGGCGCCCGTGGAGTGCATGTAGCGGATCAACCAGCCCCATGGCACTTCGCGCATGATGAATTCGACGGAGTCGAAGGCGAGATTGCCATCGGGCTTGTAGTTCATGACCAGGAAGATTCCGGTCACGATCTGAATTACCAGCACCAGCAGCGCCAGTGAACCGAAGAAGTACCAAAAGTTGAAGTTCTTCGGAGCGTAGTATTCCGACATGTGCTCTTTGAACAGCTTGGACGCGGGAAAGCGCCTGTCTATCCATCCTAAGAGCCCAGTCGTTTCGACGGTTTTCTCGCCAGCCATGGAAACGGTTCCTTTCTATCTTTCTATCTTACGAGCGTAATGGTTCAATGCGGGGTCAGGCCTTGTTATTTTCGTCGACACCAATGGTGACGTGCGTGCCGTCGGCCGAAAACTCGTAAGGCGGCACCTCGAGGTTGTCGGGTGCGGGTTTGTTTTTGTAGACGCGGCCGGCCAGGTCGAAGGCCGAGCCATGGCAGGGGCAGAAGAAGCCGCCTTCCCAGCCGGCGGGCAGGCCCGGGCCGGGGCCCGCGGCCAGGTGAGGGGTCGGCGAGCAGCCCAGGTGGGTGCAGATGCCCACGGCGACGAAGAACTTGGGATCGCGCGAGCGGTACTCGTTCTTGGCGTATTCGGGCGTGAAGCCGGGACGGTCGGATTGCGGGTCGGCCAGGGCGTCGTCGTTCTTGGGCAGTTCGTCGATCTGCTGCTGGGTGCGGTGCAGAACCCACACGGGCTTGCCGCGCCATTCGACGGTGCGCATCTGGCCTTCGGGGATGGAGCTCAGGTCGACTTCGACCGGAGCGCCCGCCGCGCGAGCCTTTTCCGACGGCGCAAACGAACCCACGAAAGGAACGGCCGTTGCGACGCCGGCGGCACCGCCGACTGCACAGGCGGTCGCCACCCATAAGCGTCGCGACGGATCGGGCGGAAGGTTTGCATCGATGGCAACCGTTCCGTCCGCGGAAACGCCGTCGAACTGTGACTTGTCCTGACTCATGCTTGTATCCTTGTTCGTGCCCGTCATCGGGCAGCGCGATTCAGTGTATTTTGGAGTGTTGGATATTCTCTCAACCGCGTATTATAGCGTTAGCCCGCAGTCGGGTGAAATTACTAGGGGATATCTCATATGAGCACTGCACGAGGTTTTTTGGCTGAGTTTCGCGAGTTCGCGGTCAAGGGCAACATGATCGACCTTGCCGTCGGTGTGATCATCGGCGCGGCTTTCGGCAAGATCATCGATTCGCTGGTGAAAGACGTGGTGATGCCCATCGTCAGTTTCATCCTGGGCGGGCAGGTCGATTTCACGAACCTCTTCTGGGTGCTGAAAGAGCCCGAGAACTACACCGGTCCCCGCACCGCCGAAGCCATCGTCGAGGCGGGCGGCAATGTGCTGGCCTGGGGTAATTTCATCACGATTTTCATCAACTTCCTGCTGCTGGCGCTGGTCGTGTTCCTGATGGTCAAGGCGGTCAATCGCGCCCGCCGCCGCTTCGAGCACGAAGAAGCCGTGGCCGAAGCTCAGCCCGAACCCACTCCCGACGACATTCTTCTGCTGCGCGAGATCCGCGACCTGCTCAAGCGGTAAGCGGGCGTTCCGGGCCCGCCGGCGGCGCAAGAAGGCATTGAATGCCGCCGGGCGAGGCGGCCGGCTAGACCGGATTGACCAGGTCGACGAATTCGACCCGGATGCCGAATCTGGCCGCGATGGCGTCGCCTACGGCTTGCGCCCCGTAGCGTTCGGTGGCGTGGTGGCCCGCGGCGACGAAGCCCACGCCTGTTTCCCGGGCCTGATGGAAATTGGGTTCGGAGGCTTCGCCGGTCAGATAGGCCTGGGCGCCTGCGTCGATGGCTGCCTGCATCATGCCCTGTGCGCCCCCGGTACACCAGGCAATGCGTTCGGCAGGCTGTTCGGGGTCTCCGATGACCAGGGGCTCGCGCCCCAGTGCTTGCGCCACGTTCCGCCCCAGCGCCTGCAGGGTCGTGCCCTGCGGGCAGCGTCCCAGCCAGATCAGGCCGTCGGGGCCGCAGGTACGCGGATTGCCTTCGGCATCCCGGTCTGGGGTAAAACCCAGAACCCGCGCCAACTGGGCGTTGTTGCCCAGCTCGGGGTGAGCGTCCAGCGGCAAGTGGTAGGCAAAGACGTTCAAGCCGTGCTGCAGGGCCAGGGCGATGCGTTCGCGCTTGGTGCCGACGATGCGCGCATCTTCGTTCTTCCAGAACCAGCCGTGGTGCACGAAGACGGCGTCCGCTTTTCGGCGTATCGCTTCTTCGAGCAGAGCGCGCGAAGCTGTAACTCCGGTGATAATGTGACTGATCTTGCGCTTGCCCTCTACCTGCAGCCCGTTGGGACAGTAATCTCGGAAGCGCTGCGGCTGAAGCGTTTCGTCCAGCCAGGCGCTCAGTTCGGTCGTGTCGATTTGATTCATGCTTGATTCCAGCCTTATGCGTCGATTCTGGTTGCTCTTCGCCCAAACTGTGACGGTGTGTCTGGGTATTTTATTCATTGTGGCCACGCTTCGGCCCGATTGGCTGGATCGCACGCCGGTGCCCCAGGCGTCCGCGCCCGCCCAGCCGTCCACAGGCCCGTCTGCGGCGCCCGCGACGGCGGGCCTGCCGGCCAGCTATGCCCAGGCGGTGGCGCGGGCCGCGCCGGCGGTGGTCAATGTCTACACCACCAAGCAGATCCGCGAGCCCATTTCGCCGCTGTTGAACGACCCCGAGCTGTCGCGGCTGCTGCGCGGCCTGCCCGGCTTCACCCGCAAGCGCGAGGCCACGGCGCTGGGTTCGGGCGTGATCGTGCGGCCCGATGGCTACATTCTGACCAACTATCACGTGATCGAAGCGGCCGATGCCATCGAGGTCGCCTTGAACGACGGGCGCGAGGCCCGCGCCAAACTGGTGGGCGCCGACCCCGAGAGCGATCTGGCGGTGCTCAAGATCGACCTGGAGGGGCTTTCCAGCATCACGTTCAACGGCACGCACGACATGCAGGTGGGCGACGTGGTGCTGGCCATCGGCAACCCGTTCGGCGTGGGCCAGACCACCACCATGGGCATCGTCTCGGCCCTGGGCCGCAATCGCCTGGGCATCAACATCTACGAGAACTTCATCCAGACCGATGCGGCGATCAACCCCGGCAACTCGGGCGGCGCGCTCATCGACACCCATGGCCGCCTGGTCGGCATCAATACGGCCATCTATTCCGAAACCGGCGGATCGCTGGGCATAGGCTTCGCCATACCGTCCATGGCCGCGCAGACCATACTCGAGCAGATCATCACCACCGGGCACGTCACCCGGGGCTGGCTGGGCGTCGAGCCCCAGGACATCACCGCCGACCTGGCCAAGGCGTTCGGGCTGGACAGCCGCGATGGCGTGATCGTGGCCGGCGTGCTGCGGGGCGGCCCGGCGGCCCGGGCGGGCCTGCGCGTGGGAGACATCGTGCTGAAGCTTAACGGCGAACCCGTGGTCGATACGATCCGCTTCCTGAATCAGATTGCGCGGCTGACACCGCAAAGCAAGGCCGAGATCCAGGTGCTGCGCGCAGGAAAGAAGGCGAGTTTCTCGGTGCAGGTGGGTGCGCGCCCGCCCTTGCAGCTGGGCGCGAGGCGGCCTTAGTACCGCCGGCCCGGCTTACTCGGCGGCTTCCTCGGCCGCTGTGTCGGTATGCTCGCGTGGCGTCAGGCGGGCGGCTACCAGCAGGCCCAGTTCGAACAGCAGGCACAGGGGCACGGCCAGCATGAACTGGCTCAGCACGTCGGGCGGCGTGACGACCGCCGCGATGATGAAGGCGCCCACGATGACGTAACCGCGCGCGGCGCGCAGTTTGTCGACACTGACCACGCCGCCCTTGACCAGCAGAATCACGGCCACCGGCACCTCGAAGGTGATGCCGAAGGCCACGAACATGGTGATGACGAAGCTGACGTAGGCCTCGATGTCGGGCGCGGGCGTGATCGATTGCGGCGCGAAGCCGGCGATGAAGTGGAAGACCGTGCGAAAGACCACGAAGTAGCAGAAGGCCATGCCCATCAGGAAGAGCACGGTGCTGGAAAGAATGAGGGGCAGCGCCAGGCGCTGCTCGTGCTTGTACAGCCCCGGGGCGACGAAGGCCCAGGCCTGATACAGCACCACCGGCAGGGCGATGACGAAGGCCGCGAGGAGGGTGACCTTGATGGGCACCATGAAGGGCGTGATCACCCCCGTGGCGATCATGCGGGTGCCCTGCGGCAGGGCGGCCAGCATGGGCTGGGCCAGCACGTCGTAGATGGCCGAGGCGCCCGGATACAGGAACAGGGCGATGAAGATGACGAGAATGGCGCCCACGGCCTTGAGCAGCCGCGAGCGCAGCTCGACCAGGTGGGAGATGAAGCTGTCTTCCTGCGTCACGGCTGCGAACCTTTGGCGGGTTGGGTGGAATCCGCCGGGACGTTGTCCGCGGCGGCGGCCTTGCGCTCGAAGCCGGGCAGCGGCAGCGTCCGGGTATCGATGGCTTCGGAGTCCTGCACCTCTTGCTCAGAGGTGTGGGCCGGCGGTGAAGCGGGCGCCTGGTCCCCGGCCGCGGCCGGCGGCTGTGCGGATTGCCCCGGGGCCGTGGAGGGCTCCGCCGCGGCGGGTTCGCCGGGGCCGTCCTGAGAGGGCTCGGACCCGCCCTCGCGCAGATTGCGCGCCGAATCGGCCAGCGTCTTGACGGATTCAGAAGCCTGCTTGAGCGCATCCTGCGCCTCGTCGATGGGCTCGCGCCAGGACTTGCTGGTTTCGTCGACCGAGGCCTTGACCGACTTGGCCGCGTCCTGCATCTGGTCTTTCAGGTTTTTGAGGTCGCCTATCTCGGCCGCGTCCATTTCCTTGCGGATGTCGGTCTTGACATCGTTGACGTAGCGCTGGGCGCGGCCCAGCAGATGGCCCACCGTGCGCGCCACCTTGGGCAGCCGCTCGGGGCCGATCACGATCAGCGCGATGACGCCGATCAGCATGAGCTCGCTGAAGCTGATGTCGAACATGGAGCGGTGTCTTGAGGCCTATTGAGAGTTAAAAGGACGGCGGCGCCGGACGAATGCGCTCGGACCGCTAAAGCGGGTACGCAGAGCGCGTGTCGGCCGGGATGGTCAGGACCCGTTCTTTTCCTTGGCCTGCACGTCGATGGTTTCTTTGGTTTCCACTCGTTCGGTGGTGACGGACTCGGGCTTGCCGGGGTCGTTGGCCGCGTCGTCCATGCCCTTCTTGAAGCCCTTGACGGCGCCGCCCAGGTCTTCGCCCATGTTGCGCAGCTTCTTGGTGCCGAAGATGAGCGCCACGATGACGAGAACGATAAGCCAATGCCAGATGCTGAAACTACCCATGTTTATCTCCGTTGTGCGGCGGATGCCGCGTGTGTCGTCGCGGGGCCGATGCCCCTTTTATGACTCCATTCTACCCAACCATGGCTTCAAGAGCCGTCGCCGCGGCTGGCTTTCTCGGCCAAACCCGAGATACCCTCGCGGCGAGCCAGTTCGCGCAGGACGTCCTCGGGCCGCAGATTATAGTGGGTCAATGCGATAAGACTGTGAAACCAGAGGTCGGCCGTTTCGTACACGATGCGGTCGGGAGCGTTGTCCTTGGCGGCCATGACGAGTTCAGTGGCTTCTTCGCCGATTTTCTTCAGGAAGGCGTCGGGGCCGCGCGCCAGCAGCTTGGCCGAGTACGAGGCGGCGGGATCGCCGCCGCGGGCCGGCAGGCGGCTTTCCAGCGTATCGGCCAGCCGGGACAGGATGTCGGCGGAGGTGTCGTGGTTCATTTGTAGATGAGCTCGGGGTCTTTGAGCACGGGGTCGGTGATGTCCCAGCGGGGCTGGCTCGGCGCCCTGTCCAGCCGGCGGAAGAAGCAGCTTTCGCGGCCGGTATGGCAGGCGATGCCGCCCACCTGCTCGACCTTCAGCAGGATGACGTCGCCGTCGCAATCCAGGCGCAGCTCGCGCACCACCTGCCGGTGACCGGACTCTTCGCCCTTGCGCCACAGCTTGCCGCGCGAGCGCGACCAATACACGGCATGTCCGGTGGCGGCGGTTTCGGCCAGCGCGTCGCGGTTCATCCAGGCGACCATCAGCACGGTGCCCGATGCTGCGTCCTGGGCGATGGCCGGAATGAGGCCCGACTCGTCGAATACGACGTCGTCCAGCCAGGAGTTCGGGTCGGTGGCGGTATCCATGATCACAGTCGCATGTTGATGCCCTTGCGGGCCATGTATTCTTTGGCTTGGGGAATGGTGAATTCGCCGTAGTGGAAAATGCTGGCGGCCAGCACCGCGCTCGCGCGCCCCTTGATGACGCCGTCGGCGAGATGTTCGAGCTTGCCCACGCCGCCCGATGCGATGACCGGAACCGGCACGGCATCGGAGACGGCGCGCGTCAGGGCCAGGTCGAAGCCCGCCTTGGTGCCGTCGCGGTCCATGCTGGTCAGCAGGATCTCGCCCGCGCCGTAGCTGGCCATCTTGCGGGCCCACTCGATCGCGTCCAGGCCTGTGGCCTTGCGCCCGCCGTGGGTGAAGATTTCCCAGCGTGCGGATTCGCCGGTCTCGGACGTGCGGCGCGCGTCGATGGCCACCACGATGCACTGCGAGCCGTGGTAGTCGGCCGCGGCCTTGACCAGCTCGGGGTTGGCCACCGCCGCGCTGTTGATGGACACTTTGTCGGCGCCCGCATTGAGCAGGCGCTGGATGTCGGCCACCTGGCGCACGCCCCCGCCCACGGTAAGCGGAATGAACACCTCGGAGGCCACCGCCTCGATGATGGGCAGGATCAAGTCGCGGTTGTCGCTGGTGGCGGTGATGTCCAGAAAAGTGAGTTCGTCGGCGCCCTGCTCGTTATAGCGCCGCGCGATTTCGACCGGGTCGCCGGCATCGACGAGATCGACGAAGTTCACGCCCTTGACGACCCTTCCCGCCGTGACGTCCAGGCAGGGAATGATGCGCCGCGTAAGCGTGTTGTTCATCGGGATGTCGGCTGCGCTCATGATGCGCCCAGTTCGTCGGCCAGGTCCTGGGCCGCGGCGAAGTCGAGCGTGCCTTCGTAGATGCTGCGCCCGAGGATCGCGCCTTCGATGCCTTCGTCTTCAACCGCGCAAAGGGCCTCGATGTCGGTGAGGTTGGTGACGCCGCCCGAGGCGATGATGGGGATGGTGACGGCCTGGGCCAGCTTGACCGTGGATTCGATGTTGACGCCGGTGAGCATGCCGTCGCGCCCGATGTCGGTGTAGATGATGGCCTCGCAGCCGTAGTCCTCGAACTTGCGGGCGATGTCGATGACGTCGTGGCGGGTGAGCTTGCTCCAGCCGTCGGTGGCCACCTTGCCGTCGCGCGCGTCCAGGCCGACGATGATGTTGCCCGGGAAGGCGCTGCAGGCGTCGCGCAGGAAGCCCGGGTCTTTGATGGCGGCGGTGCCGATGATGACGTAGGACAGGCCGATGTCGAGGTAGCGCTCGATGGTGTTGAGGTCGCGGATGCCGCCGCCGATCTGGACCGGGACTTCGCCGTCGACTTCGTCGAGTATGGCCTTGATGGCCGTCTGATTCTTAGGCGTGCCGGACACGGCGCCGTTCAGGTCGACCAGGTGCAGGCGCCGCGCGCCTTGCTCGAGCCATTGCGCGGCCATCGAGGCCGGCTCTTCGGAGAAGATGGTGGCATCGCCCAAGTCGCCCTGGCGCAGCCGCACGCACTGGCCGTCTTTGAGATCGATAGCGGGAATCAAAAGCATGATCGGAGTTCGTTAAGCAAATAGAAGGGAAAGGCGCGCGAGCGCGGTTCAGGGATTCCAGTCGACGAAGTTGCGATACAGGCGCAAACCGGCGTCGGCGCTTTTTTCGGGATGGAACTGCACTGCGAAAATGTTATCCCGAGCCACCGCGCAGGTAAAGCTTACCCCGTAATGGGCCAGCCCGGCCGTCAGTGCGGGGTCGCTCGGCTGAACGTAGTAGCTGTGCACGAAATAAAAGTGGGTGTTGTCGGCGATGCCTTCCCAAAGGGGATGGTGCTGCACGTGTTTGACGCGGTTCCAGCCCATGTGCGGCACTTTGAGCAGTTCGGTTTCGTCGGTGGCGGCGGACGCCGAGGCGTAGCCGGGCCCCGAAAAGCGCTTGACGCGGCCCTGGAAGACGTCCAGGCAGGGCGTGTCGCCTTCTTCGCTGTGGGTGAACAGCATCTGTTCGCCCACGCATACGCCCAGCAAGGGCTTGCTGCGCGCGGCGCGCAGCACGGCCTCGCGCAGGCCGGATTCATTGAGGGTGCGCATGCAGTCGGGCATGGCGCCCTGGCCGGGAAACACCACCCGCGAGGCGTTGTCGATGTGGCTGGCCTCGCGGCAGATGCGGATGTCGGCGTCCGGGGCGGCCGCCTGCAGGGCGCGCGCCACCGAGTGGAAGTTGCCCATGCCGTAGTCGACGATGGCGATAGTATTCACGATAGGGGCTTGGTCTGAAGCGGGTTAAAGAACGCCCTTGGTGGACGGAACGGCGCCATTGGCGCGCGGGTCGACCTCGGTGGCCATGCGCAGCGCGCGGCCGAAAGCCTTGAAGATCGTCTCGCACTGATGGTGCGCGTTCTCGCCCTTGATGTTGTCGATGTGCAGCGTCACCAGGGCGTGGTTGACGAAGCCCTGGAAGAATTCGCGCGCCAGATCCACGTCGAAGCGCCCGATCAGGGCCCGCGTGAACGGAACGTCGTAATGCAGGCCCGGGCGGCCCGAGAAGTCGATGACGACGCGCGACAGCGCTTCATCCAGGGGCACGTAGGAGTGGCCGTAGCGGCGCAGGCCGGCCTTGTTGCCCACCGCGGCGGCGAAAGCCTGGCCCAGCGCGATGCCGACGTCCTCGACGGTGTGGTGGTCGTCGATATGCGTGTCGCCGTCACAGTGCACGTCCAGGTCGATCAGCCCGTGGCGGGCGATCTGGTCCAGCATGTGGTCCAGAAAAGGCACGCCGGTGTTGATGGTCTGGCGGCCCGTGCCGTCCAGGTTGATGGAAACGCGGATGCGCGTTTCGTTGGTGTTTCGGGTGATGTCGGCAGTACGCATGATCGAGGAAAATCGTCGGGTAAAGGTCGGTTCGGGCGCCGCCCGGCCAAAGGGCCGGCGGCGCGGCGGGTTCGGGGCGGCGCGGTATGCGCGGCGTCTGTATGTTTATATCAGGATTCGAGCCGGTATTGCGCGCTGCCCGCGTGCGCCTGCAGGCCTTCGCCGTGCGCCAGCGTTGCGGCGACGCGGCCCAGTGTCTGCGCGCCCTGGTGCGATACGTTGATGAGACTGCTGCGCTTCTGGAAGTCGTACACGCCCAAGGGGGAAGAAAAGCGCGCGGTGCGCGACGTGGGCAGCACGTGGTTGGGACCGGCGCAGTAATCGCCCAGCGATTCAGAGCTGTAGCGGCCCATGAAGATGGCGCCCGCGTGGCGGATCTCGTCGGCCCAGCGCTCGGGCTGCTCGGTGGATATCTCGAGGTGCTCGGGGGCGATTTCGTTGGCGATGGCACAGGCCTGGTCCAGGTCGTCGACCAGGATCAGCGCGCCGCGGCCCGAAAGGCTGGCCCGGATGATGTCGGCCCGCGGCATGGTGGGCAGCAGCCGTTCGATGGACGCCTGCACCTCGTCGAGGTAGGCCGCGTCGGGGCACAGCAGAATGGCCTGCGCCAGTTCGTCGTGCTCGGCCTGCGAGAACAGGTCCATGGCGATCCAGTCGGCGGGCGTGGCGCCGTCGGCGATGATCAGAATCTCGCTGGGGCCGGCGATCATGTCGATGCCCACGACGCCGAACACCCGGCGCTTGGCGGCGGCCACATAGGCGTTGCCGGGGCCGACGATCTTGTCGACCGGCGCAATGGTTTGCGTGCCGTAGGCCAGTGCGCCCACAGCCTGCGCGCCGCCGATCGCCCAGGCGCGGTCCACGCCCGCGATGGCCGCGGCGGCCAGCACGATGGGGTTGCGCGCGCCGTCCGGCGTGGGGGTGACCATGACGACCTCGGGCACGCCGGCCACTTTGGCCGGTATGGCGTTCATGAGCACCGATGACGGGTAGGCGGCCTTGCCGCCCGGCACGTACAGGCCGACGCGGTCGAGAGGGGTGATTTTTTGCCCCAGCGTGGTGCCGTCGCTTTCGGTGTAGGACCAGCTTTCCGCCTTCTGGCGCTCGTGATAGGCGCGTACCCGGCGGGCCGCTTCTTCGAGGGCGGCCCGCTGCTCGGACGGCAGGGCGTGCAAGGCGTCCTGCAGCGCTTGGCGCGGAATTTCCAGCGCCTGGACGGACGGCGCCTGCACCCGGTCGAAGCGGCGGGTGTATTCGAGCAGCGCCTCGTCGCCCCGATGCCGCAGGTCTTTGAGCACGTCGGCGACGACGTGCTCGATGCTGTCGTCCTGCTCGGCATCGAAGGCGAGCAGCGTACGCAGGGACTGGGCGAAGTCGGGATCTTGCGAGCGGAGGCGATTGATCAGCGGCATGAAAGAAGCAAAAAAAGAAATTCTTTATAAATCAAAAGTATATCGCATGCGCGACGCATTCATGGCTTCTCTATGCCGCGGACGCCTGGGCGAAGGCGTCGATCAGGGGCTGCAGCATTTTTGCGCGTGTCTTGAGCGAGGCCTGGTTGACGATCAGGCGCGAGGAAATGTCGACGATGTCCTCGACGGCGACCAGGTGATTGGCCTTGAGCGTGTTGCCGGTGGACACCAGGTCGACGATGGCGTCGGCCAGGCCGACCAGCGGGGCCAGCTCCATCGAGCCATAGAGCTTGATCAGGTCGACATAGACGCCCTTGCGCGCGAAATGCTCGCGCGCGGCGCGCACGTACTTGGTGGCCACGCGCAGCCGCGAACCCTGGGCCACGGCCGCCTGGTAGTCGAAGCCCTCGCGCACCGCCACGCACAGGCGGCACTTGGCGATGTTGAGGTCGATGGGCTGGTACAGCCCGCCGGCATTGCCGGCCGAATGCTCGAACAGCACGTCTTTTCCGGCGATGCCGAAGTCGGCCGCGCCGTACTGCACATAGGTGGGCACGTCGGAGGCGCGCACGATGATGAGCTGCAGGCCCGGGTCGCTGGTGGGCAGGATCAGCTTGCGCGAGGACTCGGGGTTTTCGCTGACCTGGATGCCGGCGGCCGCCAGCAGCGGCAGGGTCTCGTCGAAGATCCGGCCTTTGGACAGGGCCAGGGTCAGGGGTTTGTCCAGGGCTGCAGGGCTCATGAGGCCTCCGTGATGCGTACGATGTCGGCGCCGACCTGACGCAGCTTTTCTTCCATGCGCTCGTAGCCGCGGTCCAGGTGGTAGATGCGTTCGACCGTGGTCGCGCCCTCGGCCGCCAGGCCTGCGATGACCAGGCTGGCCGAGGCGCGCAGGTCGGTGGCCATCACCGTGGCGCCCGACAGGGCCTCGATGCCGGTGACCACCGCCGTGGGGCCGTCGATGTCGATCTGCGCCCCCATGCGGCGCAGTTCCTGGACGTGCATGAAGCGGTTCTCGAAAATATTCTCGACGATGACGGCGGTACCCCGGGCGACGGTGTTCATGGCCATCAGCTGGGCCTGCATGTCGGTGGGGAAGGCCGGGTATTCGTAGGTGCGAAAGCCCACGGCGGCGGGGCGGCGGTTCATCGCGCCCCGGATCCAGTCGGGGCCGGTCTCGATCGTGACGCCCGATTCGCTCAGCTTGTCGAGCACGGCGCCCAGGGTGTCGGGCGCCGCCCGGCGCAGCATGATGTCGCCGCCGGCCGCGCCCACCGCGCACAGGAAAGTGCCCGCCTCGATGCGGTCGGCCACGATGTGGTGGGAGGCGCCATGCAGGCGCTCGACGCCGTCGATGGCGATGCGGTCGGTGCCGTGCCCCTCGATGCAGGCGCCCATCTTGATGAGCAGCTCGGCCAGGTCGGTGATCTCGGGCTCGCGGGCGGCGTTTTCAAGAACGGTGCGGCCTTCGGCCAGCACGGCCGCCATCATCAGGTTCTCGGTGCCCGTGACGGTGACCATGTCGGTGCGGATGGAGGCCCCCTTGAGCCGCTTGGCGCGCGCGACGACGAAGCCGTGCTCGATGCGGATCTCGGCGCCCAGCGCGGCCAGGCCCTTGATGTGCTGGTCGACCGGCCGCTGCCCGATGGCGCAGCCGCCCGGCAGGCTCACGCGCGCTTCGCCGAAACGGGTCAGCAGCGGCCCGAGCACCAGGATGGAGGCCCGCATGGTCTTGACCAGTTCGTAGGGCGCTTCCAGGCTGTCCACCTGCGAGGCATTGAGGGTGACGGTGCCGGCTTCCGGCTGTTGCGACCTGACGCCCATCTGCTGCAGCAGCTTGAGCGTGGTGCCGATGTCCTTGAGCGCGGGCACGTTGTGCAGCGTGATGTCGTCGCTGCAAAGCAGGGATGCGCACAGGATGGGCAGGGCGGCGTTCTTGGCGCCCGACACGGTGATTTCGCCGTGCAGGCGCCTGCCGCCGGTGATGGACAGTTTATCCATTCGGGTTCGCTTTGTATTCGTCGGGCGTCAGGGTGCGCATCGAGAGGGCGTGGATTTCTTCCTTCATGCGCTCGCCCAGCGACGCGTAGACCAACTGGTGGCGGGCGATGCGCCGCTTGCCCTCGAAGGCGGGGCTGACGATGATGGCTTCGAAGTGCGAGCCGTCGCCGACGACTTCGATGTGTTCACAGGGAAGGTGGTCGGCGATGTACTGACGCACTTGTTCGGGAGTAGGCAGCATGATGTCGATTCCTAATTCCGCAGTTTGTAGCCGGAGGCCAGTAGGCGTAGCGTGCACAGGCACAGTACGGCGAAAACGCCAGCGACGACGGCCAGGCTGAGCCAGGGCGAGACGTCGGAGACCGAGAAGAATCCGTAGCGAAAGCCGTCGATGGTGTAGAAGATGGGGTTCCAGTGCGAGACCTTCTGCCAGAACGGCGGCAGGCTGTGTATGGAGTAGAACACGCCCGACAGGAAGGTGGCGGGCAGGATCAGGAAGTTCTGGAACGCGGCCATCTGATCGAATTTCTCGGACCACAGGCCGGCGATGATGCCCAGCGAAGCCATGATGCCGCA
>Ga0180220_1001116_pt1 | contig 21682 bp, 14 predicted proteins | sample eDN5th37CBELigBY_FD_151335 | JGI IMG/M metagenome (GOLD analysis project Ga0180220, IMG submission 151335) | Enriched backyard soil microbial communities from Emeryville, California, USA - eDNA 5th pass 37_C BE-Lig BY (version 2) (version 2) | ecosystem: Environmental > Terrestrial > Soil >...
TCGGCATCACGCTCGGCAAGCAGGCAGTCGGCGGTATGCTGATTGGCTCGATCCTGACCGGTCTGTTCGTGGCCATTTCGATGACCACTGGCGGCGCGGCCTGGGACAATGCGAAGAAGTACATCGAGCTTGGACACCATGGTGGCAAGAACTCGCTTGCCCACCAGGCTTCGGTGACTGGCGATACGGTCGGTGACCCGTACAAGGACACCGCTGGCCCGGCAATCAACCCGATGATCAAGATCGTGAACATCGTGGCCCTGCTGATGATCGCCATGCTCAACTGGGGCTAGTCTCAAGCCCAGACACGAGATCTAAAACAAACGGGACGTGCCATATAGCGCGTCCCGTTTGTTTATTGCTGTTGTCGTGCGACGTTTTCTGTCGCCGGAGGTGTCGCCAACAGCGAGCTTGTCGGCTACGTAATCCGTTCCCCTGTCATTCAACGCCGGGTGCCAACGCGCAAGGGCCAGTGGAGACGGGCAGTGAAGGATTCGCTTCCCTGCCAGCATGGCTCAAGCGATATGACACGGATGCTTCGCTTCGCTCTGCATGACAGAGATGGGCGGGATGCCGTCATAGCAGCAAGTATGCTCCTGGACTGCGTAGCGGGCAGTTAGGGGCAAATGGTCGAGTAGCTCTCCACAGCAACGCCTTCCGCGTCCTGTCATTGCGAGCCGCAGCGAGAAATCTCCCCCCGCGTTGGACCGCAATCACGCTGGCTAGAGATTCGTCGGCTGCGGCTTCAGAATGACAGAGTCCGGAGGTGCCTGTCGCACCTGAGAACTCGGCTCATTGACGCGCCGACCACTGTGATTGACCGCCACCGGAGATAGCTGCCGCGCCCAACCATTCGCTCATGTGGCGATGACTGCGCGCGTGAAGACGCCAGCGACTCCCGCTCGCACTATCAGGACAAACCCACAATGGCGGCCCAGTTCGGCAGGAGTCGCGTGCAATGCGTCCAGAATGCCTGGTCAGCGGGAGCGACGCGCGTCTAGCATCTGCTAGACGGCTACAGGCGAGACTGCTGGCGTTGCTCTTCGCGCTTTGCTGACTGCTCCCGGATGACGCGGAACATCTCGGGCTCTTCCTGGCGGTCGCGACCAATCGTCGAGCGATAGATGATCGACATGATGATTGACGCTGGCCCCCAGAAGATCGCGAAGGCGCACAGGATCAGTACGGCCATGACGAAATAGAACATCCCGAACCAGATCAGCGTCATGATGGCTCCGCCAATGTCGCTCCAGTCGACCCCGCGTTCTGACAGCGGGCCGACCAGCTCAAAGCGCATGCGGAAGCTGTTCAGCGCATAAAACATGGCGATACCAGCCGGGAAGACGACGATCGGCATCAGGTAGCCGCGCGCGTAGCGGGCGTACAGGTAGGCGGTGCCGAGGATCGTCAGGCCGAAGAGCACCCAGGTGACGAAGCGCAGGGCGTCCGGCGGTGGATCGAGCAGGTATGGGTCACTGCGCCAGCGATCCTTGGAGTTCACCAGGAAACCAAGTAGCTGCCGCCAGTTGTCTACGACGGTCGCCCACAGCAAGAAGGCGGCAAGCGATCCGAGAGCAACGCGCGAAATGGTCCGCCCCAGCGGCGTGCGGTCGTTCCACATCCAGCGCAGCATCGAAAGGTTGCGACGCCAGCCAAAGTAGAGCATAACGAGAAGCGTGATCAGAATGGGATAATCACTGGCCAGAATCCTGAACATCGCCGGCGTCCATATCTAGTTTCGAGCAGTCTCACTCAACCGCTCGACCTCTTGGTATCGATGGCGTGCAGTGTACACCGAACCGCGCCCCAAAGCGTTGCATTCTTCCGCTGCGGCGCTCTTGACGCTCCTGCAATGACCCGAGTACAATCAGTCCGCACAAGTGAAAACGCGGAAGTGGCTCAGTGGTAGAGCATCTCCTTGCCAAGGAGAAGGTCGCGAGTTCGAATCTCGTCTTCCGCTCCAGAACGGGCCGAAAGGCCCGTTTCTTCTTTCCCGGTATTCATGTTCGCGTCACCGCGGAAATGGCGGAATGGCAGACGCTGCGGTCTTAAACACCGCTGGGCTTTGGCCCGTGGGGGTTCGACTCCCCCTTTCCGCACCTTCCGTTGATCTAGGGCTTACAGAAACCGAATTTGACGCGGTTCGCGGCAACCTGTAATTAGCTTGTTAATCTGTCCGAAGGAGCTAACACTCTTGGCGGGGCCACGACATCGAAACCCGGTTTTGAGCGATCATCGAAAGGTTGGCAACCGGTATATCCCGCCATTCGCTGATATCGGACCTCTCAATGAGGTGAGCTGGGCACGCAATATCCTCCCAGAGATAATCTGGATAGCCCTGTTCCATGACGCCATCGGCCACCAGGGAGGGGTTCAGTTGGCTCTCGCATTGGCGAGAACAACATGTGAGGTCACTGACTCGGAGGCCGAAAGGGATTCGTACCTCATTTCCGGATTTTCGAAGCTCACGCCACAACAGCTCTCAGAAATCGTGGATGCTCTCAATGTGCGGGTTGAGATCTCTGCGATGCGCGACGCACTTAGAACTCTTGTTGCGCTATACCCTGAATGCCCTCTTAAGTTCCTGTATTCCCAGCCACCAATGGCGACAGACGTGACTCCCGACCAGCTGGAGGATTTCAAGCGGGTGGTCGCGAATCTGATTCCTCGAGGCAATCGCAGCGCTACGTTGGCGCAGACAACGGCTGTATTCATCGCTGAGATGACCGGCTCGTATGCTCGTTCATCCAACGTCGCACCATTAAACTTTGAAGCTATAGTCGATTACCCCGCTACTGAGGAATCACGCAGTAGTGCTTCAATGATACGAGCAACGATCACCGGCCTTGTCGGCTTCCGCATGTCTGGCGACGTTTGGTCAGAATATTTTTGGACCCAAGGTTTACGAGTGGACAAGTGCCAATTCTGGAGTCCCTACGATGGAGACGAATGATGAGTTTGATCGTATCGCTACAGCGATTGATCGGTATGTCTCTGATATTCGAACAGATCTAGATGATCGCTGGTCTCACTGGTTTACTGACTTGTCTCGACAGCAAGAATACGAGGTGCTGGGTGGCCTGATGGCGCGTGAGGTTTCCCTTGCTACTCAACTCGCTCTTGCTCCGATGTGCTGGAATGAACATGCTGCCCCATTGTTTCTTCGAGCCATGATTGATGCCTTCTTAACATTTGCGTGGATCTTCGAAGAACCGGATTCAAGAGCACAATCGTTCATCAAGCATGGTCTCGGGCAAGAAAAGCTCTTCATTGAACATCACAAGCAGAGGTTGCGGACCAAGGGCCTGGATCCAGATAGCGATCCCATGATTCAGCAATTAGAAGACTGGGTCAATTCCATACGCTTCACGTTTCTGACCGAAGTGAATGTGGGCAATTGGAATGGTTCTAGCACTCGTAAGATCGCGACGGACCTCGGTTACGATGACCTGTACAGGTATGAGTATTCCCGATTCAGTGATGCCGTCCACAGTATGTGGAACCATGTTGCGAAGTATAATCTGGACCCTTGTGCTAATCCGTTGCATCGGAACCATTCGGTTCCGCGCGACCTTGAATTAGATTCGGATATTGGCTATGTATTCGTGGCGGCAAGGTACGTAGACAAGACGTTTGGGGTGTTTGACAGACATACAGCCTATCTGACCACGAAGCCTCGAGCGATCGACACTCTGACCGAGGTATTCACTGTTCTTAATGATGATCTATAGACATTATGCGAAACAATGATTAGGCACGGCGGTTCCAGCCTGCGTGGCGCCCGCTCGTGATCATGAGAACGCACTGTAGACAGCCCTCGTCGCACATGAGTCCGCGCAACTTCCTTGGATTGACAATCAAACGCGGATCGCCCGGTGGGACGATCCGCGCTATCGTGCCGAGCCTCGCTCTTACGCGATGCGCTGGGGGAATGCCTCGGCCCGGCTGACTGTGCGACGATCGAGCGATTCGAAGATCTGCGCGGCCTGAGCTGCCGATATCCGCTCGCTCTGGACATGCCACCACCAGCCGCTGCACTCGCACTCCAGAAGGTACTGGCCATCCGGAGTGGCGAACAGCTCCACCTTGAGGATGCCGTCGAGGAATGGCTCAACGGTCGACGCGATCAGTTGCGGAGCGGCGATGGCGGGCTGAGTGTCGTCTGATCGATAGCGGCGTCTCAGCATGGCGGGTCTCCGATTCTCTGAGATCGTCATTCAGGTACGTCGCATCTATACGCATCGGAAGAATGGAAGGTGCGCGGGTCGCCACTGGCTGTGGCGGCCCGCGCATGCGCGGTTACGAAGGTCGATTACTCAGTCGGCAGTTGCGCAGCGCCCTTGAACTCGTCGAGGACCGTCTGCGTGTCAAGCGGAAGCGTGGACGCAGCGGCCATCGACATCATCGACGCCGGTACGTTGGACGACAGAACCGTGACGGTGAAGTTGGCCGTGAAGCACGAGGCACCGCAGCCCGATTCCCCTTGCTCGCCTGGAATCGAAACCGACCCCAGCGTCAGGTAGTCTGGCGGGAAGGAGATCTGGAACGCGAAGCCCATGATCTCACCCGGCAGGGGGATACCGATGACTTCGTCATCTTCGTACGCGCCGAAGGCGAACACCAGCGGGGTGAACTCTTCGAGCGTGACGTCGATCGAGCGGTTGAGGTTCAGGGTGTCGCCATCCTCAACGGCGTCGTCGCTGAAGACCTGGCACTCAACTCCGTTGATCGTCTGACCACCGAAGTTGCAGGTTCCGGTTGGATCGAGGACTGCAAAGATCATCGGATCCCACTCGGCGTTGTCATCGATGCCGTCTTCACCAGCGTGCGAGACGTTGACCGAGTTGAGCGTCACTCGCAGCGTCGTCTGCTGCGGCACGACCGTCACGGTCTTGTTGAACGTGTTGTTTGTCTCAGCGCCTGCACCCGGCTCAACGACCATGTTGTACACATCGACGATGGCCTGGCTGGTGAACGTTCCGGTCACGTAGTACGTGCCATCGAAGGTCAGAGTGCGCGACTCGCCTGGGTTCAGACCATTGACGAACTGGACTGGACCAAAGTCGTCGCTGTCCGACAGGAGCCACTCAACAGCGAAGTCATTTGCCGGGAATGGCCCGTTGTTCTTGACCGTGATTGTGGCCGTCGCTTCAACACCGCGCACCGGTGAGGCCGGGTTGATGGTGAAGCCGGTAACGATCAGGTCAATCGGAGCTGGCTGCACTGTGACGTTCAGGATCTTGAGGTTGTTGGACTCGTTGGTCTCGGCGATGTTGCTGAATGCGTCGACGTTCGCCAACCCTCGGAAGTTTCCGGCAAGCGGATACGTGACCTGGAAGTTGACGGTCGTCGAAGCGCCGGCTGCCAGGCCGAAGACCTGCTTGCTGACTGTCTGCATGCCCGGCGTGTAGAGGAAGAACGAATCCGGGTTGAACTCGACCATGAAGTTGCCGGCAGGCGTGTTGCCCTGGTTCTTCACGGTGATGTTCACAGACGCGTTCTGGCCCTGTGTCGGCGATGTCGGCGTGATCGACATGCTCGTGATGACGAGGTCGATCTTGTTCTGGCCGACCGGTACCTGCACCTGCAAGGTGTTATTGGAGTCTGAGATCTCCCAGACTGAGTTCGTGCTGTCCACCGTTACGGTGCCATCGAACGAGGCAGAGAACGGATAGACGTACTTGAACGTCACGTTCGTGGAAGCGTTTTCAGCAAGGCCGTTGACTTGCACCGAGATCGGCGAGGTCAACCACCACGGCTGCCACTGAACGCGGAATGGTCCTGCGTTCGCATGACCCTGGTTGGTGATCGTGACCGTGGCGGTCGCGATCTGGCCAGGAACCGGCGAAGCCGGGTTGATCGTAAAGTTGTCGACAATCAGATCGGGGAGCGGTGGATCAACAAGAACGGACTTGGTCAGGGTATTGTTGAACTCGTCGGTCTCAAGTACCCAGCCGCCTGAGTCGACTGTCGCCCACCCGTCGAATGTCGCCGCCCACCAGAATGTGTAGTCGAACGTGACGGTCGTCGTTGCGCCTGCGCCGAGCGCGTCGACTTGCTTCGTCAGCGGCGATTCAAACAGCCACGGCGTCCACTGCACCTGGAACGGTCCCGAGGCAGTGTTCCCGTTGTTCACCACAGTGATTGTCACGGTCGTCATACGGGTGGCGACCGGCAGCGACGGCGAGAAGGAAATATCGGTCACCTGCAGGTCGATAGTCGCTGGAACGACGGTCACCGGCAGGATCTCCAGGTTGTTCACCTCGTTAGTCTCGCTGACGGCATTGCCGGTGTCGATGTTGACAACGGTGAGGAAGTTGCCGGCGTTCGGGAACGCGTACTGCAGCTGAACATCGACCGTCGCACCGGCGGCGATACCATCGACGGTTGTCGATGGGCCGGCAGGCGCAAACTGATCAGATTGCCATTGCACAACGAAATCCTGCGACGCGCAGGTCCCGCCATTATGAACGGAGATGTGGACAGTCGCAGGCTGGTTCTGAATTGGCTCGTATGGATCAGTGGACATCGCCGTGATCGATAGATCGGCGCACGGCGTTGGTGCTGCTGCCGCTGGCGTGACTGCCATCATTGACAGGGTCAACAGTAGCAAGACGACTGCAAGCCGCCGGACAAGGGGAATGTGCATCGGCCCTACCCTTCAGATTGGGCGTCCGCACTGGCAACACGCACGTATAACCGGCGGACCCCACCGAGCAACCGCGAGAGAAACGTAGCGATAACGTGGGCGCATTCGGTGCAACTCACCGGTCACGCACGCGCGACACAATTAGTTACCGATGCTTCCAATGTAGGCGCGCAAATCGCGAATGTCAATAGCGGAATCGCCAGCGCTACCGGTACCTCAACGAAAGTCCTGACGATCGCCATTTGCGCAACGTCACGGCGCGATATCGACGGTTGACCTGGTCGTCGAGCCGCGCAATGCCACACGATCTGCGGTAAGAACACTCTGCTCGGACGTTCCCAGCGCCCGAGCCTGATCCGCCAGCAGTCTGAGGAAGCGGGCTGCTGCGGCGCAGTCAAACAGAGCGTGGCGATATCGAAGAGAAAGGTGGAGCTGGTCCTTCCAGCGCACGATGCCAATGCCCAGACCGGGAGGCATCGACGCGGGTGTAGAACCCCAGAGCTCGACAATGTCACCGGCAGCGCCCAGGCGGTCGAACCCGCGCAAGCGCCCAACGTTTGAGAGCAGCGCCGCCGCCTCGCGGCGGCGACGGAAGGGACGCTGGCTGAGAATCAGGATGAAGAACGGGTCGAACTGTCGGATCCAGTCGGGCCGCGATCTGAACGCGGCAGCCGCATGAGTTCGCAGATGACGAGTCTGCTGCGTGGTTACAGTGAGCAGCTCGTTCCGGTCAGCGCGCTGATCGGCCGTCGTCACGACAACACCGTGGCCGACGACGTTAGCGACGACCTCATGCATCCAGGCAGCCGGCCGCAAGCTCACCGGCGTCAGCACGATGATCTTGCCGGCGCTGCCGCCATGAAGACGGTTCCACTCTTCAATCGTCAGATGCAGCGCCGCAAGCAGAATGTCATTGACGCTCACTCGAACGTCGAGATCGTCGTATGCATGCAGGTCAATGTCGGCCAGGTCGACGGATTCGTAGCACATGCCATAACCCGGCTCATCCCGAGCGCCGTCCGACATGACGAGCGACGGGACATCGCGCGTTTGTGCCGTGCCGGGTGGCTGCTCCGCCGCCGAGGTCGCGTCGACCTCGGCGCTGCGGAGAATCCGGGCCTCAACAGGATCGACGTCGGGAATTGGATCAGGGTCTCCTGCGTAGGCGCGAGCGATCGAGCGCAGAAAGCGGATGCCGCCCATTCCATCAGCCATCGCGTGATGCCAGATGTACAGCAACGAATCGCCGCCCGACCGACGAACGATTAGCAGGCGAACGGCTGGTGCCCGTCCCAGGTCAATCAACTCGCTCGTGAACTCACCGCGAATGCGCGCCAGATCATCGTCGGTGTCTGCTTCGGTGACACGTATGACATGCGAGAGATCGAGCGTTTCGCCATCCGGCACCTCCCACATGGGAGGGCGCAATCGACGGCGCATTGCGACGCGCGAAGCGCGAGCCATCGGATGGATTGCCGTGGCACGCGCAACTGCCTCGCGTAGGCGGTCCGCGTCGATCGTCCCCGTCACGCGTAGCTCAATACAAGCATTCTGCGGCTGAGTCGGCCGGTTACCGTAAGCGAGGATCTCTTCGGTCACGGTGAACGGGAACCGCATGAATCAGACTCCAGACTGCGGTGGTTCAGGCCGTTCGATCTACCGAACGACGAGCGATGTGAGAGTGAAAGCCCGGTGACGGCACACGCTATGCAGCGCCCCCCGGGCTATCAGTTAGCGGCAGGCGTCGCTTCCGTAGGTGACGTGGCGTCCCAGACGCATCACCTGGTCGCCCAAATCTTCGCGAGTCGTCTGTGATGCGACAACGCCACCGTCTCCTGCTGTCGAGTAGATCTGCTTCTGCAACGTGTCAAACGCCTTCGCGGCAACGCTGCAATAGCCGTTCGACGTCGCCCACTCGGCGCGTGTCAGCAGCTTCATCATCTGGTCCTGACCGCCGGAAACGAGGTCGCCCCGCCCGGCAGCCTGCGAGACGCTGGCTCGTACGGCGCTGAAGGTGATCCCCTCCGTCGCAGTCTCGGACGAAGCCGAGTTGGATGGCGCAGAGGCATCTCCCGAGGCAGCCTTGGCGACGACCTGATAGACGTACTCGGTGCCCGGAGAGGCGGTCGTGTCGGTAAAGAACGCGTCTGTCGTCGTGCCGATTTCCGTGAACTCGCCGAGGACATCTATCGTGTTGCTGGTGTCGTTCGTCGAGACGACCGGCGGCGGGAACTCAGGAACGAAGCCGCGCTCCTGCGCCAGTGAGCGACCGAACTCGATGCCCGGGCTGGTCGTGTACGAAGCGCGCTTGATCGTGTATTCCGCTGCGCCGTCGACCGCGTCCCACGATAGCAGCATGCCGTCAGGCTGCTGCTCGGTCACGAGGCGACTTGGAGAATCGAGCGGTCCCTCAACCGTTGCTGAGCGACCGGGGCGGGTGCCACGATCCGGCTGCCACGGTCCCGGGTACCGGCACGTCTGGGTCGGATTCGCCAGCCACACTGCCGTGCCTTGAGAGTGGTTGGCGCTGCCAACGAACATGCCGCTCGGCGTCTGCTGCATCGTTCGCGCGCCAAAGTTGTAGACGCCGTCGCCGAATGCGTTCATCGTCGTCAGGCTCCAGTACTGTCCATCGCAGCTGGAGTAGACGTCGAACCCGAACTGTGGGTAAAGCAGGATATTTACGAGCGGAACAGTCCGGAGCGACCAGCTCCAGTCATTCGTGCCCAGATACAGCGCACCGCGCAGGTCTTCCATGCGCCAGAAGTGAGCGTTGAACACGTTGCCGTAGCCGTCGCCGAGCCCACTGATCGGGAATGCCCACGAGCCGTTCGGCAGCTGACGCGTGTTGCCAACAACGAGCTGCCAACTGTCGTTGGCCGCGATGCGGATCAGTTCCGAGCCGGGGAAGATTGTCGAATACCAGCCACTCGCGCCGACGTACAGGCGGTCACGATAGACGTGCATTGCTACCACCGAAGTGATCTCGGTGCCACGCCCCGCGCCGTTTGTCACAATCGGTGAGAAGTTGAACTGTGAACCCTGCGGCCCAAGAGCCGCCTTCCAGACGCCGTAGCCCTGCGACGGAGCGCCGGTGCCGAGGTACAGGTTGTTGTTGAACGACTCGATCTCAAAGATGCTGAGGTTGTTCGGACTGACCTGGACGACCGATGGCGCGCCACTCAGCGGATTGATCACCTCTACGACAGCACCATCACCAACGTAGCTCTGGCTGGCGGTTGCGAACACGCGATTGTTGATGACGACAATCCCGCGGTAGCCGATGACATCGTACTCACCGTAGGACGTGTTGATCTTTCCCGCCACCGCGCCGATGTCGGTGAAGGTGGTTCCATCGGTTGTCTTGAGGATGCGCGCTGGCGCGGTCGGAAGCAGCTGAGGGATGTACTCACCGGCAGTAACGCCGCCGATGAGCAGCGTTTCGTTACCGGAGCCGTCGGTCATGACCGCCATGCCACGATAGCCGATGTCACGCGCGATCTGCTTGCCCGCTGCGTCCGGGTGTGGGTTGGGGATCGTCGGAGACTGGAAGACACGCTCCCACGTCCCGGTTCCTGGGGTATAGCGCCAGATTTCGGCACGCAGGTCAAGATCATACTTGTCGGGAGTGCAGCTGAGGTCATCTGCAGGGTGAGCCGTGTACAGGCCGAAACCCGGATAATAGTAGTCGAGCAGAGCGTTCTCAACGCAAAGCGGGCTCGCGGCTGTGCCTACATATAACCTGCCCTTGAACCACGCCATCGACCATGAGTAGGCGTTGTGCGGGTTTCCAAAACCGCCGGTGGCGATTTCACTGACGCCTGATACGGCGGCCATGCTGGTAAATACCTGCACCATCGTCAGCGTCACCAGCAGTGCCACGGTTCCGACTATGCGTTTGCGCGTCGTCAATCGCCGCCTTGCTCTCATTCGTCCTCCTGCATCCCGATCCACAACAACTAATCCGTCGACATTACATTGGCACTGCGACCGGCTGAGCCAGGCGCTCGATAAGCTGCGCAGCTCGCGGCGGCCCCGGCGCGTTCGCCAGGTGCTGCGCGATCCGTCGTGCGTTCGTGCGATACCGTTCGTCCGACAACACGTCTTCGACAGCGGCTCGTAAGCCTTCGGGCGTGCACTTGCGCGGCGCGAGACGCACCCCGGCACCGGCCTCAACGACCCGGCGGGCGTTGTCCGGCTTGTCCCAGGTTGTCGGGACAATCACCAGCGGAACTCCGGCCTTCATGGCACTCATCACCGTGCCGTTGCCGCCGGTCGTCACGATGGCTGCGCAGCGTGGCAACAGCGTGTCGTGATTGACCCAGTCAACAAGGTGCAGGTTCGGCGCGAGATCGCCCTCAACCGGCACGTCACGTGAGCGCCCGGCGGTCACGATCACCTGCATCGATCGATCGGCCAAACCCTCAAGCGCTGAACGAAGGACGAACGGATCCTGGAAATGCGATGTGCCCTCCGTCACGTGGACCCACGGCATGTCGCTCGGGATCTCATCGAGCCAGGTCGCCCCGTCGGCAAGCCGTGGGGGATGCCACATGCACGCGCCGACATACTGGACTGACTCCGGTAGGTCACGTCGATCGTAGTCGAACTCGCGCACGTTACCGACGATGTAGAGCGGCAGGCGGCCAGCGAATTCGTTGACGGAGCATCCCATCGGCTCGAGACCGTGCTGGGCGCGGAAGAAATCGACGCGCCGTCGCAGACCGGTTGCGGCCACGTCGATCGTGCCGTTAAGCATCCGGGCCAGAATCTTTGCGCCGGTCGTTCTGGGCGGGGCCATGCCGAACCCCCAGGGCGGCGCGTCCGGCCCCGGGATCATCGAACCGAGCGACGACAACAGCGCGACCGGAATCGGCACTGCCTCCCAGAGGATGAGGATTGGTCCCCACATGTTCATGTCGGTCACGATCACGTCCGGCTGCCACTCATCCAGGATGACCTGGATGTCGGAGACTTGCTTAGGGATCGTCTCGACGAGCCAGTTACGGAACGCCTGATGCCCGACCCGGGCCGATTGCCGGCGGCCACCAACTGTCTGCTCCATCTGGTGGATGCGCTCATAGCTCTCCGGCTTCAGCGCCCGGAACGGGAAAAACCTGAAGCCTTCGGACTCCACCAGGTTGCGAGATTCTTCGGCCGTGTAGATCGCGACGTCGCAGCCGCGCTCTCGCAACGCATGCGCGATACTCATTTGCGGGAAGACGTGGCCGGGGAATGGCCAGCATGTCAGCAATGCACGAGCACTCATGGCAACGACGGCCCCGATCCAGGTACTACGAAGCTACGGCTCACTGGGGCTACCTGTCGAGTCAAGCTGCCTTCACAGGTTGTCGGACGACGTGAAGCGCAACCCACCCATCTCTGAGTTCGATACGTCATCATATAGCGCATCCGACGACGTGTGCGCAAGATGTGACTTTCGTGTCACCGCATCGGTGACTATCCTGTAATGTGCGGGTCGCCGCCTTTCGGGGAAATACGATCATCGTGCCACGCTCGATCGGCTCGCCGCGAGCTCCTCCAGGAGCGCCACCGCCTGCGTTGGACCGGAGGCAGCGTTCAGCCGCTCTGCGAGTCGCTGTGCGTTCTCACGATAGCGCGGTTTGCTGAGCACTTCGCCGACCGCAGCCCGCAAACCGGCCGGGGTACAGCGCTTGGCCGGCAGCCGCACACCAACGCCGGCGTCCACAATCCGTCGCGCGTTATCTGGCTTGTCCCACGTTGTCGGGATGATGACGAGCGGCACGCCAGCGCGCAGGGCGCTCATGACCGTGCCTGCACCGCCGGTTGTGACGAGTACCGAACATTGCGGTAGCAGCGTGTTGTGATTGATCCAGTCAGCTGCGTGGATGTTCGGTGCCAGCTCGCCGAGATCCAGATCGGCAATCGAGCGCTGCCGACCGCTGGTCAGGATGACCTCCATCGGCAGGCCGGCTAGCCCTTGTGCGCCGGCCCGTAGCACGAACGGATCGCCAAAGCTGAGCGTGCTCTCGGTGACGTGGACCCACGGGCGGTCCTTCGGCAGGTCAGCGAGCCACTCCGGATCGGGCAGGTCCGCGGTCGGATGCCAGGCCAGCGGGCCGATGTAGCGGACCGAATCCGGCAGGTCCTGGCGATTGTAGTCGAGCTCCGGGAGGCTACCGATCATGTAAAGCGGCAGCCTCCCGGTCTGGCGGTTCATCGACATCGTCAATGCCGGCAGACCGTAGTCTGCGCGAATCTCGTTAACTCGCCCACGCAATCGCCGACCGGCAAGCTCCGTCCCGCGATTGATCCCCTTCGTCAGCATCTTCGCGCCGAACGACCGCGGCGGCGCCATGCCGAGTCCGGCGGGCGGCGCGTCTGCTCCCGGCACAAGGCAGCCGAGCAATGTCGAGAGGATGGCGACCGGAACCCGGCCCGTTTCGGACAGGACGAAGATCGGGCCCCACATCGCTGTCTCACTGACAATGACGTCGGGCTGCCACGATTCGACGATCGGTTGCAGGTCAGCAACCTGGTCCGGCATCGTTTCGACGAGCCAGTCACGGAAGATCTGGAGCACGTTGCCGGCAACGGGACGCCCCGATGGCGCTGCCGTATCCATTGAGATCATGCTGCTCGTCGCGCTGGTTTCCGACAGGCGATCAAAGGGAAAGAAGGCGATGTTTTCGCGCTCGACCGCTTCGCGAGCAGATTCGCCGGAATAGATTGCAACGTCATGTCCCGCGTCACGCAACGCCAGCGCCACGCTCATGAACGGGCTGATGTGCCCGGCAAATGGCCAGCAGGTGAGCAGATACCGTCCCATCAGCGGGCCTCCCAACTCGCGCGCAGCAACCGACAGATGCCGTGGCTCATTGCGTGACCGTTGACGCTGGCGGGGCTTCTGCCTCGGCTGCTTCCTTCTCCAGGCGCTTGACCATCCCGCCAAAGTAGACCTTCTCGAAGAACGGCTCAGGCAGCAAGCGTCGAAGCTTCACGACCGCCGATGCCGGTTTGCCGACGATGTAGCGCATCTTCGGCGTTTCGACGGTCAACGCCGTGTGGATGGCTTTGCCGACGTCCGCCGCAGTCGTCTTCGAGCGGGCGACGACCTCGTCCGACATCACTTCGCTCACCTGGAACATACGGTAGTACGGACTCTCGGGATCCATCGCGCCCTCGGCGAGGCCGCGATGCGTCGTCCAGCGCGTAGTGTCGATAATCCCCGGCTCAATCAGCACAGACTGCAGCCCGAATGGCGCGATCTCAAGCGCCAATGCCTCGCCGAACCCTTCGAGCGCGAACTTGCTGGCGCAGTACATCGAGACGCCGAACGACGAAATGCGTCCCCCGACCGACGACACCGTCAAGACGCGACCACGGCCAGCAGCACGCATGTGCGGCAGCACCGCCTTGGTGACTGCGATCGTTCCGAAGACGTTTGTCTCAAACACCTGACGGATCTCATCGTCGGCGAGGTCTTCAAGGCAACCACGCAGGCCGATTCCGCCGTTGTTTACCAGGCCGTAAATGGATCCAGCTTCCTCAATGATCTGATTGACAGCCGTCTCGATACTGGATTGGTCGGTTATGTCTAATTCAAGGACCTTCAGTGACACGCCGCGATCGGACGCTGCCTGCTGCACTTTCGGCTCAGCGGCGATGTCCCGCACCGTCGCATAGATGTTGAAGCCGCGCTTGGCGAGATAGATGGCGGTTTCCAGGCCAAGGCCGGTCGAGCTACCGGTGACGAGGATCGTGTCGCCCGGCGAACCAGCGGATGCAGTCATCGCTCCTCCTTCAGTGCTGAAATTGCAGGTTCGTGTTCCAACGCGTTGAGAATTTCGGCGGCGACGAGCTCGGGCTGCTCAAGCGGCCCGAAGTGTCCCCACTCGGTGCGCGGCAGCAGGACGGACCGCACGTGAGGCAGGTGATCGCGCAGGTATTCGTATGTGCCGAGAAACGCGGAGCCGTCGCTGAAGATCTGAACGACCGGCGTCTGGATGTTAGCGATCTCTTCGAGCGTCAGGCTGCCGATCTCCATTGTGTCGGTTGCCATCGTCGTCTCATCGATCAGACGCAGGAACGGCTTCGGATTGCGCGGCAGCCCGTTCAGCGGCCCCCACTTCTTGGGCACTTCAAGGCTGAGCCTGAAGAGATACTCGACGTCGGTGCGTCGCTCGGGCGGCACTTCGTGGCCGGAGCGTTCCAGCACCTCGCTCCAGTAGTCCCAGCCTTTCCAGTCTTCCGCCTCGCGCGTGTAGATCATCGCCGGTAACGCCGCTTCAATCGCGACAACCTGCTGAACGCGATCGGGGAAGTGATGCGCGAAATAGAGCGATATGTCCGCGCCATAACTGTGGCCGACAAGTGCTGGGCGTTCGATCTCCAACGCGTCGAGCAGATCGCGCAGATCCACCGCCATGTCATCGCCGGAATAGCCGGACGGCGTCATCTCGCTATACCCATGGCCGCGCAGGTCATAGGTCGTGATTCGGTATCGATTCATCAGTTGCGGGATGATCTGCAGATGCCAGACAGCGAGGTTGCCGGTCAGGCCGTGCACCATCACGACATCCGGCCCCTGGCCAATCTGCTGGTAGTGGATTTTTACCCCGCTGCGCAGAACAACCTTCGGCATCTATAGCTCTCTGTCTGTGGTCATTCAACGTAGCCCAGCGCGCGCAGGCGGCTGAGAATCGTCGCTTCGTCGTCGCTGTCGATTTCGATATCCGATTCAGTGGGCATCGCCGTCGCACCTTCCGGGGTGAACCACTTCGGCGGACGCTGCTCGATCTGCTCCGGTCGGACGACCTGCGGCGGCACGACTCCATCAACGTCGGATGGGATCGGGAGATCGAGGCAATAGAGCAGCAGCGGCGCGATGTCGACGAGCGACACCTCATCCACGCTCTCTCCGGCGCGGATGCCGGGGCCGCGAGCGATGAACACACCATCCCACTTGTGGTTCCCCAATGGGATGTCACGTCGACGGAACAGGACATCGGAGCGCAAGATCGAGATCGCTGCGCCGTCGGCGAGCGTCAGGGTCAGGTCTGGCCCGTACCGCTCGAACGGGCCGGCGAACGCCTCGTCGCGGCTGTGTATCTGAGCAACAATCGGCTGACCGGTCCACGGATTCCTGACTTGCCGCAGCGCAGACACGAGGTCAGCAAGGATCGTTGCTCTGTCCCTGCCGCCAACTGCATTCGGCTGCTCGACGATGTTGATCCCGAGGCTGCTCGGTGTTGCCGCGTACGCAACAGTCCTGTCCCAGTCCAGCTCGTTAATGTGTCGCGTGATATTTGCGAAGCCGATCTGTGGATCGACCTCCTGGCTCTCCCAGGCCTCGTCTTTCCAGACCAGGAAACCCTGCTCTTCCAGCCAGGCGTTGATATAGAAAACATCGTGTGATGCGCCAAAGCCGTGGTCCGATGCAACAACGACCGTGGCATCGGCTCCAGCCTGCTCGACGACGTCGGCGAGAATGGCATCGAGCCGCGCGAAATACTCCTCGCAAAGATCGATGATCTCCTGCTCCCAGGCATTCGGCTCAGCGGGTCGCATCGCGGGATCCAGAAACCGCCAGCAGAGGTGCTGGAGCTTATCCGCGCCATCGAAGACGACCCCGACCAGGTCGACATCGTCGTCCGCCATGATGGAGCGCAGGATTTCCGACCAGCGCGCTTCGCGGCGCGAGTGCAACCGAATCCAGTCGGCATATTCCTCGGCCGCACAGCCCTCCAGCGCCTTGGCCTCCAGCGTCATGTCAAGCGCCAACTCACGCGGATTGAAGCTCGGCAACGACTTCAGACGATCGAACAGTCCGGGCGGGTAGCACCCCAACCGCAGCTGTCGCCAGGGCATCCAGCCACCGGGCACGATATAGCCATTGACCGCTGGCGGCGGGAACATCAGCGGGAAGTTCAGGCTGACGACCTTCAGGCCATGCTCGCTCGCAACTGACCAGATCGTCTCGCTCTTGACGTTGTGCGAACTGGCGAATTGAAAGTAGCGGCTGTCCGGCTCCTCCTTCTGGAAAAAGTCGAACACACCGTGCTTACCGGGCCGCTTGCCGGTCATCACGGTTGTCCAGGCAGGCGGCGTCAGCGCCGGGACAATCGAGCGCAGCGGTGACCGGACGCCTTCAGCGATCAAGTTCTTCAGGAACGGCATCTTGCCGCGCTTGATGAGCGGATCGAGAACGGTGAAGGTCGCGCCGTCCAGGCCGAGCAGTAACGTCTTCGGCATCGCGCTCACTCCCTCGCCGCTACTGTCTGACGATGGTCGCTGACGTAGTTCACCAGTTCCCCGACCGTCACATCGCGCTCTTCGACTGGGCGCTGCCCGATCTCGGCCAGGAACTCCGCGAACGGCAGTTGCCCGTACCGCTGCTGAATCATCGTCCCGAGAATGACGAGGTCGAGCGACTCGAGGCCCATATCGGTGAGGAAAAGCGTCTCCTCGGTCACCGGCCCGGAGTACTCCCAGTCATCGGCCATATCGTTGATCAGATCCAGAATCGCTGCGAGAACTTCCGGATCGGCTTTGCGCGTCACTATGGACTCCTTTGAGATAGGTAAAGACCCGTTATGCGGACTCGACGACGCAGTGACTCACGGACTTCCGCGCGTCACAACTGCCAGCGCGCTGACGAGATTATCGACGCGGTGGGTCTGCGCACTAAGGACCGTGTGACTCCGAACCGACTGAACATCGACCCATCCGGCTGACGGATCGATCGCGACGATAGCAAGAGACCGCGGCCCGCCGTCCATGCCCGTGCCAAACGCCTTGCCGACAGCCTCCTTGGCACACCAGCAGCGCAGGAGCCATTCAGCGGAATGTTCCGGCGATACGGTTCTGATCAGTGCACGCTCGTGGTCAGTAAACGCGATTTCGTCGAATCCGGCTGGTCGGTCCTTGACAAACTCGATATCAAACCCGACCGCCTGCATCTGGTCGGCCGTTGCGACGACTGCGGCGGCAACGCCATCGGTATGCGAGAACGATACGAGCGGTGCAGCGCCGAGAGCTTCGACGCAGACGCCCGTAACGATCGGCTGGCCATCCGGCCCGGTGACAATTTCAATATCGGCCGGCAGAAGGTCAATCCCGGCGCGTTCGCGGACGAGCTCAACGATGGCTTCCTTCGCCGCTGAGCGCGCTCCCAGCCACTCCAGCCGCCGATGATCCGGTAATCGCAGCTCAGCAAATCGGTGGCGTTCAGCGCAACTGAGAATGCGCTGCGACCAGACACGAACCCAGAAGGCCCTGTCGCCGCCAACTCGCGTATCGACGATCCGACAACGAACGGGAGACGCCGCTGCACCAATCAGGCTCGGGACCGGTGATGACACAGTGCCACCTCGCGACAGGATGAGATCGTGAAGGTGCGCGGGAACATCAAAGCGCTTATCTTCCCAGCCAACCAACCGCATCCAGACCTGACCGTCGGGCAGGACAAGCTCAATATCGGAGCGGACAAGCTGCTCTCCGTGCAACTCAATCTGCGCAACGCAGCGCACTGGAGTGCCAGCAGGTGGTGTCGCGCGATAGATCTCCAGTGACCTGAGTCGGTATGGGAAGATGACGTTCGCGTTGGGCAGATGCTCCGTCGTCCAGAAGCCGATCGCCTGACCGGCAGCATCCAGCACAACCGGATCGAGCACGAACTGCACCGGCGTTGGGTCGGCGAAGAAACCAGCCGTGGGATGGACAGTCAGCGTGGCTACAATCCCGCGATCACCCGTCTGATCGATCGAGCTCACACCTTGCCATGTCGGCCCGTGGAACATGACATCCTGATAGAGTCGATCCGGTGTCCACCGCGATGGCCGCGCGTCAACCGGCGGCGCAATGCTCGGCGCGCCACCGGCCGGCATCGACGGTACCAGGACGACCATTGCCTCAACGACTGCCGGCATCGCGTCGCCGGCACCGGTTAGCGGCTCACTCAGGTTGTACAGGGCGACGTGGACACACGCGTGCCCTTCCCCATCAGCGACACGCGTGGCAGTGACCCGCAATGTCTGCGGCTCCTCGTCCCAGGCAAGCCAGCGACTCGCGAAGACGTCCTGCATGCCAACGACCTGCAATCCGGGCAGCAGGCACGCGGCGGCCTCAGCAATGATCTCGAGGCTCATTGTCAGCGGCATGATCGCCAATCCCGCCAGCGTGGGTTCGGTGCGCGAAATGTCGCGGCCAAACGTGTGATCCAGGAGATAGCGGTCGTGGCGAACGTCGAACACGCGCTCCGCAACCAGCGTTCGACCTGGCTCGTGAGAAACGACCTGACCGAGGAGTGGGAACACGGCGTCAGCACCGGCGTCAGACGGATCGTGCATCTGCTGCTGTGATTCGGCGTGGTTCGATTCCGAATGCGTTTGCTCGCTCATGCCTGACAGATACGCATGCATGATCTCTTGCTGCGTGGTCAGGAATTCTTCCATGACGCTGAGATGACCCGTGAGGAACGCCGCCGCATCGTCACCATAGGCGACAGGCTGCTGAGCAACCAGAGCCGACTCAGGAGTCGACGCCTGCCAGGTGCCAATCTCCTCGTATTCGGCAACGTCGTGCCGATGAACTGTCTCCACGGCGGGGGATGGAGCCTCGACGACGCTCTCTGCACCTGGCGTTGCCACCGAATTGTGGACGTGCGTCACCGGCTCAGTCGGTCGAACGGCTGCGACGATCTCATCTGACAAGCGAATCATCGGCCACGACGATGACAGCAGCATGTCATCGAAACGGCGCGGCTTGTCGTCGGTTGCGCCGAGTGACAGGCGCTGAGCATTGCGTCGACTGTAGAGGTAGACGAGGTCCAGATCAACGCCGTGAGCAGCGAGCATGCCGACGAGGTGATTGAGCTGCGTGATGCCGCTCCGACGCATCACGTTGGCCGGAATGACGCAGGATGGCTTGCCGCGCAGAATGTCCTCAACAAATGCGGAGAGGTTCCCGCGTGGCCCGACCTCAATGAACACCCGACAGCCCTCGTCATAGAGCGCCTCGATTGTGCGTTGAAACTCGACCGGCTGCGACCAGTGGCGCAGGAAGATCTCGCGAATATCAGCAGGATCGTCTGGATAACGCTGCGTCGTCGCGCACGAATACAGCGGCATCGTTGCCGGCCGCACCGGTACCTGCTCGTAGAGACGGCGCAGATCGGCGGTAAACGGCTCGAAGAGCGGCGTATGCACGGCACGGTCGTATGCGAGCTGTTCGTAAATAAGCCCCTGCCGCTCGACTAGCGCACGCGCACGCTCGGCTGCAGCGGGCTCGCCGATAAGGACCGCCTGGTGTGGGCAGTTTTCGACAGCCAGGTAGATATCGCCGCCCGCCTCTTTCGCGATCGCTTCAACCTGTTCGCGCGGCGCAGCGATGGCCAGCAGCGTCGCGCGCGGCACGCCATCGTGCGACTTTGCAGACGCGTAGTAGTCGTACAGCGCGCGACCCAGCGCGATGAAGCGCTCGTCCGAGTCAACGTCGAACACTCCGGCAGCGGTTGCCGCCGAATACTCGCCGCTGCTATGTCCCACGCAGGCGTCGCCACGTAGCCCGAGCCGCTGGAGCAGTGCAAACATCGCCTGATTGGCGGCCTGAACCGCTTCGATTGCAAGGTCCATCTGCATCAGTCGATCGAGGTTGTAGCGGCGCGTTTCGTCGTCAAACGCAGGACGCGGGAAGATGTAATCGCTTGGCACGTCCCCTCGCGGGTGGTCGTGGAAGATCCGGTCGTAGCGGTCAAAGACCTCCCGAACCTCTGGGAAGTGGAGGCACAAGTCCGCCAGCATGTTCTGGTACTGCGCGCCTTCCCCGGGAAACAGCAGCGCAACCTTACCCGCCCTCCCGAGCGGCTCGGCGAAGAAGAAGATCCCGGACACATCCTTGATGCGCCGACAGCCAGGGTCGGCCAGCCGCGTTGCTGCGCGATCGAGCTTCGCCAGCAGCTCCTCATAGCTCGACGCTACGACCGCCAATCTGAGAGCCGAGCTATCGGCATCGAAGTCGCAGTTCACGGTGTAGGCGAGGTCAACCAGCGCCACCGGGCCTTCCGGCTGATCGGACAGTCGTCTAACCTGCTCGGCGAGACGCACGGCCTGTTCGCGAATCGCTTCCTTCGTCGCGCCACCGAGCAGGAAGATCTCGCTGTCCCAGCGCGGAAGATGCCGAATTTCAGACTCACGATTCTCGGTCGGTCGATACTCTTCCAGCACCGCATGGGCGTTGATACCGCCGAAGCCGAATGCGTTGACGCCAGCGCGCCGCGGCTCCAGCGCGCCGTGAATCCACGGGCGCGGCTCGGTATTGAGATAGAACGGCGTCTTCTCAAGCTCGAGCTTTGGATTTGGCTCGCGCACATGCAGCGTTGGCGGCAGCACCTTCTGGTGCAACGCCATCGCCGTCTTGATGATGCCTGCGACTCCCGCAGCCGGGATCGTATGGCTGATCATCGACTTAACGGTCCCCAACGCTACGCGAGGCAGGCCACCGTTGCGCGTGCCGAACACCTGCGTAAGCGCCTGCACCTCGACTACGTCGCCGACTGCCGTCGCCGTGCCGTGCGCCTCAACCAGCCCGATCGTGTCTGGCGAAACACCCGTGTCTTCGTAGGCGCGGCGCAGCGCCATGATTTCGCCGTCAATGCGGGGGGCCATCACACTGACACCCCTGCCATCGCTGGCGACGCCAACGCCCCGCAGCACGGCGTAGATGCGGTCACCGTCACGCTCGGCATCAGCTAGCCGCTTGAGGACGACCATGCCGATGCCTTCGCCGAGCAGCGTCCCGTTCGCGTCCTTGTCGAACGGCCGGATCTGCTGGTCGTGAGAGAGTGCCCCGAGGCGGCAGAAGACATTCAGCGCCGCCACCGGCATCCAGACCTGCGACCCACCGGCGAGTGCAAGATCGCACTCACCGCTCAGCAGATCGCGCATCGCGAGCTGGATTGCGATCAGGGATGACGCGCAGGCGGCATCGACGGTATAGGTCGGCCCCATCAGATCGAGCCGGTTAGCGATACGCCCAACGATGATGTTCGGG
>Ga0180220_1001118_pt1 | contig 21659 bp, 14 predicted proteins | sample eDN5th37CBELigBY_FD_151335 | JGI IMG/M metagenome (GOLD analysis project Ga0180220, IMG submission 151335) | Enriched backyard soil microbial communities from Emeryville, California, USA - eDNA 5th pass 37_C BE-Lig BY (version 2) (version 2) | ecosystem: Environmental > Terrestrial > Soil >...
GGGACCTCAGCCCGGCAGGGTCACCACCACCGGCCCGCCGCGCGTGGCGACGACAGTATGTTCATATTGCACGGTCGGTGCGTGCGGTTCGCTGTAGAGCGTCCAGTCGTCGCCGCCGCCCTCCGCCCATTCCGCGCCCAGCGACAGGAACGGCTCGACCGTGAAGACGAGGCCGTCATTCATGATGCGGCGCTCCGAACGGTCCGGCCATGTCGAGATGGAAGACGGCTCCTCGTGCAGCGAGCGGCCGACGCCGTGGCTGGCGAGGTTGCGCACCAGCGTATAGCGGTTCTTGTCGGCAAAGGCGCCGATCGCCCGGCCGATGCCGGAAAGCGGCTTGTCCGCCCCCACCTGCGCGATTCCCGTCCACATGGCCCGCTTGCCGTCCCGGCACAGCCGCTCGATCGGGCGCGACACCGGCGGCACGGTGAACGACGCGCCGGTGTCGGCGAAGAAGCCGTTCTTTTCCGCCGATGCGTCGATATTGACGAGGTCGCCCTTCTCGATGCGGCGGTTGCCGGGAATGCCGTGGGCGATCTCCTCGTTGACGCTGATGCAAGTTGCACCGGGAAAGCCATAGGCAAGCTCCGGCCCGGAGCGGGCGCCGGCCTGTTCCAGCAGCCTGCGGCCGAATGCGTCCAGCTCGGCCGTCGTCATGCCCGGCTCGATGGCGCCGCCCATCGCCTTGAGCGTATCGGCGACGATGCGGCCGATCTCCTTGAGAGCGTCGAATTCGTCCTCGTTCGAAATGGTCATCGGCCTTGTTGCCCCGCTTTTCCGGTCACCCGCAGATAGGCCGCGCGCGCCGCCGTCGCAAGCCGAGGCCCGGTTCAGCCGGATGCCAGCCCCTTCAGCCGATAGATCGCCTCCAGCGCCTCGCGCGGCGTCATCTCGTCGGGATGCAAGCCGGCCAGCGTCTCGGTGAGCGCGTCGGAGCGCGGCGCGGGCTTGGGTGGCTCGCGCTTCACGGCCGCCGAGAACAGCGGCAGATCGTCGATCAGCCGCTCGGCCTTGCCCGAAACCTCGCCCGCCTCGAGCTGGTGCAGCACCTCGCGGGCGCGCGCCACCACGGCCTCCGGCAGGCCGGCGAGGCGCGCGACCTGCACGCCGTAGCTGCGGTCGGCCGCGCCCTTGCCCACCTCGTGCAGGAAGACGACGTCGCCCTCCCATTCCTTGACCCGCATGGTGACGTTGTGGAGGCGTGTGAGCTTTTCGGCCAGCGCCGTCATCTCATGGAAATGGGTGGCGAAGATCGCCCGGCAGCGGTTCTGCTCGTGCAGATATTCCACCGCCGCCCAGGCGATGGAAAGCCCGTCGAAGGTGGCGGTGCCGCGCCCGATCTCGTCGAGGATCACCAGCGAGCGCTCGCCGGCCTGGTTGAGGATCGCCGCCGTCTCCACCATCTCGACCATGAAGGTCGAACGCCCGCGCGCCAGGTCGTCGGAAGCGCCGACGCGGGAGAACAGCCGGTCGACCACGCCGATACGGGCCTTTGCGGCCGGCACGAAGGAGCCGGTCTGGGCGAGGATGGCGATCAGCGCGTTCTGGCGCAGGAAGGTCGACTTGCCGCCCATATTGGGGCCGGTCAGCAGCCAGATCGCTCCGTTCTTGCCGTCGCCCTCGGGCGACAGGTCGCAATCATTGGCGACGAACGGGCCTTCCCCGGAACGGCGCAGCGCCTGCTCCACCACCGGATGGCGGCCGCCCTCGATCTCGAAGGCAAGGCTTGCATCGACCTGCGGCCGGCACCAGTCCTCGCGCTCGGCCAGCAGCGCCAGCGCCGCAGATACGTCGAGCACGGCGAGCGCTTCGGCCCCGGCGCGGATCGCTTCCGCCTCGGCAACGGCTTCCTTCACCAGCGCCTCGAACACGGCCAGTTCGATGCTCAGCGCCCTTGCGGCGGCATTGGCGATCTTGCTCTCCAGACCCGCCAGTTCGGTCGTGGTGAAGCGCATGGCGTTGGCCATGGTCTGGCGATGGATGAAGCGCGCCTTGGCCGCGTCCGTGCCGGTCATTGCCGCCTGATGGTTGGCGGTCACCTCGATATAGTAGCCGAGCACATTGTTGTGCCGGATCTTGAGCGAGCGGATGCCGGTTTCCTCGGCCAAGTCGCGCTCCATGCCGGCGATGACCCGGCGGGATTCGGTCGCCAGCGCCCGCATCTCGTCGAGTTCGGCGTCGTAGCCGGCGCGCACGAAGCCGCCGTCGCGCCGGATCAGCGGCAACTCGTCGCCCAGCGCCCGTTCCAGATGCTGCGCCAGCGTGGACGGCAACGCGGCGATGGCCTGCAACGCATCCCTGATCTCGGCCGACGGCTCGGCCGTGGCGAACAGGCCGGCAATCGAAGCCGCCGCCGACAGGCCGGAACGCAGCGCCCCGAGGTCGCGCGGGCCGCCGCGGTTGAGGGCCAGCCGCGACAGGGCGCGGGGCATGTCGGCCACGCCCTTCAGCGCAAGGCGCACCGCTTCGCCGAGGCGCGGCTCGGTACGGAAGAAGGAAACCGAATCGAGCCGCGCGGCGATCGCGGCAGGGTCGGTCAGCGGCGCGGTCAGCCGTTCTGCCAGCAGGCGCGCGCCGCCGCCGGTCACCGTGCGGTCGATGGCCTTGAACAGCGAGCCTTCGCGATTGCCGGAGAGCGTGCGCAGCAGCTCCAGATTGGCGCGCGTCGCCGGATCGATGAACAGCGTGGTGCCGCTTTCCTCGCGCTCGGGGCGCGACAGCGGCGGCCGTTCCGCCTTCTGCGTCTTCTCGACATAGGCGATGATGCCGGAAATGGCCGACAACTCGGCGCGGCCGAACGTGCCGAAGCTGTCCGGCGTCGCCACCTCGAAGAAGCGGGCGATGCGGGCCGGCGCGGAGGTGGAATCGAACAGGCTGGAGGGCTGCGGATTGGCCACCCGCCCGAGCACGTCGAACACGGGCTTGAGATCGGGATCGTAGAACACCGGCTCGGCCACGATCAGCTCGCGCGGATCGACGCGCAATATGTCGGCGAGCAGCCGGTCCTGGGAGGTTTCGGCCACCCGGAATGCGCCGGTCGAAATGTCGATCCAGGCGAGCGCCCAGGCCTGGTCGGCGGCCCCCTTCACCCGGCCGAGCGCCATCAGGAAACTGGCTTCCGCCGGTGCCAGCAGCTTGTCCTCGGTGATGGTGCCGGGCGTCACCAGCCGGATCACGTCGCGCCGCACCACCGATTTGGAGCCGCGCTTCTTCGCCTCGGCCGGATCCTCGATCTGCTCGCAGACGGCGACGCGGAAGCCGAGCGCGATCAGCTTTTGCAGATAGTCGTCGGCGGCATGCACCGGCACGCCGCACATGGGGATGTCGTGGCCCTGATGCTTGCCGCGCTTCGTCAGCACGATGCCCAGCGCCTGCGCGGCCACCTCCGCATCGTCGAAGAACAGCTCGTAGAAATCGCCCATGCGATAGAACAGCAGCGAATCCGGGTTCGCCGCCTTGATCTCGAGATACTGTTCCATCATCGGCGTGGCGCCGGCTGCTGCCGCCGGCGTTTTCACGCTATCGGGAGGCGTGGGAGATGCGTCGTTCAAGAAACTGTTTCCAAAATTTCTGTAAGCATTGGCTTGGCGCTTTACGGTCGTGAAGTGTAGCCTTAATTGCGCAAACTCCACAAAAACAAGCCGCGGCCCGGACAAGCGCGGCGCCGGTGAGGAAAACTTTAGCACATGCCCAGCAAGACAGAGAACGCAAGCCCCTCAGTCAGTCCGGAGGAGGCGCTGGAATTCCACGCGCGCGGCCGCCCCGGCAAGCTGGAAGTTGTGCCGACCAAGCCGATGGCCACGCAGCGCGACCTGTCGCTCGCCTATTCGCCGGGCGTCGCCGTGCCGGTGCAGGCTATTGCAGAGGACCCCAGCCGCGCCTTCGACTACACCAGCCGCGGCAACATGGTGGCGGTGATTTCCAACGGCACCGCCATTCTCGGCCTCGGCAATCTCGGCGCGCTCGCCTCCAAGCCGGTGATGGAAGGCAAGGCGGTGCTGTTCAAGCGCTTCGCCGACGTCGATTCCATCGACCTGGAAGTCGACACCGAGGACGCCGACGAGTTCATCAATTGCGTGAAGTTCCTCGGCCCCTCGTTCGGGGGTATCAATCTGGAGGACATCAAGGCGCCGGAATGCTTCATCATCGAGCAGCGGCTGCGCGAATTGATGGACATTCCCGTCTTCCATGACGACCAGCACGGCACCGCCATCATCGCCGCCGCCGGCCTCATCAACGCGCTGGAGATCACCGGCCGCGACATGAAGACGACCAGGCTGGTCTGCAACGGCGCGGGCTCGGCCGGCATCGCCTGCATCGAGCTGATCAAGTCGATGGGCTTCTCGCCGGAGAACGTCCTTCTGTGCGACACCAAGGGCGTCGTCTACCAGGGCCGCGAGGAGGGCATGAACCAGTGGAAGTCGGCCCATGCGGTGAAGACCGACGCGCGCACGCTGGCCGACGCCATGGAGGGCGCCGACGTGTTCTTCGGCCTTTCCGCCAAGGGAGCGCTGACCCCGGCCATGGTCCAGTCCATGGCCAAGAACCCGATCATCTTCGCCATGGCCAATCCCGATCCGGAGATCACCCCGCAGGAAGTGGCCGAGATCCGCACCGACGCCATCATGGCGACCGGCCGGTCGGACTTTCCGAACCAGGTCAACAACGTGCTGGGCTTCCCCTACATCTTCCGCGGCGCGCTCGACGTGCAGGCCACCACCATCAATGACGACATGAAGATCGCCGCCGCCCATGCGCTGGCCGATCTGGCGCGCAAGGACGTGCCCGACGACGTCGCCGCCGCCTATCAGGGCAACCGCCCGAAATTCGGGGCCAACTACATCATTCCGGTGCCGTTCGACCCCCGCCTGATTTCCGCCATTCCGCTGGCGGTGGCCAAGGCTGCGATGGAAACCGGCGTGGCGCGCCGGCCGATCGTCAATCTGGAGCGCTACGCGCAGGAGCTTTCGGCCCGCCGCGACCCGATCGCCTCGACCTTGCAGCGCATCTACGACCGCGTGCGCCGCCAGCCCAAGCGCATCGTCTTCGCCGAGGGCGAGGAGGAGCAGGTCATGCGCGCCGCCGTCTCCTACGTCAATCAGGGGCTGGGCACCGCCATCCTGCTCGGCCGCGACGACATCATCAAGGAAAACGCCCGCCATGCCGGCATCGACCTCCACAAGCCCGGCATCGAGGTGATCAATGCGCGCCTGTCGCGCCGCAACGCGGTCTATGCCGACTACCTCTACGAGCGCATGCAGCGCAAGGGCTACCTGTTCCGCGACTGCCAGCGGCTGATCAACAACGACCGCAACCACTTCGCCGCCTGCATGGTGGCGCTGGGCGATGCCGACGGCATCGTCACCGGCGTCACCCGCAACTATTCGACGGCGCTGGAGGATGTGCGCCGCGTCATCGACGCCAAGCCCGGCCATTGCGTCATCGGCGCCTCCATCGTGCTGGCGCGCGGCCGCACGGTGATCGTCGCCGACACGGCCGTGCACGACATGCCCAATGCCGAGCAGATCGCCGACATCGCCGAGGAGGCGGCCAGCTTCGCGCGCCGCATGGGCTACGAGCCGCGCGTGGCTATGCTCGCCTATTCCACCTTCGGCCACCCGCAGGGCGAGCGCTCGGAGCGCATCCAGGAGGCGGTGAAGATCCTCGACAAGCGCCGCGTCGATTTCGAGTATGACGGCGAGATGGCCGCCGATGTGGCGCTCAATCCGGCCGCCATGCAGCAATATCCGTTCATGCGCCTGAACGGGCCGGCCAATGTGCTGGTCATGCCGGCCTTCCACTCGGCCTCCATCGCCACCAAGATGCTGCAGGAGCTGGGCGGCTCCACCGTCATCGGCCCGCTGCTGGTCGGCCTCAACAAGCCGGTGCAGATCGTGTCGCTCAACGCCAAGGACAGCGACATCGTCAACATGGCGGCGATCGCGGCGTTCTCCGCCGGCACCTGAACCGTTTCGGGCAGGAAATTCTTCTGGATGAGAATCTGGTTTCCCGTGAATCGATTTCATGGGAAATAATTTTCTGGTTTTCCGGTCCGGCCAAAATTTCATCTGGTGAAAGCGGCCGCCGTGCGTTGTAAATTCCGGCCAATCTCGTAGCGGCGCGCCCGTGGCTGACGTGGCGCGCCTGAAAGAAGGTCCGGACATGTCCTCCTCTCCCCAAGCTGCCTCGCGCCCCGCGCGTGCGCCCAAACCCCTTTACGCCTCCTTCGGCTTCCAGGTTCTCGTCGCCATGGTGGTCGGCCTGGTGCTCGGCTACGTCGCCCGCCAGATGGGCCCCGACGCCGCCGGCAACGCCAACTGGCTGACGGTGACGCTGGCGACCATCGGCTCGTCCTTCGTCTCGCTGCTGAGGGCGCTGGTGCCGGTGCTGGTCTTCACGGCCATCGTCGCCTCCATCGCCAACCTGCGGGAGCTGAACAACGCCGCCCGGCTGGTCTGGCAGACGCTGTTGTGGTTCGCCGCCACCGCGCTGATCGCCGTCGTCATCGGCATCGCGCTCGGCCTCATCCTGCAACCCGGCCTGCACACCGCGGTGACGGAAAGTGCTGCGCGCGCGCCGTCGTCCACCGGAAGCTGGCTCGATTTCCTCAAGGGCCTGATCCCGTCCAACATCCTCGGCCTCACCGCCTCCACCAGGATCACCGACGGCGCTGCCTCGACCAGCCTCGGCTTCAACGTGCTGCAGATCCTGGTGATCTCCATTGCCGTGGGTGTGGCGGCGCTGCGCGTCGGCCCCGCCGCCGATCCCTTCCTTGCCTTCAACCGCTCGTTCCTGAAGGTGGTGCACAAGCTGTTGTGGTGGGTCATCCGCCTCACGCCCATCGGCACCATTGGCCTTCTGGGCAATGCGGTCGCCGTCTATGGTTGGGATGCGCTGGCACAGCTCGGCTGGTACTCGGCCGCCATCTACATCGGACTGGCGCTGGTGCTGTTCGTGGTCTACCCGGTGCTGCTCGGCGCCAACGGGCTGAACCCGCTGCGCTTCTTCCAGGGCGCCTGGCCGGCGATCCAGCTCGCCTTCGTGTCGCGTTCGTCGATCGGCACCCTGCCGCTGACCGAGCAGGTGACCGAGAACAATCTCGGCGTGCCGCGCGAATATGCGGCCTTCGCCGTGCCGCTCGGCGCCACCACCAAGATGGACGGCTGCGCCTCGATCTATCCGGCGATCTCGGCCATCTTCGTCGCCCAGTTCTTCGGCATCGACCTCGCCATCCAGGACTACCTGCTGATCGTCTTCGTGTCGGTCATCGGCTCGGCCGCCACCGCCGGCCTTACCGGCGCCACGGTGATGCTGACCCTGACGCTGTCGACGCTCGGCCTGCCGCTGGAGGGCGTCGGCCTGCTGCTCGCCGTCGATCCGATCCTCGACATGGGCCGCACGGCCGTCAACGTCGCCGGCCAGGCGCTGGTGCCGACCATCGTCGCCAAGCGGCAGGGCATCCTCGACGAAAACGCCTACAATCGGGGCGAGATCGTCGAGCCGGACGACGGCCAGCTCGCGCCGGCCGAATAAGTCCGGCAAGACTTCAGGTAAAGAAAAGCCGGAGCGGTGTCGCCGCTCCGGCTTTTGTCGTCCGGGCCGGATCGCTCAGAACAGGCCCTTCAGCTCGTCCAGCTTGTCGTTGACCAGCCAGCCGTAATAGTTTTCCTGCGGCAGCTTCGGCGCCTCGCCCGCGGCCTTGCGGCGCGCATTCTCGGCCTTCAGCGCCTGCGCCCGGCCTTCCGGGTCGCCGACATTGTAGAGCGTGGCGGTGAGGCCGGGGTTGCCGGAAATGTCGAAGCCGGCGATCTGCCTGTAGGCATCGATGGAATGGCGGATCGTCGCCGCCACATAGGGCAGGGTCAGGTCCGGGTCCATGATGGTCTTGTAGACCTGGTTGGGGTCGCCCACGTCGAGCTTCGGCAGGCCCGAAACCTTGTGCACCATGTCGCTCATCTGCAAGGCGGTGAGCGGGTTGAGCTGGCCGAGGCCGAAGGTCTGGCCGGCATAGAGCGGCTGGAAGAAGGTGGCGCCGAAGCGGTCGTTGGGATAGCTGGTGCCGTCGACCGGCCTGCCGCGGAACGACCTGTTCCACACCCGCTCGCGGCACTGCCACAGCCCGTAGCTGTCGGCCTTGTCGTCGCAGCCGTCGAATTCGGCCCGCTGCACGAAGTCCGACACGTCCTCGCCCTTGTAGGAGAAGGTCAGCCGGTTGGAGAGGTAGGAGATCGCCTTGACGTAGTAGGTCTGCAGCCGGTCATAGGCGTCGACATTGTAGGTGTGCTCGCCGACGATGGCGCCGACCATGTGGATCGGCTCGATGCCATAGGCGGCGGAGACCTTCGCGATCTTGCCGCGCAGCGCCGCGTCGTTCTTCAGCAGCGCGTAGATCTTGCGGTACTTGCCCTGGAAGGTGGTGCTCAGTGCCTGGGTGCGCCGCGTCGAGGCGCCCGGAACGGGCGGCTGCTCGACCGAGCGGTTGCCGGGCGGCACCGGCGTGGCGGCCTGCGCAGGCAGGGCGACAGCCGCCGCCAGCAGGCCGAGAACGACGGAAGTGACTTTCTTCATGTGGTGCTGCCCGAGGATGGATGCGGCACAAACTATGAAAACGGCGGCTCCAAGTCGAGGCCGTAAGCGTCTTGCCGGCCCGTACCGCGCCCGGCGTTGCATAAATGCGGCAATTCGGGCAGCGGCGGGCAGCCTGACTTGCGCTGCCCGTCGTCCCGCCGGTCAGGCCGCGTTCTTGCGCGCCAGCCTCGCCTTGATGCTCTCGACATCGGCGCGCGGCGTCGCGGCGAACAGTGTCCTGGTGTAGCTGTGCTGCGGGTCGGAGAACACCGCGTCGCGCGACCCGTATTCGACCGCCTCGCCGAAATACATCACCATCACCTCGTCGGCGATGTAGCGCACCACCGAAAGGTCGTGGCTGATGAAGATGTAGGTGAGGCCGAACTCGTCCTGCAGATCGGCCAGCAGGTTCAGCACCTGCGCCTGCACCGAAAGATCGAGCGCCGACACCGGCTCGTCCAGCACCAGCAGCGACGGGTTGAGCATCAGCGCGCGGGCGATGGCGATGCGCTGGCGCTGGCCGCCGGAGAACATGTGCGGATAGCGGTTGTAGTGCTCGGTGCCGAGGCCGACCTTCTTGAGCATGGTCATGGCCCGGTCGCGCCGCTCCTCGGCCTTGACGTCGGTGTTGATGAGCAGCGGCTCGCACAGGATGTCGCCGATCTTCTGGCGCGGGTTGAGCGAGCCATAGGGGTTCTGGAACACGATTTGCACCTTGCGGCGCATTTCCGGCGTCAACGGCTCGTTGGCGATGTCGATCTTGCGGCCGTCGATGAACAGTTCGCCCGCCGTCGCCGGATCGATCAGCGTGATGATGCGCGCCAGCGTGGACTTGCCGCAGCCGCTCTCGCCGACGATGGCCAGCGTCCTGCCCTTCTCGACGCTGAACGACACGCCCTTGACCGCATGCACGGTGCGCGAAGGCGTGAACAGGCCGCCGCGCACATGGTAGTCGCGCTTGATGTCCTTGCCCTTGACGACGACGGGCCCCTTGATGGCTGTGTTCATTGTGCGGCTCCCGGGGCGGGTTCGAACATCATGTCGGAGATGGTCGGCAGCCTGTCGCCGACGGCGTTGTCGGGCAGGGCGGCGAGCAGGGCGCGGGTGTAGTTGCTCTTCGGGTTCTCGAACAGCGACAGCACGTCGGCCTCCTCCATCTTGCGGCCCCGGTACTGGACGATGACCCGGTCGGCCGTCTCGGCGACCACGCCCATATTGTGGGTGATCATGATCAGTCCCATGCCGTATTCGGCCTGCAGGCGCACCAGAAGGTCGAGGATCTGCTTCTGGATGGTGACGTCGAGCGCGGTGGTCGGCTCGTCGGCGATCAGCAGCTTGGGGTTGCAGGCGATGGCCATGGCGATCATCACGCGCTGGCACTGGCCGCCCGACATCTGGTGCGGGTAGGAGCCGAGCCGCTGCTCGGGCTCGGGAATGCCGACCAGCTTGAACAGCTCGATGGCGCGGGCGCGCCTCCGGGCGCGGTCCATGCCCATGTGGAAGCGCAGCACCTCCTCGATCTGGAAGCCGACCGTGAAGCAGGGGTTGAGGCTGGCGATCGGCTCCTGGAAGATCATCGAGATGTCCTTGCCGACGATCTTGCGGCGCTGGGCCGGATCGAGGGTGGTCAGGTCGATGCCGTCGAAAGCCATGCGGTCGGCCTTGACGGTGGCGGTCTTGGGCAGCAGGCCCATCACCGCCAGCATCGACACCGACTTGCCGGACCCGGATTCGCCGACGATGGCCAGCACTTCGCCGGGCTCGACCGACAGGTCGATGCCCTGCACGGCCATGAACGGGCCGGTGGATGTCTCGAAGGAGACGGTGAGGTTCTTGATCTCGAGAAGCGGCATCACGACCTCTTCAGCTTGGGATCGAGCGCATCGCGCAGGCCGTCGCCGACCAGGTTGATGGCGAGCACGGTGACGAGGATGGCGAGGCCGGGGAAGGTGACCACCCACCAGGCGCGCAGGATGAACTCGCGCGCCTCGGCCAGCATCGTGCCCCATTCGGGCGTGGGCGGCTGCGCGCCCATGCCGAGGAAGCCGAGGGCCGCCGCGTCGAGGATGGCGTTGGAGAAGGACAGCGTGCCCTGCACGATCAGCGGGGCGAGGCAGTTGGGCAGGATGGTCTTGAACATCAGCCGCAGGTGCCCGGCGCCGGCCACCTTGGCGGCGACGACGTAGTCGCGGCTCTTCTCGGCCATCACCGCCGCGCGGGTGAGGCGCACGAAATGCGGTTGCAGCACCAGCGCGATGGCGATCATCGCATTGGTGAGGCCGGGCCCCAGCACGGCCACCAGCACCAGCGCCAGCAGCAGCGACGGGAAGGCCAGGATGATGTCCATGACGCGCATGATCACGGTGTCGACCCAGCCGCGGAAATAGCCGGCGATGACGCCGATGATGATGCCGCCGACCAGCGCCAGCGTGGTCACGATGGTGCCGATGAACAGCGAGTAGCGGGTGCCGTGGATGAGGCGCGAGAGGATATCGCGGCCCACCGCGTCGGTGCCGAGCAGGAAGGCCTGCCGGCCGCCTTCCTCCCAGGCCGGCGGCACCAGCACCGCGTCGCGGAACTGGGCGGCGGGTCCATGCGGGGCGATCCACGGCGCCAGCAGCGCCACGATCACCAGGGCGATGAACACCCACAGGCCGATGACGGCGCCGCGGTTTTCGGAGAAGTAGAACCAGAACTCGGTGAAGCGGGCCTTGAGCGAGGGGTCGGTGCCGATGCCGGCGACGGTTGCTGTGTCGGTCATGGCGTCCTCCTCAGTACCGGATGCGCGGATTGATGAGGCCGTAGAGCAGGTCGACCACCAGATTGACCACCATGATGATGCCGGCGATCAAAAGCAGCCCGCCCTGGATGACGGCGTAGTCGCGGCGGAAGACGGAATCGACCATCCACTTGCCGATGCCCGGCCACGAGAAGATCGTCTCGGTCAGGATGGCGCCGGCCATCAGCACGCCCACCTGCAGGCCGATCGTGGTGATGACCGGGATCATGGCGTTGCGCAGCGAATGGATGCCGATGACACGGAAGGTGGAGAGGCCCTTGGCGCGCGCCGTGCGCACATAGTCCTCGCCCAGAACCTCGAGCATCGCCGAGCGCGTCTGGCGCGCGATCACCGCCAGCGGGATGGTGCTGAGCACGATGGAGGGCAGGATCAGGTGGCTGACCGCCGACTTGAAGGCCCCGCTCTGGCCCGACAGCAGCGAGTCGATGAGCATGAAGCCGGTGACCGGCGGGAAGAAATACATCAGCGAGATGCGGCCCGACACCGGCGTCCACTGCAATATGCCGGCGAACAGGATGATGAGCAGCAGGCCCCACCAGAAGATCGGCATGGAATAGCCGACCAGCGCCACGCCCATCACCGACTGGTCGAAGAAGGAGCCGCGCTTCATGGCCGCGAAGATGCCGGCCGGGATGCCGATCACCACGGCGATGACGATGGCGCAGAACGACAGTTCCAGCGTTGCCGGAAACAGCGAGAAGAACTGGTCCAGGATCGGCCGCTTGGTGACGATCGAGGTGCCGAAGTCGCCGGTCAGCACGCCGCCGATGTAATCGAGGTACTGGATCGGCAGCGGCCGGTCGAAACCGAGCTGGTGCATGATTTCGGCATGGCGCTCCGGCGACATGACGCGCTCGCCCGAAAGCAGCGCGACGGGGTCGCCCGGCAGCAGCCGGATGAATGAAAATGCAATGATGGAGACCCCGAGGAAAGTCGGGATCAGGACGGCAAGCCGCCCGAGGAAAAACCGAAGCATGACGGACCTTCGCGTTGCCCTTCCGGAGGGCACTCACAATAGCAAAGGGCGCCCGCATGGCGGGCGCCCCGATTGCCTGGGCTGGGTTACTCGACGAGGTCGACGCCCTCAAAGGCGAAGTCGCCGAGCGGGCTCTGGTGGAAGCCTTCGACCTCCTTGCGCATCGGCACGACCGACAGCGAGTGGTCGAGCGTGGCCCACGGGGCCTCGCGCTTGAAGACTTCCTGCGCCTGCTCGTAGAGCTTGGTGCGCTCGGCCTGATCGGTGGTCGCCTTGGCCTTCACGACGAGGTCGTTGAACTCTTCGTTGCACCACTGGGCGCGGTTGTTGCCGCCCACGGCGTCGCAGCCGAGCAGGGTGTGCAGGAAGTTGTCCGGGTCGCCGTTGTCGCCGGTCCAGCCGAGGATCACCGCGCCGTCGCGGTCCTTGGCCTTGGAGCGGTCGAGATATTCGGCCCACTCATAGGAGACCACTTCGACCTTGACGCCGATCTTGGCGAAGTCGGACTGGATCAGCTCGGCGGCGCGGCGTGCGTTGAGCATGTAGGGCCGCGACACGGGCATCGCCCAGACCTTCATCGAAAGGTCCTTGACGCCGGCGTCCTCCAGCATCTTCTTGGCCGCATCCGGATCGTAGGCGTCGTCCTGGATGGCGTCGTTGTAGGACCACATGGTCGGCGGGATCGGGTTCTTGGCTTCCGTGGCCGCGCCCTGGAACACCGCGTCGACGATGGCCTTCTTGTTGATGGCCATGTTGAGCGCCTTGCGCACCTCGACCTTGTCGAACGGCGCCTGGGTGGTGTTGTAGGCGAGATAGGCGATGTTGAGGCCTTCCTGCTCCATCACCTTGAGGTTCGGGTCGGCCTTCATGGCTTCCACGTCGGCCGCGTTCGGGAACGGCATCAGGTGGCATTCGCCGGCCTTCAGCTTCTGGTAGCGCACGGCGGCATCGGTGGTGATGGCGAAGACGAGGTCGTCGATCTTCTGCTTGCCGCCCCAGTAGTCGGGGTTGGCCTTGTAGCGGATGACGGCATCCTGCTGATAGGCGACGAAGGCGAACGGACCGGTGCCGACCGGCATCTGGTTCATCTGCTCCTTCTTGCCCTCGGCTTCCAGCTTGTCGGCATATTCCTTCGACACGATCGACATGAACGGCATGGCGAGGTTGGCGAGGAACGGCGCTTCCGGCTGGTTGAGGGTGACCTTGACGGTGCTGTCGTCAACCTTCTCGACCGACTTGATCAGCGTCGGGAAGCCCATGCCGTTGGCATATTCCCACGAGGCGCCGGCCACGTACTGGTTCCACGGATTGTTGGTGTTGAGCTGGCGGTCGAAGGAGAACACCACGTCATCGGCGTTGAGGTCACGGCTCGGCGTGAAGAATTCGGTGGTCTGGAACTTGACGCCCTGGCGAAGCTTGAACGTGTATTCGAGGCCGTCGTCGGAAATCTCCCAGCTCTCGGCGAGGCCCGGTTCGGTCTCGGTCGTGCCCGGCTTGAACTCGAGCAGACGGTTGTAGACGGTATGGGCGGCGGCGTCGAAGGTGGTGCCTGCCGTATACATACCCGGATCGAAGCCTTCCGGCGATCCTTCCGAACAGTAGACGAAGGTTTTCGCGTTGGCTGCTCCACCCATGACGGTTGCAGCCAGCAGAGCGGCTGCAATAGTCAGCTTCTTGGTCATTGAGGACTCCCTGATATTTTCCCAAGCCCAGTTTTTATCAGCCTGGTGAAGCCGGCATATAAGCACCGTTTTCCCGGCTTTGGAACTCCCTGTCGATCTGCCCCAGCGTAACGCGAATAAAATTTCCGACACCGCCTGTTTTGGGTAATTCTGTGAAAATCAAGGCCAATACTTGCGATCTAATATGACCGGCGGCGTCCTTTGCTCGGCCGGTCCCCGGTTCCGCCGATGCGCGCGCCGCGAAAGATTCGCACCGTCCTGCCGCTGCGGCACGACTTGCAAGGCGCGGATTTGTCGCCATAGATAGCAGGTGCAGGGTGGAAGAGGCGGTTCTTCGAGGAAGAATGGCCAGCGGGGAGGCGCTTCCCCGGCAGGAAGCGGGCCGGCTCGAACGGCATCCCCGAAACCTAACCAGGGAGGATGCATTGGCCAAGGCAACGAAGGGTCCAGCGAAGAAGACGGCGGCCACCGGGTCGGAGAGCGCCACCGGCGCGCGGCCGGCACGGACGAGGGCGGCGGCGGAAACATCCGGCGCAAAGGCGACCGCCAAGACCGCGGCGGCAAAGCCGGCACCGAAGGCGACGCAAAAGAAACCGGCCGTGGCGAAGGCTTCTGTCCCGGCGGTCGGCAAGACCGCGCCCAGGCCGGCCGCCGACAAGGCAGCGACCGCCAAGCCGGCCAAGGCTGCGGAAAAACCGGCGGCCAAGCCAGGCGCTGCCTCGGCTTCGAAGACGGACGCCAGCCCTGCGTCGAAAGGCGCCCGCACGGCTGCGAAGCCCGCTGCCGCGCCGGCCGTGAAGACATCCACCCGGAAAAAGCCGGCGGCTGGCAACCCGGCCTCCCGGCCGGCCGTAGCCGCGCCGGCCGCAAGGAAACCGGCCCGCAGCAAGCCCGCGCCGGCAAGGCCTGCGGCCGCGGCGGCGGTCGCCGAAATCGCGGCGGCGGCGAAGGCCGCGCCGAAGCGCGCCGGCAAGGATGAGGCGGGCAAGATTGGGACCGGCAGGCCGGAAAAGCCGTGGCTGGCCTCCTATCCCGCCAATGTGGCGGCCGAGATCGGACCGCTGCCGTCGCCTTCGATCGGCGGGCTGCTGGTGGACTCCTGCAAGCGCTACGGCGGCAATCCCGCCTTCTCCAGTATGGGCAAGACGGTGTCCTTCGCCGAGCTGGAGCGGATGTCGGCGGCCTTCGGGGCCTATCTCCAGTCGCTGGGCCTGAAGAAGGGCGCGCGCGTGGCGCTGATGATGCCCAACGTGCTGCAATATCCTGTGGCGATGATGGCCGTGCTCAGGGCCGGCTATGTCGTCGTCAACGTCAACCCGCTCTACACGGCGCGCGAACTGCAGCACCAGCTCAAGGATTCGGGCGCCGAGGCCATCGTCATCCTGGAGAACTTCGCCGCCACCTTGCAGGCGGCCATCGGCAGGACCGGGGTGAAGCATGTGGTGGTCGCCGCCATGGGCGACCTGCTCGGTCTCAAGGGCGCGCTGGTCAACCTGGTGGTGCGGCGGGTGAAGAAGCTGGTGCCGGCGTGGTCGCTGCCCGGGCACATCCGTTTCAACGCTGCGCTGAAGGCGGGGGCCGGTCGGACGCTGAAACCCGTCGATGTCGGCCCCGACGACATCGCCTTCCTGCAATATACCGGCGGCACCACCGGCGTCGCCAAGGGCGCCACGCTGCTGCATCGCAATGTGCTGGCCAATGTCCTGCAGCTTTCGATGTGGGTGGAGGACGCCTTCACGGTCAAGCCGAAGCCGGCGCATCAGGTCTATGTCTGCGCGCTGCCGCTCTACCACATCTTCGCGCTGACGGTGAACGCGCTGATGGGCATGCAGCAGGGCGCGCTCAACGTGCTCATTCCCAATCCGCGCGACATACCGGCCTTCGTCAAGGAACTGGGCAAGCACTCCTTCAACATCTTCCCCGGCCTCAACACGCTGTTCAACGCGCTGCTCAACAATGAGGAGTTCCGCAAGCTGAACTTCAGCTCGCTGGTGCTGTCGCTGGGCGGCGGCATGGCCGTGCAGCAGGGCGTCGCCGACCGCTGGAAGGCGCTGACCGGCAACCACATCACCGAAGGCTATGGCCTGTCGGAGACCTCGCCGGTGGCGACGGCCAACAAATGCTCGTCGCCGGACTTCACCGGCACCATCGGCCTGCCGATCCCCTCGACCGAGATCGCCATCCGGGACGACGACGGACGGGACCTGCCACTGGGCGAGGTCGGCGAAATCTGCATCCGCGGCCCGCAGGTGATGGCCGGCTACTGGAACCGGCCCGAGGAAACCGAGAAGGTCATGACCGCCGACGGCTTCTTCAAGTCCGGCGACATGGGCTTCATGGACAAGGGCGGCTTCACCAAGATCGTCGACCGCAAGAAGGACATGATCCTGGTTTCGGGCTTCAACGTCTATCCCAACGAGCTTGAGGAGGTGGCGGCCAGCCATCCGGGCGTGCTGGAGGCGGCGGCCATCGGCGTGCCGGACGAGAAGTCCGGCGAGGTGCCGAAGCTCTATGTGGTGCGGCGCGATCCGAACCTCACCGTCGAGACGCTGATCGCCTACTGCAAGGACAACCTCACCGGCTACAAGCGGCCGAAATATATCGAGTTCCGCGACGAGCTGCCGAAGACGCCGGTGGGCAAGATATTGCGGCGCGAACTGCGCGATTCCTGATCCGTCGGCCTGTGCGGTGACCGTCAGTCGACGGTCACCGCCGCAAGCGGAATCTCGACGCCCACCTTGTCCAGCATGGCCCGGAACGAGGCGAGGTCGTAGCGCGGGCTTTCGGTGACCAGCCCGGCAATGGCGCCGCTGCCAGCCTCTTCGGGCCGCAGGGCGGCCACCACATCGGCGGCGGGGTCGAGGAATGCGGCCTTTGGGCAGGCGGCGGCGAAGAAGCCGGCCAGCCAGGGCAGGTGGGTGCTCGACAGGGTGAAGACGTCGATGCCCGGATGCCGGTCGCGCACGTCGCGCATGAAGGCGTCGACGCGCCGCTGCGTGCCGGCCGGATCGAACAGGAAGGATCCGTCCTCGACCAGCTCGACCATGGGCGAGGCGTTGATCAGCGCGACCCGGCCCGGCTGCGGCGCCCGGGCCGCCACGAAACCGGCCAGCATCGGGCTTTCGACCAGCGATTGGACCCCCAATATGCCGACCCGGCCGGTGCCGGCCTGCGCCAGCGCCCTTTCCAGCGGCGGGTGCACGCCGAACAGGGGCAGGCTCGTCTCGCCCCGCAATTCGTCGAGCACCATGATCGACGGCGCGTTGGAGGCGATGACGATGGCGCTCGGCTCATGGCGGGAGAGGAAGGCGATGGAGCGCCGCATCACCGCCAGCAATTCGTCGCGGCCCTTGCCGCCATAGGGGAAGCTGGCGCGGTCGGCGAAATAGAGGATGTCCTGGCTGGGGAATGCCTTGTGGATTTCGGCGACGATGGCGTAGCTGCCGATGCCGGCGTCGAAGACCGCGACCGGGCGGTGCAGGGTGGGGATCATCCCGTTCCTCCGGGCCGAGGGTTCAGATCGAGGCCAGATAGCCGGGAAGATCGGCGGCGGATTCCAGCACCACGTCGGCCAGCGGTGCAAGCGAGGCGTGCGTGCCGGTGCCCGACAGCACGCCGATGGCCAGCCCGCAGCCCCCGGCGCGCGCCATGTCGAGGTCGTGGCGGTTGTCGCCGACCATGGCGATCTCGGATGGCCTCAAGCCGGTGAGGTCGCAGAACGCCTGCACCGTATCGGGCGCCGGCTTGGCATTGGCCACCGCGTCGTAGCCATAGGCGGCCTCGAAGAGCTGGGCGATGCCGAGCGCGGCCAGCGTCTTCTCGCAGCCGAGCGTGGAATCGTTGGTCGCCACGCCGAGCCGGTAGGCGCGCGCATGCAGGCTGCCCAGCGCGTCGACCACGCCCGGCAGGGCGACCGCCATGGCCGCCCCCTTTTCGGTGGTGATCAGGTTGAAGCGCTCGACCGCGTCGAGCTGCTCGCGCCGCGACAGTTCGGGGAACCACAATTCGATGATGTCGAGATTGGTACCGGCCGCGAACACCGAATCGGCCTTGAACATGTGCGTCTCGGGGTCGAGCCCGGCCGCCAGCAGCAGGCTGCCGGCCCTGACCGCATCGCCGCCCGAGGCCTCCATCGCCATCAGCTCGGCCACGGCCGACCAGGTCGCGTGGAAGTCGACGAGCGTGCCGTCCTTGTCGAACAGGATTCCCTTGATGCCGGCCAAGTCCTCACCTCTCCTTCAACTGGAGGATGTGTTCCACCAGTCCGGCCGTCGAGGCATCCCTGCCCGCGGCATTCTCCTTGCCTTCCACGACAGGCAGCAATTGTGTCGCCAGTTCCTTGCCCAGTTCGACCCCCCATTGGTCGAAAGAATTGATGTTGTAAAGCACGCCCTCGACGAAGACCCGGTGTTCGTAGAGCGCGATCAGCCGCCCGAGCGTGGCCGGATCGAGCAGCCGGTAGAGGATGGTGATCGACGGCCGGTTGCCGGAAAACACCCGGTGCGGCGCGATCTCGTCCACCTTTGCCGCCTCCATGCCCTTGGCCAGCATCTGGACGCGGGCCTCCTCCAGCGTGCGGCCCTTCATCAGCGCCTCCGACTGGGCCAGGCAGTTGGCCAGCAGCAGGTCGTGCTGGTGCTTCAGCTCCGGTTCGTGGCCGTTGGCGGCGACGAGGAATTCGACCGGGATGATGTCGGTGCCCTGATGGAGCAGCTGGAAGAAGGCGTGCTGGCCGTTGGTGCCGGGCTCGCCCCATACCAGCGGGCCGGTAGGCGTGGCGACCGGCTTGCCGTCGAGGGCCGTGCCCTTGCCGTTCGATTCCATGTCGAGCTGCTGGAGATAGGCGGGCAGCCGCGACAGGCGCTGGTCGTAGGGAATGACGGCGCGGGCCGGACAGGCGCACACCACCCGGTGCCACCAGCCGACGAGGCCGAGCAGGGCCGGCAGGTTCCGCTCCAGCGGTACGGTGCGGAAGTGCTCGTCCATCGCGTGGGCGCCGGCCAGCAATTCGCGGAACCGCTGCGGGCCGACCGCGATCATCACCGGCAGGCCGATGGCGCCCCACACCGAATAGCGCCCGCCGACCCAGTCCCAGAAGCCGAACACGCGCTCCGGCGCGATGCCGAAGGCCGCGACCCGATCGAGCGCCGTCGACACGGCGGCGAAATGGTGCCCCACCGCCTCCTTGCCCAGCGCCGTCTCGATCCAGCGCCTGGCGGTCTCGGCATTGGTCATGGTCTCGACCGTGGTGAAGGTCTTGGAGGCGACGATGACCAGCGTGGTTTCCGGGTCGAGCCCCTGCAGCGTGTCGTGGATGTGGGCGCCGTCGATGTTGGAGACATAGTGGGCGCGCGGTCCGTCATGGTAGGGGGCCAGTGCCAGCGTCACCATGACCGGCCCGAGATCGGAGCCGCCGATGCCGATATTGACGATGTCGGTGATCGCCTTGCCCGTCGCGCCGCCGGCCTTGCCGCTGCGGACGGCGTCGGCGAAGGCGCTCATCGCATCCAGCACCGCGGCGACGTCGGCGCCGACGTCCTGGCCGTCGACGACCGGCCCTTCGGCGCCGGGATTGCGCAGCGCGGTGTGGAGGACGGCGCGATCCTCGGTGATGTTGATGTGGGCACCGTCGAACATGGCGTCGCGCCGCGCTTCCACGCCGGCGGCTCCCGCCAGTTTGCCAAGCAGATCCATGGTGGCGTCGTCGACGGCGCATTTCGACCAGTCGAGCAGCATGTCGCCGTCGGACGCGGAAAAGCGGGCGAAACGCCCCGGGTCGGCGCGGAAGGCGGCACGGACGTCCACCGGTTCTGCGGTGCGGTGCTGGTGAAGCTCGGCAAGGATGCGGTCGAAAGAGGAACGGTCCACGGACATCTCCGATGATGTTGCGAAAGGCGGCCACCCGCCCGGAACGGCTCGCGGCGGACTGTAGAGCGTTTCACCCGGCGGATGGAACACCCTTCCCGCCCTGCGTTTCGGGCCGGCACGATGCGCCATCCTTATGGTTCCGAATTTAAATCGATTCAATAGCTGTTTTGCGTCGATTTTCCGCCTGATCGATCACTGGCATAAATCCATAGGATCAGAATAATTGATTGGCTTAATTGCTTGGGCCAAGCGACACTCCACTGGTCCACATAGTCGAAAAAGACTGTCCACCGGGGAGGTTTGCATGTCCCAGCGAAACGATGCGACCATCTGGTCGGGCCTTTTCCGCATATCCGCCGATTCGGGGCAGACCCTTCAGGCCCAGATCCGGCAGGCCATCGTCGCCGCCATTCTCGACCGGCAGATCGCCGCGTCGATGCCGCTGCCGTCCTGCCGCATCCTGGCCGAGAAGCTGGGCGTGGCGCGCGGCACCGTGGTGCTGGCCTTCCAGCAACTGGTCGACCAGGGCTTCCTGATCGCGCGCGAGCGGCGCGGCCATTTCGTCAATCCCGACGTGCTGGCGACGCCGGCCCGGCCGCAGAAGGCGCCGGAACAGGCCAACGAGATCGACTGGAAGGCGCGCCGCCGCATCGCCGCCTCCGACATGCCGCCGCCCAACAAGCACGAGAACTGGATCAAGTCGTCCTACCCGTTCGTCTACGGCCAGTTCGATCCGGCGCTGTTCCCGACCGCCGAATGGCGCGAATGCAATCGCATGGCGCTGGCCGTGCTGGAGATCCGAAACTGGGCCTCCGACATGGTCGACCGCGATGATCCGCTGCTGATCGAGCAGATCCAGGCGCGCCTTTTGCCGCGCCGCGGCATCTTCGCCAATCCCGACGAGATCATCGTCACGCTGGGGGCGCAGAACGCGCTCTACATGCTGGCCACGCTGCTGATGGGCAAGGGTTCCAGGGTGGCGATGGAGGAGCCGGGCTATCCCGACGCGCGCTCCATCTTCAACCTGGCCGGCGCCGAAACCGTGCCGGTGCCGGTCGACGGTTCGGGCATCGTCACCGACCGGATTCCGTCCGATGCCGGCTTCGTGTTCGTGACGCCGAGCCACCATTGCCCGACCATGGTGTCGCTGTCGGAGGCGCGTCGGCAGGACCTGCTCGACCGCGCCAACCGCCACAACCAGATCATCATCGAGGACGGCTATGACAGCCAGTTGCTGGACAATGCGCCCCAGCAGGCGCTGAAGAGCATCGATCGCTCGGGCCGCGTCGTCTATGTCGGCTCCATGTCCAAGACCCTCGCGCCGGGCCTGCGCCTCGGCTACATCGTCGCGTCCGCCGGGCTGATCTCGGAGCTGCGGGCCCTGCGCCGCTTCATGCTGCGCCACCCGCCGGCCAACAACCAGCGCGCCGTCGCCCTGTTCCTGTCGCTCGGCCATCACGAGGCGCTGGTGCGGCGCCTGTCGAGCGCCTTCGAGGAGCGGCGCAAGCGGCTCGAGCAGGCGGTTTCGGCCTTCCTGCCGGAGTGGCATGCGCCGCACCCGGCGGGCGGCACCTCGGTGTGGCTGGAGGGGCCGCGCGGCATCAATGTGCGCGACCTTGCCGCCGCCGCCGCCAGCCGCAGCGTCATCATCGAGCCCGGCGACCGCTATTTCGGGCATGCCGACAAGCCGTCGCGCTTCGTGCGGCTGGGCATCTCGTCGATCGCCTTGCAGCATATCGAGCCGGGCATCCGCGAACTGGCCACC
>Ga0180220_1001119_pt1 | contig 21632 bp, 16 predicted proteins | sample eDN5th37CBELigBY_FD_151335 | JGI IMG/M metagenome (GOLD analysis project Ga0180220, IMG submission 151335) | Enriched backyard soil microbial communities from Emeryville, California, USA - eDNA 5th pass 37_C BE-Lig BY (version 2) (version 2) | ecosystem: Environmental > Terrestrial > Soil >...
ACCACGAGGTCGACGCCATGTTCCATTCTCATGAGCCTCCAAGAACGTTGTGGGCGACCCGTCGCGATCCCGAGTCCCCCCAGCTTGTCGACCGTCCCCGCGTCCCCGCGTATCGAGTCGGCGAGCCGCTGCGTCCCGGGCGCGACCGCTGGCCCGAGGGGGCCTGGTACGGTTTTGGGCGCGAGGGACACCAGTTGACCTTGTTCACTTCGCGAATCACCCCGGGGTTGATCGACAACATTCGCCACGGCGAAACGGAGTTCGCGTTGACGGTCGACGGACCGATTTTGCGCCTGGCCCATCGATTCGGCGCGGACGGGGAGTGGGGGGACGTTCCCTTCATTTGGCATCTTCAGCATCGCGATCAGCGCGCCGTGCCCGCCGCGGCGCCGCCGGGCCAACGGGCTCTGCTTTGGGTCACTCTGGTGGGGGCCAACGACGGCCTGATCCACGCCCAACGCGGCATCGCGTTGGGGCCCGAACTCACTCACGCCCTCCACGAAGCGATCCGAGCCCAAGCCTACGCCTTCTTCGACTCCCTGGACTGCATCCTCTCGAACCTCGAGCTCCTCGGCGAGCGGCCCAATCCGGGCGCGCGGTTGAAAAACGCCGCGGCGCGCGCCGCGGGCAACTCCTGAAACCATATCTAACGTTGCTTCCCCGCGAATGGTTCGTCAAAACCATTAAAAAAAACGACTCGGCATCGCGTCAATAGGTTTGTATCCGAGAATCCGGGACCAGAACTCATCGTGAAGCGAGACGACCCGCTGTAACGAATATTCGGCCTCGACCCTGTCGCGGCCGTCCCGGCCCTTCGCTCGCGACCCCTCGGGATCATCAATCGCCTCCAAAAGCGCCTGGGCGAACCGATCCGGCGCGGCCGGGGGGACGAGCCAACCCGTTCGGTCGGGAACCACCAATTCCTCAACGCCCTCAACCATGGTTGCGACCACCGGAAGCCGCGCGGCCATCGCCTCCAAGACCACGTTGGGCATCCCCTCCCAGAGCGCCGCGTGGACCAGAAGATCGGCCGACCGCATCAATCCGGGAACGTCGTCGCGGCGGCCGAGTCGGAGGACCCGTCCCGTCAGGGCCGGCCGCGCGGCGATCTCGGCGTCGAGCCAACCGCGCAGGGGCCCGTCGCCGACGATCGCCAGCCGGAATCGGGGGCGAACCGGGATGACCCGCTCGGCGGCGGCCAGGAGGTCGTCGAGCCCCTTCTGAACGTCGAGCCGTCCCACGGCCAGGGCCAGGAAGTCGCCGTCGCCGACCCCGATTTCCGCCCGGGGGACCGGGCGAGCCTCGTCGAACCGCGCCGGGTCGACTCCGTTGGGGATGACGACCAGCCGGGCGGGGTCGAGCCCGGCCGTCTCGACGCTGAACCGGCGCACGCCCTCGGAGACGCAGACCGAGCCGCGCGTCAGGCGGCTGGTCAGTCGGTCGAGCGTCCGGTGCCATCGCTTCCGGCGCTCGGCCACGCGAAGCCCCCCCACCACCTTGGGAAAGCCGGCGAGGGGCGCGGCCAGCCGGGCCGCCAGATTGGCGTGAAACAGGAAGCTCTGGACCAACGCCGGCCGATGACGCCGCAAGACCATCGCGAGGCGAAGCACGCCCCGGATCGGTCGTCGGCGATCCAGACCCAGATTCTCGCAAACGATCCCCGCTCGGCGGATCGGCTCAACCAACGCCCCCTCGCCGCTCAGGTTGATCACCACCGGCGACCAACGGGATCGGTCGAGCCGGACCACCAGATTCACAAGCGCCCGCTCCGCCCCGCCGACGTCGAGGTCGGTGATCACCAGGGCGATCGGCGTCGGGGTTTCGGGCCGAAACTTTGGCCGCCCCTCCAAAATCTCCAGACGTCGGTTCAAGCTTGACACGGTATAATCGACGATCGAAATCCCAATCGCTCCCCAAGAATAAATAAGCGGTCGAGGAGCACTCCCCGGCCCTCAGAGAGAGCCTCGCTCGCCGTGTTGACTTCCAACTATGATTTTACACTTCCCGACGATTTAATCGCGCAACGGCCGGTCGAACCGCGCGACGCGTCGCGCATGATGGTCGTCGACCGCCGCGCCGGGACGATCGCCCACCACCATTTTGACGCATTGCCGACGTTCCTGGAAAGCCCCGACATCCTTGTTCGAAACAATTCACGAGTCGTCCCGGCCCGTTTGATCGGCCGTCGGCGCTCGACCGGCGGCAAGTGGGAGGGGCTTTTCCTAAACGCCCGCGACGACGGAAGCTGGGAGATCCTGGCCAAAACCCGAGGCCGACCCGCGCTGGGCGAAACGGTGATCGTCGACGGCGGCGACGCCGAGGGGCCGGGGCTCCCCCTGATCCTGGAGGGTCGAGGCGAGGGGGGCTCGTGGCTGGTCCGCCCCCGTCCCGAGCGCGCCGACGAGTTCAGCGCGTCCCCCCTTGCCCTTCTGGAGCGGCACGGCCGGCCTCCCCTGCCTCCCTACATACGTCGAGGGATCGCCGACCAGGCCGACGAAGGCTCGTACCAGACCGTCTACGCGAGCCGACCCGGCTCGGTCGCCGCGCCGACGGCCGGACTCCACTTCACCGAGGGGGTCTTCGCCGATCTGGCGGCGAAGGGGGTGGAGGTGGTCGACGCGACGCTCCACGTGGGCGTGGGGACGTTCCGGCCGATCGAGGCGGAGACCCTCGACGCCCACGCGATGCACTCCGAATGGGCCAAGCTGTCCCCCGAAACCGCCGCGACCCTCCGCGAGCGTCGCCAACGGGGCGGCCGGATCGTCGCCGTCGGAACGACCTCGACCCGAACCTTGGAATCGGCGGCGGCCTCGGGGACGATCCAGGCGTTCGAGGGCCGAACCGAGTTGTTCATCCGACCCGGCCACGCCTTCCACGCCGTCGACGCCCTGATCACCAACTTCCACCTTCCGCGCAGCAGCCTCCTGGTCCTGGTCGGCGCCTTCGCCGGGCTCGACCTGATCCGCGACGCCTACGCCGAAGCCATCCGCCAGCGCTACCGCTTCTTCAGCTATGGCGACGCGATGTTGATCCTGTAGCCATCGCGAAATTCTCGAGGCCGAGATCCGCGCTCCCTCGTCTCAACACATCTCGGAGCGGGCCACCCCGCGGAAGAGGCGAGCGGCGGGCGTGAGCCCCCTGTCTTTTGCGCGGTCCCGACCTCAAAGAGGCCGGCTACAATAAATAAAACCCGAAAATCGTCAAGGGGCGGGTTTGGAGGCGGCGGCCGGCAGAAGCAGGCGCTGGCCGACTCGGATGCGGCCCTCGGGGGTGAGGATGTCGCGGTTCAAAGCGATGATTTCGAGAGCCTTGCGCTCGTCGCCGCAAATCTCGCGGGCGATGACGCGGAGTGTGTCTTCGGGTCGGACGACATGGATGGAGAACCCCCCCTCGTCCCCGTCGAGATCCTGGCGCGGGTCCCCGGCCTGGTCCGGTTGCGCGAATGAGGCGGGACGGACGTCGGGATCGTAGCGTCCCGCGGCCGGCTTGGGATTCGGCTTCGGCGACAAGGCGACTCCAACGGGGTCGGGGGAGACGATCATCCGGGGCTCCAGCTCTCCCGGCGCGGGGATGACCACCCGCTTGCCCGCCGTCAGAGCGCCCGGCCAGGCGACATCGCTTCGGTTCGCCCACCAGAGCGCCCGGGCGTATCGACCGTCGCCGTAAAACGCTTGCGAAAGACTCTCAAACGAGTCGTCGGCCGCCGCGACATGCCGGCGAGGCGAACTCGACGCTTGGGCTTGCGGGCCGGCGTCCGCGGGCGGCGTCGGGTCGTCGGAAACCGCCGCGGGGGCGTCTTCCGATGCGGGCGCGATCGACATCGGCATCGGCGACGGCGACGGCGACGGCTCCAACTCCACCGGCTCCGGTTCGTTCGCCGGACGGGGCTCGAACGTCGTCGCGTCGTGCGAGGTCCGCAAGACGCCTTCGGAACCGATGGCGCTGGGCCGAGGCTCCCAGGTCACGGTCGTCGGCTCGCTCCGATGATCGAGGTCCGCCTGGTGGCGCGCGTTGAGCCCCAGCATCCGGCCCAGCGAGGCCAGCCGGGGAAACGGCGTCGCGGTCGAACGCTCCCGCGACGGCGGGGAGGCCGGAAGTCGAGACTGGACCCGCGCCACCGCCCCCGACTCGCCCAGGATCAGGGCCGGGGCCCCGGGGCGCGAGATCGTCACGACCGTCCGGTCGTCGACTCCGCCCCCGTCGGCCGCGACGATGTGGATCACGCCGTCGACCTGCTCAAGAGTCTTGGTCAGCCTGAGCAGTTCGGCGATCGTCACCTTCTCAAAGTCGACGGTGATCGTGCCGTGAACCTTGACCGCGTCGGCCCCCGCGCGGGGAGGCTCGCCGACCTCCTCCGCCGACCGCTCCGGCTCCGGCGCGGGCGCCGATGCCGACGACTGGCCGCTGGAGACCTCGAGCCAAGGGGTGGCCGCCTGAACGAGCGTCGAGCCGCCGACGCCGATCAGCGCGACCAGCGCCCCCACGCTTGGGAAGAATGATCCCAATGTTCGGTTACGAGTCTGATTCAAGGGACATCCTCCGCCCACCGGGGCCCTCCAGGCTTTCTCTCTTTCCGTAAAGGGTTTCGGCGTCGGGCTCGCCAAACTTAAGGATTAGACGCCTTGCGGCGCTTGCCCCAGGCTTTCCGCCAAATCCGGCGACGCAAGCCAATCTCCAAGGCCAAAGCCGACCATGACGAAAGAATTTTCGAGATTGAGTTGACTTGTCGTTATTTAAGACCTATGTTTTCCGTGTCTCCTGATAACCCATGCACCGAGGCAATGGGTCTGACCGGGCGACGGCGCCCCACGCGCGATGAGAGCGCGGAGCAAAGCTCCGGCGGGCTCATGGCGCGCTGAAAAGGATACAGCCCCCTCCTGAGAACGAGAGGCGAAGCGGCCCGACCCGCCGCTCCGAACAAGTGACTCTTTCTGATCTCCGAAGGTGGGCGCGGACGGTTGGACTCGATTCCAACCGTCCGTTTTTTTTGGCTCGCGACTCGGTCGGCCGAGCGACCTCATCCGCCGAAGGCGGCGGTGACGACCATGACCGAAATCCAGGGCGGGGGATGTTTGCGCTCTCTTAAGTCTCGCGCCGAACAGGGTTGGGAGAGAGGCGAGAGCGTCTGCTCTCCACATCGCACGTCACCGCGGCACAAACCTTCCCTTCGAGGCCGCTCGGCGCCAGCGCGCCGCGGTGGCCGGCCACAAATACTACGAGACATTGACGCGCGGCCAAACGGCGACCGGCTTCCCACATTCGACTTCGGGGAACAAGGGGGCGAAGGGCGACTGGGGGGGACGAACCCGCTTAAACGCGACATGGAATCCCGCGCATCGCTTGCAACGATAAACGGCCATGCGACGCCCTGGAACCTTGCGTCCCACGGCGCGATACCATACCTCCATGGCGACGCGGTGGGCCTCGGCCGATCGGCGGTCTGCGTGAAAGACCCGCCCGCAGGCCGGATCATACGAAGGAAGAATCATTCGAGAGTAGGACATGGTGGCAAGACTCCCGTGTCTATTCGCTCAGTCCCGGTGCCTCGTTATTCGGTGTTCGCGACTTGTGCGATGGTGTTCGCGGCATGCGCGAAGCGTGCCAATTCCGCGTCCTTATTCCAGGAACTCTGCGGCCAAATTTCCGAAATCGGCCGTTCAAGAAGCGGCGCGCGTGTTCAAACGCGCGTCTTGATCCAACCAAGATTGTACGAAAGCATTGAGGCGGAGTGTCATGAAAACCCGGAAACTTTTGGCCCTTGTTTCCCGATCACAACACCGGGGTCCGGAGCGGATCTGATGGGGAAAAGGAAGGCGTCGGGATAAAATGAGCCGGGGGGCGGACTTGAGTGCTTGATCGGGACGGATTACAGTACTTGGAGCGCCTGGACGACTTGTTGTGGTTTGGTCGACCGCCGATCGCGTGGTTTTGGGGTGGGCATGCTCGATCCGCGGACGTCCCGTTTCTGGCAATCGGCTCTTCAAAGCGGCTTGATGGACGCCGAGGGGCTCTCCGCGTGCTGGGAGGCGATCCCCGCCGAGAAGCGCGAGGCCCCCGAGCACATCGACCGTCGCCTGGCGCGCCAGGCGGTCAATCTCGGAACGCTGACGCTCTGGCAGGCGCGCCAGCTCATGGCGGGGCGGAGCACCGGGTATCAGGTTGACCGCTACGTCCTTCTGGACCTGATTGGCCAGGGGGGGATGGGGCGGGTTTACCTGGCGCGCGACTCCCGGCTCAACCGTCGGGTGGCGCTGAAGATCCTCTCGCCGGAGCGGATCAACAACCCCAGGGCGATCGCGCGGTTTCAGCGCGAGGCGCGGGTGGGGGCCCAGCTCCAGCATGAGAACCTGATTCGAATCTACGACTTCGGCGAGTCGCAGGGCCGGTTCTTCCTGGTGATGGAGTACATCGAGGGGCACACGATCGGCCATTACATCGCGACCACGGGGAGGATTCCGCCCCGGGACGCGGCGAATCTGGGGCGGCAGGTCGCCCTGGGTCTGGACCACGCCCACCGCAAGGGGCTGATCCATCGCGACGTCAACCCGTACAACGTCATGGTGACGCGCGACGGCGTGGCGAAGCTCGCCGACTTGGGGCTGGCCATCGACACGGCCGACGCGGCGCGGGTCACGCGCGACGGGGCGACGGTCGGGACGTTCGACTACGTGGCCCCCGAACAGGCCCGGCACTCGCACTCGGCCGATATCCGCAGCGACATTTATTCGCTGGGCTGCACCCTGTATCACATGATCGCCGGGCGGGTGCCGTTCCCCGGGCCGAGCCTGGCCGAGAAGCTCTTCGCCCATCAATCCCAAGACGCGACCCCATTGGAGGAACTCGCGCCAGAGACCCCCACGGGCCTCGCCGAAACGATCCGGGTGATGATGCGGAAGGACCCGGCGAAGCGGTTCGAGACCCCCCGGCAAGTCGCCGAGGCGCTCGCGCCCCACGTCGACCGGCGTCTGGGATCGCCCGACGCGGCCAACGCCCCCGAGTCGTCGCCGGCGGAATCGCGGGCCGTCGTCGCGGAGGCCGCCGCGCCGGCGACGGGACCACGCGCGGCGAGCCGACTGGTCGGCTCCTCGCCGTCGGACGAGTTTCCGATCGTCGTGGACCTGGGGCCGGAGACGTCGCTGTCGGACTCCTTTCGAACCAACCGCTCGTGGTTCGGCGGAGGCTCGACGAAGTCGCCGCCGCCGGAAAGCGGCTCGACATCGACTCCCCCCCCGTCCCGGTCCTCCCGCTCCGACTCGGGGACGAACTCCTCCGGCTTCACTTCGATCAGCCCGCCGCGGAGGCGGCTCCGACTCGCGGGAGCGGTCGCGGCCGTCCTGACGCTTGGACTGATCGCCTTCGCCGCGATTCAGTGGCGGGGTGAAGGCTCGAGGGAAAAACCACCCGAGCCGCGAACCGGCGGCGGATCGAAGGGCGCCGGGGCCGTCGCGACGCCGCCTCGAACCGTCGAAAGCCCCCCCGCGCCGATCTCGGTCCTGAGTCCCGACGGTTCGTGGAAGCCGGCCGACGACCTTCCCGGCGCGATGGAGGCCGCGATGGCGAGCCGGGGAACGGTCGTCCTTCACGGCCCCGAACCGATCGCGGTGGAGGTCGGCGACAAGGCGACGGCCTTCAACGGCCGGGGAACGCTGCGGATCCGAAGCGCCCAAGGCTCGCCGCCGCCGACCTTGAAAATCGTCCTCAAGGGCCAAAAGCCGCTCCTTTCAACCGGATCGGGGGTGAACCTGACGGTCGAGAACCTGACGGTCGAGGCGAGCCATTCGTCGGCCTCGGCCGATCCAGAGGCGACCCCGCCCGAGCCGCCGCCGATCTTCCTGGCCGCGGGCGAGGCCCGCTTCGATCACTGCGCCTTTCGGACGGCCTCCACGTCGGGCTTCGCCGGCTCGCGCGCCATCCGGTTCGAGGGGGGGAGCCTAAACGTCGACGGCTGCTGGTTCGAGGGCTTCGACGCGGCCGTCGAGGTTCGGGCGATCGCCGGGGCCTCGAGCGTCATCCGACGGACCACGTTCGTTCCCGGCGGCACCCCGGCCGAGGCCGCCAAGGCGGGCCGCCCCATTCGAACCGGCTGGGGCCTTCGCATGCGGTTTCATGGAGGAGGTCCGGCGACCGGAACGCGGTTTGTCCGGCTTGAGCGCTGCACCTTCGCCGGCGAGGGGCTGATCCGCCTGGAGGGGTTCTCGGAACGCTTCCCGGCCACCTTGGAGGTCTTCGCCTGCGCCGTCCGTTCCGAATCGCTGCTCTCGTGGGAGCCCGAACCGGCCGACGCGCCGCTGGACGCCGTCTCAATGCGGTGGATGGGTCGAGACAACCAGCTCGACATCGCCGGAACCGGCGATTGGATCGTCCGGACGTCGGAGGCGTCGGAAGCGCCCGCGATCGCCGATCTCGACGCCTGGATGAAGCTGGCCGTTGAGAAAGAGCCGATCCGCGCCGCGATCCAATTTCCGTTCGAGCCCCAAACCGACGATGGCCGCCTGACTCCCGCGGCCTACGCCGTCAAGCCGACCGGCGAGGTCTCCCCCGGCGCCAATCCCGCCGATGTCGGCCCCCGGTCCTGAGTCGTCTCCCCTTTTCTCATCGCGTCCAATCCAATCGGCCCTGGTCGACCACCAAGCGGCCCCCTTTGTAAACCGAGCGCGGCTGGGGCATGGCCACAACGGCTTCGGGGACGTGCTCGGCCCACAAGGCGACGAAATCGGCGCGGGCGCCGACCCGAAGGCCCCAATCGTCGAGGCCAAGAGCCTTGGCGCCCGCCGCGGTCACAACGTCGAAGGCGACGCCCAGTTCCTCGTCGGTGAAGAACCCCGAGCGGTAGCCGATCATCATGGCCCGGCCGAGCATGTCGCCGTCGCCATAGGGCCACCACGAATCCCGGATGTTGTCGCTGCCGCTGAAGACCGTCACCCCCGCCTTTCTAAGTTCCAAGACCGGCGGAAACGGGTAACAGCCCGGGGCGTTGGTCATGATCGCCACCCCCGATTCGGCCAACGTCTCCGCGGTTCGCCGAACGACATCGAGGGGAACCTCGCCGAGCCCATAAGCGTGGCTGACGGCGACCCTCCCTTGCATCCCCAGCGCCCGGGTTCGCTCGGCGATTTGCTCCAAGTCGAAGACCCCCAACATCCCCGGCTCGTGAAGGTGGATGTCGACGCCGACGCCCCGCTTCTCGGCGACTCCGAAAACCACGTCGAGATGCCCCTTGGAATCCCGGTCGAACGACGAGGGGTCCAGCCCGCCGACCAGGTCGCAGCCGAGATCAAAGGCCGCGTCGAGCAACTCGGCCGTCCCCGGGCTGGCCAGAATGCCGTTTTGGGGGAAGGCGACGAGTTGGATGTCGATCCGGTCGCGGTACTCCTCCCGAACCTTGAGGATCGTCTCCAGCGACTTCAACCCGACGGTGGAGTCGACCATGACGTGGCTCCGCATGTGGGTCGAGCCCTGGGAGACGCAAAGATCCAGTTGGTTGCGGGCCCGAACGTCCATCGGCGCCGCCGCGGCCAGATTACGACGCTGGTATTCGACCCGTTCGCGAACGTCGAACCCCGCCTCGCAGGGAATGTGGGGCTTCCAGGCGTCGCCGTAAAAGCTGGTGTCGAGATGGATGTGTCCCTCAACGAAGCCGGGAACCACCAGCGCGGCGTCCAAGTCCACCACGTCACGGGCCGAAACCCCCGCGCCGGCTTCGGGACCAAGCGCCGCGATCCTTCCGCCGTCAACGACGATCGACGCCGCGGTCCCGTCCGCCAGCCTAGCGTTTTGAAACAAGACGTCGGCGTTGCCCATTCTGAAAGTCCCCTTGCGCGAGTCAACGAGCCGAAACCCCTCGCCCGCCGGGAGGCCGAGCCGCCCGGCGTTCGATAAAAAGCGGCTTCCCGCTTAATCTTTCTTGTTTTCACCACTCAAAAGGTGCCGGCTTGAGGTCAGGATCCGATGTTGTCGAGTCTCGGGAGGTCGCCCGGCGGCGGAGGGTTCGGCCTGGACTTGGAGATCGGCGAGGTTCGCCCGGCAGAAGGGGCATTCGACGACCTCAAGGTGAAACTGGATGTACGAGGCCAGATCGGGGTCGATGGCGTCGAGCAGGTGGGCGCCAAGCTGCTCGCGGGTCGGGCAGGTGAGTCGGGCCCTGCGCCAGATCGCCCCGAGGGTGTGAAGCTGGAAGTCGTCGCGATCGTGGCGGACGTCCTCGAGCCGGGCGCGGAGCGAGGCCGATTCGCGAAGGGCCTTCTCAACCCGCGCCATCTCCTCGCCGGGAAGCCGCTCGGCCAGGTATTCGCGGAGCGTTTGGTCGTCGATGACTGGCGAAGGCTGGTTTGGGGCGTCGTCATGGCTCATGGTCGGCTCATCCCTCCCCCGAATCGTCGAGGCTCAGGCCCTCGCGGCGGGCCATCTCCTTAAGTCGGGCGATGGTCTGGAATTTGTGGCTGGCGACGGCCTGCTCGGTCATGCCAAGGTGGCGGGCGACGTCCTTGTTGGCCCATCCTTTGACGATGAGCAGCTCCATGCACTGAATCCGGCCGAAGTCCCCCCGCCGAAGCCATTCGCGGACGAGCCGGCCCATGGCGTCGGTCAGGAACCGCTCTTCGGCCGCGCGCCGTTCGCCGCCCCGGGCGATGCTCGAGGCGGCGCGGGCGGCGCCGGGAACCTCTTCGAGGGGCCTTCCGTGGTCGTCGGAGCCGAACTGGTCGATCGGCCGCCGCCCCAGTTTGCGGAGGTGGTCGGTCAGCTTGTGCGCGGCGATCGAGAAGAGGTAGGCCTCAAGGTCGCGCTTCTCGTCGTAGTGGGGAAGGCTGGTCAGGAAGCCGATGAATGCCTCCTGAACCACGTCCTCGCTGGTCGCGCGATCACGAAGCCGGCTGTCGATGAAGGCCAAAAGCCGTCCCTCGAACCGCTCGATGAGCCGCCGCCAGGCCAATGCGTCGCCGTCCCGAACTTGACGGACGAGCATGACGTCGGTTTCGGATGTCGCCATCGGTCTCGCCCCGCCGCCTCTTGTAAAATCCCCGCGCCGGTTTCATCGGCTCGCCGAACCCGCCGCCACCCCGGAATTCTACCGCCAACGGCGCCTCTCCGACCAGAAAAACCCAAGGAAGCGATCCGCTTGATCTTGGCCCCCCGCGGGCGGCCTCGCGAGACGGTCGACCTTCGGCCAAGTCGTCGATTATTGGGTTCGTTCGGTCCCAATCCCGCATTGCGAAAGATGACGCGAAAATCTCGGCAACCCCCTTTGAAACCAGGAACTTACCGACGAACATCCGCTTCGGACAATTGGGTTCGTTCGGTCATTTTTTACGTTGAACAAGATCTCCCTCATCATCGACGGTCGTCCGGCCGAAATCGCGCGGCAAGCTCCGCGCGCACCGTCCCCTTGTTAGTAATGCCACAAAAATCACGATGCCGAACGAAAAGCCGCGAGCCCGGGCCTCAACTCAATCGCCCCAATCCCCCCAAAGCCATTTCTCTAAAGGGAGAGCGATGGCCGACGGTTTAGATCTGGCCGTCCACTTGGTCCTACGATCGCGCCATCCTTGGCCCGGAAGACTGGCGGGCAAGCCGCCAGTGGCCCCCGGAAACCGGCCGCCAGCGCCACCCGCCCCCCTGGCTCGGCGCGGCTTTACCGCCCCGGCATGCCGCCCAATTCCTCGGCCCCGGCCCGCAGCACTTCCAGGCAGAAGTCCAAGTCCTCGCGGGTGTGGGCCGCCGACACCGCCGTCCGTAGCCGGGCCGTGCCCTTCGGGACGACCGGGTGCGGGATGGCCTGCACAAACACCCCCCGATTCTGACAATATCGGGCGAGCCGCCACGCCAGCCAGTCCTCCCCGCACACAACCGGCAGGACCGCCGTCCGGCTGCGGAGATACGAGAATCCGGCCTCTTGGAGTCGGGCCGCGAAGTACTCGCGGTTGGCGTGCAGCCGGGCCACCCGCTCCGGCTCCCGCTCGATCACCTCCAGCGCGGCCAGGGCCGCCGCGGCCGACGCCGGCGGCAGGGCCCCCGAATAGATAAACCCCCTCGCCTGGAAGGACAGGAATTCGCACAGTCGTCGGCTTCCAGCAATGTACCCGCCGACGCTCGGAATGGCCTTGCTGAACGTCCCCATCTTGATGTCGATACAGTCCGGGGGCAGGCCGAAGTGTTCCTCAATCCCATGCCCCGTCCGGCCCAGCACCCCGATCGAGTGCGCCTCGTCCACCATCAAGGATGCCCCGTACCGGCGGGCCAATCGGGATACTCCCGGAAGGTCCACGATGTCGCCGTCCATGCTGTACACGGCGTCCACGATCACCAGCTTGCGGCCGGGGCCGTTCCGGTCCGCCAGCCTGCGCTCCAGTTGCTCCAAGTCGTTGTGCGGAAATCGGACGAACTCCGCCTGCGAGAGCGTGCAGCCGTCGACGATGCTGGCGTGGTCGAGCTTGTCGCAGATCACCGTGTCGCGCCGGCCGACGAGGGCCGCGATGGCCGACACATTGGCCATGTACCCGCTGGAAAACGTGACGGCGCCCTCCGTTCGCTTGAACGCCGCGACGCGCTCTTCAAGCGCCTTGTGGATCTCCAATGTTCCGGCCAACAGACGGACGCCATGAGTGCCGGTGCCGTACTTTTCGATGGCCGCGATGGCGGCCCGGTTGATGTCGGGGTGGCGGTTCAGCCCGAGGTACGAGTACCCGCCGAGCATCACCATGGCGCCGTGCCCGGCCACGTCGACGCGGCCGTCGTCCCGGTACGCCTGAATCGGATCCTCGTTGTAGAACAACAAATCCGCCTCGCGCAGCCGCTCAATGGGCCAGTGGGGCTCAAGCGGATGGTCTTTCATGAACTTGGTTCTCCGGGGATGTAAATCCTTTGAGGGCTTCCGCCGCCTACAGCGTCGAACGACTGGGCTGCGCGCGCTGGAGAAAAATGGGCCGGGGGGTCCGCCGGTTCGTCGTTCCGACGCATAAACCCGGCGACGTGGTGGCGATGAAGATGGACAATCTAGCCGCCCTCAAGCGGGCCGGCATCCGTCAGACGATCAAGGCCGCCGGCGCTGTTCCCGACGCCGTACAGCCCCGACCTCAACCCGATCGAGCAGACGTTCGCCAAACTCAAGGCCCTACTCCGCAAGGCCGGCGAACGGACCTTCGAGGGCCTGTGGCGTCGACTCGGCCGCCCCGTCGACGAGTTCACACCCCGGGAGCGCCACAACTTCCTCGCGCATTCCGGATACGGCGCCGCATCGCATCCGGCGCGCCGCGCCACACACGCGTAAAAACCGCTCTATCGCGTTCTTTCCCGCCGACGCGCCGCCGGCTCGCTGGAGCGCAACGCAAAGGAGGCCGCCGCGGCCCCGGCGACGGCGGTGAAGCCGGTCCCTTTCGGAGCGTTCGTCACCTGGCCGAAGTGGTCGTTGCCCCAGACGGCGATCGAGCCGTCGGAGCGCAGCGCATAGCCGGTATGCCCGCGCCCGGCGATGGCGGTGAAGCCGGTCCCTTTCGGCGCGTTCGAGACCAGGCCGACCTTGTCGTTGCCCCAGGCGACGATCGAGCCGTCGGCCCGTAATGCAAAGGCGGCGACGCCGCCCGCGGCGATGGCGGTGAAGCCGGTCTCCTTCGGCGCGTTCGTAATCTGGCCGACGCTGTCGTTGCCCCAGGCGACGATTGAACCGTCGGCCCGCAACGCATAGCCGTTAAGCCCGTCCCCGACGATGGCGGTGAACCCGGTCCCCTTCGGGACTTTCGTGACATGGCCATGCCCGTCGTCGCCCCAAGCGGCGATCGAACCGTCGAAGCGCAACGCATAGCCGGCAAAGACACACCCGGCGATGGCGGTGAAGCCGGTCCCCTTCGGGGCTTTCGTGACATGGCCATACTTATCACTGCCCCAGGCGACGATCGAGCCGTCGGCGCGTAATGCAAAGGCGGCAAACCCGGCCCCGGCGACGGCGGTGAAGCCGGTCTCCTTTGGCGCGTTCGAGACCAGGCCGGCTTTGTTGTCGCCCCAGGCGGCGATCGAGCCGTCGGGACGCAACGCATAGCCGTTCATGTCATCCCCGACGATGGCGACGAAATCGTTCCCCTTCGGGGCGTTCTTGACGTGGCCGAAGGTGTCGTCGCCCCAGGCGACGATCGAATCGGCCCGCGCCGGAATCGCCGCGGCCAGGGCGAGCAATCCGATCGCGGTTAGATGGACTGAGGTAAGACGAACTCGCGCTTTCATCTTCATTCTCCTGTACCAGGGGAAAACCCAACGGGTTGCATGTCGCTTCAAAGCGAACGAGGGTTGCAAACCGCTTCGCGCGGTCAATTGACATGCCGCGTGGTTCATTCGTTCACACGTCACCAGCCGGGAGCGGGAGCGGGCCCCCGCCCCGGCCGCGGATTTCGAGTTGACGAAGCCTTAGCGCCGGCGGCGCCAGGCCAGCCCGCCGAGGATCGCCGCGGCCAACCCGGCCGAAATCAGGGCCGACGGCTCGGGCACGGCGGCTGGCGGGTCGCTCCACAACGCATACACGGTGGAGCCGTCCGCGGCGATGGCGGTGAAGCCGACGCCGGTCGGCGCGTTCGAGACCTGGCCGGAATCGTCGGCGCCCCAGGCCGCGATCGAACCGTCGGGACGCAACGCATAGCCGTTGAACGGTCCCGCGGCGATGGCGGTGAAGCCGACGCCGGTCGGCGCGTTCGAGACCTGGCCGGAATCGTCGGCGCCCCAGGCGATGATCGAACCGTCGGAACCCAACGCATAGACGGTGAGGTAGCCGGCGGCGATGGCGGTGAAGCCGGTCCCCGTCGGCGCGTTCGAGACCTGACCTTGCCAGTCGAGCCCCCAAGCGGCGATTGAGCCGTCGGAACGCAACGCGAGGCCGGCATAGCCGCCGCCGGCGATGGCGGTGAAGCCGGTCTCCGCCGGCGCGCCGGAGACCAAGCCATAGGTGTCGTCGCCCCAGGCGACGATCGAGCCGTCGGAGCGCAACGCATAGCCAAGGCTGGGGCCCGCGGCGATGGCGGTGAAGCCGGTCCCCGTCGGCGCGTTCGAGACCTGGCCATAATCGTCGGCGCCCCAGACGGCGATCGAGCCGTCGGAACGCAACGCATAGCTGGTGCCGTGGTGCGCGGCGATGGCGGTGAAGCCGGTCCCCGTCGGCGCGTCGGAAACCTGGCCCCAAGCGTTGCCGCCCCAGGCGGCGAGCGAGCCGTCGGAACGCATCGCGAGGCCATAGATGGAGTCTCCGTCGACGGCGACGAAGTCGCTCCCCATCGGCGCGTTCGAGACCTGCCCGTAAGAATCGTTGCCCCAGGCGACGATCGAGCCGGCCCGCGCCGGCGTCGCCGCGACCAGTCCGAGCCCTCCCCACACGGCCAGACAGCCCAAGAGAAACCAAATTCGCGTTCCCATGCTCACTCTCCTTCGTAATCGAGTAACCAAATGATTTTGGCGCGGTCTCCATAAAGAGAGTCTCAATTTGGGGCAATCGCGCTCGCCGCGTTGTTGATTTTTTTCAAAGCGACCGGTTTATCGTTGCCGACGAGGTCGTCCACGCCTTATCCTTCACGCTCCCATCATGTGAATCTTGGTATTAACGGTCACTGTCACGGAGGTTCGCCCCGTCATGCGAACCCTTGCCGAGCCCAGCGCGGCGCCTCCCGAAAACGCCTCGACGAGCGAGCGTTCGAGTCTGGGCCTGGGCGCGCGCGAACGGGCCCTTCTCCGCCAGGCGCGGCGACTGATCGGCCCCCGGCTCGGGCGGCTGGTCGCGCCTTCGGATTTGTTTCAGGACACGATGCTGATCGCCGTCACGCAGTCCGCCAAGATTTCCCAGATGCCGCCGGGGCGGGCGATGGCCTGGCTGAAGGGAACCATGAGGTTCCGGTTGATGCGTTGCCTGCGCGACGCCCGCGCGGAGCTTGACGCCACGGAAAGCCAAAGCGGAGCGCCTCCGCATCCACCGGCGAAATCGACGTCATTGCTCAGCCGGCTGGCGCGCGAGGAGTTGCGGGCCGTTCTGCTCGCCCGGATCGATGAACTGAAAGAGCCCGAGCGCCAGGTCCTCCACTGGATTTACGCCGATCGTCTTGAAATCGCCGAGATCGCCAAGCGGCTGGACCGCCCGAAGTCGGCGGTTCGAGCGATTCAATGGCGGGGGATCCAGAGCCTTCGCCGCCGGCTTCTGGAGGGTGGGCCTCCATGAGCGGCGAACCGCCGTCCTGGAACATGGACGACGAGGCGATGCGCCGGATCCTCTCGGCGATGTTTCATCTGGATGTCGCCGAACTCTCCTCCACTCAGGCAGGGGAGTCGACGCCAACCGAGGGCGGCTCGCCGTTCGACGGCGCCGAGGCCGAACTCGCCTTGAAGCCGGCGCGCGAGCTTGGCGAAGGCTCGCGATTGGGGCGATTTCGGCTTGAGCGCGAGCTGGGCCGGGGGGGCTTCGGCGTCGTCTATTTGGCGTTTGACGAGCGGCTGGGCCGTCGGTTGGCGCTGAAAACGCCGCGCCCCGACCGGGTGCAGAACGCGGCGCTCTGGAAGCGATTCGCGCGCGAGGCGCGGTTGGCCGCGGCGCTGGATCATCCGTCGATCGTCCCGGTGTTGGAGGCGGGCGTCGTCGACGGGGTCGCCTTCATCGCCAGTTCGTATCAAGAGGGGCGAACGCTCTCCCACTGGATCGCGAAGGCCCGGCGCGGGTTTCCGCCGAAGTTCGCCGCGAGAATCGCCGAGCAATTGGCCGAGGGCCTGACCCACGCCCACCAGCGAGGGGTTCTTCACCGCGACCTGAAGCCGGCCAACGTCATCATGATCGGCGAGCCCCCCGGCTCCGACGCCTCCTTCCCTTCGGAATCAAGCGTCCAAGCCCGAATCACCGACTTCGGCTTGGGGAGCTTCCACATGGGCGACGACGGAACCACGCTGACCGGCCTCTGGATGGGCTCTCCCCCGTACATGGCCCCCGAGCAGGCGCTGGCGAGCAACCACCCCATCGACGTTCGAACCGATGTCTACGCCCTGGGGGCGATCCTCTACGAGTTGTTGACCGGGCGGCCGATTTACCCGTGTCGCGACCTGACCGACCTGGCGATCCGCCTCAGCCGGGGCGAATCGTCCCCGCCCCCCCGCCACCTTCGGAGGGGAATCCCCCGCGACCTGGAGACGATCTGCCTGAAGTGCCTGGCCCACGAGCCGACCAAGCGGTATCCCTCGGCCGCGATGCTCCTGGACGACCTGCGGCGCCAAATCGATGGCCGGCCGATCGCGGCGCGTCGGACGACCGCGCCGGAGCGGCTCGGCCGATGGGCGAAGCGCAACCCCAGCCTCGCCGCCCTGGCCGGCGTCCTGATCCTCGGCGCGATGGTCGGCGAGACGTTGATGATCCGCCACAACGCCGAACTGTCGGCCTCGAACGTCCGGCTTGAAACCGTCAACCAACAACTGGCCGACTCAATCACCCAACTCGACGCCGCCAAGGACCAGATCCAGACCACGCTCGACGAAGTGCGCGACCAAGGCGCGCGGCTGCGGCTCGAAGTCTACGCCTCCGACCTGGCCGCGGCCGACTCGTTCCTCGCGGCAAACGACGCCGAATCAGCGCAACTCGCCCTGCTCCGTCAGGCTCCGGTTCCGGGAAAACCCGACCTTCGCGAATTCGCCTGGCGCCTCCTCTGGAGCCGGGCCACGGGCGACTTTTCGACGCACCTCCTGAACCGAAACACGGGCTGGCATCGGACGGGATTGGCACCGGACCTCGCCCCGAACTGGTGGACCGGATTGACGATCGCCGCTCAAACCGAGAATCCGGACGAGTTCCACCTGGACCGGCTGGGGCCTCGAATCGGCACCGACTCGCTCTCGTGCCTTCCCCATCGCAACGGGCTGTACGCGCGATGGGACCAGGTGGCGAACATCGTCCGGATCGGCGAGGGGGACGCCGAGCCCGAGCCGCTGGAAGGCCGGGGTGGGACGCCCCACCTCGCGCCCGACGGCCGAACCCTGGCGCTGGCGGACCCGAAACGGCCGTTGAAGTCGATCCAAAAACTTCCGCGGGTGGTTCGGGAGCGTCAACGGCTTTCCTCGGGCAAGGAGATCGACGTCATCCGCCTCCCGGCCGCCGCCCGTCTGACCCTCTCGGCCGACGGCCAAACCGCCGCCCTGTTGACCCCGCTTCCCGGGACCAAACGGTGCGCGCCTCTGGTTTACGACCTGACGACCGGCCGGGGCCGGATCTTCCCGCGGTTCGCCCGACCCGCGATGATTCGGCGATACAATGGCGGTGGGCGGTACCGAGAGATCCAAACCGAGATCACCGTTTCGGCCGACGGCGCGCGGTTGGCGATCAGCGGCGAGGCGGAGCGGCTCGAAGTTTTCGACGCGCGGGACGGCCGATCGCTGTGGAGAAAGACCGAGGCCGACGACTTCGCCGGCGCCGCTGTGGTTGTTCAGTACCTGGCCTTCTCTCCCAACGGCGATCGGCTGGTCAGTTCCGACTCGACCGGGCGCGTTCTGCTCTGGGACGCGGCGACGGGCGAGCGTCTGGGCGAGGCGCCGTTCAGTCCTCACATCTCCGGGAGCGTGGGGTTTTATCCCGACAACGACACGGTCGTCGCCCTCGCCCCCCTGGAGGAGCGGCTTCGGAGTTGGCCGATCGCGCCTGGGCCCCCCTCGCGCGCAACCTTCGACCACGGCGACGAGGTCTGGGCGCTGACGTTCATTCCGGGGACGAGCCTGCTCGCGTCGGCCGGCGACGACCACCTGATCCGGCTCTGGGACGTCGACCAGAACGCGCTCAAGTCGACGCTCCACGGTCACGAAACTTTGGTGACGGCGATCGCGACGCCCCCCGACGGTCGCATCTTGGTCTCGGGCGACCTTCAAGGCAATCTACGGCTCTGGGACCTCGAAGCGGCCGAAGCGCCGCCCCGCCCCTTGACGAGCATTTCGGGACGGGCGCGCGCGATGCGCTGGTCTCCCGACGGTCGACATCTCGCGGTGGGGGGCGACTCCGGCCGGGTCCTCGTCTGGGAACGGGCGACCGACCGCTGGGTCTCGCTCAAAACCGCCGGCAAGGACGCCTATGGCGTCGCCTGGTCTCCCGACGGCTCCATCCTGGCCGCGGGGGGGCACCAGAGGCTCATCAACCTTTGGAGCTTTCCCAACGGCTCGCCTCGGGGAGCCATCGACGCCCGCGTCCAGATCACCAGCGTCCAGTTCACCCCGGACGGCTCCACCCTGATCGTCGGCGCGGCGGGAGGCGGCCTCCGCTCCTGGAGACTGGGGCGGCTCGACGAGCCGCAAATCAGCCTGGAGCGCAACTCGCGACTGGGGGGAATCTGGGGGCTGGTTTGCGGCCCCGATGGTCGAACGCTAGCCGGCGGCCTTGACGACGGCCGGGTCTTCCTCTGGGACCCGGACACCCTTCAACAAATCTGTCGGATCAACGCACACCAAGCCAAGGTCTACGCGCTGGCCTTCTCACCCGACGGCCGCAAACTCGCCACCGCCGACTTCAATGGGAAGATCCTCATCCACTCGGGGCTCGACACGGTCGGCCCGCTTCAGCTTCCGCCTTCTCCCAGGTAGCGGCGGATCAGGTCGGGAAGCTCCATGGTGAACTTGCTTCGGGGCATGACCGGATCGCAGCCGGCGGCGCGGGCGGCGGCCAGCGCGGCGGCGTCGACGTGGGAGCCGAAGGCGATGAAGGGGACCCCCGGGCCGGCGATTGCGAGAAGCTCTTTCAAAGTCTCTGGCGCAACCAGAGGCCCGGCGGCCAGGTCGACGAACACGGCTTTCGGCCGGTGTTCGCGGATGAAGCCCGAGGCCAGCTCGGCGTTCCCCGCCACCTGGACCCGATGGCCAAGCTCCTTAGCCGTGCCGGTGATCTTGACCGTGAACATCAGGTCGCGAGACAAGAGAACGCCCGAGATGGGATCCGATGACGATTGAGCGGGGTTCATGAAAGCAACTCCGATTGGCGGTGCTGGGTCTCGCGTTCTTTTGTAGCCGGCCTCTTTGAGGCCGGGACCGGCGTCGGGACGCCAAGGCTCGCGTTCCGGGGTCACAGACCCCGGCTACAATAAAACGACCGGGCGCGGGCGCCGGAGTCACGGCCCCCGGCCACCATATTATGTCGTTCTCCGTTCCTCACTTTGGCCGATTGTTGGGAAACGTCCGCTTGATCCAATCGGGGGTGAAGGCGGTGAGGCCGTCGATGATGGCGTCGGCGCCGGCTTCGCGAAGTTGGGCGGCTTTGTAGGTCTGGGTAATGCCCACGCACCACATGCCGGCGCCCTTGGCCGAGACGATCCCGGCGATGCTGTCTTCGATGACCAGACAGTTGTGGGGTTCCAGGATCGCGCCGGGGGAGAGTTGGGCGCGGAGGGCGTCGAGGGCTTGGATGTAGCCGGCGGGGTCGGGCTTGCACTTGTGGGCGTCTTCGGCGGCGATGATCGCCGAGACCCGATCGCGCCGGTTGAGCCGCTCAAGAGCGTAGACGATTTCGGGGCGAAGCGCGCCGGAATTGATGGCCACGAGGTAATGGTCGGCCATCCTCGCGAGCGTCTCGGCCGCGTCGGGGAAGAACCGAAGCCCCTTCTCGGCGACCTCGATGTATCGAACGGCCTTCCGGGCGATCAAATCGGCGATCCGATCCGAATCGACCGCCTGGCCGGCGTCGCGCAAGACGTGCTCGAAGCAACCGGCGTCGTCGTAGCCGAGATACTTCTCGTGATAGTCTTGGTCGCTCAGCGCCACCCCTTCTTGAGCGAGCACCTCGCGGAACAGGTCGAAATGGACCGACTCGTCATCGACGAGGACCCCGTTGAAGTCGAAAATCACCGCGGAAATCATATGGAGCCGTCACCCAAGGTTGCGTTTGAAAAAACGTCGCGCGGGACGTTGGAGAATGCTCGCCCAAACCCGCGGCTCATTCTAATCGAAGTTCGGTCGATTCCTCAAACGGGACGGAGTGGACCCAACGGACCGCGGCCGACCGGCCAACGCGCCGGGGTCTCGGACCCCGGCCGCAAGTTTTGGCCGGTCCCCACCCGGAGCATTGGCTTGAAGAGGAGGCCGCCGAGATCCTCAGCGCGTTCCCACGGCCCTCAATGATTCGGGGCGGGAGGGTGATGCGCGTGGGGTTGCGAGTCGGAGAAGGCCGACCGGGGATACTCTCGATGCGTCTCGGTCCAGGTGCAGCCCGCGGCGGCCGCGACGAGAAGACACAAGAGCCACAGGGCGGCGTTCCTTGCCGTAATCATGATTCGGTTCCTCTCCTTCGGGCCATCATTCCCAACGTAAACTCCGCGCCGAAAGCGACTTTCCGTCAAGCGGCGTCGGTTGTCCGGCCGGGCCGCCCCTACATTATTCGGGTTCTCCCGGTGGTCCCGCGCGGGTGGAACGAAGCCGCCGATTGTAGGGGCGGCCCCCCGTGGCCACCCTTGTGGGACGCGCGTCCCATGCCGGTCGCCGGAGGGCGGCCACGGGGGGCCGCCCCTACATCATTCGGGTTCTCCTGGGGTCCCGCGCGGGCGGAACGGAGCCGCTGGAGGAAGCTTGGAACAACCGGGCCCGCCCGCTCTAGTTCCCCGGCGCGGTGGGGGAGAACGGGGCCAAGGCGCCTTCCGCGGGGGGCGGGGGCGGAGGCTCGGGAGAGG